>JADHEF010000038.1_pt1 | contig 158220 bp, 109 predicted proteins | sample 8952391 | NCBI WGS metagenome assembly JADHEF01 (sample SAMN16124439, study PRJNA663245) | bioreactor sludge metagenome | isolation source: sludge (nitrite) | place: India:Bengaluru | collected 2019-02-28 | reverse complement strand
AAGGTGAGGGCGAAGGTGAGGGCGAAGGTGAGGGCGAAGGTGAGGGCGAAGGTGAGGGCGAAGGTGAGGGCGAAGGTGAGGGCGAAGGTGAGGGCGAAGGTGAGGGCGAAGGTGAGGGCGAAGGTGAGGGCGAAGGTGAATATGCGCAGGACACCCTGTTTTCCCTGTCACAGGTCGTCATACCGGTGGAGTACACCCCGGGAAGCACCCTGGATATTGGCTTGCAGGTGACTCCGGTGGGCCGGGCGTCGAACGAACGGTTTTCCGCAGTGGCCACCCTTCCCTCCGGATGGACCTATTCGGGCTGGGTCTATGGCCCCCCGCCCAGCACCGCCCCCGCAACAGGCACCGCGGGCACGCTGGAGTTTTTCTGGAACACCCCGCCCGCGCTGCCGGGACTGTTCACCTACCGGGCCGCCGTCCCTGCGGGCGGTTTCGGCGTGCAGCGCGTCTCCTCGGTCATCCTGTACGACACAAACGGGGTTGACCGCTACTCCAACGCGGAGGAGAGCCTTGTGAAGCCCTCCGGGAGCAATGAAACCTATATTTTGCTCACACGGACCCTTTCCGGACCGGCCACCTACACCCCCGGTTCCATGCTCACCGTCAATGTGCGGCTGGACAAATCCGGGAGCCAGCAGGTGAACGCCGTCGGGCTGCTCGAATCCCTCCCGGCGGGATGGGCCCACAACGGCGTCACAACGGGCAGCACCAGGCCGGGCATCATCAAATACCGGCCCGAGACCAGCTCCCTTGAGCTGGCCTGGCTTTCCGCGCCGGTTTTTCCCGCCACATTCAGTTATCAAATCACCCCGCCCGCCGGGGCGGCGGACGTGGTCCGGATCACGGGACACGTGATTTACCGGCTGGGCGGCGGCGAAAAAACCTCCAACACGGAGGAGACTTACATTTCCCGCGCGGCGGAAACCCCATGACACTGCGGAGGACGGCGCTTTGGACAGGATAAGGCTGGAAAACCAGGCGGTTCTTTACCCCATGCCGGTGGTGGTTGTCGGAACGCTTGTGGACGGCAGGCCAAACTACATGACCGCCGCCTGGGCCACCCCGGTAAACTACAAGCCCGTGATGATTGGCGTGGCCCTGGGCCGAAGCCACCACACCACCCGGGGCATCCGCGAACACGGCGAATTCTCCCTGTCCATCCCGTCATGCGCCCTCATGGAGGCGGTGGACTACGCGGGCATCGTCAGCGGCGAAAAGACCGACAAATCCGGCCTGTTCACCCCGTTTTACGGGGAACTGAAGCACGCGCCCATGGCGGCGGAATGCCCCCTCGCCATGGAATGCCGCGTGACCCAGGTGGTCTCCCTGCCGCTGGACGACTTTTTCATCGCCGAACTGGTGGGGGTGCACGCCGCCCCGGAATGCGTGACCGGGGGCGAATTCGACCTTGCCAAGGCCAGCCCCTTCGTCTTCACCATGCCCGACCGGGGCTACTGGGCCCTGGGGGAACGCATTGGTGACGCTTGGAAGGCGGGCAAAAAACACGGCGCGTGACACCATGAATTTGACCCGCGCCGCGGGGCTGTGCTAGCATTTCAACGGTTTTGGGGCGTTTAGCTCAGTTGGTTAGAGCGCCGTCTTCACACGGCGGAGGTCACTGGTTCGAGCCCAGTAACGCCCACCATTCTTCTTTTTCAATTCCCCACCATGTGTGCAAATTTTCTTTTCTATCGTTCCTCTTTCATCGCGAAAAATCCCCCGCAGGACGCCCTCTTTGCCGGTCGTGGTTTCTGGGAATGTATGGGGCTATAATTACTGGAATCGGTGGAACCGGAAAAGGGCGCATCGACCGCCAGAGGATCTTCAATTTGGTTAACGCGCGCAACTTCTATGACCGACCGCCTGAAGAGCAAGAATGGCTGCTTGAAAACACTTGGTGCGACATCTGCAATGAGTCGGATCTTGGGCTGACCGAACCGCACGAGTTTGAAGAGGACGGGGAGGTGATTCTCGCAGGACTATGCAGCCGTTGCGGAAATCAAATCAGGTCAATTTTGGTCTGCTTGGATCGCAATACTTCTGAGGGTGGCAAGCTCGAAAATTCCGGGGGCTGAACTGAGATTATTCCCATGTTTGAATGGTTTTGGAAAGCGCCCGGCGCTGATGCGGACCTGTCGTGGATTCATATCACGGATCACGAAATCGGGGAAGTTTGCCCCTCCAAACTTCGCAGCGTTCCCGCACAATGAAGTCATGCCTGCCGTCGAAAATTGGTCACGCATCCGGTGATACAAGCGCACGGTCAAAAACAGTGTTTTGGATCTGAAGCCGACCAAACCGTCCAAGAACCGTATCGTTCCTGAAAAAGCGCGCTTGCGCACTTTCATTGCCCGCCAAAACAGCGAAAACGATGCGGGACGGGCTCAAGCGCTCAGGTTTGCGCGGCAATTTTATTATTGCCCGTTCCTTATTCGAGCACTTTCTTAAGCCACGTTCTTACGGCATCCCGCACGGGTATATTACGAAGCGCCCAGGCGTCATTATGGTTACGGAACGGAAGCACGGCGTAGGTGAAGGGAGCGCCCGACCCCGTGGACTCGACATAGGCGCGCGTTTGCGCCAAGCTCCCGCTTTCATCAATGATGAAACTGGGGCGACCGACAAGCCGCTGGAGTCGTTTTTGGGCGGCGGCTTTATCGGAGCCGGGATACGGCCATTCACGCACGCCGTCGTAATGGCTGTATGGGACAAAGGCTCTCCAGAGGGCGGCAATCTCATCATCATGAAGACCGATATACCCGCAGGCAATGGCGCCGCGGCTGAAGCCGCACAGCACAACTCTGCCGGGATCGCCGCCCCATTGCTCGCATGTCCGGGCCACTTCGCGTTTGGCATAGGCAACCGTGGCGTTGACATCGCCCCACCAAACGGTCTGGTTCCTGGTGCCGTCCGCGCTGACATACGGCAGGCACAGCCAGATGTAATCGCGCCCTCCGGAGATTCCATACCCCAGTTTGCTGCCTTCAACCTCCCCGGTGCTGACATCTCCGTACTTGTTGCGATAGTTTCCATTGCCGGCGTATTCGACCAGCACCGGGTGTTTTTCACCGGGCCGCCAGTTGACCGGAAGATACAACACATGATGCACCGACATGCCCATATACTCGGGCGGTGTGACCACGACACGAACCCCCGCCCGGGGAGGGCCGGTTTCCATGGGGGGAACCGTCAAGTCCGCAGGCACCGAGCTGATGTCAGGGCAACTGTTGGCCAGCGCGTTAACGGCAAAGTGCGCCAAAAGCAGGACGGCGGACAGCGTTCTATTGTTCCGCATGACACAACACCGCTTCTGTTGAACGCACCGTTTTTCCATCAACGGAAACACCTTCCAAATAGAACCGGAATTCCGCGGCGGCGCTGTCAAGGGGCACGGTAAATTCATACGGGAACGCGGCATCATGAATCGCGCCCCATGGGCCGCCTTGTCCGCAATGCAGCGTTATTTCGCGGAATTCGGTGTCATCAGATTGCAGATAGATGTATGCGTTGTCCTTTTCAACACCGGGAAGAACCATCGCGCGGGCGCCGCCGAAGGGCAGTTCGAGGTAATCCGGCGACCAGCGAGCGGCGCTTGTCCGCCCAAGGATGCGGGACTGGAATGCGGGGATGATTTCAACATCCCCGATTTCAACCGCTGTAATCCCCCGTGCCTTCACAGAGACCCTGAAGACCCCGTCATCAACAGGAAAACATTCCCGCGCCCCGTTTTGCCGCCTTATTTTCGCCTGTTTTTTTTTCCCGGCAAGCCCGCCAATCAATGCCTTGTTCAAGGCCACCGTTGCGGTCACCTCCTCATTGGACTGGTTGGTGAATGCAATGAAAAGCTTTTTTCCACCCCGTGCCGTCAAATAGTTCAATTCGACATTGTCGCACGCCAACACCCCCCTGGGCATCCAGAGATGGACATCATTTTTTTCATACCATTCACCGGCCTTATGCCCGTAAAACTTGTTCTGCAGGTAGGCATAACCCTCGATGAACTGGCCGGGAAACGATATCTGTCCATCGGAACGGACAAACACATCCGTGACCAGGTAATCAAAGAGCAGCGACATCATGGGGAAGATATGGTTGTAGTGGAACGAATTCGCGCTGAGTTCATTGTGTTTCCGAAGCGGATAGTCCGCTTTCTCATAGACCGTCGTGCGCGCGGTGTTGATATGGTATCCGGGAAAATTCCGGTAGCGCCCAACCACGGCGGACCGCGCAATGTCTTTCAGGAAGGCGTCGTTGGCATAATACCCTAGCCGAAGCATCCAGGGGGCGTAATTTGCCATGAAAATGGCGCGGTGGCCGCCACAGGTGCCGGAGGATTCGGAGGTCAGCCCCACCTCGGACAGGCGCCAGGCCGGCGCTTCCTCTTCAGGGCAGCACATTTGTTTGTGCCCCTTGCCCTTGAGGTACCAATACATCGGCGCTTTGCCGCCTTTGTTCACCAGGATGTTCTGGTTTGGAATGGACGGGCACATGAACACAAACATGGCATATTGCCTGGCGCCGACTTGGGCGGCCTCCAGATAACGCCGTTTGCCGCTTTGCTCGTACAGTTCCAGCAAATCAATCCATTTGGGCGCATAGCCGGTCCAGAAAAACAGGCCGCCCGCATCAGGATCGTTGAAGTCAGTCTGAAGGCGGGCGATGCGCCTGTTGATATAGGCATCGGCTCCGGCCATGGCCTTTTTCAGGCATGCCTTTTCCCCGGTGGCTTTATACAGAGCCAAAGCATTTTTCCAGGATCTCCCTTTTTCCACGACGTCGAGGTTCAAGGTCCTGTCCGTGCCATACATCTTCTCGGCCAGGTCCCGGAAAACAGGATTCGATTTTTGGAAGACATCATAGAGCGATGTTAATTCGGTCAGTGGCGCGCAGGGACCTTTCAGATCACGGGAGGGGGATTGTATTTTCTGCCTGGGATTCAGGCAGAACAGAAACTTCCCGCGCGACAACATATACTCCATCAAGGGATAGGCGCGATGCTGGTAGATGTCCGGGTTGTCCGTGACCAGCGCCATTTCCAACGGGTTCAGGGAGGACACATTTTTTACCGCGCCGGGGACATCGGTGGAATAGGAATACCCTTTCAAGTCTTCCACAAATTGACTGTGCCCGCCCATGCCGTAATCAAGCATGTTGTCCAGGGTGTCATTCAGCGAGGCAATGTCATTGCGGCGGTAATCAGCAAATCCATACACGCCGCGGGCGACCTCCTCGTAGGCGTCGCTGCAATGGCCCTGTGTTGAAACCAGCCGCATCTTGAAATTAAACGTTGCCCCGGCATTCATCAGTGATCCCTGCCCGCCCAGGGCCGGCGCAAAAATCATGGGCTGCGCCTGGCCCCCGGCATTGCGCACGGCCACCCCAAAACGGGAATTATCCATGACAGGAAGCGGCTCAAAGGGCAGCTCCCGCGGGTCGGCCACCAGGGCCGCACATTGCCCATTTGCGCGCACCATGGCGGCCGGCACCGTGCACAGGTAGGCCAGGGTCATATAGGACTTGTCGGGAAACCGCTTTTCCTGCCAGATTAACGGCTGCCATATTTCCTCCCATGCTCCCGGTTCACAGGCGGGCATTCCCGTATACCCCACCGAGTAATAGGCGCTTTTCCTTGGTGTAAAACAAAATTCCAGCACCGGTTCCCGCGCATCACGGCTGAGGGTCAAGGCGGCGCTTAAATCGAACGGCAGATTCTTATCGAAGCTGAACTGGATGGAAGCTCCGTTGAGTTTGGCCTTGCTTGCCGTCACAACCACCGTATTGCCCGCAGAAAACAAGTCCGCTGTCCGGCCTTCCGTGGCGCCCCTTAATACCGCCTCGTCAAACCCGTCACCAGCCAGGCCCTCTCCAATGTTGACCGGCTTCAGCGCCTTGTCCTGCTGCAAACGCGCGGGATCAACCTTCCAACTGGCCACGTTATAGTTGACATGTTCAATTCCCGCGGGCCTGTTTTTGAGTTCCGGATCTGCGTCCGTGGCAATAATGGTAAAGGCGGGGGAACACTCAAATTTCCCGCCCGCTTTGCTTTGCACGCAAACACTAAGATCATCCCGGAGCGTCACCGAATAATAATCATTCTTGATCGAAAAGTTTTCTGCGGACGCATGAAATGCAAGAATGGCCGTGAGTGAGACGGCAAGCACACTTCGGGCGGCAACGGCCGACATCAAACGAATTCCTTTCAGCGTGGCTCCTGTTAACTTGTCGAAGACAACCGGATCCCGTGAATCCTGCAAGAAGACAGGCATTTCACCGCCCTTGAAAACAATGGGTTCCAGATGAAACCACTGTTGTAGGGGTGTTCGGGCCCGGCCATGAACGCCGCCGTCCGCATGGGCGGCCCCTGACAGTCCCCAAACCTTGCGCCCATCAGCAACGGCATGGGCCTGTTTCTGATGGTCATGCCCATCATTCGTTGCTCTTCCCTTGACGGTGCACCCTCACAACCCGATTTCGGCCTTTATCTGCTCCAGCCATCCCATGATGCGGTCGCGGGTTTTTTCCTGCTCGTTTTCGTTGTCCAGCACGAGGCCGCAAAACTTGTCCCCCACCACCGCCTCGGATTCCCTGAAGGTGTAGCCCTCCACCGGCCACAGTCCCACCACCTCGCCGCCCCGCTCCAGCACCTTACGGTGCAGTTTTCCAAGGGCGTTCACGAACTGTCCGGAGAAGCCCTGGGCGTTGCCAAGCCCGAAAAGGGCCACTTTTTTCCCGGACAGATCAATCCCGTCCAGTTTCGGGAAGAAGGTCTCCCAGTCCTGCTGCAACTGGCCGTCGTCCCAGGTGGAAGTCCCTAGAATCAGCGCTCCGGCCCCGGACAGATCCTCAGGGGCGGCCTTGGAGATGTCCTTGATGCATTCAACCTTGTCCCCAAGCACCTGGGCGATGAATCTGGCCGCGTCTTCCGTGTTCCCGGTGGTGCTTCCGTAAAAAATTCTCAAAGTGGCCATGGTTTTGCTCCTTTTGTGGCTGATGGTGTAACACCGGCCGGGAAAGGGACATTCTCAAAACGGGGGTTATTTTTTGATAAAGAAGGGCTGGGTCCAGGCCTTTGCCTCGCCGGCCCCGCAGCATTCCACCCGCACGTAGGTCTGCTTGTCCGCAGGGGCCACCTTGTAGCTCAGCTCTTTCCCGTCGGAGAAATGGAGCACTTTCCCCCGGTCGGCATAGACCACGAAGCGCACCGATTCCCGGGCGCGCACGGTGACGGTGTCGCCGGACACGCCAATCCCGTCCAGGAACACCCCCGTGCTGGCGTAAAACCTTCCGTTGCGCATGGCCTCAACAATGTCCTCCGCCTTTTTTGAGGCGGACTGCACCATGACCCATCCCATGCCCCGGTGCTCGTCCGCGTGGCTGTCATCGGTGGCGAATCCCCACACCCGCTTTCCCGCGCCCAGCAGGCGGTCCCACTTGTCCGTCGCCTCCGGGGCGCCTTCCAGCCAGACTATCACCCCGTTGTAAATTTCCATGCCGGTGTAGCCGTTGAGTTTTTCCAGGATGCCGTAATCACAGTGGTTGAAAGTGGCCCCCCAGTTGGGGTGGTTCATGATGGCAAAGCCGCCGGCTTTTCCCACCCCGTCCAGCACCTGCTGGCGGTCCGGCTCGGGATTCACCCGCGCGGATGCGCCCACATGGAGAATATGCGGCCCCTTGGCGGATATTTCATTGCCAGACACAAGGGTCATCCCCTTCGGGTCCAGTTTTGACACGTCGGTGATCATGTCGTGGTCGCTGATCATCAAAAAGTCGTAACCCAGCGCGGCGTAGGCGTCCACCACGTCCTGGGGCGCGCGTTTCCCGTCGCTGTTGGTGGTGTGGGTGTGCAGGTTGCCCCGCAGCCAAGGCGTGTCCGCCCCGGCATAGGACGATTCAAGCGCCAGGGGCTCCTCCGCAAGGACGGGGAACATGGCGGCAATGGCCAGAAGGACAACGGCGGACACGAAACAAAACTGCTTGCTCATGGGATTCTCCTTTTGCACAACAGGGTACATGATCCCGCAAAAAAAAGGAAACCCCGCGCCGGTCGTCACCGGATTACAACGCCCTCGCCGGACACAAGCAACCGCCCCCCGCCCGCCCGGACGGCATGCCCCTGCGGGGCTGGAAACGCGAAAGCCTCCCCGGAAGGCATGCCTTCCCCCGCAAGCCATTCAATGCGCGCGACTTGCGCGGGCGTCCCTTCCACCCCCCCAATCCTCACTGAAAAAGTCAGGGAACCGTCCGGCTCCTTCCGCAACTGCGCCCCCGGTGCGGGCTCAACCCCGTTGAACACCACCCCCGGCGGCGGCGCGGGCAACACCGCCGTCAATTCCACCTCCCCACGCCCTTCGGGCACCCGCGCCGTCAGGGTGAGGGTGCCTCCAGTCCCGGCCTCCCGGCTTTCCCGTTTTCCCGCATCATCCAGCCGCAGCGACACAGTGCCCCGCAGGGTGTATTTGTATCCACCGGGCAGGCTGCCCTCCCCGCTGCCGTCCGGAAAGGCCACCCGCACCACCACCTCCCCGCCCGCGTCCCCGGAAAATTCGGGCACCTGCACCATGATCAGCCTGTCCTGTGCCGGTCCGGCCAGCACGGCCTGGCGATCCCCGAACCAGACCGTGACACCGGGCTGAAAGCCGCGGCCGGAAACAACACACAGATCCCCCCCCTCGGCGGGGCCCGTGTCCGGCTGCACGGAATCCACATGGGGCGCGTCAAAGCGGGGGACCGGCAGCGGGTCCGCGCCGTCCAGCACCCCGTCCCCGTCCGAATCCGGGTTTCTCGGGTCGCTCTCGCCGGGCTCCACCATGCCGTTCAGGCTGCGATCCTCCAGACCGTCGGCCACGCCGTCCCCGTCGGTATCGGGCCGAAGCCAGTCCGTTTCTCCGGGGTCGCGGACCCCGTTGTTGTTTTTGTCCTCAATCCGATCCTCCAGACCGTCCCGGTCCATGTCCAGCGCCTCGATGCCGGCGCGGGCCAGCCACCGGAACAAATCCCCGCAAAACTGCCGGGTTTCACCGCCCTTGTCAATGTCGCGCAGGGGGGAAGCGTCCGCGAGCACGGCCACCCGCCCGTAACCATACGGTTTGGCGAGGAACACCGCCGCCGCCCCCCTCTCCGGCACGCGGAACAGTTCCAGAGCCGCGCCGCCCCCGCCATCCCCGGCTGAAAGCCCGAAGGGGGCGCGCAGGCGGAAACTGTTCCAGTGCCGCAACGGCCCGCCCGCCCTGGTTGCGTCTTCCGGGGAAGGGGAAAACGCCCCGGGAACCACCCCGATTCCAAACACGCCAATCCATGGCTCCAACTGCGCCGCATCGCCGCCGTCACCGCCCGCAACCAACAGTCCCCCGCCCCGCGCGACATAATCCGCCAGCGCCAACCGCGCAACCGCCCCGCGCACGAGCAGCGACGCATCCACCACCACCACGGGATAAGGGCCAAGGGAACCCCCAAAAGGCGCGGCGCCCACGGTGTGTGAAAAGTGGAACGGCGCGCCCGCAAGCATGTCCGCCAGGCCGGCGTACACGCCCGCCCCCCGCGGGGAGACCCCGTACCCCCCCGGCAAGAGCCAAAGAATGGACGGTGGTGCCGCATTGTCCGCAACCACACGCACCAACACCTCCCGTTCCAGCGCCTGTCCGTCCCGCCCGTCGGCCTCCAGCACAACCTTGAGCACACCGTCCGACCGGGTTTCGGGCGCGTACCGCGCCGGATCAATCCCAAGATAGACCCATCCCCCGCCCTGACCGGCGGGGGGATGGGCCACCAGCCACGGCATCCTTTGCCGGTCATACTCCACCCGCCAGCGCGCCCCGGCGGTGCCTCCCGTGTCAACCATCAGCGCGCGCAATTCCCGTCCCGCCGACTCGCCGCGCAACAGCACCGCCGACGGAACGGAAAGCCGGGGGGAGATCCGGGCGGGTTCCGTATCCACCCCGTCATGCATGCCGTCGCCGTCACTGTCCGGATTCTCCGGGCTGGTTCCCAGCGCGCGCTCCTCCGACCCGGACACACCGTCGCCGTCGTCGTCCGATTGGTGCGGCACCCCGGCGGGCAGCGGAAAAACGGCCCGCACCCAGCCGCCCTGCATTTGCAGGGTGCGCGCCGGTTGAAGGCCCAGCCCGTCCATCTGGTGCAGCCTGCCCGCCTCCCCGGCAAACAAGCCCGCCCCGTTCCAGGACAGCATCTGCACGGGAAATTCAAACTCATGGCGCAGCACCCCGCGCGCGCCGTCCGGCCATATCTCCAGCCGCCTTCCCAGGGTGACCGCCAGGCGGCTCCCGTTCGGCTCCAGCGCCGTGAGAAAGCCCTCCGACACGCCGGAGAGCGCCTCCTCCCCGGCCTTTTCCAAATTTCCCGCAGAAACCCACCGCAGCCGCGTCACATAACCAAAGTCGGAACCGGGAATCCGGGAGGCAAGCCATGCGGAATCCCCCGCCGCGGCCACACTATTTCCTGCCTCCACCATCCCGCGCACGGTCACCGGCGGCGCGGCCGCCTTGAGGGTCGCCGCCCCCAGCAAAAACACCTGGGTGACGGGCTCCGCGCCCGCCCGCTCCAGCGGGCGGCCCGAAAGGCCAAGCAACAGGAAACGCCCGCCGGAAACCGGACCCAGCAACCGGGGCTCGGCGCAGACCGGATTCCAGTCCGGCAATGCGTCCGCGGCCACCCGCGTGATCTCGCGCGCGTCGCCGCACACGGCAAGCACGGGGGGTGCCCCCTGAGGCGCGCACGACACCGCCACCCTGGGACGCGGCCCGCCCGGCCCCGGCAGCGGGTTGAGCATCACCCCCTGAAGGGGCGGACCCGGCAGCGGCCATTCCCTCAGCAGGCGCGCGCGGGACACCCCCCCGCCCTCAAGGGAGGAAACCAGCAGGCGCACCCTGCCCGCCGGCACGGATTCGCCATACTCCCCAAGCATCACCATGTGATACTGTGCGGCCTGCGCCTGCTGGAACACGGCCAGCAGCCGCTCCCACCACCCGGGTGGCGACAAATAGCAGGGGCTTTCGAATACCTTAAAGGGGGACAACTGGACCGCCGACACCCCCGTGTCCGGGTAGCCCATGTCAGGGCGCACCGGAGGAAAGGCCGGGCCGGTGCCCGCGAACAAAAGGTTCACCGCCGCCGTTTCCGCCGACCAGCCCATGGGGGCCGTGCCCGGCAGCAGCCCCTCACCCGGCAACACCCGGCCCGTTTCCAGATTCACCTGGTGCAGGTACAGCGCCGCCGCCTCCCGCGTGGCGCTCAGGGCCTGGGTCATCACCACCAGCCGGTCAGGCTCCCCGGCGCGCGCGCCAGCCGCAACAGCGCACAACACCGGCAGCAGCACCGCAACGGCGGGCGCCAGTCCCGGCAGCCTATGAAAAGACAATCCCCGCATGGCATCTCCCGCGGCGGACACGCCCGCCGCCGCGCCAGTCTAAGCACCCGCCCCGCCGCCGTGCAAGAATATGGAATCCGCGGCGGGGGGCGCCTACAATACGGGTTTCATGCCAACCCATGTTTCATGGAAAGGGAGCAACCCTTTGGACGCCGCGAATTTCCTTTTTGAGACGCCGCACGGGCCGATACACGGATACATCACCGAGGCGGGGCTGCGGGTGCTGCACCTGCCGGATCCGGAACGGCCCATCCAGCCGTACATGCTGCATTCGCGGCCCAACCATGTGCTGGGCCGGCGGCTGATGCGGCTGCTGGCGGACTATTTCGCGGGGGTGGCGGTGGACTTTTCGGAGGTGCCGGTGGACGACGGGGAGGGAACCCCTTTTCAGCAGGCGGTGTGGCGGGCCGCCCGCGCCGTGCCCCACGGCCAAGGCACCAGCTACGGCGCGCTGGCGGCGCGGATTGGCAAGCCCGGCGCGGCGCGCGCGGTGGGCTCCGCCCTGGGGCGCAATCCCGTGTGCATCGTGGTGCCGTGCCACCGGGTGCTGGCGGCGGACGGCGGGCTGGGCGGATTCAGCGCGGGGCTGGACTGGAAACGGCGGCTGCTGGCGCTGGAGGGAATCAGGCACAGCCCATGAACCGCGCCGCCTGGCCCGTGAACCGGCCGTGTTCCGCTACCACGCGCCCTCCCAGGAGGCATGGTACAGGCGGCGGACCAGTTCGGGGGTGATGACGCCGGGCTGGTTGCGGAAGCGGTAGGGATCACCCGCCACCTCATCGGCGTACCCGTCCAGCACGGATTCAGGCACGCCATGGTCGCGGGCGGCGGGGGACACCCCCAGCCCGCCAAACAATGCATGCACCCCGCCCGCCACGGCTTCGGCCACCTCGTCCGGGTCATCGGATTCCACGGGGCATCCCAGCGCGGCGGCAAGGGCGGCCACTTTTCCGGGCACCTCCCGGGCGTTGAAGGCAAACATGGGCGCGAGAAGCAGGCCGTTGGCCAGTCCGTGGGCGAGACCGTGGCGAAGGGTGTAGTAGTAACCCATGCCGTGGACCATGGTGGTGCCGCTCTGGGCGATGATGACGCCGGAATACATGGCGACGCGCAGCATGGCCTCCCGCGCCTCCAGGCTGCCCGGCTCGCGCACGGCCACCGGCAGCCAGCGCCGCACCAGGCGGCAGGCATCCAGGGCAAGCACATCCCCCGGCGGGGTGGCGTTGCGGGACACCAGGCCCTCCATCACCTGGCTCAGCGCGTCCAGCCCGGTGGCAATGGTGACGCTTCGCGGCATGGAAACCTGCGTTTCCGGGTCAAGCACCGCAAGCGCGGGAAAGAGCGAGGCGCCCTTCACGGTGCGCTTCATGCCCTGGCTCTCGTCGGTGAGCACGCTGTAGGGGGTCACCTCGCTGCCGGTGCCCGCCGTGGTGGGCACGGCCACGATGGGCAGGGGCGTGGCGGCATACTTGTCCGCACCGAACAATTCCGCCGCCTTGGTGTCATTGGTTGCCAGCACGGCGATCACCTTCGCCGCGTCCATCGGGCTGCCGCCGCCCAGGGCGATGACAAAATCACACTTTTTTTCACGGCATAACAGCCCGCCCCGGTCACACACCGCCGTGCCGGGGTTCTCCTCCACCTCCGTAAAGACGGCGGCTTCCGGGAACTGGGCGAGCACCCGGTCGAGAAGGCCGCAGGCCCGCGCGGAATTGCGGCCTGTGACGATGAGGGGCCGACGGCCCAACGATGCGCATTCGGCGGCCAACCTGGAAACGGCACCCGCGCCGGAGAGGATGCGGGTGGGCATGTGAAACGTGTAGGTGTCCATGGGGGTCATTGTAGCGCGGGGCGCGGGATGTTTTCACCAGCCCCCGCCGCCCCGATTGCCCGGCGCGGCGGCTTTGTGAATAATGGTTCAAAAGGAGAATGCATTCATGGCTTTCACGCAAAAAAACACCTGGTCGAACACCGACTACGCCCTGGCCGCCGCAGTGATGTGCCTCATGGGCGGGTATTACTGGGCCATCCGGGGCACCGGCGGCTACGGCGGGGAAACGGGCGGCGCGCTGGCCGGACTCGGCTGGGCTTTGCTCTGGTACGCCTTTTCCCGCTGGGGCGGCGAGGGCGGGCGGAGGCCCTACGCCTCCGCGTGGATGATGGTGGCCATCTCCATGGGCATCGCCCTCGGCGGCATGACCGGCTACGGCGTCTACATTTCATGGGTGCGCGGACTGTTCCACCTGAACTACCCGGAATCGCCCCGCACGGTGGGCGCATGGACCGGCTACGCGATGCTTTTCATCTGCGGCCTTCACTGGGGCGGCAACACGGGCGCGTTCATGGCATGGTGCGCGCCCCAAAAGCCCCTCGGGCCGGGGGGGAAATGGATGCGTTTTGCGAGCGGCGTGGCGGGCGCGGTGGCCGCGGCGGTGTTTGTGCGCGCTTTTCCCCAGCTCTTCCTGCCCTATTACGGCGAGGGCATTTATGCGGTGGAGGCAAACAAGACCTGCGTGCGCGCCCTGGGCTCGCTCCACACCATCGCGCCTCATGTGGGGCTTTTCCTCGGTTTTCTGGCCTTTGAACTGGCCCGGGGAGACCGCCGCGCCGCGGCGATGATGATCACCATGGCGCTGGGCTTCGCCCTGCCCTTCACCATCGGCGCGTACTGGCACACCTTCCAAGATTCGCCGCTGCGCATCGGCTGGTGGAAAAACTGGGAAATGAGCATCGGCCTGGGCGGCGGGCTCGCCTTCGGGCTGGCCTTCTTCCTGTTCAACCAGCCCGACGGGACCCCTGCGCCCGCACTGGGGCCGAAATCGCGCATTTTCTTCCTGACAGGCCTTCCCCTGGTGTTTCCCATGATCCAGGTGTTTCTGGGCGCCTTTGACGGATGGCACCAGTTGCGCGACACCGAACCCGCCGCCGCCGGATACGTGCTTTTCGCGCTCCTGCCCGGCCTCCTGCCCATTGCGGCGCTTGGGGCGGTGCGGAGAAACGAGGCCAGCGCTGATCCGGAGGATTTTCCGGGGCTTTCCATGCCCCTCATCGCCGCGCTACAGGCAATCATCATCCTGTGCGGCCTTCTCGTAAGCATTCCGCTTAAAATGGAACCCGAAAACACGGTGCTTCTCACCTGCTACGCGGTGTACCTCGCGGGAAGCCTCGGTGCGGTCACCATGCTTTGGAAACGCCAGGAAGGATAAACAAAAGGGAGACGCAACCATGGACGAAACACGCAGGGACTTCCTTAAAACCACGGGCATCGCCGCGGCGGGACTCGCGGCGGGGCTGGCTTCATCCCGCGCGTTCGGCGCGAACGAGCGCATCCGTGTCGGCGTCATCGGCACGGCCAACCGGGGCGGACAACTGATTGACGCGCTGCGCCCGCACAAGGACGCGGAGATTGTGGCGCTTTGCGACGTGTGCCAGCCGCACATGGACAAGTGGTCCGCCGCGCTGGACGGCAAGCCCAAGACCTTCCGCGACTTCCGGAAAATGCTGGAGATGCCCGACCTCGACGCGGTGCTCGTTGCCACGCCGGACCACTGGCACGCCATCCAGACCATCCAGGCCTGCGCGGCGGGCAAGGATGTCTATGTGGAGAAACCCCTGTCGGTGACCGTGGTGGAGGGGCGCAAGATGGTGGAGGCGGCGCGGAGGCACCAGCGCGTCGTGCAGATGGGCATCCAGCGCCGCTCCGGCGCAATGTACACCCAACTGGCGCGGCAGCTTCAGGAGGGGCTCATCGGAAAAATCACCGTGGCCCGGTGCTACCGCATCACCAACATGTGGCCCAACGGCATGGGCAAAGGCGCGGACACAGCGCCGCCCGCCGACCTGGACTGGGATCTTTGGCTGGGCCCCCGCCCGGAACGGCCCTTCCGCGACACCATTGCCCCCTACAAGTTCCGGTGGTGGCAGGCCTACAGTTCGCAGCTCGCGAACTGGGGCGTCCATTTCATTGACCTCATCCGCTGGTACATGGGCGACGAGGGACCCGCCGCCACGGTTGCGCTTGGAGGCAAATTCGCCGTGGACGACGACCGGGACATCCCGGACACGATGGAGGTGACATGGCAGCTTCCCTCGGGGGCGCTGGCCGTGTTCGGCCAGTACGAGGCCAGCGGCAACCCGGCCATGCGCCGGGGCTATGTGGAATTCCGGGGCACGAAGGGCACCCTCTACGCCGACGACGGCGGCTATGAAATCGTGCCGGAGCGCGGGGGGCAGTTCCAGGACGCGTCCCCGCGCATGGAGGCGGTGAACGAGAAGAGCAGGGACGGCGATCTGACGGTGCAGCACATGCGCAACTTCCTGGACTGCGTGAAAAGCCGGGCGCTGCCCACGGCGGACGTGGAGGAGGGGCACCGTTCCACCACCTTCGCCCATCTGGGCAACATCGCCCTGGCCACCCGTTCCGTCATCGAATGGGACGCCAAGGCGGAACGGATCACCAACAACGGGCAGGCCAACGAACTGCTCCACTATGAATACCGCAAGCCTTGGACGCTGGGATAGCCGGACTCAGGCCGTCAGATCGGGATAATGCCGCGCGATGAGTTCCCGCTCCTCCCCGGCCAGCTCCTTCATGGGCACCGGTGCGTCCTGCGGGCGGGTGCCTTTTTGGTTGATGCGGTTGAGCAGGCTCCAGTTCCGGCAGAGGTCCTTCGGCTCCGCCGCGGGCAGATCGTAGCGGGTGAAGTCAACCACCGCCTCCGGCCCCTTTTCCCGCCAGTTGTGCAGCAGGGCCAGCCGGAAGTCGCGGTTCATGAACCACTTTATCTCCAGGTTGGCATCAGATCCGTGGATGCCGGTGCCGCGCTGGACAAAGCGGTAGTCCAGTCCGGCATTGTCCCTGTGGCGCGCGCGCCAGGCAAGGCCGAATTCACCCTGGGTGACACACCGCGCGTCCGTCCACCGTTCGCGCACGCCCGCCAGCCAGCGGGTCAGGCAGTCCAGATGCTCCGCGCGCCGTTCCGGCTCCAGCAGGACCAGCGACGCCTCCCAGCAGTTGGTCACCCAGCCGAAGCGGTTGAACGCGAAACCGCCGTCGAAATGGGCGGCCGTGGTGGCGAGGGACTGTTTCAGGCCCGTTTCCGGCCCAAGCCGCATGTAGGTTTCTATGGGGCCCACCCCCATCCGGCTGTTGAAGTCCTTCCCCATGCCCAACCGGCGGGCGCTCACAAAATCGCAGGTCCAGCCGTCCAGGCAGACCGAATCCACAAAGTCCGCCGCGCCCCGCGCGGGCTTGCAGAAATGTTCCCGCGAGGGGTAGTAGGGGTAGCAGACGGAGCCGTCGCCGTCGCCGTTGTCAATGCCGAACTGGCTCCAGATGGTGCCCTGGCAGACGTGGATACCCTCCTGTTCCGCCAGAAAACGCTGGTTTTCCGCCGACAGGAAACCGGCCACCACGCTTTTGGGCCGGTAGCCGCCGCCCGTCATGTCCGACACCAGCGCCAGCCCGTCATGCAAGTCCCGGTTCACCTGTTCGCGGGTGTTGTACATGTTCGCGAAGTAGGCCCCGGGGATGAAGGTGATCTCATCGCCGTGTTCCCGCTGATATCCCGCCACCAGTTCACGGATGGCCCGGTAGTTGTCCCGTGGGTCCTGCAGGGCCAGCCAGCTGAAGGCCCAGGTCATGCGCCCGCCCGGCCAGCCCTTTTCGAAGGCCGCACGGAAATCACGCACCGCCTCCGGCGTGTGCAGGTGCGCCTCGTCATGGCCGATTAACTGGTCCCGGCCCGCCTCAATCTGGTTTACCCGCACCACCGTGTTGAAAGTGAGGAATCGCCCGCCCTCCAGTGTGGTTTCCGGCTGTTCCGCCGCCGCACCCCGCGTCGCGCACAGGGCACCGCACACCGCCGCACCCGACGCGGCCATAAAGGCCCTGCGGCCAAGGATTGAACCGTTCCGCTTTTCCATGTTCATCATGCCTTTCTGCCGGTTTGCGCCCGCATGGACCGTCCCGGATGTATTTTGCACACCCGCCCCCGCCGGGACAATCCGCGGCATGCAGCGGGCTTCCTGCCACGCCCCCTTGACAAGCCCCATAACTTGTGTTAATATCTTAATACAATTGACACAAGGAGGCCGCAAGGTGCTCATCACGATAAACCAGAGCGACGGGACGCCCATCTATCTCCAGTTGGTGCGCCAGGTGAAACAGCTCATCGCCACGGGACGGCTGGGGCCGGGGGACGAGCTTCCCACGGTGCGCGCGCTGGCGCAGGACCTGGTGATCAACCCGAACACGGTGGCGCGGGCCTACCGCGAGCTGGAGGCGGCGGGGCTGGTCTGCCCCCGGCGGGGCGCGGGAACGGTGGTGACGGAGCGGTCCGACGCCTGGTCGGCGGAGGAGTCCGAGCGCATCCTGGCAGAGCGGCTGGATGGAATCATTGTGGAGGCGCGCACCCTCGGCGTGCCCATAAACCGGGTGGTTGACATGTTGCGGGAACGGGAACAGGCGCTGCCCGGCGGCACAGCCGGGGCCAACACGGAAGGAGAAAGGCCATGACGGTCGGGAACGGGGCGGAAACGGTGATTGAGGTTTCGGGACTCACCAGGACCTACGGGCGCAAGGAGGCGCTGCGGGACGTGTCGCTGCGGGTCACCCGGGGCGGCGTGTTCGGGCTGGTGGGGGAAAACGGCGCGGGCAAGACCACGCTGATCCAGCACCTGCTCGGCGCGCTCCGCGCGAAAACCGGGACGGTGCGCGTGTTCGGCGCGGATCCGGCCTATGATCCGCCGGCGGTGCTGGCGCGCATCGGCTACCTTTCCGAGGACCGGGATCTGCCCGGCTGGATGCGGGTGGGCGAACTGATGCGCTACACCCGCGCTTTCTACCCGAACTGGGACGCCGATTTTGCCACGCGGATGCTGTCCGAATTCGGGCTGAACCCGGCGTCGCGCATCCGCAGTTTGTCACGGGGCGAGCAGGCCAAGGCGGGGCTGCTCGCCGCCATCGCGCACCGGCCGGAACTGCTGCTGCTCGACGAGCCGTCGTCGGGGCTGGACGCGGTGGCGCGGCAGCACATCCTCGCTGCGGTGGTGCGCACCGTGGCCGACGAGGGGCGCACCGTCGTGTTCTCGTCGCACCTGCTGGACGAGGTGGAGCGCGTGGCGGATCACGTGGTCATGCTGCACCAGGGCCGGGTGGTGATGGACATGCCGATGGAGGAGGTGAAGGGCCGGCACCGCACCCATGTGGTGCGCTGGGCACAGCCCCCGGCGCAGGCGCCGGAACTGCCCGGCGTGCTGCGGGCGGAGCGGGACGGCCGCGAATGGCGGGTGCTCTGCGACGGCGATCCGGGGGCCTTTGCCGCGGCGGTGGCTGCGGCGGGCGGCGCGGTGATTGAAACCGCCGTGCCCACCCTTGAGGCCGTGTTTGTGGCGCATGTCGGCGCATAGGAGGGGAAAGACATGAACACCAAGGTTCGCGCCCTGTTATGGGAGGAATTCCGCGTGGGCGGCGCCATCGTCGCCGTCTGCTTCGCCTGCGGACTGCTCGGTCTGCTCAGTTGCTGGATCCACCTGCACCTGGCGCTGCGCGGGGCGAAAAACGGGGCGGAATGGGCATGGATACTCAACGGCTACCTGCATGACTACCAGTTCATCCTGCGCCTCTTCACGGCGGGCATTCCCTTCTTCACGGGGTTGATGCTGATTTTCGGCCTGGGCAATTCGGGCCATCTTGCGGGCGGATTCTCCCGACGCATTCTGCGGCTGCCCGTGCCCGCCCGCACCGTGGTGACCGTGTCCCTCTTCACCCGTCTTTCCGGGGTGCTTCTCCAGGCGGCGGCATTGTTCACAGTCAGCCACATGCTGGGTTTTGAATCCCCGCCGTGGCGGATTGTTTTCCTGCTGGGCATGTTTTACCTCGTTATCCAGTTGGTGGACTGGTTGCGTGCAATTTCCCCGCCGACGGTGTTGGCGCTGCTGGTGCTGTTGATGGCGGCACCGCTGAATCCGCTGGCGCGCCACTGGCTGGAACTTCTCGGCAAAAACATCCTCACTTCCCCAACCCCGGGATTCCTGATAGCGTTTGCAGTTTTCACCGCCCTGTGCCACGCAGCCGGGCTGCTGATGGTGCGGCAGACCCGCTGCGGGGAAACCCTGCCCGGCCCCGTGCTCCCGGCACTAAAGGACATTCTCCCCGACCGGTACCGGGAGGAAAGTGCGCCTTTCCCCTCCCCCGCTTCGGCCCTGTTCTGGCATGAGATGCGCCTGTCCGGCCTGTTCCTGCCGAAAATGACCGTCCTTTTCGGGGTGCTTTATTTTTTTGGAAGACTGGTGTCTGTGTACATACTGGAAATGGACTCTCCGGAAACCCTGCCATTGACAACATTCATGCCCAGATTCGGCACCGCCCATCTTTTCATTTTCATGCCGCTTTTCGGGCTTCTGGCGGCGGCGCTGGTGTGGAACCTGCGCACCGCATGGCGCAACCGGCCCCGGCGCGTGCGCCGTGCCGACTTTGACATGCGCCTGCCCGCGCCCCGGGCGGCGCTGGCGCGGGCGCGGCTGGCGGCGGCGCTGGCCAACCTTGCTGTGGCGGTGGGGCTGGCATGGGCGCTCTACGCCGGATGGCTCCTCTTTGCCGACGGCATGCTGGTTCCCAAACTCATGGCGGAGGTGCACGCCGTGGGAGGCACCAGTCTGCGTGACATCGCACTGGTGTTTATCGGCCCCGCACTGCTCGCCGCGGCGGCGGCATGGCTGATCATGCACCTGCCCACGCGCCCGGTCCTTGTCCTGCTGGTGCTGGCATTGGCCTACATACTTGCCCGCACGGTTTTCAAGGATTCCGATCTCGTCATGTTTGTTTCAAACATCAACGGGGTTGACGACATATTTCAATGGATCGAGGACCATTTCCGGCTTCTCCTGGTGCTGATTCCTCTGCTCCTCCTTGCGGGGTTTGCCCTGAGTGGATTGTGGCTGGGCGCATTGACCAGACGGTCCGGGCTGGGTGTTCTTGCAGTGTGGCTGGGCTTCACACTGGCGCTTTACCCAACCTCCCTGACACCTGCGGCAAACACAACATACGAGACCGTGCTGGCCTGCCTGGTCATGGCGGCATTGCTGGTGCTGCCCTGGCCCGCGCTGGTGGTCATGCTGGGCCGGGAAAGTTTCTTCGCCCGGATGGAACGGGAGAATCCGGAACAGCATCTGCGCTTCCACAGGCTCCAGCCGTCCTCCGCCCGCCGGAAAAAGGCGGTGCTCCTGCTCACAATTATCGCCCTGCTGGCCTGGCTGCGCTGGCCCGCGGAACCCGCATGGCAGGCCGCCTACCGGGCACAGGGGCTGCCCGCAAGCCTGGAGGAGTTGAACGCCTCCTATGCCCATGTGCCCAGGGAAAGAAACCTCGCCCGCCGCTATGTGGATGCGATCAGGCAGACACGTAGACATGAATCTGCCTGGTTGGACACCCAAGAAAATTATGAGAACTTGTTGATCCAAGGCGAGGCAGCCCTTGGGCGCACAGATCCCGTTCCAGAGATTGTCATGAACACCACACGGGAGTATTGGGACAAATTTGGCGCACCTGCGGCGGCATCTCTCCATGAAGCCGCCCAATCCGGCCTCACCGAAAGCCGTTATCCCATCAATATGGAACTGGGAGCGGAAACAACCCTTGACCATCTCGCCGGACTGCGTCACCTTTCACGTATACTGGCGTTGGAAAGCTGGGTGGCCGCAGTGGATGGGAAAGGCAAAGAAGCCGCCACAGCGCTGCTGGACATGCATCCCATCGCCAACTCCCTTGCGGCGGAACCTCTTTTCATATCCCAGTTGGTGCGTGTTGCCATATTGGGGATATCCGCGTCCCACCTGGAGAACGTCCTCAACCGCATTGAACTTCACGAAACCGATCTGGCAAGGCTGCAGCAGGGGTACCTGCAGGCCCTTCCCGCGCCAGAAAAGGGCTACTTTGTTTACCCTGCATCATTTGGCGAATCCTTGTTTCATCTATCCTTGTTAAATTTGTCCACGTACAAGGCAGACCTTCCTGCCCTGTTTCTGATGGGGGAATACACAGGGCGGGGAGACTACAATGTGCCAGAATCCCTAATCCTTGAGTTGTCAGGAATTATACCTGCCAACAGAATTGCAGCGTATCAGTATCATAAAAAACTCTTGGAAACCCTAAAGGGACCCGTGAAAAATGATGCCGATGATGTTGTTGCCGTTCCTCGGACAATACCCGACTCTTCCGTGATGAAAACTCTTGCCGCAATGAGCTACAAGCTTGTCTTTTCTCAGATCGAAAACATCTATCTGGCGGAACTGCGCATCCGCACCCAGATGGGCATGGCACAGACCGCGCTTGCGGTGGAGCGGTTCCGCCTGGCCAACGGCCGGTTGCCGGGGGAACTCGGCGAGTTGGTGCCGGAGTGGATTGAAAAAGCGCCCGTTGACCCCTGGAATAACGGCAAGCCCGTCACCTACCGCGTCAGGGACGACGGTGAGTATGTGATTTACTCTTATGGCTACAATGAGAGAGACGACGGGGGAGAAGAAATCGAAAACGGCTGGCGTTCCAACGGCGACATGACCTTCACCGTGGCCCCGCCGGAGATGCGGCGGACCGTGGTGGTGCGGGCGGAAACGCCCTGACGGAAACCGAAAGTGCGCTTGCATGGGGCGGGGTGATGTCTCTCAGGTTCACCCCGCCCCCTCCACATGCAGTCAGAGAACTCTTCCCGCCAATATCCGTAGCCGTCCGGGTTGCATGGTGGGCGGCTTTTTGCGACGCCTGCCACCATGAACATGGCCCGGATTGATTGCTTTGACGCCCCCGAAAACACCAGAATGGGGAAGGAGGCGGAAAACAGCTTGACTCTTCCCCCCCCTTCAGGTGATCGGACGCGGACAGAAAGGAACACCCCCCACATGTCGTGGTTCAGAAAAAAAATCGAGCACAGCGGTGTGGTATTCCTGGACCAGCCGGGCCAGCCAAAGCCCGAAATGTTCCATGAACTGGCACGGTGCGGGATTGATGTCAATCCCGGAAAACCCGGCAGGGACGTGTTATGGTCCCTCGAACTGCGTCACCCGGAATGGGGTGACGCGGTGCTGGAATGCATGTCCAATTTTGAGGCCCCCGGCCTGGACGACCTGGCCATGGTGAGCAATCTCACCAAAACGGAAATTGGGGACTTTGGTAGGGCAAGGTCCTGGCTGGCCCTGCGGCACGGGGCCTCCGCGGGCCATCTGCTGCGCGACAGAAAGCGGTTCCTGCGCTTTGCCTTTGCGGCGCTTTCGGACAAGGGTCCGGGTATCAAGGACATGTTGAGCGGGGGGTACTGGTCAAAGTGCGCCCTGGAGGAAGAACTGTCGCACGACGCCGACCTGGATGTGGACCACCTCTTTGTCATCCACGCCGTCCAGGACGAGGATGATCCGGATGCGGTCGTCTGGGCGCACACGCACGGCCTCAGCGAACTGGGGCACTTTGACGTGGATGTTCTTTCCCCCTCCGGGGACACATGCTCGGCCAGGCATGAGTTCTTCCGCACCGTGGCGGCCGCGGTGCTGGAGGAAACCGCAAGGTGTGACGGTGAGCCTGTGAGCCTGTTCCGGCCCGGCGGGCCGGTCCGCTTCGTGTCCGCAAGGCGCTTCCTCGCCCAGGCCCGGCCCGGGCACACGGCGGCATATTCAAAACTGCTGACGGACACCCATCTCCACGGGCATGCCGTGGCATGCGAGCCCGGGCCCGGTTTCGCCGGCCGGCTGCTTCGCGGTTCCGGACCGCGCCCCTGCCGTTGGCTTTCCCAGCCCTGGGCGGAGGAGGGCATGTGCTTCCACTCGCCCGGCATGACCGGCCTCATGGCGGAGCGCGCACGGGCAACCATGGGCCTCTTCAACGCATGGCGCGCGGAGTTTGCGCCTTTTGACCCGCGCGGCCTTGTGAAGATTGGCTACGAGACCGACGGCGATCCCCAGCACGCGGAACACCTGTGGTTTGAGGTCCACGGCATCGAAGATGACCGGGTGGACGCGACGCTGCTCAATGAACCGTATGACATTTCGCGCATGAGGGCAAACGAACGCGGGTGGCACGCGCTGGAAAGGCTTACCGACTGGTCAATAATGCTGCCCTTCGGCCAGCTAACCCCGCGCTCCCTTCCGTTCGCCCGGACGATCCGGGAAAACCGCGGCGTGATTCTGGAAGCGATGAAAAAGTCCGGGGCCTAATCGTCAGGCCTTCTGGGGCCGCGGGACGAAAATGAAACCGCCCCGTGAAACCCGTGGGTCTCCCGGGGCGGAATGGGAATACACCGTGTTTTTAGTACCGGTACTGCTCGGGCTTGAAGGGGCCCCCGGCGGGCACGCCGAGATAGGCGGACTGGGCCGGGGTGAGGGTTTCCAGTTCCACGCCGAGCTTGCCGAGGTGCAGGCGGGCCACCTCCTCGTCGAGCTTCTTGGGCAGGGTGTAGACCTTTCCCACCTCGTATTTTTCGGGCTCGGTCCACAGGGCGATTTGGGCGAGGGTCTGGTTGGTGAAGGAGTTGGACATCACGAAGGAGGGGTGTCCGGTGGCGCAGCCGAGGTTGACCAGCCGCCCGCGCGCGAGCACGATGATCTCGCGGCCGTCGGGCAGGATGAACTTGTCCACCTGGGGCTTGATGTTAAGCTCGCGCACGTCGGCGGAGTTTTCGAGGTGGGCGATGTCAATCTCGGAGTCGAAGTGGCCGATGTTGCAGACGATGGCCTGGTCCTTCATGGCGCGGAGGTGCGCGCCGGTGATGACGTCGCAGCAGCCGGTGCAGGTGACGAAGATGTCGCCGATCTTCGCGGCGGAATCCATCCTCATGACCTGGTAGCCCTCCATCGCGGCCTGAAGCGCGCAGATGGGGTCGATCTCGGTGACGATGACGCGCGCGCCCAGCCCGCGCATGGCGTCGGCGCAGCCCTTGCCCACGTCGCCGTACCCGGCGACAACCACCACCTTGCCCGCGATCATCACGTCGGTGGCGCGCTTGATGCCGTCGGCGAGGGACTCGCGGCAGCCGTAGAGGTTGTCGAACTTGGACTTCGTCACCGAGTCGTTCACGTTCATGGCGCGGGTGAGCAGGGAGCCCTCGCGCATCATGTGGTAGAGCCGGTGCACGCCCGTGGTGGTCTCCTCGGAAACGCCGACCCATCCCGCCGCCGTGCGGTGCCATCGATCGGGCTCCACGGCGTGGATTTGGTGCAGCAGCGTGTCGACAATCTCAATCTCCCTGTTGTCGCGGCATATCGGAAGCAGCTCGCCGGTCCTGGTGAAGTGCTCCTCCAAGGCGTAACCGCGGTGGATGAGGAGGGTCGCGTCGCCGCCGTCGTCCACGATCATGTTGAGGGTCTGGCCGCCGGGGAAGCACATGGCCTGGTAGGTGCACCACCAGTACTCCTCCAGCGTCTCGCCCTTCCACGCGAAGACGGGCACGCCGGTGGCCGCGATGGCGGCGGCGGCGTGGTCCTGGGTGGAGTAGATGTTGCAGCTCGCCCAGCGCACCTCGGCGCCCAGCGCGGTGAGCGTCTCAATAAGCACCGCCGTCTGGATGGTCATGTGCAACGAGCCCATGATGCGGGCGCCCTTCAGCGGCTGCTTCGCGGCGTACTGCTCGCGCACCGACATGAGGCCGGGCATTTCCTTTTCGGCCATGTCAAGCTCTTTGCGGCCCCACTCGGCCAGCGCCATGTCGGCCACCTTGTACGCCAGGGTCTCGTCGGTCTTCGGGATGGAAACTGCAACCGCCATGATTCACTCTCCTGTCATAACCCCCGGTTTTGGGGGGTTGGGTGCCAAAAAATGGTTTTTTTATTGTAACACGCGGCGGGGGCCGCTTTCTTGCGCGTTATCCGCGGCAGGCGGCGCTGATGCGGGCCCAGGCGTCGGCTGATGCGGGGACCGCGCCCATCTGCCGGACCGTCTCACTGCCCAGCACCGCGCCCAGGCGGCCGCAGCGGGCCAAATCCCAGTCCTGAAGCCAGCCGTACAGGAAGCCCGCCGCCCAGCAGTCGCCCGCGCCGGTGGTGTCCACCACCGTCTCGGCGGGCACGATGGAGGCCCGGACTGTCTCCCCCCCGCGCCGCAGCAGCGCGCCCTGGGGGCCCAGTTTCACCACGGCGGTTCCGCAGCATGCCGCGAGGGCGTCCAGCGCGCGCTCCGGCGTGTCCCCGCCGGGAAAGGCCCGCGCCTCGTCCTCGTTGGCGAAAACGGCGTCCACATACGCTTCAAGAAGCGCCGGAAGCACGTCTTTGGACAGGCCCACCACCTCGAAGGAGCCCAGATCAAGGCTCACGGTGCATCCGGCGGCCTTTGCCGCGCGCAGCACCGCCTCGGTCAGGGGGCGGTTGTAAAGCAGATAGCCCTCGATGTGGGCGTGATCACAGCCCGCAAAGTCGGCGGCGGACACCTCGGCCGGCTCCATCAGCATGGCCGCGCCGAGGTTCGTGCGCATGGTGCGCTCCGAGTCCGGTGTGACCAGGCTGAGGCAGCGCGCCGTGGGCTCCTCCGGGGTGCGCTTGAAACGGCTGGTGTCGCCGCCCGCCGCGGCAAAGGCGTCCAGATAGTAACGGCTGTCCTCATCCTCCCCGACCTTTCCGAGAAAGGCGGCGGGCACGCCCATCCGCGCCATGGCCACGATGGTGTTGGCAGCCGAACCGCCCGGGGCGCGCAGCGGCGGCTCCTCCAGCCGTGACACCAGCCCGGCCATCCCGTCCCGGTCCACGAGCACCATGCCGCCCTTGTCGCCGGGGATCGACCCCACAAACTCCTCGGACACCCGCGCCAGCATGTCCACGATGGGCGAACCCACACCAATCACTTTTTTCATGCCATTCATTCCCATGCCACTTCCCTGATGCAACCGCCCGAAAACCAAGCCCTCTGAAGTCCCCCTTTGAAGGGGGATTTAGGGGGATGTTGCCGCTTGGCCAAAGCCATGCGCACACCCGTCAGAGGGGACCTTAATGACACCCGCCCCCGGGAAGCCCCGGAGGCGGGAACGAAAAAAAGACTCCTGTCAGCCGGCCAACAACTCACGCCTTGACGGCGCTCTTGATCGCGTCCACCTTGTCGGTCTTTTCCCAGGGGAAGATGTCGCGGCCAAAGTGGCCGTAGGCCGCCGTGTCACGGTAGGACCAGCCCTTCGGGGCCAGCAGGCCGAGATCGCGGATCAGCCCGGCGGGGCGGAAGTCGAAGAGCTCGCCCGACTCCAGCACCTTCTGAATCTTTTCATCGGCGACCGTGCCGGTGCCGTAGGTGGACACGTTGATGCTCATGGGCTTGGCAACACCGATGGCGTAGGCCACCTGAATCTCGCACTTGCGGGCGAGCCCGGCGGCGACAATGTTCTTCGCCGCATAGCGGGCGTAGTAGGCGGCGGACCGGTCCACCTTGGAGGGATCCTTGCCGGAGAAGGCGCCGCCGCCGTGGGAGCCGACGCCGCCGTAGGTGTCCACGATGATCTTGCGGCCCGTGAGGCCGGAGTCGCCGTGGGGGCCGCCGACCACAAACCGGCCGGTCGGGTTGATGAAGTATTCCGTCTTGTCCGTCAGCAGGCCGGTGGGGCTGAGCACCTTCTTCGCCACGTCAATCAGGTCGGCGCGGATGGTTTCCAGGGGCACATCCGCCGTCTGGTGGGAAATAACCACAGTGGTGATGGCCCTGGGCTTGCCCTCCTCGTAATAGACCGACACCTGCGACTTGGAGTCGGGGCGGAGGTACTTGATGCCGCCGGACTTGCGGATGGCGGCAAGCTCAAGGAGAAGCTGGTGGCTGAACTGAATCGGGGCAGGCATCAGTTCCGGGGTCTCGTCGCAGGCGTAGCCGAACATCATGCCCTGGTCGCCCGCGCCCTGCTCGGTGTAGAGGCCCTGGCCCTCGTTCACGCCCTGGGCGATGTCGGGCGACTGGCCGTGGAGGCAGTTCACATAAATAAATGTGTCGTAGCTAAAACCGACCTCCTCGCCGATGGCGTGCCGGTCGTAGCCGATGTCCTTCACCACGCCGCGCGCGATGTGCTCCGGGCTGATTTTGTCCCAGCCCGCGCAGGTGATTTCGCCGGCGCTCGCCACAAAGTTGGTGGCGGCCATGGTTTCGCAGCCCACATGGGACGAGGGATCCGCGGCAATGCAGGCATCCAGAATGCCGTCGGAAATCTGGTCGCACACCTTGTCCGGATGGCCTTCCGAGACCGATTCCGAGGTAAACACGTGATTGGTGGTAAGTTTGCTCATGAATGTCTTTCCTTGTGTGCCGGAAATGTTCCCGGAATCTTGCAAAAGCGGCGGGCCGCAACTCAATTTAACAGGTGCAAAGGTAAAAATATTACCCCATGGGGGGGTAAGGTGCCAAATTTTCAAATCAGGCCGCGATTCGCCGTATTTTGTGAACGGCCTGCAAATCAGGTAGCATGGGCGCCAATGCGCCGCCGCACAGGCGGCGCACAAGCGGCAGGAAAGGCAGGATCATGGCGGCGGTTGAACAGGTGCTGGATCGTTTAAGCGGATGGGTTTGGGGGCCGTGGCTTCTGGTCCTTCTTGTGGGCACCCACCTGTTTCTGACCTTCCGGCTGGGGGTGATTCAGCGGCATTTGCCCAGGGCCGTCCGCCTGTCACTGCGGCGGGACGCGGAAGGCGCGGGCGACATCAGCCATTTCGGGGCGCTGATGACGGCGCTCGCGGCGACCATCGGCACGGGCAACATCGTGGGCGTGGCCACGGCGGTGGCGCTGGGCGGACCCGGCGCGGTGTTGTGGATGTGGCTGACGGGCGTGTTCGGCATCGCCACCAAATACGGCGAGGCGGTGCTGTCGGTGCATTACCGCGTCACCATGCCGGACGGCAGGATGGCGGGCGGCCCGATGTACGTGCTTGAGCGGGGCATGAACATGAAATGGCTGGGGGTGGTGTTCGCCGCGCTCACGGCGGTGGCGGCTTTCGGCATCGGCAACATGGTCCAGGCCAACTCCATTGCGGACATGATGCACAAAACCTTCCAGGTGCCCCCCTTTGCAACGGGCCTGGCGCTGACCGGCCTGACGGCCCTGGTCATTCTGGGGGGAATCCGCTCCATCGCGCGGACGTGCGAGCTGCTGGTGCCCTTCATGGCCCTGGCCTACACGGGCGGTTGCGCGATACTGTTGATTATGCATGCGGGCACCCTGCCGCAGACCATTTCCCTCATCGTCACCTCCGCCTTCACCGGCCAGGCCGCCGTGGGCGGCTTCGCCGGGGCGGGCATCATGGCCGCAATGCGCTACGGCGTGGCGCGGGGGCTGTTTTCCAACGAGTCCGGCCTCGGCAGCGCGCCCATCGTGGCGGCGGCGGCGCGCACCTCCAACCCGGTGCGCCAGGCGCTGGTCTCCTCCACCGGCACCTTTTGGGACACGGTGGTGGTGTGCGCCATGACGGGGCTGGTGGTGGTCAACTCCGGGGAATGGCGCGACGGGCTGCAGGGGGTGGAACTGACCCGGGCCGCCTTTGCGAATATTCCCGTCATCGGACCGGCGGTGCTCAGCCTGGGCCTGCTCACCTTCGTGTTTTCCACCATTCTCGGCTGGTCCTACTACGGCGAGAAGGCGGTGGAGTACCTTTTCGGCCAGAAGGCCGTGCGCCCCTACCGGTTGCTGTGGATCGGCGCCGTCTTCATCGGCTCCGTGTCCACGCTCAAGGCCGTGTGGTCTTTTGCGGACATCGCCAACGGGCTCATGGCAATACCCAATCTCGTCTCCCTCCTCGTGCTGAGCCCCGTCATCGCGGCGCTGACAAGGGAACACCTGAAGGACGCATGAGCCCGCCCCGGACGCCGCCCTATTGCCTGGATTTCCCGGCGCTGGCGTCCAGCATCACCCGCACCTCCCGCAGCAGAACCTCCCGCTTGTAGGGTTTCTGCATCAGGCGCACCCCTTCCGCCGCCAGGAAGTCGGCCCGCACGGGGCTCTCACTATAACCGCTGCTGAACAGCACGGGCAGCCCCGGCCTGCGCGCGCGGAGCCGCTCCATGACATTCCAGCCGTTCATTCCGGGCATCATCACGTCCAGCAGTGCCATGTCCACCCTGTCCGCGTTCCCCTCAAAAACCGCGACGGCCTCGTTTCCGTCGCAGGCCTCCAGCACGGTGTAACCCGCCCCCCTCAGCAGGCGGCCAACCAGCTGGAGAACCATTTTCTCATCCTCCGCGACCAGGATTACCTCGGAGCCTCCGGCAACCGGCGGGGAGTCCCCGTTTTCACTGTCATCAACGGGCGCGTCCACACGGGGCAAATACACGGTGAAGCAGGCCCCCCTCCCCGGCGCGCTTTCGACATTGACCAGTCCCTGATGCTGTTTGACAATGCCATAAACGGTGGCAAGGCCCAGGCCGGTGCCCCTGCCAACCTCCTTGGTGGTGAAGAACGGCTCAAAAACGCGGGCTCGGGTTGCCTCGTCCATCCCCGTTCCCGTGTCGGAAACAGACATGGCCACATAAGCGCCGGGGGCGGCCCAGGGATGGTGGCGGCAGAACTCACCGTCCAGAACCGCGTTGGCGGTTGTGATCGTCAGCGAACCGCCCTGCGGCATGGCGTCGCGCGCGTTGACGCACAGGTTCATAAGCACCTGCTCAACCTGCCCCCTGTCGGCGCAAACCACCTCGAGGTCAGAGCCGGGCTTGAAGTGCAGCTCTATGTGCTCCCCGATGATCCGCCCCACCATCTTGAGGAATTTTCCTATGAGCGCGTTCATGTCCAGGTTGGCCGGCTGAATCACCTGGCGCCGGCTGAAGGTGAGCAGTTGCCGGGTGAGGTCCGCGGCCTTTTCCGCCGCCCTGCGCACCTCCTCCAAATCCTCCAATATCGGCGAGGAACTGTCGAGATCGGCGCGGATAATGCCCGTGTTTCCCAAAATCACCTGGAGCAGGTTGTTGAAGTCATGGGCGACGCCGCCCGCGAGCTGGCCCACCGCCTCCATTTTCTGGGACTGCCGCAGCTGCTGCTCAAGATGCCGGCGCTCGCTGATGTCGCGGATGTTGCACTGGACCACCCGCTCCCCCTCCACAAGATAAATGTTGCTGACAAGCTCGACAATCACCCTGCCGCCGTCCCTTCCCTCCAGGGAGATGTCCTCGGCGCGAATGTGATCACCGCGGCACATTTCGTCGAAAGCCTCCCTGGATGCCGCAATGTTGCGAAGCCCGCCAATTTCCCACAGTTCCCTGCCGAGAAATTCCTCCTGGGAAAGGCCGATCATCCTTGAAACAGACGGGTTGGCGTCCACAACCCGGCCCGTGGCGGCGTTGAGGATGAGTATGCCGTCCTTGGCCGACTCGAAAAGCCTCCGGTAGCGCAGCTCCAAATGCCTGCGCGCCTCCTCGGCGCGCTTCTGGTCCTCCAGAATGCTCAACAGCGCGTTGCGGGCCAGGTTGCTTTCGGCGAGGAGTTCCCTCACCTGCTCGTCGGCGCGGCGGCGGTCCGTGATGTCGCGCATGAACACCAGCGCGCCGTCATTTCCCTCATACACGATGGGGACGGCGGAAACCTCCACCGGCACCTCCGAACCGTCCAGGCGGATTATTGTCTCCTCGCGCGCATCCACCCGCTGCTTCTCATGGTTCAGAAGGCGGATGCGTTCCATGACGGATTCGCGATCGGAGGGATGGAAGAACTCAACCACCTGGCGGCCGATGAACACCTCATGGGATTCGCCCCCCCCAAGAAGCTGGCATGCGGTGGTGTTCACATAGGAAAAAGCCCCGTCCACCTGCACAAAAATGGCGTCCGGCGCGCCCTCCACAAGCATTTTGAACCGTTCCCCGGTCCGTTTCAACGCATCGGTCTGGCGGGCCACCACCCTCCGCAACGACCAGGACCATCCCATGAAAAAGAGGATGATTAGAAGCAGCGGCACCAACAGCATCAGGGCGTACCGCAGGAAAACGGCCGTTTTTTCAGACGCCGTGTCATCCAGCGGTCCCAGCCATTTGTCATGAATCTCCCGGTATTCACCGGAAGTTTCCACCAGTTTCAGCCCCTCGCGGAACTCGGCCATCAGGGCGCCCTGGCCCTTTCGCGCGGCAAAGCAGTAATCCGACGTCACAAAGGGCGATTTCCCCACCTTCAACCCGCTCCAGCCGTGCACCTTAATCCAATACAGCGCCACCATGCGGGACACGAGGGCGCAGTCCCCCTCACCCCGCAGCACCCTTTCCAGCGCCTCCTCCTGCGAGTCCACCACCGTGGCGGATTCCTGCAGGCCGTTATGGCGCACATAATCGTGCATGATGTCATTTTCCTGCACAAAGAGCCGCAGCCCCCGCAAATCGTCAAGACTAGCCGGGGGCGGCGGGCCATCGTCGCGCACCACCCCCACGCAGGAGGCAATGACATGGGGCGGGGAAAAATCAAACCGCTCCGCCCGTTCCGGGGAGTAGAATATGCCCTGGATAATATCCACCTCTCCCGTGTCCAGCCATGCGAGCACCTCCTTCCAGGGGCCGAGACGGATTTCAACGTCAAGACCGGTCTCCCGGGCGATGGCGCGCACAAGATCCACCGTGTGCCCGGCGGGACGCCCCCGTTCATCAAGGAATTCAAAAGGCGGATAATCAGAATCGCCGCCCACCACAATATGCCTGCCGGAGGGGATGCGATAGTCGCCAAACCACTTCATGTGAAGTTTTTGAAAGGTCCCGTCGGCCATCACAAGGGAAAGCCCCTCGTTCAACAGGGCAAGCGTCTCCCCGTCGCCCTCCCTGACCGCAAAGGAAAAGTCCTGGCGGAAATTCGGCAGGGACTGTTCGAGGACTTTGAGCCCCGTTATCCCCCCCATTTTTATAAGCCGCAGCGCCACAAGCCGCTGTACGACCACGGCATCGTAAAACCCCTGCGAAAGCTCCCGCAGCGCCGTCATGAACGTGTCGGTGGTGCGAAGTGAAACTCCGTAGTCGCCGCGCCGCATGAATTCTTCCATGTTGTCGCCCTTCATCACCGCCACCGTCCGGCCCCTGAGGTCCTCCAGTCCCCTGATCCCCGTTTCGCCCTCGCGCACAACCACCGCCCCGTGCAGCTTGAGATAGGGAAGGGTGAAGTCATACAGCTTTTCACGCTCGGGGGTTTGCCCCACAAGGGGAAGGGCCTCCACCTCGCCGCGCTCCAGCCACCCCCTGACCTCCGCCCATGGGCCAATGCGAAACTGCACGCCCCGGCCCATGGCACGCAGCACGGCGCGGAACAATTCCACGGAGAACCCGTCCGGTTCCCCGCGCTCGTTGATGAAACAATAAGGGGGGTAGTCCGCCTCGCACGCGGAAAGAATGTCCGGGGCCGCGGACGCGCCGGGGGGGGCCTCCGCCCACACTCCCGCCGCCGCAAACACGGCGCACACGCAGCACACCATCATCCGGCGCGGGTGTCTCATGCTTTTCCCTTTCCGGCCATCCCGGCCTCCGGGGAAAGATCATACGGGGGAGCCTCCCCAAGACGCAGCGCGAGTGTGTTGATTTCACGCTTCAATTCCACCATCCGTCCCTCCCTGCCCAGGGTCACCTCATACCAGCGCCGGAGCTCCTGCAACTGGCGCGCCATGGCCTCCTCGGCGTTCCGCCGCTCCGTGATGTCCTCCACTTGGGCGATTGCGTAGAGCGGCGCGCCTCCGCGGTCCCGGACCAGGGAAACACTGATGAGCGTCCACACAACCGCGCCGGACTTGTGGATGTAACGCTTCTGCAGCTTGAAGGCGCCCGATTCTCCGGCAATAAGCAGGCGGTGCCTTTCCCTGCTTTCCCAAAGATCCTCCGGATGGGTGATTTTCTGGAATGTCAATTCGAGCATTTCCCCAGCCGAATACCCCAGCATGGCGCACAGGGAGGAGTTCACCTTCATGAAACGCCCCTCCGGGGAAACAAGGGCCATGCCAATGGCGGCGTGCTCAAAGGCGTTGAAGAAACGCTCCTCACTCTCCCGAAGCGCCTCCCCGGTGCGCCTGCGCTCGGTGACATCGCGGGAAACCCCCAGGATGCCGACAAACTGCCCCGAGGCGTCAAACATGCCGTTGATGCTCACCTCGGCCCAGACGGTGCCGCCGTTTTTATGGGGCTGTTCAAATTCCCCCCGGTACGGCTCAAAGCGGCCATTCCGCACCAGGTCGTCCAGCGCCTTGGCAAACAGTTCGGCCACCCGCGCGGCCGACTCCGGGGTGAGCGATTCGTCGAGGGTCTGGCGCATGGCCTCTTCGGCGGTGTAGCCCCGAAGCTTCTCAACGGAGGGGCTGATGTAGGTGAAACGCGCCTCCCGGTCCATGAGCCAAATCACATCGGACGCGTTGTCCGCCAGCAGCCGCTGTTTTTCCTCGCTTGCGCGCAGTTCATCCATAAGCCGCTGCTGTTCGGCAAGCAGGCGGGACAGTTTGATGGTGCTGTAGCTCATGGAGGCAATCATGTCCGCAAATTTGGCGTAAAACGCCATGACGGCGTCAACCCGCCCCCTTGCAAGGCGGGGCACCCGATCAAGGGCCTCCAGATATGCGGACTCATCGAATCCGTACATTCGGGCCTGCTCACGGAAAAGGTTGTAATCAAAAACCTCGTCCTCAAATCTAAACTGTCCCAAAAACATGTTGCCCAGATGCCGGTCCCCGACCATGATGGGGGTGACCATGTCCCATAAATTATTCTTGCATTTGTAAAGTTTGACCCCCCCAGGGGGGACACCGCTGGAAAGTATGGTGTCACTCTCTCTGCAGTTCATGCATGTGACAGGATGCACACGGTGAAATTTGGTACAAATATCCTGCCAACCCACAGCCACAAGAACCTCTCCGGAAACATCCAGAACCGCGCCAAGCACATTGGTGGCCCTGAAGAGGTCACTCATCAATGATTCCAAGATCTCAGTATCAATTACATCCCTAAGTTTCAATTCCCCAATGTCCCCCTCCGGCTCCGTCAGAACCCGCAGTTTTCTGCGGACGGCCGCCTCGCTCTCGCGCAGGGCCTCCTCGGCCACTTTGCGCTCGGTGATGTCGGTGAGCATGGCAAACGAACCCAGGAATCCCCCCTGTTCGTCAATCATGGGCGTGGCGGAGACTATCGCCCACAGCGCGGAGCCGTCTTTTTTCCTGAAGCGCCGCTCCCGCACACTCTCCACGCGCTCGGTTCCGGCCTGGGGAGCATCCTCCCCCTCCTCCGTGAAATCGTCCATGGCCCTGCCCATTATCTCCCCGGGCGCACACCCCAGCATTCCGGCCATTTTGTCGTTCACGAAGGTGGTGGCGCGGTTTTCATCCATCACCCAAATGCCCTCGTTGGCGGTGTAGACGATTCTGCTGAAACGGCTTTCACTCTCAAGCAGCGCCTCCTCGGCGGCGCGCCGCGCCTCAATTTCACGGGTGAGCTTTTCGGTTTGGTCGAAGTAGGCGATGAGGGCTTTGGCAATGTGGCCGAATTCAGAAGAACTGTCCTTCAACTGGCGCAGGGGCTTGGCGTCCAGCCCGTCCAGGCCCGCGGAAAGCAGGCTTAACGGACGGGCCACCCACCGGTACAGCAGGAGCCAGCTGGCCAGCACCACAAGCACCGCCAGCAGGGCGCCCGTGAACAGTATCCGGTTCGTCTCAATGGAAAAACGGCTTATCAGGGGCACCTTTGAGGCAATTTTCAGATTGGCCCCGACATCGCCGTTCCATGCCGGAAGGGAAACATATTGGGCGACCATGTCACCGGCGGCGACAGGTTCCGGAACGCTTGCGCCGGCATCCACGCTGAAAGACACCGTGCCGCCCAGCAGCCGGCCCAGTTTTGCCAGTTGGGCGTCATCCCAAAGGCGGCCCAAAAACAAGTAGCCCCGGGGGGGGGTGGTGCGGTTCACATCCGCGCTGGGATGTATGGTTTCGCCGCGCAACTCCATAAATCCCCCCGGAACAGGCAGGAAATAACGGGTCAAGTGCTTGCTTTTGAACTGTTCCCTGTCCGCCTCCATGGCCGGAAACGGCATTTCCGGCGGAAGGGCAAGGGTGGAAGAGGAGTAGACCGGAGCCCATTGCGCGTCAAAAACCCAGACGGACTGCACCCCAAAATTGGCAAACGCCGTGTCAATATTTTCCCTGCCCCACAGAGGGTCGCCGGACTGGACAAAACCGCACATCTCATCCCACAGGCTGAAATCCGTCACCATATTGCGCAGCCCCTCCCCCTCCAGCTCAATAATCTGACGGGAAAAACGGGCCGCTTCCTGTTTGCGGTTTTCCAGCACCAGCTCCATGCCGTAGAACTGGGCGGCGCGCAAAAGGGACATCACCCCCACAAAAAATGCCATGAGCGCGACGAGAGAAAACGCAAGCCGGGTTGACACCTTCATGGCAACGGCCCTTTCACCATCCCATCCGCCCGAAACATGCCTGCTGGATTCCGAACCCTCAACCCCCTGCCCCTGCCTTGCCTACCCCCCGGCAGAAACCAGCAACACGCCAATCCTTTCAAAAATAATAACATATACTGCCCGGTGTGAACGCAATAAACACCGGACATTTTTGTTTAAGGTGCTGAAAGGGCCAGCGTGAACACCACATCCAATTGGTTGTCCGCCGCCCCATGATCGTCAACCAGGTTCTCGCCGATGCTGTAAAGAGTCAACCCCTGTTCGTCGGCGAAAAAGCGCAATGGCCCGCCGTCGAAAGGATCCTGCGGCACTGCGGGCAAAAACACCGGCGCGAGTTCCCGGAGATCAGCGGGAAGACGGCCTTCCGCCAGCCGGAACCGTCCCGTCGCCAAGGCCGCCATGGCGCACCGCAGGAAGGCGTCACCCTTCGCCTGTTGTATTTCACACCGCAGCAGGTTCGGAATGATCATGTCGGCCATGTTCGGCAGGAGACGGCGCTCCCGGACAATATCCCCCCCGATCTCCCCCATCCTGGCAAGGGCCTCGGGAACGGGGAGGCGGCTCGCGTCAACCATCCGGGTCATCAGGCGCAGATAGCGCTCCCGGTCCCCGCCCGCCGTCATGGACATGCGCACCACCCCGGCGGCAAGGGAACCCGCGCCGGGAAACCAGCGGTCCGCATCGCGCAGTTGCGGAAGAAACTGCTGCGGATGATTGAGGGCGTGCAGCCCCATGGCGCGCTCGCCGATGAGGGCGTTTGTCAGCGCCTCCGGATTGTATGTCTCCGCCAGCGCGTCCTGAATGGAGGCCAGTTGCGCCTCCGACAGCACCCCCATGGGCAGGATGCGTCTGACCGTCTCGCAGGCCATGCCCCTCAACGCCAGCCGGATCATCTGCATGATGAGGATTGGGGAGTCACGCATGATCGCGTCCATCGCCAGCGCGGCAAGAACCGCGTCCGCCGCCAGCGCGCCGTCACCGTTCTCCGCGGCCACATAGGCCTCCAACTGCAACAGCTGCGCGGAGCCGCGAAGCTCGAGCAGGTTGGGAAGGGGCGCATCGAACCCCCGGCGCAAATCCAGGTTAAACCGCACCGGAGGCCTCTTCGCCGCCTCATGGAGCAGGCGCAGCCCCTCCGCATGCTCCGCCAGATAGCCCTCCATCCACTGGTGAAGCTCCCCGGAAAACCGGGCGCCTGCGGGGTGTTCATTAACCGCTTGTACACGATCGCGGTAGGCCTGGTCCGACACCGCCGCCTTCAGCGTCTCCCCGGCCCTTCCGTAACTCAGCGCCGCGTCCTCGGCCGGGGCCGGGGCCGGAAAACGATCCGCCACCTCCTCCGGCGTCACCGGCTCCCCCTTTGCGCGAATTCCGGCCACCTCTTCCCGGATGGAGGACTCCCCCCGCCAGTTCAACGCGGCAAGCCCCAGCGCCGCCGCCCCGGCCAGGCCAAACACTGCCAGCAGCAGCCTGCGGCGGCTGCGCCGCCAGGGATAATCCCTGCGCTTTGCCTCCATCATGTGACAGGCACCTCCGCCAATGATTCTCCGCCACAGCACCGCCCCGCATCAACCCGCCGCCGGCGCGCGTCCGTAAATTGAAAAAAGCGCCCCCTGTTTGCTATAATTTTACACACAATGGCGGTGTAGCTCAGTTGGTTAGAGCAGTGGAATCATAATCCACGTGTCCGCGGTTCGAATCCGTGCACCGCTACCATTTATAAATCCTTGACGCGCACTTAGTTGCGCGTTTTTTTATTGCGCTTTTATTTCACATCTGAACTACCCTTAGTGGTGAAATGTGTCCAAAAATGTGCCTAAACCTCCGGAGTTTCTGGCATGTTGACACTCTACAGGCGTGAAATAAGTAGTGCATGGTGCCAGCAGGTGACCCTCCTCTATCCTGCATTCCTTCTGCTGTGCGAGTTTGTGGAGCACCTCGCCCAGATGACGGCGCAAATTCCCGTACAGCAGCTTCTTGCGGCGCTTCGGGATGAATACCACATGGTATTTGCACTCCCATTTCGTATGACTTAAACTCTCGCACGTGTCCAGCGCGGAACTCCTTTCGTGTGCTTTGGCGGCTCACGAGCAAGAGTCTCCGCGATGGACTCCCGCAAATGTCAAACTGCCACTGCCGCCCCGGCAGAGCCGGGGGAACTCCCATATTGGGTTAGTAGACCGTGCCAAAAGACAAAAAGGAATCTTAATATGAAATGGATTTGGGCATGGACTGCCATACTCGCTGTCGCGTTCGTCACTGGAAGCGCCATGGCAGATGAAGAACAGGCGGTGCCGGGGACAAAACCCGCAAAAGCCCTGGTGTACAAAACCATCGGCGACGTCAAGCTGCAACTGCATGTTTTTCTCCCCCCGGACGGCACGCCCGCAAACGTGCCCGCCATTGTATTCTTCTTCGGCGGCGGGTGGACAGGCGGAAATCCGACACAGTTCTATGAACAGTGCAAGTACTTTGCTGCGCGCGGAATGGTGGCGATCTCGGCTGAGTATCGTATCAAGAGTTTGCACGGCACGTCGGCCGTCGAATGCGTGAAGGACGGGAAGAGCGCGATCCGCTGGGTACGCGCGCATGCCGCCGAACTCGGCGTGGACCCTGCGAAGATCGTTGCGGGCGGCGGGTCTGCGGGAGGCCATGTCGCCGCGTGCACGGGCGTGATCGAGGGATTCGAAGACGAGAACGACAACCACACAGTTTCTTCACGTCCCGCGGCGCTCGTCTTGTTCAATCCCGTCCTGGAAATACCAGAGAATAGCCGCTTCGCGGACCGCTTCCAGGGCCACCAAAAGGAGCTCTCACCGCTCGGTCATGCGGCCAAGGGATGTCCCCCCATGATCGTTTTCCATGGGACCGCGGACACCACGGTGCCATTCGCCAGCGTGGAGCGGTTCCGCGACAAGATGAAGGAAGCGGGCAACATCTGCGAGATCGTCCCGTTCAAAGGCGAGAAACACGGATTCTTCAACTTCTCAAGAAACCGAAATGCCTTCGATGCGACAATGGCTGCGGCCGACGCGTTTCTCGTCGCGCAGGGCATATTGAAACCCGCAGCGCCGGAAAACTCTGCGGAGAAAAAGCGTCCGTGAATCGGGATGGCGGTCCATCGAGGTTGCCGGGCATCTCCAGCTCGACATGATCAACCTTGAACTGCTAGCCATAGCAGGCGTGGGTTGCCGCTTAATATAGACTGTATATTCATTCTTGGGCAGTAACCCGAATCCGTGCACCGCTACCAGGAATCATTGAAACGGTTTGGGTGTTTTTCCACTTGAACCGTTTTTTTTCTTGTGGAGCCAAGGGGGTGCCGCGGGTGACGCCCTCCACGTCCCCACAATGAGCTGGGAAACCTTTTTCAACCTATTGGGGCACATGGGCATGGAACGTTTTGAATGGAGCCAAAACCTTTCCATAGGGGATGAGTTGATTGACGGGCAGCACAGGGTATGGATCGAGAAGCTTAATGATTTGTCCAACGCCATTGATTCGCGACGCGGCGGGGACGAAATTTTCGATCTTCTGAAATTCATGGTTGACTATGTGGAATCGCATTTTTTAGCCGAAGAGCAGTACATGGCCGGGCAGAATTACCCCGGGCTTGAACGGCACAAACTGGAGCATTCGGCATTTTGCCGCATGTTGTCCGACCTGCTTGCGCTGGATCGGACCCGGCCAGGTGCGATTGAAACCATTGCCAGTTCAATAAACAATTTCCAAATTGTCTGGCTGAAGCATCACATAACCCGCACGGACGGGTTGTTTGGCGAGTTTCTCCGGAAAAAGGGGGGATCTTTTCCGGGCCTTCCTTCCTGACAAAGCGTTCCGCGGTACTCCGGCCTTGACAACAACCTTGCCGGGCCAGTCCGTCCGCCCCGCCACAGCGGCTTTTGGCAACGTCATGCCCGCGCAAACACCTGAAACCAACAACCCGCATCGCGGGTCCAACAAACGGGTTTGCCTGCGCGGCAGGCAAAGGACGATTGGGATGGTCGGGCCGCCGTCCTCTTCAATGAACATTGAGGAGACCACCCAATGTCCAGTGTCACCCCTGTTTCCCCCCATGATCAAACCAGTGCGGCGGCGGTGTTTCTGCGCATTTTTTGGATGATTCTCGGCAACATGGTGCTGGGACTTTCCGCCCTTGTCATCGCTGGGGGGGCGTCCACCCCCGGCGCGGCGGATGCGGTTTTCTGGGTTACCGTCCCGTTGCTGATTGCCGCCCGCCGCGTGGACATTCTCCGGCATGGGGGAAAAACCGCCTCGGGCGAACCGGCCACAATGTCCCACTGGCGGCGTCATGCCGTTCTGCTTTTGGCCTGCGCGGCGGTCCTGTGGGCGGCGGCGCGCGGCGCGGCGTATTTGATGAACTGACGCGGGCGCACCGTGCGGCGGGGGGGCGGCGCTTAATTTGCGCTGTCGAACCCCGCCACCACGGTGCCAAGCAGCACCGCCATCGCCTTTGTGACAGGACCATCTCCGGGATATTTGGAAAACTCGCAGTGCCCGTCCATAAAGAGGACGTTGCAGCCGCCGGGAACATGGTTGAAGGATTTGACGCCCTCGCCCGTGCCAAGGAGATCGCACATGATCGCCAGGCCGCTTTGCGCCACGTCGGCCGTCGCGGGGTTGTTGATGTCGGTGACCAGGAAGCGCTCGACACCCTCGCGCAGCCGGTAAACCGTGCCCCCGCCGCCGTTGCCGTTGGGCGGAACGACCGCATGGTCGCTGTCCATCGCCTTGAAGGCATTCTGGCGCGCCGTCTCCGATGCGGGATCGAGGAGGGAGCCCACCAGCCCCGGCAGCACCGCCTCCAGCAACTGCGCCGGCTGCACGGGCACCTCCGTCGTGTTCAGCACGTTCATTGTGGCCGCATCCAACCCGGGAAAAGCCAGGGGCACCACCGAGGAGAGGGTGGGCGCGCAGTCGCCCAAAAGCGCCTCATATTCCGGCACGCCGTCAATCCGGTCAAAGACCCAGCCAAAATACATGTACGATTTCTGCATCATGTGGGAACGGGACACAATCCAGGGTTCCCCCTTCCGGTAGGTTTTCCCGTCCTTGCCCGGCCCCCAGGATTGGTCCCCCGGATTGTCGCAGCAGTACAGCATGGACGCCCTGTCGGTGGCGTCGGAGGGGCAGATGATGATTGCGGGCTCGTTGAGGTATTCGGGGAAGATTGTGCGGGGCTCGGGGGCCATGGCCGTGTAGGGCCAGGCGGCGTTCGGGGGAAACGCGCCCCCCGCCTCCCCGGCGTACATTTTGTAAACCAGCCCCCACTGCTTCAGGTTGCCCTGGCAGCTTGCGCGCCGCGCCGCCTCGCGCGCCCGCGCCAGCGCGGGCAGAAGGATTGCCGCCAGGATGCCTATGATGGCGATGACCACCAGCAGTTCAATCAGCGTAAAACCACGCCTGCCCATGCCCCACCCTCCGGTTTGGCAGAAATAAATCAGCCGGTTGCGCACATTTTAACCGAAAATCAGTCTAAACCACCCTCCCGAAAAACACAAGGCCCGGCCGCCGCCCGCTAGACTGTGTTCCGGCGGGTGTTGCGATTCCACCCTTGAGGCCATACCATTATAGTAACGTTGCACGAACAGAAAGGAACCGCAAATGAACAAGGCCGCCGCGTTGAAAATCGTCAATCCAATCATTGCCGTGCTGTTCATCAGCCAGGCGTCCACCGGCATCTTCCACAAGGCCGTTTCCCATGATCTGTTCGAGCTGCTCCATGAAAAAGGGGGCTATCTTCTCGCCGCGGGAATCGTCCTCCACATCGCGCTGAACTGGGGATGGATCAAAAACAGCCTGCGGGGCAGGGGCGCAAATCAGGGATGATGCCCCCCCGCCGCCCCGGTGCTTAAAAAAACACACGAACCAAAAAACAACAAGGGAATCAACACAAGCGACACCATGCCGATCCAATAGTAGATATTTTCGTCCATGAGCGCCCGGGCAATTTTTCGGAGAAGGGAAACCGCCGCATAAACGGCAAACAGAAGAAACACCACGGCGGCCGCCAAAAAATAGTATCCATGATAGTAATATGAACCGGAAGAGAAAGAAAAAGGGGATCCAACGGAAAATATCTCCGCGAACACGAACAGCCCAATCCCGGCAAAACATATACACAAAAAAATAAATATGACCAGTCCGTCCCATGCCCCCTTCAGACATCCCCCGACGGGCTCTTTTTCTTTCATTGCGCTCATCCCTTGCTAATCCAACGTTCCCACACCTTCAACTGCCCAAAATAATACCACAATGCAAGGCAATCACCCCTTTCATCAAAAACACGCCCACTCCAATCATTCCGCATCCCTGGCCCCCTTTCCGCGAAACCATGCGCGAACACCAATCAGCAGAAGGCCCGCAAGGCATATCCACTGAAACATTGTCAGCAGCCCCCCGTCCCCCGGCCTCAAAAATTCCCCAAAGAACCGGAAAACAAAATACGCCGACAGAAAGCCCGACATCAGGGAGCCGGGACGGGCGACGGGCATTCTGTGCTGAACCACAACAAACGCAAAAAGAAAAAACAACGCCTCGTAAAGCTGCGTGGGGTGGCGCGCGATGCCGTCACCAAAGTCCACACCCCAGCCGCACCCGCAGGGCCTGCCATAGCAACACCCGGACAAAAAGCATCCAATACGTCCGACCGCCAACCCGAGCGCCACCCCGGGAACCAGCACGTTTCCGAACCGGCCGGTTATGCCCAGCCGGCGTTTTACCCACCACACGCCAAGCATTGCGCCCACAAATCCCCCCACAATGGTCCGCCCCGACAAAAACAGCCCCAAGCTCCACCCGGCCATGGGAACTGTGGACAAAGCCACAACCCATGCCGGAAGCTTCGCCCCAAGAACGCCGCCAAAAAGCGCCGCAAGAACAACGGGGAAAATCTGTCCGGTGTTCGCCCCGCTTTTCCTCGCGTTATGGCGGCACACGGCAAACCCCGCGGCAAAGGCAAAAAACATCAACACAGAATACGCCGGAACAGCCAGGGGGCCGAGGGTGAACCACGGGCACACCCCCCATCCCTCCGGCCTGACATGCGCCGCCTCCATCATCCGTCCCCGCCGCCGCGCGCGGCGCGAATGCGCGGAAAAAAGCGGGGCGTTATTGCTGCGTACTTCCCATATGCGCCGCCAAACCTATCCGCGAGCGCCTTCTCCTCAAGCCCCGCGCGGTACATCATCGCGGGGACAAAGACAAACAGGGTCCCCAACGCGGCCAGCCAGTTTGCATAGGCAGCCGAGGCGCCCAGAAAAATCCAGATTAACGAGGCGTAAAGCGGGTGCCGCACAAAGCGGTAGGGGCCTCCCGTCACCAGAAAATGATCCTCATAAACCCGGACATGGTCCGACCAGTTGGCCCGCAGACTCATGCGCCCCCATAAATTGAACGCGGAACCCGCAAGCATGATCAACGAACCCGTCCCGCGAAAGATCAGCACAAACGGATGCGCCGGCATGGAAACCGTCCCCACGCGCAACCGGATGGTCAGAAACAGCAGAACCGCGAAAAACACCATGCTGAACGTGGCCACCGGGCTGCGTTGCTCCCGAAAACTGCGTTTGGCGCGGCCAGCGATGAAATTCGAGAGCACCGCCATGGCCACCCCCACAACACAGGCAACGGAAACAAGATCCACCGCCATATTAAAAACCATGAACGGCGCCCCTTTTCCTGTGGATGGTGTTGTACGCCGAAAACGGGATTTTCCGCCCGTCCGGCTGGACGACATGGGCGCACTCCCTCCCCGCACGGTCAAGATCAAAATTGCGCGCGTCAAGAAAACTAACGATGGTGACATGGAAGAAACGATCCTGGACAATCCGGGAACGCTCCCCCACATCAAGGTCAAAAAGGTTGTCAGGCAGCCTTGCGGCCAGCTCCCCCAGCAGGGAGAAGGCGCGGCAGGCGCACATGCCCGCCGCCATTGTTTTTATCTCCTCGATGGACATGGTCAACGGATTGCCCTGAATCACCCCGGCCAGTTCGGGGGGGACGGGCCTCCACAATCCGTCAACCTTTTCCAGATACGCCATGGAGGCAAGCCCGCAGGAAAGGGGAAGAAAGTCCCCCGCACGCAAAAGTTCGGGGGCCTGCCGCTCCAGTTCGCGGACAACAAGCGTTTGAGTGACCCGGTCCAGGGCGGGTTCAGTAAACGTGGTGCGCCCGAAAGCGGCCTCGCACTGAAAATTCAGCCCCCTCACCGCCGGGTGATCCAGCGCGAAACGGAGCAGGCCGCCGATCTGGTCCGTGTTCACACCGTTCCGCAGCGTGGCAACCAGTGTGACCGGAACACCATGCCGCGCAAGAAACTCAAGCGCCCTCATCTTTTCCGCAAGCACCCCCCGGCCCCGCAGAATTTCATTTGCCGCATCATCCAATCCGTCAAACTGAAGGTGCACCTCGAAACCGCGGCCCAATGACTCCAGATCTTCGCAGGAAAGACGCCCGTCCGCAATCGCCAGTCCGTTGGTGTTCAGCATGACATACCGGAAGGGGCGCGCCATGGCCGCGCGCAGGATGTCCATAAGCCGCGGATGGCATGCCGGTTCGCCGCCGCTAATCTGAACAATATCCGGCTTCCCGTTCGCGGACGAGACGCACGCATCCAGCATCGCCTCCGCCACGTCCACCGGCAAATGCCCCCCGCGGCCGGAATCGGCGAAGCATACCGGGCAGCCCAGATCGCACTCCTGCGTTATCTCCACAAGCGCTATGCAGCTCTTTTGGCGGTGGTTTGGGCACAACCCGCAGTCAAACGGGCAGCCCTTCTCCTCCCCCGTCTGAAACGCCTCCGGAGGCCGGTTCGGACGGCGCATGCCCTCCCAACGAAGATACAGCGCGGCATCGTGCTCCACCACGGAAGACACCCCCCCGCAGGTTTCGCAATGCAGCCGGTAAACCAGCGCGCCCGCCCTTTCAACAATTTCCGCCGACCCCACGGCATCGCAGGAGGCGCAATAACCCGTTGTCTCACGTGGCCGCATGGTTTCCTCTTTTCTCTCCCTGTTTTCCTTACACATAAGACCCGCAAAGAATATCCTATATAATGCCCCTTGATGCAACGGATAGAGCGTCACACTCCCGTTCATCAGAAAGGAATCGTTCCTGTGAGCCTGTCTACCCGCTTGATTATGCCGACCTTGATTCTTTTTCTGTCCGGCGCGCATGTTTTCTGCATGGCGGCGGAAAGGCCCAAACCGGCGCGGGAGGCGGATGATCCCGCCTTCGCCCCCGTGGAGGAGGATCCCTCCCTTCCCCGCATCCTGCTCATCGGCGACTCCATCTCCATCGGGTACACCCCGCCGGTTCGCGAACTGCTGAAGGGGAAGGCAAACGTGCTGCGCATTCCGGAAAACGGCGCCAGCACAATCAAGGGGCTGGAGAAGCTGGACGAATGGCTCGGTGAGCAAAAGTGGGACGTGATCCATTTCAACTGGGGGCTGCACGACCTGCGCCGCGACGGGCCGGGCGGACGCAAATCGGCGGAACCCATGACCACCCCGGCGGTGTACGAGGCCAACCTGCGCCAACTGACGGCGCGACTGCGGCGGACCGGCGCGCGGCTGGTGTGGGCCTCCACAACCACGGTGCCGGAGGGCGAACCCCGGCGGAGGGTGGAGGATCTGGCGGTGTACAACGCCGCCGCGCTGCGGGTGATGGAGGAGAACAGGATTCCCGTGGACGACCTCTGCGCCGTTTCTGCGAACCAGTGCCGCGATCTTCATGCCTCTCCCGGGAATGTGCATTACACCCCGGAGGGCAGCCGGGTGCTGGCGCGCGCGGTGGCGGAATGCCTCACGGGCCAGCTTGAAGCGTTGAAGGGGCATGATGAAACCCATGCGCTGCCGAAGCTCCGGGTGCGTTCCGTGCAGATGCCCGTGACGGACTCGCTGGAAACCAACCTGCGGCGCATTGAAAAGGGGATTGACGAGGCCGCGTCGGCGGGGGCGCGGCTGGTGCTCTTTCCCGAGACGGCATTGTCCGGGTTCACGGAAGCCGCCGTGGCAGGACTCGACTGGCGGGCGCTTTCCGGGGCGATGGAAAAGGTTGCGGAACTGGCAAAGGCGCGCGGAATTTATGTGCTGTACGGCAGCGCCACCCCGTCGCACACGGCCCGCCCCTTCAACACCGCCATTCTGGTTGATCCGTCGGGCGCGGAGGTCATGCGCTACCACAAGATGATCCCGGAGCGCTGGTTCGAGCCGGGTGGCGCGCCCGCCCTTTTCGCCGTGGACGGCATTCCCTGCACGGTCATCATCTGCCATGACAACCGGTTCCCGGAACTGGTGCGCCTTCCCGTGCTGTCGGGGGCGCGGATTTGCTTCTACATCAGTTATGAAATCAACGGGGTGGAGGCGGCGCGGCGCAAGAAGGAGGGATACCGTGCCCAGTTGATTGCGCGCGCGGTGGAAAACGGCGTGTGGGTGGCGCAAAGCAACGGCATGGGCCCTCTTGGCGCGGACCACCTCAGCCTGGGGTGCAGCCGTGTGGTGGACCCGGCGGGGACAGTGGTGGCCGAGGCACCGGAACTGGAGGAGCACGTTCTCGACGTGGAAATCGATCCGAACGCGGCGCGCCGGGGCAACGCACTGGAAAGTTTGGAGAGCACGTTTTTCGGGGACTGGTGGAAGGAGGGCCTGGCCCAGATGGAGGCCCGGGAGCGGGGCATGGAAACGGGGGAAAAGAAGGAGAAACCCCGGAGCAGGGTGCGGCTTGCGCTGATGCGGGAAGTGCCCGTCAAATGGGATTTGGACAAAAACTTCGGCGTTTTTCTCAAGCGCCTTGACGAGGCGCCGTGCGCGGACGTGTTCATCACGCCGGAATGCTGGCTGGACGGCTACGCCGCCGCCGACAAGGGCTCCACCCCGGAACGGCTGCGCGAAACGGCGCAATCCCTGGAGGGAAGCCCCTATCTTGACCGGGTGGCCGAAGAGGCCCGCAAGCGGAACATGTACCTTTGCTTCGGCTTCACCTCCCTTGAGGACGGGCGCATATACAACTCCGCCGGACTCTGGGACCGGCAGGGAAAGCTACTGGGCGTGTACCACAAGACCCACCTCCAGACACACGATCTCCAGTTCAGCCCCGGCGCGGACCTGCCCGTTTGGCAGACGGATTTCGGCACAACGGGCGTTATGATCTGCGCCGACCGGCGCTGGCCGGAAACGGCGCGGGCGCTACGGCTGAAGGGTGCCCGCATCCTGCTGAACCCGACCTACGGCATGCATCATCTTGCCAACGAGTGGTGGATGCGGACGCGGGGCTTTGAGAACCAGTGTTTCATCGCCTTCGCCCATCCGGAGACCAGTTTTGTGGTGACACCGAAGGGTGAACTCGCGGCCAAGGCCTCCGACACCCCCGGCGTGCTGCTGTGCGACATCGACCCAACCGCAGCCCGGGAGGACAACCACCTCGCGGATCGCAGGCCGGACCTTTACGGAATCATCTCCGAGAAGAAATAATCCCCCCCGCTCACTTCGCCAAAGGATCGAGCCCGGCAGCCCAGGCGGTGGCGCGGCGGCACAGCTCCCCCGTGCCCGTGTTACGGTAGGCCTTGCCGTCATGCCCAAGGGTGCAGTGGAACACGCGCATGCCGCCCTCCTCCACGGTGATGGCCATGGGATAGGTTTTTTTGTCCACCACGCTGACCGCGTTGCACAAGACCCGTATGGGGGTGTCGCCGTCAAGGCAGGTGTAAAGCTCGTCAGACGCCTGAAAATCGGCCAAACCCGCAGTGACAGGATGATCCTTGTCGGCGACACGCACGGTGAATTCGCCGAAGGGATCATGGGCGCGCATCGCCGGGTTCCAGACACGGCCGGCAATCTTCACAAAACCGGGCCAGGGCTGGAACGCGCCGCAGCCGAAGTGGGTGAGCATCACACCCTTTCCAAGGGCCGCATAACGGGCGAGTCCTTCGCCGGTTTCATTGGCGAGGGGCAGGCGCTCGTCGTAGTTCTTGAAATGGACCACCACCGCATCGTAGTAATCCAGCAGCGGCGAGCCCAGCACCGCCGGGCATTCGTTGATGGAAACCTCCAGCCTTGCGTCCTTGCGGAGTTCCTCCGCCAGCGCGGGGGCCGTCTCGCGCCAGAGGTGGCCGGGATAATCGTCGCCCGTCACAATGAGCACGCGCTTGCGCGCCTCAGCCGCGGTCTTCTCCAGCAGCCATGCCTGGCCCAGCACCGCATTGGGCCCCTGCCCGCGGACAAAGCCCACACGCATCTGTTTCTGCCCGGCGAACGCGCCCGCAAGCGGCAACAACACCCGCGCCGGAACCGGTTTGCCCTCGTCGTATGCGAGCGCCTTGGCGGCGGGCAGCACCGTGGTCCATGCAACGGGATCACCCACCCCAAAACGGACCGACTGCATGCGTCCGGCGTCGTCCGCATCCCACCAGGCAAAACCGAGCACATATTCCTTGGCGGGGTCCAGGTTATCCAGTTGGATTTCCACCTGTTTTGCGTCAAACACACAAGAAGCAAGCGACCCCGCCACGCCGGGAAACACATGGGGCAGGCCCGCTGTCAGGATGACGCGAGGCCCTTCTGTGTTCCCATCCTTCTCCGGCGCGCCGCAGCACAGGTAATCGGCGATGCGGAAGCCGTCGGGAAGCATGGGATCCCCCCCGCCAACCACGGGGACACCCGCCTGGGCAGAGCCACCCGCTGCACTTGCACCCAAGGCCAGAAGGGACAACAGCATGAGTGCCACAACAAAACCGGAGGTAGCCCCTGAAGAACGGTGCGATTGCCCAAATGACAGTTTCATGATCAGTTTTTCTCCGGAAATTCAGCCATAAACTTCCCGTAGCGCTCCACGATTTCAGCATCACTCAACCTTGCGGCCACCAGCCGGGACTGGGCGCGGACGGTGTCACCCGCCGCCAGGGTGCGCCCGAAGAGGGACTGGTACATGGAGTAATGCCCCTCCCCCGACTGGGGGGTGGAAAGGGCGAAACAGTCGCCTGGCCGGGTCATCATCACCATGACCATGCCCGATTTTTCGTCCTTCCGGCAGAGAATGGGCGCGGCGAATTCGGGCCTGACGGCCCAATCCACCGGACTAGGCTCAATGGTCCAGCGGCCGTCCTTGATCAGTTTCACCGCCGCCGCGTCGCGGGGGAACATCTGCCACATGCCCGCGTCCGGGTCGGCGTCAATAAACGCCGCCCCGCCCTCCGCCTTTGCATAGGCCCTGGTGCCGGGGAAATCCCCGGCGCAATAGGAGGAAAGAAACACCTCGAAATCGGGAAGCGCCGCCCCGGCCTCCACCACTGTTTCCACGTCCAGCGTGTCCGGCGCGCTCCATCGGTAGGTCGCCGTGAGGGCGAAGGGCCGGTCCTCACCCGGCTCCCACCGCACCCGCAGCGTGTCCGGCGCGGTGATTTCGGCGGTGCTTGGAACGCCGCGCATGCTTTCCCCGTGCCGGTGGTTGGTGCTGAAAATGCGGTAGTAGTTCATCAGCCCGGGGTTCCTGGCGATGGGGCCGTTGTTGAGTTTCGGCTTCGACAGGCACAGGCCGATGGACGCGCCGCCCTCGCGGATGACACCGCCCAGCGCGCCCGTGTCGAACCGGAATTCACCGTCCACCGCGCCGGGGGTGAATACCGGCGCGGCGGTGGCCTGCCACGCGCACAGAAGAACCAAAACAGCGGATGCGGCAAGTTTCATGGGGGTCACTCCTCCGGTATGCCGAGTTCGGCCAGGGTGGCGCGCAGCCATGCCAGCGACTTTTCGATGAGCGGACCGCCCTGGCCCTCGCATTCCATGCTGAGCGTGCCGGTGTAGCCGTGGTCCCGCAGGATTTCCAGGCAGCGGCGGATGTTGGCCGCGTTGACCCCCTCGCCGATGGCGCAGTGGCTCACGGCGATGCCGGTCTGGCCGCCCCGCACGGCGGCGGCCAGCGACGCGCTCACGTCCTTCACATGCACATGCCGGATGCGGTCCTTGAACCTTTCACAGAAATGCACCGGATCCTGCCCGGCGATGAAAGAGTTGCCCGTGTCCAGGTTCAGCCCGAAGAAGGGGCTGTCGCAGAAGGCCAGCATCTCCTCAAGCCGGTCGGGGTTGGTGGTGAAATAGCCGTGCACCTCAATGTTGACGCTGATTTCATAGGCCTCGGCGACACGCACAATCTCCCGGTAAAGGCGGCCCATCTGGGCCATCGCCTCGCTGTCGGAAAAGCCCTCGGGCTTGTGGAGCCCGTCGGTGGTGGCCACGTTCGCGCATCCGGCGTGCTTCGCCCAGGGGATGGACTTGAGCACATAGGGCAGGCCGCGCGACGGGCCGTCGGGGCCCGACAGGGGATAGGCCGCGTCCACCTGGGAGAAGCGGACGCCCCGCTTCTCCATCTCCCGGCGGAGCAGCAGGGGGTCCTCGTAGAGGGCCACATGGGGCTGGTAGCCGAGCCCGTGAATCCAGCTCACCCCGTCAATGAGGCCGCATTCGATTGCGCGGACACCGTTCGCCTCCGCCCATTCCACGCACTTGCCGAAATTCCAGTAGGAACTGTTGAAGGCGTCCGTGTGAAAGCCAATCCGCATGCGCCGGTCCTCCTTGGGTTGGGCAGCGGACACAAAACGCCCCCGCCGCACGGGGAAAACTATAGCAGAAGGACGCGGGAAGGAAAAGGAACCCCCGCCCCGCGGTATAAATGCGGGGCGGGGGTAAAACGTGACCGGCTACCACCGATGCAGCATGGTCAGCACGCCCATGGCGAAACCGGCAAGCAAAAGGTTGCCAAGCCGCTTAAGCAGTCCGTCGAGGGTGAAATCCGACTCCCTGCTGCCACAGCCATTGCCAATGTCATCTGTGGCCATCCCCAGTTCCCCTTTGTCCAAAAGGCCATCACTGTTTTGGTCAAGCCGGCTGAAAATAGTGCCATCCAGCCCTGTCAACAAAAGGTTTGCTTCTGCAAAGGTTAACAGGCTGTCGCCATCCTTGTCGGCGGCGGTGAAATTATCCAGGAGGACCTGTGCGGTCTCTTCCGGGGTGGGAGGAGCAGTTTCACCCTCCACCACCGGTTCACCCTCTGCCATCGCCTCACCCTCAGACTCGCCTTCCGGCTCTTCCTCAAGTTGCGGTTCACCCTCCACCACCGGTTCACCCTCTGACTCGCCTTCCGGTTCGCCTTCAAGCTGCGGTTCACCCTCTGCCATCGCCTCACCCTCAGACTCGCCTTCCGGCTCTCCCTCAAGTTGCGGTTCACCCTCCGGAACCGCTTCGCCCTCACCTTCTTCCACGGGCTGGACATATTCAAACGCACCCATGTCCATGCCCGCTCCTTGCGGACGAAGCACCCCCAAAATATCCATTTCAAAAATAATTATGCCCCCCAAACCATTCCATGCTGATGTGCCCGTGTCAATACAGGGAGAACCGGGAAGCAGGCGGAAGTCACCCGCCGCCGCATTCACAAAGAGGGGGTCTTCATATATATTGCCAACGTCATCTTTTGACCACTCGAAGGGTATCCCGTCAAAAGGTGCGCCGGCGCAGGAGTATTCCCCAATGCAATACAGGAAATCCCCTCCGGTGTTCCCCCATAGGATACTGTTGACCGCCACACCCATGTAAAGCCCCCCACCCTCTGTTGCCGTGTTTCCATAAACCGTACAGTTGACAATTCTACTCTCGGAACTGCCACCGCCAATGCCACCGCCATTTCCGGTAATCAGGCAATTATTTGCACGGCCGCCGTACATTCCGCCACCGTGTCCTCCGGAGGAATTACCGGATATGGTGCACATCACCAGCTCAGTTCCATATGTTCCACCGCCGCCTCCGGTGGCTGAATTACCGGTGATGGAGCAACGCTCCGCGTTTCCATAAGTCATGCCTCCCCCGTCAATGGCATGGTTATCCCTGAAAACGCTGTCCACAGCCTCCGTGCCATACATGCCCCCTCCCCCGGTGGCGCTGTTGCCGGTAAACACGCATTTCTCAGCCTTGCCCCCCTCCATGCCGCCGCCCTCATTGGCGCTGTTGCCGGTAAAGGTGCATTTCTCGGCCATACCCCCCGACATGCCACCACCGACCCCGGTGCTGCTGTTGCCGGAAAAAACGCAGTTTACCGCCTTTTTCCCCTTCATGCCCCCCGCGCTGACTTCCCATGACCCGGAGGCGTCCAAGGATTTTGCATGATTGTCGGTGAATACACAATTGACCGCCGTCCCGCCAAGCATTCCCGCACCCATGAGCGCGCTGCCGCCCCTCAGCGTAAAACCGTCAATTCCACCATCGTCATCCGCGGCGACACAACGGCGAAGGTTCTGCCCGTCTATCACCGTCTCGTTGGCTGTCCAGTCGCGTTCATCCCGCGTGGTTTCCGTTCCGGAAAATCCACCGTAAATCCAAACAAGCCTTTTCACTGCGACCACTGATTCGCCATCGGGGGCCGTGTGCACCCCGCCCGCCACCCACAGTTCATCACCGGGCATTGCGGCGAGCATGGCCTCCTGAAGCGTGACATATGCGCTGTCCCAGGACAAGCCATCGGGTGACTGGGCTGTGGATGCCCCGTTTACCCGCAATATACGCCTGGGAAACACCTCCAAATCCTCGGCATTCTGCTCATATGCGCCCATGTCCACTCCGGCCCCCTGCGGACGGGACACGCCACGGATGTCCTCCATGGAGTAATAAGACAACCAGTACTCATGACCGGCATCCACGCAGGGCGAACCATATCTCAGCCGGAAATCCCCCTCTGCCGGATTGAAAAAAAGCGGGTCGGCTGAAATATTACCATCCATCTCCCCGCCTGTCGAGTCGGCATAACACGAATGTGTGACACTGGGACTGCCGTAAATGTCACAGCTGTTCCCCGAAAAAACGCAGCTCACCACAAAATCGTTATTTCCCACACCCCCATATCCAGCGTTGGATCCGTAGTACCCGCCGCCACCCGTGTTGTTGTAAAAAGTGCAGTTGATCACATTGCCCCTATACTGTCCGCCCCCGACACCGCCATAGTAGGAGGCTGTTGTGGAGTTTTCAGAGTAAACGCAGTTAACGGATTCCCCCAAGCATTTCCCGCCGCCATAAGCCGTGGCAATGTTGTTTTTGAACACACACCCCCACGCATTTCCCTCATACATCCCGCCACCCAAACCGCCGTCCCAATAACAGTCAGTGGGCATGCTCATCTCGTAGTCATAGCCATGACAACCAAAATCACCCTCAGCCGTGTTTCCAACGAACAAACAGTTTACCGCGTTGCCCCGCCACATGCCCCCGCCAAAGTTGGCATGGTTGCTATTGAAGGTGCAATTTACCGCCGTGCCCTGCCGCATGCCCCCGCCCTGCAAAGCACTGCCGTTGCACAAAACGAACCCGTCCACAACGACGCCGGCACTGGCGGTGACGCAGCGCCTCACGTTCTGGCCGTCAATGGTGGTGGGGTTGTCCTGCCAGTCGCGTTCTTCGCGTGCGTTCTCTGTGCCCCTAAAGCCGCCGTACACGCGCTGGGCCGCGGAAAAAGCAGCCACGGCATCTCCCGCGACGGCGGTGTAGATGCCCTGTACCACCCAAATCTCCCCATCGGTCCCGGCAAGGTCCGCTGCCGCCTGAAGGGTCGGATACGCCGTTTCCCACGACAGCCCGTCCGGTTCCGCGGCGGCGGAGCCGGCATCCACCCGCAATACCAGTGCTTGCGCCGGCAGAATGCCCGGCAGGATTGAAAGGAGAAGCAACACCAGAAATGTCCGGGCACCGCACACGCTGTATTGTGGCCGAGGGGCCGTTCCGGTGATGTTCGTGGCCATGCTGCTACCCTCCCTGTCTGAATTGCCGACATTTCCGCACGTATATGGGGCGGTCATCGCCCTCCCGTGGAATCCTCCCTCCCTTTGGAAGGCCCCACGGGGCCGTGCATTATTGCCCATGCCAAACAATAACTAATCGATTAAACTCTATTTATTTTTATACCATAACTTATTTATTTTGTCAATTAAGATTACTAGACTAATTCCACAGGGAAAAAATGATTGATTCTGCGGACTTTTCGCCTGCCAATGCCCTGAATTTGCCACAAAATCCCGCCTAATCCCTCATTCCGTGGTGACGGAATCGGAATCGGCGTCCTGCTGGAGGGCGGAAGCAAGGGCGTGCCAGGCAAGGGTGGCGCACTTGACGCGGACGGGGTATTCGCGGATGCCGGAGAACACCCTGAGTTTGCCCACATGGGAGTCGTCCACCGGCTCGGAGGGGTCTGACTTGAGCATCTGGTGGAAGGCTTCGAAGAGTTCCTGCGCCTCCTCGCGGGTCTTGCCTTTAACGAGGGTGGTCATGAGGGAGGCGGAGGATTTGGAGATGGCGCAGCCGTTGCCCTCGAAGGAGACCCCGTCAATCTTGTCACCGTCAAACTTTAAATAGACCTTGAAGGTGTCGCCGCAGAGGGGGTTGTAGCCGTCCACAGCCCTGTCGGCGTCCGGCATCGGCCCGTAATTACGGGGGTTCTTGTTGTGGTCCAGGATGACCTGCTCGTACATGGAGCGCGCGTCGGACATCAGGCGAACACCTCCCTTACCTTGTGGAGCCCGCGCACAAGGAGGTCTATCTCTTCGGTGGTGTTGTACAGGCCGAAGGAGGCGCGGGCGGTGGCGGGCACGCCGTAGCGGTGCATGACGGGCTGGGCGCAGTGGTGGCCCGCCCGCACGGCGACGCCGTTGTCGTCGAGAATCTGGCCGATGTCATGGGGGTGGGCGCAGTCCATGACGAAGGAGATGACCCCGGCCTTGCGGCGGGCGTTTCCAATGATTTTCAGGCCGGGAACCTCTTTCATCGCCGCAGTGGCGTATGCAAGCAGGGACGCCTCATGGGCCGCCACGTTTTCCACACCAAGCCCGCACATGTAGTCCACCGCCTCGCCGAGGCCGATCACCTCGGCGACGGGCGGGGTGCCCGCCTCAAATTTCTGGGGGATGTGGGCGTAGACCGTCTTGTCAAAGGAGACGGAGAGAATCATGTCGCCGCCGCCCTGCCACGGAGGCATGCGCTCCAGGCATTCGGCGCGGCCGTACAGCACGCCGACGCCGGTTGGGCCGTACATCTTGTGGCCCGCCACGACGAAAAAGTCCGCGCCGAGGGCCTGCATGTCAATGGGGATGTGGGGGGCGCTCTGGGCGCCGTCCACCAGCACGCGCGCGCCCGCCTCGTGGGCCATGCGGCAGATTTCGGGAACCGGGTTGACCGTGCCGAGGGCGTTGGAAACATGGACCACACTCACGATACGGGTGCGCCCGTTCAGGAGCCGGGCGTATTCCCCCATGTCCAGGTCGCCGTCATCGTTTATGGGGATGACACGCAGGGTCGCACCCTTTTCGGCGCAGAGCATCTGCCAGGGCACGATGTTGGAGTGGTGCTCCATGTGGGACACGATAACCTCGTCGCCGGGGCCCACCACGGCGCGGCCGTAGCTCTGGGCCACCAGGTTGATGGCCTCCGTCGCGCCGCGGGTGAAAATGGTCTCGCAGCCCACATTCGCGCCCAGGAAGGCGTTCACCCGGTGGCGCGCCGCCTCGTAGAGATCGGTGGCCCGCTGGCTCAGGTAATGGACGCCCCGGTGCACGTTGGCGTTGTCCTCGCGGTAAAAGCGGGACATGGCTTCGATGACGGATTCGGGCTTTTGCGTGGTGGCGGCATTGTCGAAATAGACCAGGGGGTTGCCGCGCACCCGGCGTGTGAGAATGGGGAAATCCCCGCGCACCCTTTCGACCGGGAAGGCGTCCGGCGCGCCGTTGGGTTCTTTTGTGTTCATGGACACGGCCATGGTTTATCCGTTGTTTTCGGGGCTGAACCTGCGGAAAACCGCGCGGTCAAGCCTGTTCCGCAGGGTTGGAACCGGCAGCCGCTTCACCACGTCGCCGGCAAAGCCACAGGTTAGCATGGCGCGCGCGGTCTTTTCATCCAGCCCCCGGCTGCGGAAGTAAAAGACGATTTCCCCGGGCGGCGGGCCCACGGTGGAGCCGTGGGTGCACTTGACGTCGTCGGCGTAGATTTCAAGCTGGGGCTTGGTGTCCACCCGCGCTGCCGGGGAGAGAACCAGGTTGTTGTTGAGCTGCACCGAGTCGGTCTTCTGCGCGTGGGACGCCACATGGACCTTGCCGGTGAACACCGCGCGGCTTTCACCGTCGAGCACGCCCTTGTAGGCGATGCGGCTGGTGCAGTGCTCCGCGTCGTGCATGACGTGCAGGTTGTTGTCGAGCAGGCGGCTCCCGTCATTGAGATACAGCCCGTTCAGGGACGTTTCCGCGCCCTCCCCGGCGAGCAGCACGCAGGCCTGGTTGCGGACGATGCCGCCGCCCAGGGTGACTGAATACCCCTCGTAACGGCTGTCCCGCTCCTGGCGCACCTCCAGGGTGGAAAGGCGGCGGCCTCCGGGGGCCTCGTCAACCACCTCGCAGCGGGTCAGTGAAGCGCCCTCCGACAGCACCACCTCCTCAACGACATTGTTGAGATAAGCGTCCGCGCCGGAGAGGGAAACGAAAGAGCAAACGACCGAGGCCGCAGCCGTCGGTTCCAGCACAACCAGACTGCGGATATGCGCCGCCGAGGGCGCGCCGTTCCGTGTGGACAAAAAGACGAAATGCACCGGCGCGTCCAGCGCAACCCCGCGCGGCACGTGGAGAAAAGCCCCGTCCCGCAGGAGCGCCGTGTTCAGCGCGGTGTAGGCGCTGCGCGCGCCCAGGCAGGAACCCAGGTGGCGGCGGACAGTGTCCGCGTTGCCGTTTCGCGCGGCCTCCCAAAGCCCCCCCGCCACGGCCCCGCCGGGCAGTTCCGGGCGCACCGACAGATCCGGCGCGTAATCCCCGTCCACAAACACCAGTTCGGTCCACGCGCCGTTACCCATCAGGAAGGGGGCAACGGACGCCGCAGAGGGCGGGGCCGGTGCGGAATCCGCCGGGACCGTGTGCGCCGTTTCGTTGACGGTTGCGATGTTGGTCTGCCGCCATTCCTCCATGCGGGTGTGGGGCAGTTCGAGCGCGCCGAACTGTTCCGCCCCCGCGCGCCGGATTTCAGCCAGCCATGCGGGCGCGTCCTGCGCGTCGGCGCGGATGATGTCGCCCTTGTATTGTTCCAAGACGCTGGCGCCCATTTTACTCGGCGCCTCCCGAAACCGGGGCCGCCCCGTCGGCCTTGATCCAGTCGTACCCCTTTTCCTCCAGCTCCAGCGCCAGCTCCCTGCCGCCGGAAAGAACAATGCGCCCCTTGTAGAGCACATGCACAAAGTCGGGCTGGATGTAGTTCAGCAGACGCTGGTAATGCGTCACAAGCACAAAGGAGCGGGTGGGCGTGCGCAGTTTGTTCACACCCTCGGACACGATGCGCAGCGCGTCGATGTCAAGACCGGAGTCGGTCTCGTCAAGGATGGCCAGCCGGGGCTCCAGCACCGCCAACTGCAGGATTTCATTTCGCTTCTTCTCGCCGCCGGAAAAGCCCGCGTTGACGAAGCGGTCCGCAAAGACCGGATCAATCTCCACGAGCCCCATTTTCTCCCGGAGCAAATCGCCAAAGTCCATCGCGTCCAGCTCCTCAAGGCCGCGGCTTTTCCGTATTTCATTGAGCGCGGACTGGAGAAAATAGCTGTTGGTGATGCCGGGTATTTCCACGGGGTACTGAAACGCGAGAAACAGGCCCAGGCGGGCGCGCTCCTCGGCGGGCAGGTCCAGCAGGTCCTGGCCGAGAAAGTCCACCCGGCTCTTTTCGGTGTCCACCTCGTAGGCCTCGTGGCCGGCGAGCACCTGGGCGAGGGTGCTTTTCCCGGAGCCGTTCGGCCCCATGATCGCATGGACCTCGCCCTCGCCCACGGTGAGGTTGATGCCCTTGAGAATTTCGCGCCCCGCCACGGTGGCGTGCAGGTTTTCAATCTTCAGCATTATCCTACGCTCCCTTCAAGACTGATGCCCAGCAGACGGGTGGCCTCCACGGCAAACTCCATGGGCAGATGGTCGAACACCTCCTTGCAGAAGCCGTTCACCACCATGGAGATGGCGTCCTCGGGGCTGATCCCCCGCGACTGGCAGTAAAAAAGCTGGTCCTCGCTGATTTTCGAGGTGGACGCCTCGTGCTCCACACGCGCGGTGGTGTTCCGCACGTCAATGTGGGGAAAGGTGTGGGCGCCGCACTGGTTGCCGATGAGCAGGCTGTCGCACTGGGTATAGTTGCGCCCGTCTTCCGCCTTGGGCATGACGCGGACCAGGCCGCGGTAGCTGTTGTCGCTGCGTCCGGCGGAAATGGTCTTGGAGATGATCGTGCTTTTTGTGTTTTTGCCAAGGTGGATCATCTTGGTGCCGGTGTCGGCCTGCTGGCGTCCCTTGGTGAGCGCCACGGAGTAAAATTCACCCGTGGAGTTGTCGCCCATGAGCAGGCAGCTCGGATACTTCCAGGTGATGGCGGAGCCGGTTTCCACCTGGGTCCAGGAAATGCGCGAATTGTCGCCCTCGCACTTGCCGCGCTTGGTCACAAAGTTGTAGATGCCGCCCCGGCCCTCCTCGTCGCCCGCGTACCAGTTCTGGACGGTGGAGTAGCGGATGGTGGCGTCCCTGTGGGCGACCAGCTCCACCACGGCGGCATGAAGCTGGTTCTCGTCGCGCATGGGTGCGGTGCAACCCTCCAAATAACTGACCTCGGCGCCCTCGTCGGCGATGATGAGGGTGCGCTCGAACTGGCCGGTGTTGGAGGCGTTGATGCGGAAATAGGTGGACAGGTCCATGGGGCACCTGACCCCCTTGGGAATGTACACGAAGGAACCATCGCTGAACACCGCCGAGTTGAGGGCGGCGTAAAAATTGTCCCCTGCGGGCACCACGGAACCCAGGTATTTTTGAACAAGGTCCGGGTGCTCCCGAATGGCTTCGGAAATGGGGCAGAAAATAATGCCCCGCTTCGCCAGGATGTCCCGGTGCGTGGTGGCCACGGACACACTGTCAAAGACCGCGTCCACGGCCACCCCGGCAAGGCGTTTCTGCTCGTCCAGCTGGATGCCGAGCTTCTCGAAGGTTTCGAGCAGTTTCGGGTCCACCTCGTCCATGCTTTTCAGCTTTTTTTCCGTTTTCGGGGCGGAATAATAACTGATGGCCTGGAAATCCGGCGTTTCATACCGGACCTTGGCCCAGTCGGGATCGTGCATGGTCAGCCAGGAACGGTACGCCTTGAGCCGCCATTCCAGCATCCATTCCGGCTCGTGTTTGCGGGCGGAAATGGCGCGGATGATGTCCTCGTTCAGGCCGTTGGGCAGCGTGTCCGACTCAATGTCGGTGGTCCAGCCGTATTTGTACTCACCCTGGGCAAGTTCGGCCACCTCGCGGTTGCTCCGCTCGACGCGGCTGCCCTCGTAGGCGGCGTTTTCGAGATCCTCGCGGGGGGCGTCCATTGTTTTCATTCTCCCGGAAACCGTTACAGGGGCCGCGTTTGGGCGCAAAGGCCTGTGCGGCGCGGTGTTATGTCCAACAGCGGCCGGCGCGCACTCTATTCCCCGGACACGGGGAACAAGGTGCATTGGGGCGCGGATTTGGCTATAGTTTCCCGTAAGCCGTGAAAACGCGCGGAAACCGCCGGGCGGGCATCCAGGTCATTTAAGCGGCCTGGATGCGTGTATTTTGTCACGGCATCCGCGCGCCGCGCAAGCGTCGGCGCGGTTTCCCCTGAAGTTTGCCATCAGAAGGAGTCCCGGACACATGACCAGCAGCACCGAAGAACGCCCCGTAATCACCGTGAACAATCCCCGGAACGGCCAGTTTTTGTACTCCGTCGAGGAGCCCACGGCGGAGGAGGTGGACAAGGTATACGAGCGGGCGCAGGCCGCCTTTGAAACGATCCGGCGCATGACGGTGCGCCAGCGGCTGGATGAGCTGGAAAAAATCCGGCAGTACCTCCTTAAAAACCGGCGGGCCATTGCCGAACGCATCGTCCAGGAGACGGGCAAGAGCATTTTTGACGCCACGGCGATGGAACTGTTTCCGGCGATTGACCAGATTTCCTTCTACCAGAAGCATGCGGAGCGCATGCTGGCGGACCAGAAGGTGCCCACGCCGCTCATGCTTTTCGGCAAGCGCTCCAAGGTGGTCTACGAGCCGATGGGCCCCGTGCTCATCATCTCGCCGTGGAACTACCCCTTCAACCTGTCCTTCCTGCCCTTCGTGTGCGCCTTCACTGCGGGCAATTCGGTGATCCTGAAGCCCTCCAAGGAGACGCCGCTGAAGGGGGTGGTTGAGGACATTATCGCCGGGAGCGGCTTCATGAAGGACGCCTTCCAGGTGGTCTACGCCAGCCGGAAGACGGCCAACCTGCTCATTGACAAAAAGCCCGCGAAAATCTTCTTCACCGGCAGCGTGGGCGTGGGCAAGAAGGTGATGGCCAAAGCGGCCGACATGCTCATCCCCATCGAGCTGGAACTGGGCGGCAAGGACCCCATGGTCATCTTCGAGGACGTGAACCTGGAGCGCGCGGTGAACGGCGCGCTTTGGGGCGGCATGGCCAACTGCGGCCAGACCTGCACCTCCGTGGAGCGCATCATCGTCCATGAGAAGATTTACGGGCCATTCCTGAAACTGCTCAAGGAGAAGGCGGAGCGCATCGTCACCCTCGACTCGCCGAAGGCGGCGGAGGGCGAAGAGTCGCTGACCATGGGCTGCATGACGCCCGAATTTCAAATCCAGGAGATTGAGCGGCAGCTGGAATGCGCCGTGGCGGGCGGCGCGACAATTGAGACCGGCGGACGCCGCAAACCCGGTTCGCACGTCTTCCCCCCCACCATCGTCACCAACGTGACCGACCGCATGGACGTGCAGTATTACGAGACCTTCGGGCCGGTCTTCACCGTGGTGCCCTTCAAGACCGAGGAGGAGGCGGTGCGCCTGGCAAACGACTCACCCTACGGCCTCGCGTCCAGCGTGTGGTCCCACGACCTCGTCCGCGCCGAGCGCGTGGCCCGGCAGATTGTCACGGGCAACGTGTCCATCAACAACGTGCTCGCCACCCTCGCCAACCCCGCGCTGCCCTTCGGCGGCGTCAAGGACAGTGGTTTCGGCAGGTACAAGGGCAGCTTCGGCCTGCACGGCTTCTCGAACGTCAAGTCCATCCTGATCGACCGGGACAGCAGCCGCATCGAGGCCTACTGGTTCCCCTACTCAAAGGAAAAATACAACCTGCTCTCGCAGGTGATCGACGCCGTCTTCCAGGGCGGCATCGGCGGCCTGCTCAAGACCGCGTGGATCGGCCTGAAAATGGAAATACACTCGCGCAGAAACAAGCTGTGAGGAACGGGGCGCGAGGAAATTGCGGGGCCCGCAAGCCGCCCCGGCGTCCATAGCCCCCACCGCCACCGTTTCGCGAAAAGAACACGCCGGGGAACGAACTCCCCGGCGTGACGGCTTTTTTCGGTTTGTCTCAGAGCAGGGTCCGGAGCTGGGGGAAGAAGATGACCTCGCGGATGGAGGCGGAGTCGGTGCAGAGCATGGCGAGGCGGTCAATGCCGATGCCAAGCCCGGCGGTGGGGGGCATGCCCACCTCCAGCGCGGTGATGAAGTCCTCGTCGAGGTACTGGGCCTCGTCGTCGCCCGCGGCGCGAAGCGAGGCCTGCGCCTCGAAACGCTCGCGCTGGTCAATGGGGTCGTTCAGCTCGGAGAAGGCGTTCCCCACTTCCAGGCAGCCGATGAAGGGCTGGAAGCGCTCGGTGAGGGCGGGATTGTCGCGTTTCTTTTTGGCGAGGGGCGACAACTCGATGGGATAGTCGTAGAGGAAGGTGGGCTGCACCAGATGGGGCTGCACCTTCTCGGACATGACGGCGTCCACAATCTTTCCGTAGCCCATGGACGGCTCCACGGCCACCCCGGCGCTTTTCGCCAGGCGCGCGGCCTCGTCGCGGTCACGGGTGGCCTCCAGGTCCACGCCCGCGTAAAGGCGGATGGCCTCGTGCAGGGTCATGCGCCTCCAGGGGCGTTCGATGCTGATTTCATTGCCCAGGTAGGGGAAGCTGTTTCCGCCGACAACGGCGGCGATGACGTCGCACAGCATCTCCTCCGTCTCGTCCATGAGTCCGTAATAGTCCTGATAGGCCTCGTAAAGCTCCATGGTGGTGAACTCGGGGTTGTGGCGCGTGTCCACGCCCTCGTTGCGGAAGCAGCGGTTGATTTCAAAGACCTTGTCGAAACCGCCGACAATGAGCTTCTTCAGGTAGAGTTCCGGCGCGACGCGCAGGTAAAAATCGCGGTCGTAGGTGTTGTGGTGGGTGATGAAGGGCCGCGCCGTGGCGCCGCCGGGGATGGGATGCAGCATGGGCGTCTCGACCTCTAAGTAGCCGCGCCCGGTGAGCCATTCGCGCATGGCGGCAATCATGGTGATGCGCTTTTTGAACTTCTCCAGCACCTCGGGGTTTGCCACCATGTCGAGGTAGCGCTGGCGGTAGCGCGTCTCCACGTCGGAAAGGCCGTGCCATTTCTCGGCGGCGGGGCGCAGCGACTTGGAAAGCAGCTCGTAACGCTCCGCGAAAATGGTTACCTCGCCGCGGCGGGTGCGCTTGACCGCGCCCTCCACGCCGACGAAGTCGCCGATGTCGAGGTCGTCAAGGGTTTCGTAGGCCGCGGGGCCGATCTGGCGCTCGCCCATGAAGACCTGTATCCGGCCGGTCTCGTCGCGGATGTCCATGAAGCTGCTCTTGCCCTGGATGCGCCGCGCCGTGACGCGGCCCGCAAGGCGCGCGGGCAGTTCGGCGGGGGCCTCGGGGGTTCCGGAGGGTTCCAGCGCCTCGAATTCATCGCGGGCAACGCCGATCAGGTGGCTCCGTTCAAACTTGAACTTGAAGGGCTCGTCGCCCCGCGCGCGGAAACGCTCCATCTTGCGGATGCGGTTCAGGCGGAGTTCCTCTTCGGTGCTGTGGGCGGTGTTTTCCCCGTCGGTTCCCGGGGTGTTTTCGTCCGTCATGGCTTGCGCTCCCTAACTGGTCCGTTTAGTTGTCCCGCTTAATCCCGCTGCGGCGCTCCAGGTTCCACTTCAGGTAGGACTCGACGAACATGTCGAGCTCGCCGTCGAGCACGCGGACGACATTGCCCGTCTCCGCGCCGGTGCGGTGATCCTTGATCATCTGGTAGGGGTGGAGCACGTAGCTCCTGATTTGGCTGCCCCAGGCCACGTCCTGCTGGCCCTCGCGGAGGGCGCTCAACTCGGCCTCCTTGCGCTTCAGCTCCTGGTCGTAGAGCTTGGCGCGGAGCATGTTCATGGCCGTGGCCCGGTTGCGCGACTGGGACCGCTCGATCTGGCAGGCCACCACGATGCCCGTGGGCAGGTGGGTGAGGCGCACGGCGGAACTGGTCTTGTTCACCTTCTGCCCGCCCGCGCCGCTGGAGCGGAAGACGTCCATCTTGATGTCCTCCTCGCGAATTTCAATCTCGATGTTCTCGTCCACCTCGGCCATGACCTCGATGGCGGAAAAGGAGGTGTGCCTCCGGGCGGCCGAGTCGAAGGGCGAAATGCGCACCAGCCGGTGGACGCCGTCCTCGCTTTTCAGCGTGCCGTAGGCGTAGGGGCCGGACACGCGCAGGGAGGCGCTCTTCAGGCCCGCCTCCTCCCCGGGCTGGTAGTCGAGCACCTCCGTGTCGAATTCGCGCAGGTCGCAGAAGCGGGTGAACATGCGGTAGAGCATTTCGGCCCAGTCGCAGGACTCGGTGCCGCCCGCGCCGGGGTGGAAGTTCACGATGGCCGTCTTGGTGTCGCGGGGGTCCATGAAAAGGCTGTTCAGCTCAAGCCGGTCCAGCTTGGCCCTGATGCGCTCCAAATGCGCGGCGATTTCACCGCCCAGGGACGCGTCGCCCTCCTCCGCGCCCATCTCCGCCAGCACGCCCACCTCCTCCAGCTCCTTTTCCAGTTCGTCGGGCGCGCCCACCACGGCCCTGAGGCCCTTGAGCTTCTGCACGCTTTTCTGGGCGGATTCCATGTCGTCCCAAAATCCCTGGACCGCCATCACCTGCTCCACAGCCTCGATTTCCTTTTTCACACCGTCCACGTTCAGGCAGGCGCGCAGTTCCCCCAGGCGCACCTGGTAGTCCCTCACCTGCTGTGTTTCCGCTTCATACATGAGGAGTCATCCTGAAAGTTGCACGGGCCGCGTCATCTGTTCGTGACAATCCAGACAACCGCAACCAGACCATAATAAAGGTAGTACAGCGCCGGGGCGGCAAAGAGGATGCCGTCGCAGCGGTCCATCACGCCGCCGTGCCCCGGAAAAACGGTGCCGGAATCCTTGATGCCCGCCTCGCGCTTGATCATGGACTCCAGCAGATCGCCAATCTGGCTGACCACGGCCAGGGCGGCCGCCAGGGGCAGGTAGACCACCCAGCCCGCCATGGGATAACTGGATTCCCACCCGAACAGACGGATGAGCAGAAGAAGCACGGCGGTGGCCGCCACCGCGCCCAGCACGCCGCCCACCGCGCCCTCCCAGCTTTTCTTCGGGCTGGTGACAGGCGCGAGCTTGTGCTTCCCGAACTTTCTGCCGATGAAATAGGCTCCCGTGTCGGACCAGGCGACGGCGACCAGCAGCAGGGTGACCAAGCCGGGGCCCATGTCGGGGCATCCCTGCATGACCACAAGGTAGGAGCCGAACCCGGCGATGTAGGTGACGCCGAGGACGTCCGCCGCAAAGGCCCTGAAATCATGGGACGGGCTGAAGAGCCGCGCCACGGCGAGAACCATGAAGGCGGCGGTGATGCCGGTGACCACGGGGTGATCCGACCAGTCGTTCCACCCGGACATGACCATGGCGCCGTTCCACAGCACCACGCCCGCGCCGGTGGCCAGCACGGTGCGGCGCATGACGGGCAGGCCCATGTGCCCCGTCATGCCGCAGTACTCCCGCAGCCCCTGCACCACCAGCGCCGTCACAAACAGGATGAGCGGCACCTGCAGCGCGGGAATCCATATGAGCAGCAGGGCGACGGGCGCGACCACGAGCGCCGTGGCCAGCCGCACCAGGGTGTTTCCCTTTTCCCGGGGCGGCGCGGTCATGGCCTGCCCCCGAAGCGGCGGCTGCGCGACTGGTATTCCACCACGGCGTCGCACAGGGCCCGCTTGTCAAAATCCGGCCAGAGCACGGGGGTGACCACGATCTCCGCGTAGGAAATCTGCCAGAGCAGGAAGTTGCTGACGCGCATCTCGCCGCTGGTGCGGACGAGCAGGTCCACCTCGGCGTGGTCCGGCGCGTAGAGGCGCGCCGCAACGGCCTCCTCCGTGACGTCCTCCGGCCGGACGCGCCCCGCAAGGACATCCCCGCAGAGCAGGCGCGCGGCGCGGGTGATTTCCGCGCGGCTGCCGTAGTTCAGCGCCACGCACACGTCCATGGCGGTGTTTCCGGCGGTGAGTTCCAGGCAGTGGTTCAGGTCGGCCCGCGCCCGCGCGGGAAGCCTGTCCATTTCGCCGAGAAAGCGCACACGGATGTTGTTTTTGTGGATTTCGTCCACCTCTTTCCGGATGTACTTGCTCATGAGCCGGAACAGGGTGTCCACCTCAAACTTGGACCGTTTCCAGTTTTCGGTGGAGAAGGCGTAGAGCGTGAGCGCGCGCACCCCGAGCTCGCGGCAGCCCTCGATGGCCTGGCGCACACCGCGCGCGCCCGCCTCGTGGCCCTCGGCGCGGGTGAGGCCCCTGCCCTCGGCCCAGCGCCCGTTGCCGTCCATGATGACGGCGATGTGCCGGGGAACCCGCGCGGGGTCGATGCGCGGGTCCATGGGCGGGCGGGCCGGGGCGGCCTTTTTCTGCTCTTCGCTCATTCGCTCCCTTCCGGGTTGGGCACCGGCGGGCCCGGCACCAAGACAAACCGCCGCGGACGGGCGGGGTTTCCAGCCCGTTCGCGGCGGCCAGGGTTCGGTCTTCAAGCCTTCACGGGCGCCTCACACCTCCATGATGTCCGCTTCTTTGGACTTCAGGGCGGCGTCAATGGCCTCAATGTGCCTGTCGGTGATCTTCTGGATCTCGTCCGTCAGCTTCCGCGCGTCGTCCTCGGGGACCTCGCCGTCCTTCTGCTGGGTCTTGATGACCTCCACCGCGTGGCGGCGGATGTTGCGGATCGCCACCTTCGCCTCCTCGGCGATTTTCGCGGCGAGCTTCACCAGCTCGCGGCGGCGCTCCTCGGTCAGCGTGGGAATCGGCACGCGGATGAGCCGCCCGTCGTTCGACGGGTTCACGTTGAGCTGGGAGGCGCGGATCGCCTTTTCAACCACGTTGATCTGCGACTTGTCCCAGAGGTCCACCGCGATGCAGTGGGGGTCCGGGACGGTCACGGTGCCCAGCTGGTTGATCTTCATCTTCGAGCCGTACACCTCCACCTCGACAATGTCCAGCAGTCCGGCGTTCGCGCGCCCCGTGCGGATGTTGCCGAGCTCGTGGCGGAACGCCTCGACGCTCTTGTCCATCTTGTCCTTCGCCTCTTTCATCGCCGCGTTGTCAGGCATCCTTCACTCTCCTTTCACAACCGTTCCGATGGGTTCGCCATGCAAAACCTTGCGTATGTTGCCCGGCGTGTTCAGGTCGAACACGATGACGGGCAGCCGGTTTTCCCGGCAGAGAGATATGGCCGTCGCGTCCATGACGCGCAGGTTGCGCGACAGCACCTCGGTGTAGCTCAACGAGTCAAAACGCCTCGCGTCCGGACATTTCTTCGGGTCGGCGTCGTACACCCCGTCCACCTTCGTGGCCTTGAGCAGCACCTCCGCGCCGATTTCGTTGGCGCGCAGGGCGGCGGCGGTGTCGGTGGTGAAGAAGGGGTTGCCGGTGCCGGCCGCGAAGATCACAACCCGGCCCTTGTCGAGGTGGCGCTGGGCGCGGCGGCGGATGTACCGCTCGGCCACGGGCGGCATCTCGATGGCGCTGAGAACGCGCGTGGGCACGCCCCGCGCCTCGACGGCGGCCTGGATGGACAGGGCGTTGATGACCGTGGCCAGCATGCCCATGTAGTCGCCCGTGGGCCGGTCAAGGCCGGTCTCGGCGCCCTTGGCGCCGCGGAAGATGTTCCCGCCGCCCACAACAAGCCCGAGCTCGAATCCCTCTCGGGCGAGACCCGCGATTTCATCGGCGAAACGGCCCACGGTGGGGAAGTCAATGCCGCCGCGGCCGGCGGGGCCCTCGAGGGCCTCGCCGCTCAGCTTGAGCAGCACGCGCTTGTATGCGGGTCCGGACATGGCCTTATTTGCCTTCCGACTTGGCGAGTTCGGCGGCAACCTCCTCGGCGAGGTTGGACACGGGCTTTTCGATGCCCTCGCCCAGGGCGTAGCGCACGAAGCGGCGGATGGTGATCTTCCCGCCAATCTTTGCGGAGACGGCGTCGGCCAGCTTGGCGATGGTCTGGTCGGCGTCGCGGACGAAGGGCTGCTCCATGAGGCACACCTCGGAGAACCACTTGCCCATCTTGCCCTCGGCGATCTTGACGCAGATGGCCTCGGGCTTGCCGCTCTCCATCGCCTGCTTCACGTACACTTCCTTTTCGGCCTCGTACTCGGAGGCGGGCACCTCGCCGCGCTGGATCCAGCGGGGGGCGGAGGCGCAAATCTGCAGGCAGATGTCGTTCAGGAAGGCGCGGAAGTCGTCGTTGCAGGGGCACACGCCCTCGGCGGCGGCCTCAACCAGCACACCGTACTTGCCGCCCATGTGGATGTAGGTGGCGATGGCGCCGTCGGCCGTCTCAAAGCGCGTGAAGCGGCGGATGGTGACCTTCTCGCCGCACTTGCCCGTGAGCTCGCTGCTCAGGTCGCTGACGGTGCCGCCGCCGGGCGCGGCCGCCGCGAGCAGCGCGTCCACGTCCGCGGGGTTCGACGCCGCCACCAGGCCGCACACCGTGTCTGCAAAAGCGCGGAACTCGGCGCCCCGCGCGACGAAGTCGGTCTCGCAGTTGACCTCGGCCACCGCGCCGGTTTTGCCGTCGTTGATGACCGCGGAGACCACGGCGCCCTCGGACGCGACCTTGCCGGCGCGCTTGACGGCCTTGGCCATGCCCTTTTCACGGAGCCATTTCACCGAGGCGTCGAAGTCGCAGTTGTTCTCGGCGAGGGCGCGCTTGCAGTCCATAACGCCCGCGCCGGTCGCCTCGCGCAGGGCCATCACGTCTTTTGCGGAAATTTCCATTGTCGTATCCTCTTCTTCATCTGTCCCCGTCGGGGGGTTGCGTGTTGTTTCGGCGGCGCTCAGGCCTCGGCCGGGGCCTCATCGCCGGATTCGGCGGCGGGCGCCTCCGCGGCGGCGGGCGCGGCGTCATACTGGTCGTCGTAGGCGTCGTCGCCGGTGACGGCCGCGGGCGTGTCGTCGCCCTCGGTGCCCGCCATCTGGTCCTCTTCGCGCTCGGCCCGCACCTTCTCGGCGCGCAGCTTACCCTCGTTCACCGCGTCGGCAAGCACCGAGCAGTAGAGGTTCACGGCGCGGATGGCGTCGTCGTTGCCGGGGATGGGCAGATCCACCACGTCGGGGTCGCAGTTGGTGTCCACGATGCCGATGCAGGGGATGTGGAGGCGGCGCGCCTCCTGGACGGCGATGTCCTCGCGCTTGGCGTCAATCACGAAAACAACACTCGGAAGGCCCGGCATCTTCTGGATGCCGAGAAGGTTCTTTTCGAGTTTGACCTTGTCCTTGCGCAGCAGCACCAGTTCCTTCTTGGTGTGCTTCTTGTCCGCCTCGGGATCCACCTCAAGCTCCTGCAGGCGGGTGAGGCGCGAAATGCTCTGGCGCACCGTGCGGAAGTTGGTGAGCGTGCCGCCCAGCCAGCGGCTGTTCACATAGTACATGCCGCAGCGGTCGGCCTCGCGCTGCACCGGCTCCTGCGCCTGGCGCTTCGTGCCCACAAAGAGCACATGCCCGCCCTCGGCCACGGTGTCGCGCACAAGACCGTAGGCCTTGTACAGCTGGCGCAGCGTGTGCTGCAGGTTGATGATGTAGATGCCGTTGCGCTGCCCGTAGATGTAACGGGACATTTTCGGGTGCCAGCGGCGGGTTTGGTGGCCGAAATGAATCCCGGCTTCCAGCAACTGGCGCATGGTAACGATAGCCATGACTCTCCTCCAATCGGGTTGTGCCTCGGAACCATGGACCTGCCCGGCGGCATGCCGGACACCCGAATCCTGTCCCGGCGGGTGCCGGAACACGGTTCCTGAGAATTGCTAAAGTCGCGGGAGTATAGCACTTGCGCGCGGACCGGTGCAATAGGTTTTCCATTTCCGGTCCCGCGGGTTGCCTTGGCCCGGCGGATGCTCTATTCTTTTGCCGTGCCGGGATCCTGAGGGAACGCAGGTGCGCCCCCCGGCAGGGAGTGTCCCCATGAAAGACGCGTTTGACCATGCCGTATTGAACGGGGAAAAGGAGCCGCCCGCCGCCCCGGAACTCCCCTATCTGCCCCAAAAGCCCCCCGCCGCCAGCCCCGCCATCGGCCTGGTCGGCTGCGGCGGCATCGCGCACCGCCACCTGGCGGCCTACCAGGCGCTGGGCCTGCGGGTCGCCGCGCTGTGCGATGTGAACCCGGAGCGGGCGGAGACCTTGCGGAAACTGTATTACCCGGAGGCGGCGGTTTTCACGGATTACCGGAAACTGCTGCGGGACGACAACATCGGGGTGGTGGACGCGGCCACCCATCCGGCGGAGCGGGCGGGCATCATCGAGGACGCGCTCTGCGCCGGAAAGCACGTGCTGAGCCAGAAGCCCTTTGTGACGGACCTGGACCGGGGCCTGCAACTGGTGGAACTGGCGGACAGCCAAAACCTGAAGCTGGCGGTGAACCAGAACGGGCGCTGGGCGCCCCATTTCAGCTACATGCGCCAGGCGGCGGCCAAGGGCCTCATCGGGGAGGTGGTTTCCGCGCGCATCACCCTGCACTGGGACCATACCTGGACCGCCGCCACGCCGTTCAACACCACGCCGCACCTGGCGCTTTTCGACTTCGGCATCCACTGGTTTGACCTGGTGTGCGCGCTGCTCCCGGACAGAAAGCCGCGGCGCGTGTTCGCCTCCACGGAAACCGCGCCGGGCCAGGCGGCCCGTCCGCCGCTGCTGGCCCATGCGGTGATTGACTACGACGGGGCGCAGGCCTCCATCGCCATGAACGGCGCCGTCCGGGCGGGCGGCGACGACCACACGGTGGTGGCGGGCACCACGGGCCTGCTTACGGGCCGCGGGCCCGCGCTGGAACGGCAGCGGGTGACCCTCGCCACGGCGGCGGGCGCCGCCGATGCAGCGCTGGAGGGCGACTGGGCGGCCAACGGATTTCAGGGGACCATGTGCGAACTGCTGGACGCAATCGCCCACAACCGCCGCCACTACAACAGCGCGCGGGAAAACCTGGACTCCCTTGCGTTATGCTTTGCGGCGGTCGCATCGTCGGTGGAGGGCGTGCCAAAGACGCCCTGGACGGTGCGGCGGCTTCCCGAGTAACCCCCGGACAACAACCCCGGACCGGCGTCCGGCAGAAGGAACGACACCATGGCGACACTGGGCGTGATTATCGGCAACCGCGGCTTTTTCCCGGACCACCTGTGCGAATCGGGGCGCGAAACCATCCTGCGCGTGCTGAAGGAGGAGGGCGTCAAGGCGGTCATCCTTCCCCCCGACTCGGGCAAGTTCGGGTCGGTGGAGTCGCTGGAGGACGCGCGGCGCTGCGCGGACCTCTTCAAAAAGAACCGGGACAAGATTGACGGCGTGCTGGTGACGCTGCCCAATTTCGGCGACGAGCGCGCCGTGGCGAACACCCTGCGCTGGGCGGATTTGGACGTGCCCGTGCTGGTGCACGCCTTCGCGGACGATGCGAAGCTGATGACCATCAAGAACCGCCGCGACAGCTTCTGCGGGAAGATGTCCGTGTGCAACAACCTGCGCCAGTACGGCATCCCCTTCTCGCTGACCATGCTGCACACCGTGGACCCGGACAGCATTGACTTCCGCGAGGACCTGCGCCACTTCACGGCGGTGTGCCGCGTGGTGAAGGGCCTGCGCCACGCGCGCATCGGCATGATCGGCGCGCGCCCCGCCGCGTTCAACACGGTCCGCTTCAGCGAAAAGCTGCTGGAGGCCAGCGGCATTTCGGTGGAGACGCTGGACCTGTCGGAGCTGCTGGGCCGCGCGGGCGGGCTGAAGGACGGCGACGCCGCGGTGAAGGCGAAACTCGACGCGCTCTGCCGCTACACCGCCTGCGGCAAGACGCCGAAGGAGGCGCTGATGCGCATGGCCAAGTTCGGCGCGGCGGTGGACGGGTGGATGGCGGAGACCCGCGTTTCCGCCACGGCCATCCAGTGCTGGACCTCGCTGGAGCAGAACTACGGCGTGGTGCCCTGCGCGGTGATGAGCATGATGTCCGAGTCGCTCCTGCCCAGCGCCTGCGAGACCGACATCCCCGGACTCATCGGCATGATGGCACTCCAGTTCGCCTCGGGCAGCCCCTCGGCCCTCCTCGACTGGAACAACAACTACGGCGACGACCCCGACAAGGCGGTGCTCTTCCACTGCTCCAACCTGCCCAGGTCCTTCTTTGTGGAAAACAGGATGGACTACCAGGAAATCATCGCGGGCACCGTGGGCAAGGCCAATACCCACGGCACCATCGTGGGCCGCATCAAGCCCGAGCCCTTCACCTATTGCCGCGTCTCCACGGACGACGAGTTCGGCGAGGTCATCGCCTACGTCGGCGAGGGCCGCTTCACCGAGGACAGCCTCGGCACCTTCGGCGGCTACGGCGTGGTGGAGGTGCCCGAACTCCAGGAACTGCTGGAGTACATCTGCGAGAACGGATTCGAGCACCACGTGGCGTGCAACCTGTCCCAGGTGGGCGGTGCCGTTGCCGAGGCCCTCGAAAACTACCTCGGCTGGGACGTGTACCACCACAGTTGAGACAGTTCCCCGAATCGCCCTTTATCTCAGGCCCCGCCCGCCCCGGCGGGGCCTTTCATTTCGGGATGCGGCGGCCGGACCCCGTGCCTGACATGGCATGCCCGCCGCTCTTCCACCGACAAACCGGAATCCCCCACACCATGCCCCCGCATAGGGGGAGGACTTTGTCAGCAAAAGCACGGCAAAGAAATGACGCAAAACTCCGCAGACAACACCGTCATCCAGCGCAACTGGGTGACGAGGAGGGCATGTGCGCTCAATACATCTTCATAACAGCACGCAAAGAAAAAACAATAACAGGTATAATAATAAATAAATCCAAATCAAAATACCCTATCTTGTAGTGGTCATAAAACAATTTTACAAAATACAAACACAATGCCAACCAAACAAAAACGCATATATACAAACCAAATGGAAAAAATACAACATATAGCAGAACACTCAAACCAACTGCAGGCATCCAGGATATACAAAAACTCAAAAAATAGACCAACTTAATTATAAAATAATAACATTTTCCTAAGACTGACTTTCCATTTGGCACTTCGCCATCACAAAATGCACGTATTATTATTTTCACTGCATATAACCTTTCAGCATTGGCTCGAGGCTAAAATAGCGAATTGTCATTACTCCAGCATGGATTTTATATAATATTTAGCCTCCTGCTGCACACAATCAATATTTGAATCGCATAAATCGTCAACATATTTCAGGCATTTAGATTTAATCAATTTATCGGACGCGCTTTTATAAACCGTCTTAAACGCATACGGCAATAAGGCTTTTGAAATTCCGTTTGTATTATCATATAGATACTCCATGCAGCATAATGAAGCGCCTGAATCACAGGAATCACATATATAGCCAATGATACCCATACACACCCCTTCATTATCAGGAATATTATCCAACTTCACATACAGATCAAGCATGCAACTAATAAATTCTTGATTTCTTGCGACCTTGACGGAATCATTTAAATCGTACACATAATAATATGAAACGCGCACAAATACACTTAATAATTTGTCCATATCCTTTAATAAATGATCGTTTTTGAACAGTTTGCATAACACGCAAGATACCCGCCCACTCATTTTTCCATCGTAACGAATCATATAGTTAAACAATAACATATCAAGATTGGACAAGTCCTCGTCATATAAATACGCCTTCTTGTATAGAATATTTATATATCCAATTATATTCTTTTTCATGGCAGACATTTTAATCCTCACTTCCCGCCACCAAGTCGATTTCGGTGGCACCCTTTACATTGAAGTTGCACTTCACCATGCCGTTTTCATCCTTTACGCCATCTTGCATGAAAAAACTTCGAATCAAAACTTCGACAACAACGCCGTCACCAATTAGAACTGGGTGACGAGAACCCAAAGCATTCATCCTATTCAAAATACTTTTTATCAAGATTTTGAAATGTGGCATTTTTAACATTTCCGTGAATTGTATAAATCTTAAGAGCTTCACCGTTCCATGTGTATGCTTCAACTTTTCCAGAAGCTCCAATCATAATTTGAATTGCACCATATATATCAGGAATTTCTTTTATATTATTAATTTTTGAATAATTTGCCATGTCTTTCGGCGGATTGTGTGCAAAAGGATTTGTTGGATCGCAATAATAGACAATCATCTTATCATTATAGAAGCAGGTAAAATCCGCCTCTCCCATAGACTGCATAACCTGCGCGAATGGAACTTCCAATTCAAGACGATCGTAACGTCGGTATTGTGTCCCTGCAATATATTTTAGCGTCAAGATTAAAAATATAATTACGAGAAAAATAACTGCTATAATACGTAATTTTTTTAAGAAGCGCATTTTACCAGCCACCAGATTGAACTTGGTGGCAGATTTTGCATTGAAGTCGCATTTCATCATGCCGCTTTCATCCTTTACACCATTCTCTATAAAGAACCTCGAAGACAAAACCGTCATCCGGTACAACTGGACGACAAAAAGGACATTAATCACTTAGTTTTTATTTTTTAACTTTGACTGGATACGAATATATCCAAACAAAAGTGTGGTTGTTGCCGCAATAAACGACCACTCAATCGACGCTCCCATAATATAAAGCAATAATCCTGCATAAAATGAATTACTTATATATTGTGTTTCCGGATATGCTTTTTTAAAACTATAGTTATCTGCATTTTGCATAGCATACCCTGCGTCCGGGTGACAACCGCCCCCAGGCGTCGAAGGTCCACGATTTAGGTGTGCCGTGTTCAGCGTCAAGCGTGTCTTCCTCCTATGGACATAATTAAATTCACCTTGTCAATTGGTGCTCCGTTTGATGGCGTCTTTAGCCATCCAAGAGATATCCTCATCATTTTCCATGGTAAGTATTTTCAAGGCGGATAGTCCTTTTGTTCCCAATTTTGCCAAAGCGCGCGCACAGGTGTGGTCCAGCGGCATCTGTTTCGCCTTAACCCCTTCGACCAATGCCATGATTGTTGCATCCGATACCGGCGGACCAATGGCCCCTATTGCCTCAACCGCATAGCGAGCCCATCGTTCACCGAAATCTTTTTTATCAAGCACAATTACTTCAAGCGCCGGCAAAGCTTCCCGTGCATCCGGGCCATACATTGCAATAACATTTAATGCAAGTTTACGAATTCCATGATCATAATTTTTATTTGTTACCACATTCAGTATAACTTTTGGAAATGACTTTGGCAAAATATCTTTGTTTCTTGTTAATGCAAATAACAAACTAAACAACTCACTTTCTTCAATATCGTGACGATCTATATTTTGGCTCATAGATTGACGGATTTCTTCCAAGAACTCTTCTTCGATTTTTTTATTAACACACGCATGGTAACCTAGTTGGCGCTCGTTTATATTATCTGAATTTATTAATTTAATAATTTCAATTGATGTGTATTGTTTTTGCGAAAGTTTAACAACGAAAACAAAAGAAAAAATAGGCACCGCGCAAACGAACAAAAGCATTGTAAACATAATATACTTTTTTATTTCTGATTTTTGCATAATTCTTGCAATTCCTCATAGATATGCTTAATATTTTTATTTAACCCATCAAAATATTCTCTCGATTCACCTCTCGCCACCAAGTTGAACTTGGTGGCGGCTTTTGCGTTGAAGTTGCACTTCACCATGCCGTTTTCATCCTTTACACCATCCTCTATAAAGAACCTTGAAGCCAAAACCGTCATCCGGTACAACTGGACAACGAAAAGGATAATTGACAATCATCATTGTTACAGAAGAAACGTTTATTTTAGTACTCGATAAAAGCATGCTCCGCATAAGGCGATAAGCAAATAGATTATAGAATATCCAAAATATGGTTGCGGCTCATATTGACCCGAAGCCGTTAAAAATAAATCGAACTCGTTTCTAAAGAATACATCCGACACAGATAAATAAATAACGGTAACTATAATCGAGAAAAATATATATACTATCGATGTGCACAAAACAACGCCCATAAACTTAAAACGTCTTAGCCACCCATATTTCATATTAATACAAACATAACACATAATCAACAAGCCGTATATAACATAAAATACAAATATAAAATAAATAATGTAACTTGTTAGCGTTTTTCCGAAGTACATATCAATTGTGCCATATGCTATTGCCCCATGCAACCACCAATCCATAATTATAAGCAAAAACACAGAAATTCCCACATTAATGTTTTTTAGTAAATCGATTTTATTATTTTCACAATTCATTACATTCCTCCTCGCGTTGCTGATGGTGCTCCCGAACACCATGCGCAACACCACTTATGATCCCGTTTTATCAGAAGCGCCTTGGTTTGTCAAGACACAATATGCCTGCGCGGGGTGCGTAGTAACGGGATACTGCCTGTCCGGTATGGAGAGTGCGGTGGCTGAGCGTAGCGGCGACACCGCTTTGGCTGGTGGCAATGGCGGATGCCCGAAACCAGGGCCGCCGCGTCAAGGAGAAAGCGGCGTCGTTGCCGCCGCACTCCAAAAATGGTCATGGTGCGTGTTGGTGCAGTCATATATGGAGTGCGGTGGCAGAGCGCAGCGGCGACACCGCTTTGGCTGGTGGCAATGGCGGATGCCGGAAACCAGGGCCGCCGCGTCAGGGGAAAAGCGGCGTCGTTGCCGCCGCACTCCAAAAATGGTCATGGTGCGTGTTGGTGCAGTCATATATGGAGTGCGGTGGCAGAGCGCAGCGGCGACACCGCTTTGGCTGGTGGCAATGGCGGATGCCGGAAACCAGGGCCGCCGCGTCAGGGGAAAAGCGGCGTCGTTGCCGCCGCACTTCAAAAATGGTTCCGGCGGGGCCTGTTATTTGGGCGGGGGCGTCCGGCTGTGCGACAATACGGACAAATTCAGGGGCAGCAGGCCGGCGGCTTTCCGGCAATTCCAAGGAGAACAGACATGGCGGAGAAAGACCTGAAACAGATGTACCGCACCCGCACGGAGGGTGATTTTCCGGCGGCCTTCGAGGTGATGGGCCGGGCCTACACGAAGGTGGAGGATTTGCGCTACGGCACGAACCCGCACCAGCCTGCGGCCTTTTACCGTCCGGCGGACGGCGCGGAGCGGCTGGTGCTGGGCGCGTACCAGACGCTGAAGACCGGCAAGGGCGGGCTGTCCCAGACGAACCTTGAGGACATGCAGCACGCCATCGGCATTTTGAAGTTCATGGGGCGGCCCGCGTGCGCCGTGATGAAGCACTGCAACCCGTCGGGCGTGGCCATCGAGGTGAACGGCCAGCCCCTTTCGGAGGTGTACCTGCGGGCGCGCGACGCGGACGCGCAGGCGGCCTTCGGCAGCGTGGTGGCCTTCAACCGCGAGGTGGACGGCGACACGGCGGACGCGATCATGCAGACCATCGTGGAGGGCGTGGTGGCCCCGTCCTTTTCGGAGGCGGCGCTGGAGGCATTCAACAACGGCGACAAGTACAAGCGCAACCGCGACATCCGCATCATCCGGACGCCCGGCTTCGACCGTCTCCCGAAGTTCATCGACGAGCGGGCGAACGCGTGGGAGATGAAGGTTTTCGACGACGGCAGCATCGTGCTGGCGCAGCCGTACCTGTCGCGGGTGCGCTCGGTGGACGACCTGATGCCCGCCTACAACGACCACGCGAAGAAGGGGCGGATTGACATCGTCCGCGCGGCGACGGCGCGCGAGCTGGACGACCTGCTTTTCGCCTGGTACGTGAACATCCACGTGCGGTCGAACGGCGTGGTCATCGCGCGGAACGGCCAGACGCTGGCGGTGGGCACGGGCGAGCAGGACCGCGTGGGCGCGGTGCAGCAGGCCATCGCCAAGGCGGGCGCGAAATACAGGGGTTCGGAGTCCCTGGAGGGCGCCGTGATGGCGTCGGACGGGTTCTTCCCCTTCCGCGACGCGGTGGACTCGGCCACGGGCGCGGGCGTCTCGGCCATCGTGCAGCCGGGCGGCAGCATGAACGACTACGAGGCGATTGAGGCGTGCAACGAGGCCGGCGCGGCCATGGTCTTCACCGGCGAGCGCTGCTTCTCGCACCACTGAGCAGGCGATGGACGCGGAACCCATAGATTTGCGCAGCGACACGGTGACGCGGCCCTGCCCCGCCATGCGGCGGGTCATGGCCGACGCCGAGGTGGGCGACGACGTGCTCGGCGAGGACCCGACGGTCAACCGCCTGCAGGCGCGCGCGGCGGAGCTGCTGGGCAAGGAGGCGGCGCTGCTCCTGCCCACGGGCACCATGGCCAACCTGTGCGCGTTCCTGGCGCAGACGCGCCCGGGCGACAGCATCATCCTGAGCGCGGAGGCGCACCCCTTCCATTATGAGAGCGGCAACATCGCCATGGTGGCGGGGCTGCTGCCGCGCACCGTCGCCGACCCCTTCGGCAAAATCAGCGCGGAGCAGGTGGCGGCGGCGGCGGTGCGCACGGACGACGCCCACCACGCGAACAGCACCCTGGCCGCGATTGAGAACACGACCAACCGGGGCGGCGGCGCGTATTACCAGCACCACGAAATCGAGGGGGTGGCGCGGGAGTGCCACGACCGGGGCATGCGCCTGCACTGCGACGGCGCGCGCCTGTTCAACGCGGCGGAGGCGTCCAACATGGAGCCGTGCTTCCTGGCGCGCCCCTGCGACACGGTCTGCTTCTGCCTGTCCAAAGGCCTGGGCGCGCCCGCGGGATCGCTGCTGGCGGGCGACGGGGAGACCATCCGCCGGGCGCACCGCTTCCGGAAAATGCTGGGCGGCGGCATGCGCCAGGCGGGCGTGATCGCCGCGGCGGGCCTTTACGCGCTGGAGAACAACATCCCGGACATCGCCGAAGACCACCGCCGCGCGCGGGAATTCCGCCGCGCGCTGGAGGCGGAGGGCGTCCGCTTCGCCCTGCCCTCGCCCACCAACATCCTCTACATCGGGACGGCGGACGCGGCGGCGGCAACGCGCGCGCTCCGCGAACGGGGCGTGCTGGCGGGGGCCGTGTCCCCCGGCCGCATCCGCGCCGTGTTCCACCGGGACATAGACGACGCCATGCTGGGCCGGGCGGTTGATGCGTTCAAGGCGACGCTGGCGCCCCGGCAGGGCTGAGGATCGGCCCCACCACCACAGGACAACACCATGACACCCCAGGATCAGAAAAACCAATCCCCCCCGAGGAACTTCCTCATCGACATGGACGGCGTGCTGGTGCGCGGGCGCACGGTGATACCGGGCGCGCAGCAGTTCGTTGACCGGCTGCGGAGCCGCAACGCGCGCTTCCTCATCGTGACCAACAACCCGCTTTACACCCCGGCGGATCTGGCGCACCGGCTGCGCATCACCGGGCTGGACATCGCGCCGGAGAACATCTTCACGTCGGCGATGGCCACGGCCCAGTTCCTGCACTGGCAGAAGCCGGGCGGCACCGCCTTTGTCATCGGCGAGAGCGGCCTGACGAGCGCGCTCCACGAGGCGGGACACATCATCACGGACCACCGCCCCGACTATGTGGTGCTGGGCGAGACCAGCTCCCTCAACTTCGAAAACATCACCAAGGCGATACGGCTGGTGGCGGCGGGCGCGAAATTCATCGCCACCAACCCCGACGCGTCGGGCCCGACGGAGGACGGCATCGTCCCCGCGTGCGGCGCGATGGCCGCGCTGATTGAAAAGGCGACGGGCCGCGAGCCGCTGTTCATCGGCAAGCCCGCGCCGCTGATGATGCGCAGCGCCATGAACCACCTGGGCGTGCACTCGCAGAACACCGTGATGGTGGGCGACCGCATGGACACGGACATCATCGCCGGGCTCCAGGCGGGCATGGAGACCATCCTCGTGCTGAGCGGGGTCACCGCGCGGGCCGACCTGGTGCGCTACCCGTACCAGCCGACCTGCGTGTGCGACTCCGTGGCCGACATCACCGTGTAGGGGGCGCGCAGCGCAGCAGGCCATGCGAATCCCCGTGCTGTCAGGCTTTCAGGAGCTCGAAACGCCGCACCAAAGATTCCTGATCTTTGTGGCGTTCAACGTCGTGTCCTGGCAGAACATCGTCGGCCCGGCCATGGTGCTGCTGGCGCGCAAGATAGACATGCCCGAGGCCTTCGTGGGCATGCTGCTCTCCTTCCTCCCCTTCACGGCGCTGCTGCTGCTGGTGACCATGCCGCTGGTGACCCGCTTCGGGCCGAAGCGGGTGATGCTCTGGGCGTGGTTCTGGCGCAACGTCATCTGCTGCCTCGTGTTCGCGCTGCCCCTGGCGCTGGCCTTCGGCGGGAAGCGCGTCGCCTGGGCCGTGCTCATGACCGCCATCCTCGGCTTCTGCGTCATGCGCGCGCTCGGCTCAGGCGGCTGGCTCCCGTGGCTCCACGAGATCGTGGCGGAGGACAAGCGGTCCACCTATTTCAGCACCGAAACGGCGCTCACGCAGATCATCAACGTGGCCATCATGCTGGCGCAGGCGGTCCTGCTGAGCGGCGGCGACCCGAGCATCGCCCATTTCATGGCCATCTACGCCATCGGCATCTTCATGGGCTTCGCCAGCCTGGTGTCCATGGGGCGCATCCCCGGCGGCGAGTCCGTGCCCAGGGGAGTGTCCTTCCGGGAGGAGATGACCGCCTACATGGTGGCGGTGCGCGACCGCAACTTCCTCGCCTTCATGCTCGCCGCCTCCTTCGGCGTGTCCAGCATGGTCTGGCTGGGCGCGTCCAACGTGATGTACATGCGCGACGTGCTGCGCCTGCCCGACAGCGCCACCATGGCCTTCAACGCCGTGGCCAGCCTGGGCGTGCTATTCACCGTGGGCTCGTGGGGCCGCTTCACCGAGCACAGCGGCAGCGGCCGGGCCATGTTCAAGGCCCTCGTCGGCCATGCCTTCGCGTGCCTGCTGCTGCTGATCATGCCCGTTGACGCGGGCTGGCGCGGCGTGGGCGCGGCGACGGCCCTCACCCTCACCTCCGTCTTTTGCGCCGCATTCAACGTCGCGGCAAACCGGGCCATGCTGAACCAGGTGCCCTCGGCGCACCGCGTGGGCTACACGGCCGCCTGGACGGCGGCCACCTCCCTCGCGCTGGGGGTCACGCCCATTCTGGCGGGGGCAATCATCGGCGCCTTCGGCCTGTGGGGGTTCCGCATCTGCTTCATCCTCTGTGTCACCACCGGCCTCGCGGGCGCGCTCGTCTCCCTGCGCGTGGTGCGCGACCACGCCACCATCCCCCCCGCCATTACGGCCATGCTCAACCCCGCCATGCCCCTGCGCACCATGGCGCGCATCTTCTGGATCACCCTCGGACTCCACGAAAGCAACCGCCCGGGCAACGGAAACGGCTCCGCGCCGGAATAGGCGCGCAACCCGGACCGCCCGTCCTGTCCTCCTTTGCCGTTTCCCCGTCGTTGATCTTGGCGGAATTGACGCGCCTCCGCCGGCAATTGGCGGGTTTTCACGGGCGCGCCATGCCATGCCCCGGGCGACCGGGGAGGAGAGGACATGGAAATTTCACCACGGCCCCAAAAACCGGGCGCATACGGGGCAAGAGTTCTTTTACCGGCCATGGCGGCCTGCATTGCGCTTGCGGGCCTTGCCTTTCTGGTCACGAAAACGGAAACCGGGGAGTCCCGCACCACCGCAAAGGCCAAAGAGGCCCCTCCCGCACCGGCACCACCTCCCCCGGAAACACCCCCCGCAACTGCGGCGGCCCTTTCCCCCCCTCCGGCGCCCGCAGAGGCGGGAGTGCCCAAAATCACCCGAAGCCCCGCCGATTTCATGAAACACCACGCCGGGACCCCAAGCACCGCCCAGGAGGAAAAACGGCGCATTGAGGAGGAGGCGGAACGGGGGGATCCCGTTGAACTGGCCGCCGGACTTGAATTCACCGATTTGTCCTTTCCCCATGTCCAAACAAAAAGAATGGTTTCGTCAACCCACCCAAATCCCCTGACCGATCTTGAACTCGATCCGCGCATCGCCAAAATTCTCACGGCGGGGCTGGCCATGCGTGAAAACGACCCCGGCGGCCACCGTCTGCTGCTGGACACGCTGCGCGACGGACTGCGACGCTACATCAACGATTTTCCGGACACCTCGCCCGATCAAAACACCTCATCCGTTCAAAATCCAAGGGCGGCGGTCGCGTGGCCCTATCTGCTCGCAAAACTGGGCGGTGATCCGGGGGACATCCTTCTCATCACCGGGGCGGAGGCGCGCATGCGGGAGGGGTTGGAGGAGCAAATGCGGGTTTTGGCGGGACAGGACAGAAAACTCATGGCGGAGGGAAAGGGCATCAGCGCCGTTGAAGGAATAGACGAGATGGAGGCAAACGGCCACTATGCCATGGATTCGGAGTTCAGGCGGAGCCTGGCCTATGCCGCATCAACCTTTATGGACGGATACGCGGGGGATGCGGCGCTCCAGGCGGGACTGAGCGAAGGGGCAAAAGCCGTGCTGGAGGAGTATGCCCGTTACCAGGGCGAGCACCTGCAAAGGGTGGAGGCCACCGCCTCCATGATGGCGGACTGGGTGAGGAAAAATGAAAACACCATTGTCCCCCCGGAGGAACTGGAGAAGTTAAAGGGGGAACTGGAGTGGAGGGAACACAGCCTGCTCCCGCAAACACAGGTTGAATTCGACTTTCAGCAGATTGAACGCCCGCCAATCGCCAGCAGGGAAATCATAGTCCTTGAATACGCCCGCGCATTCGCCGGGGCACTGGACGGCAAGGACGCTCCCTGAACCGCGCCGCCTACGGCATCACCAGGCGCGCGTCCATGCGGATGGCGCCGTTTTCATGGGCGGCAAGGAGGGAAACCTCCCCGATTTTTCCCGCCATGTCGACCCACGGCTGCGCCTTTGCGCTGAGCGAGTCTGGTGTCTCGTCCCGGACAAAGCCGAATTCGGCGAATTCGCGGCCCGCGTCCAGCGCGGCCTTCACCGCTTCGCCGGGACGGACTGACAGGTAAAGGTTGCCCTTTTCCGCGATAGCCGGCGCGGCGGGCGCGGCGAGCAGCGCCTTGAGCTCGGTGAGGCTGGTGCCCAGTGCCACGCCCTCGCCGTACACCGCAAAGGACGGCTCGATGGAGGGCCCGCCGACAAGGGGCACATGAATGACGCCGGCCTCCGCATCCACACGGGGCAGCAGGTCAATCTCGGGCGGCTCCACCGGCGGCGCGGGGGGCTGCTGAATCATGGCGGCAACCGGATCAACCCCGCCGTCAATGGTGGCGGTGAACACCGGCGCGGGCACCATTTCGTTGACGTCCACCCCCTGCCATGCGACACGGAGGCCGCCGCCCGCGCTGTTGACCACGGCGCGGGCCAGCCCGGAAAGGGGCCCGTAGTCCCCCTCGGACGCGGCGTTTTCACCCGACAGCCACGCCCGCACCGGCGCGCCCTGCCCGTACAGGCCGGCGGCCAGGACCAGCGTCTCGGCCAGGGGCCTGCCGAAGTCGGCGGAAAGGGAAACCATGCCCGCGGGCGGTGTTTTCAGCGTCTGCGGGGAGGCCTTGGCGAGCAGCCCGTCCAGGGACTTCCGCATTGTTTCATCCGGCGTGCCGGACAGGGACGCGTCGATCCCCCCGGGGGTAAGGCGCAGGGAGAACTGGAGCCTGTCAAAAAAGAACGGCGCGGGTTCAATTTTTCCAAACACGTCGGCGCCCGCCGCGCCCGCGCGCCACTCGCGCAGGCCCGCCTCGCCCAGGGCGTCCTTGTCCAGGGTGAGGGCGCGCACCAGCACGGACCGCGACCTGCTCAACAGGAGCACCCGGCCGCGCACGGCGTAGTAAAGGCCCGCTTCAGGCACGGAGAAGAGGTTCAGGCCGCCCGCGTGGTCCCGCTCCACGGCCCGGTCCAGGCGCGCCAGTTTGGCGGCCAGGCAGCCGGTGCGGGTCATCTTCGTCACCACCAGCATGTCCTCCGGAGCCGACAGGCTGTCGCAGGAAAACCAGGCGACGTCGGTGCTGAGGTTGTTCAGCAGCCATTCAGGCAGGGGCGGGTTTTCGGCGAACCGCCTCATGCTTTCACGCACGGGGCTTTCGGCGGGCAGCAGCCCCCACAACTGGGAGGAGGCGGCCATGGACTGCTTGCGCATCACGTCGGTGACGCAGGCCTGGAGCGCGCCCTTCGCGGGGACAAGACCGCCCATGTCGTGGCTGTCGCGGGTGTACCAGCAGCCGCCCACCACGCACACCAGCGCCAGGAACAGGACACGCAGGCCGATTTGGCCGCCGCGCCGCCGCAAATCGCGCCGCCGCTTGCGCGGGCTGCCGCCCATGGAGTAATTCCGGACCACATCGCTCATGGCCTGCTAATCCTTCAATGAGATGGTGTTGTACGGGCCCGCGCCGCCCGCGTCCCCCGGGAAGGCCACATAGGCCCTGCCCGATTTGGGCGAGAAAACAACGCTGTGCCGGGTCTGCCCGTTCCAGATGGTGTTGAGTCCGCCGCCCTCCGGCTCCGTGTCCGAAAGGATGCGCTGCATCTCCCGGTCACCCACAATGCGCTTGCCCTCGGTGAGGGCCAGCACGCGGCTGTAGCGCGAGCGCGCCTCGGGCGGGGCCGCGGGCGAGGCCGGATCCACACCGGTGAGCAGGCTTTCCTTTTCGGCGCGGCGCACATTCATGGCCGGGCCGAATTCGATCACCGCGGCGCGGGGGGATTTGCCCTCAAACCCGGCAACCAGCGCGTGCACGCCGCGCACATGCTGCTGCGCGGCAAGCACGGCCAGGGCCGTCTCGTATTTCTCGGACTGCTGGAGCACGTCGCGGGCTATCATTTCCAGCGGCGGTCCCTGCATGGGGTTGCCCTTCTCGCCGGGCACCCGCTCCAGGCACACCACAATCCCGGCGTCGTTCATGCCGGTGAACACGCCCGCGTTCCAGCTGAACCCGACCTGGAGATACTTCCGCCCCGTGTCGGGGGTGACTTTTGTCACCACGGGCAGTTCGTCCCAGGCCCAGTCGAGGTTGCGGGCGACAAGCAAATCATCGGCGCCGGCGCGCAGTCCGACGGCGGCAAACATGGTGCAGAGCGGCGAGGTGAACAGGGGCGTCTTGTCCTCCAGCGCGTCAAAAGTGGTGGCGCTTTGCAGCAGCCACACCGCGTCAAAGGGAAGCTCCGCGCCTTCGGCCAGGCCCTCCATCTCCAGAAAGGCCGTGTCCGGCACGCCCTTGAGCAGGGGCCGCGCGGCCATGCCCAGCATGGGGAGCATCACCGGGGAGGGGTCCATGAATCCCGGCCACTTCGCCCATATGCTCTGCGGCGGGGTCCATGCGCCGGAGCGGACCTTGTCGGCGACGCGGCCCGCATAACGCAACCGCAAATCATCGTGGAACGCCCTGCCCCGCGCCAGCCCGACGGCGCGGGCGTCCCCGGAAAGGTTCAGCAGCAGGCCGCCTTCAAGCTGCTCCACGGCGGGTGTTTCCACCGCCGGGGGATCGGGAACGGGCTCCGCCCTGCTCATGAGCCGGGTAAACTCGCGGTAAAACCAGTCTTCCATGCGCGGGCCGAAAAAGCTCATGGCCGCCTCATAGTTGAACTCGGCATAGAGCGACTTTGGGGTGAAATACATCAGATAGTCATTGGCCAGCCCCACGGAGAACTGGGCGGCATAGCCTTTTTCCAGGGCGCGGCGGCGCAGTTCCAGGCCGATTTCCACGCAGGACTCGCCGGGGATGAAGGTGAGCAGCAGGTCGTTGATTTCCAGGGCCTGCAGCAGCACCTTGTCCGGCTGCATGCCGTCGGCGAGCGTCAGGGGAAGCGCGGGTTCGGCGGAAGCCATGCGCAGCGTCGCCTCGCCGCAGGTGATGCCGTTCACCACCTCCTTGGCGCGTGCCGCGAGCAGCCGCCCCACGGCCTCGGTGCGCGCCCAGCCGGATTTGCCCTCGGGCGCGCCGATGGTCTGGTTGCCCTGGGTGCCGTTGAGGAACAGGGCCACGCACTGGCCGCCCATGAGCTGCTCCATCTCCTGGTAATAGAAGCCGGGGTAGTCGGCGGAAAAGTCGTAGAAATTCTCGCCTTCAATGGAGGTTGGATGGGCGGCAAAGTTGGTGATGACGGATATGGGCGCGCCGTCGGCGTCCTCAATGAGAATCACGCCGATCTGGTCGTCAAAGGGGCCGCCGGAAAAGCGGCGGTTGCCCGACAAACCCGTCTGCTTGCCCGTGCCGAAACCAATGGCGGCCCTTTTTTTCGAGTCATAGGCCTGCTGCATGGACTGGGTGATGCCGATGGCAACCGACTCAAGGACCTCGGGAATATAGCGTCCCGACACAAAACGCACGGGCATCTGGCGGGTCATCCCCCCCGCGCCGTTGTGGGTGTGGGTGGCGGCGATGATGATGTTCTCGCGGGGCACGATGTCCGGGGCCAGCTCCAGCACCCGTGCGCGGAGTTCGGGGTTCACCGCCACCAGGTCCACGCTGACCAGGAAAGCCTTGGTCGTGCCGTCGTCCAGGTAGACCGCGCGGGCGTAAAGCGGGTCATGCACGCCCGTGGACTCGCGGCCCATCCGCGCGCCGTAGCCGTTCAGCGGCGTGCCGACAGGCGGTGTGATGTCCACACGCCCCGCGCCCGCCTCAAGGGCCTGCGCGGCGGCGCTGAAAAGTGCCAGGAACGCCAGTATGAAAATCCGTGCCGTCATAAGTGTGAACCCCGATTGCCCAGGGGGCGCAATGGTGTGGATGGAAACCTGCTTTTCGCGGGCAACAGTGTACCACGGGTGCGGTCGGGGGGGAAAACTCGCGCCAGCGGCAAAACACCGCAAAGGGACAGACTTACCCCCCGCTTCTAAGGGTGAACACCTCCACAGTGGGCGGGGCGCAATAGCGCAGGGGGAAGATGAGCCCGCCCACGCCGCTGCTCACATAAACCTTTGTCCCACCGTCGTCCACAAGTCCGGCGCGGTATTTTTCACCGTGTCTGGTGGGCACAAAAAGAAAGGGGGACCACAACCCGAAAAAGGTGGCCTGCCCCGCATGGGTGTGGCCGGAAAGCATCAGGTCCGCCGCGCCGGCGGGCAATGCCTCCGCATAGTCGGGATTGTGCTGCAGCAACAGCACAAAATCCTTCGGACGCGCGCCGCCGAGGGCAGGTTGAAGCGCCAGTGTCCCGCTCCAGTAATCGGCGGTGCCCGCCAGCCGCCAGCGGTCCTTCCCCTCTCCCAACCACACACCATCATTCTCAAGCAGCCCGATTCCTGCCTGTTTCATGGCAGCGCGAAGCACGGGCATATTCCGCCAGTCATGGTTTCCCGGCACCGCCCAAACCCCGTGTTTTGCGTGAAGCCGGGACAATATATTCACACATTCAACAAAGTAGACGCTCCGGATGTTGGCATAGTCGCCACCGAGCAATATCAGGTCGGGGGAGAAACTGTTTATCTTCTCCACCATCCGCTCCAATCGTTTGCTGGACGCAAACGCATCAAAATGGAAATCAGAGGCATAAACAACCGTCATGCCGTCGTATTTTTCGGGCAAATCGGCAAAATGCAGTTCATGTCTGTTGTAAAAAAGAAGCGCCCCCTCCACCACCCCCCACACAGCGGCGGCGGCAACCATGGCGAAAAGGCACAACCAAACGCGAAGTCGGCGCCCCACGACGGACCAATATGTTTTTCTCTGCGCTTCCATTTTTCCTGTATGCCGCAAACACACTGCAATAATCAAAAAGAAAACGCGGACAGGCAAAACGGCGCCTGCCCGCGCAATGAAGATTTAAGACGCTTTACACGCGGCGTCTCAACGCGAGGGTTGAAAGGGCGGCGGCGAGGGCAATGAGTCCCGCAGTGCCCGCGGCGGGCAATGCTCCCTCGGGCAGCACGGTGACGACAAAGGGCGTGCTGGTAAACTCAGCCTTGCTCTCGTCGGTCACCACAACGACGTAACTGCCCGCGTCAAGGGGCCCAACCGGATCCAGCGTCAGCGTTTCAGAAACCGCCCCGTCAATGTCCGTGCCGTTTTTGCGCCACTTGTAGGCCACAGTTCCGGTCATGTTGGTGGCGTAGGCGCGGAGGGTCAGGCTGCCGCCCGCCTCCACCTTGGGGCTTCCGGCAATACCGACTTCGGGCGTCTGGGAGGGTAGGTCCACCAAGGCCTTGATGCAGAGGTTGGCCGTGTTCCATCCGGACCCCTGGAGGGTGACATCCTCATAGACGGTGCCGTTGTCGCTCAGATAGCTCTGCCCCGCCGCGGCGGTGGCGTTGGCAAAGCCAGCATAGTAACGCTCAAGCGGCAGGGGCGATGTCATTCCTGGGGTGGTGTAGCGCACGGCCACCGTGAATTTTCCGCCCGAAGTGACCGGCACCGGTGTGGCAAGGGTTACCACGTGGTATCCCGCATACGGCAGGGTGGCCGAGGTGGTGCCAAGGGGGGTGGTGAAACCGGAACCGCTGAAGCCGGAACCGTAGACGGTAATCTGCACCGAGGTGTTGTGGGCGAGGGCATAGGTGCCCACCGCGGTGATCTGCCCGTCCTGGGTGGCGGTGAAAACGTTTGCCCCCCAGGCGGTGTTCCCGCCGAAACCGGCATAGGCGGTCATGCCGAAAGGATCATGCTGGTAAATCTGGTCATAGGTGCCGGCGGGCACCACATCATAATAGCCCACCGCCTCCCCCACCGCCTTGGTGTCGCGGTAGGAAATGTAGAAGTATCCACCCTCGCCCCAGGAGGAGGTCCAGCTGTTTTTGCAAATCCACGCGCCCGGCGCCGCCGCGCCGGGAACGTTCTTGGCGTCGTCCCAGCCCACCAGGGTGACCATGTGGCCGTAGTCGTTCGGACCGGCGCCGTTGCCGGTGTAATAGTAGGTGTTTGTCGTGGAGTTGAACGCCGCGTCATTCCAAATCATCACCACCGACATGGGGCCCTCCTCCATGATCATGTTCTGGATGAGGGAACGGTCGCCGTTGGGGGCGTAGGTGAGCACGGGCGCGGAGCGGACATACACGGAGGGAAGCACGCCCGCGGGCGGCGGTGTGGAAATGGCGGGATTATAGGGGTCCTGCGCTTCCAGCAACGGACCGGTCCCGCGCAGCAGGTAGGCCATGGCCATCTGGTTGTTGCCCCCGGCGCAGTGGCTCAGCATGAAGCCGTGGTTGTTCTTCATGTGGTTTTCGGAAAAGTCATAGGTGACGCTTTGGTTGCGCTTGATCCAGCCCTCAAGGGTGCCGCAGGCGGCAAAGGACCAGCACGCGCCGCAGGAGGACTGGTTCTTCACGGAGGTCATAAGCCCCTGGGCGCGCAGATCATAGGAGGCCGGGGGGGCGGCCTTGCCCGTGGCGGTCCCGTTCAAGTGGGACCAGTCCACCGGTGAGGGCACATAACCGAAACCCTCGACACCCCCCGCACCCTTCATCTGGGCGGCGACAAAATCCGGATTCACAGGCGCGAATTCGGCAGCCTCCGCAACCACCGCCACGGCAAGGAGCAACAGGACGCCCGCAAACACCCGCTGACAAGCACTGGACCGCATTATTCCATCCTCCATTAATAGTAGGGCAAAAAAAAGAGACGCCCCATGCAGGACGCCCCGTCTACCTCTGTCACAGTCAAAGTTTATCATTTTTCACCAAAAACCGAAAGGGGTGCATAAAAAAAGTGACGCCATACCGTTCCCCAACGGGGAACTTGTCCGCCGGACTGTGCTAGATTGATGGGGGCGGCAAGAAAATGAAGCAGGCTTTGACAAGCGACACAAGGGTAACCGGGCCATGAAAGTCGTGGTGGCCCCGGATTCTTTCAAGGAATGCGCATCCGCGGCACGGGTGGCCGAAGCCATCCGCGACGGCTGGCTTCGGGCGCGGTCGGGGGATTTCTGTGTGTCCGTGCCTATGGCTGACGGCGGCGAGGGCACGCTGGACGCGCTGGCCGGGGGCGGACGGCTGGAGATTCACACCGCGGAGGTAACAGGGCCGATGGGAGGGCGTGTCACCGCCCGGTTTGGCCACAATGCGGCGACGGGCACGGCGGTGGTCGAAATGGCGGAAGCCTCGGGACTGCATCTGGTCCCACCGGCGCGACGCAACCCCATGACAGCCACCACACGCGGCACCGGCGAACTAATCCGGGCGGCACTGGACCTTGGCGCGCGGAAAATCATTGTCTGCATTGGCGGCAGCGCCACCAATGACGGGGGGGCGGGAATGGCCCAGGCGCTCGGCGCGTCCCTGCGCGACCAGGAGGGTGGAGAAATCCCCCCCGGGGGTGCGGCGCTCGCAAAACTGGACAAGGTGTGCATCGACGGGTTCGACAGGCGCCTTGCCGGGTGCGGGGTGGCGGCGGCATGCGATGTGGACAATCCCCTTTGCGGTCCAACGGGGGCCTCGCATGTTTTTGGCCCGCAGAAGGGCGCGTCTCCGGAACAGGCGGAAGTGCTGGATGCGGCGTTGAGCCATTATGCCGGAATCCTGCGCCGGGATTTGACGAGGGATGTGCGTGATTTGCCGGGGGCGGGGGCGGCGGGGGGGCTTGCCGCCGGTCTGATGGCCTTTCTGGGCGCGCACCTGATTCCGGGCGTTGACATGGTCGCGGAACAGGCCGGTCTGATCACGGCCCTTGCCGGGGCGGATCTCGTCATCACCGGCGAGGGCAGCTTGGACGGGCAAAGCATGCGGGGCAAGGTGGTGTCCGGGGTTGCGCGTTTGTGCGGCAAACGCGGCATCCCGGTGCTGGCGCTGGCCGGGAGGCTTGGCGCTGGGCACAACGGCCTGCGCGGACTGGGGTTAACCGCGGCGTTCGCGCTGGCTGACGGTCCCATGTCCCCGGAAGAGTCCATGCGGCGGGCCCTCGAACTTCTTGAAGCGCGGGCGGAGACCCTCGCGCGGTGCTGGTCGGCGGCGAAAGGGGAGGCCGTCCCATGAACACACACCATGCCGGCCTGTACTGGCGCACCCTGCGCCATCTCACTCCGGGGCAGATTGCATGGCGGGGATGGTGGATGTTGCGGCGGTCCCTGCCGGAGGGTATTGTCCCCGCGCCTCAACGCGCCGAATTCAATCCTGCGGTTTTGCGCAATCTGCGCGTGTTTATGGAACGTGCGGCGGAGAACGGACTCGACGCGGCCCTCCCCGTGGAGGAATGGCGGAACCAAGATTTTTCTTTTTTGGGGCTGCGCACCAGTTCGCACGAGACTATTCCATGGGGCGACACGCACCTGCCCCGGCTCTGGCGTTACCAGTTGCACGGGTTTCGGATTGTCCGGGCACTGGCGGCGGACTCACTCCGCACCGCCCGGCTGGGGGACCGCGACCGGGCGGAACACTGGATGCGCGACTGGATGAGACGCAATCCGGCAGGCGCGGATACCGCCTGGGATCCTTATCCCGTTGCGGAGCGCCTGCTGAACTGGGCGCTTGCCATGGCCGTGTTTGACCTGCGCGACAAGGCGTTGCGCCGTTCCTTCGCGCTGCAAACACGGTGGCTGAGACACCGGCTTGAGCGGGATCTGCGGGCAAACCATTTGCTTCGGGAAACCGCCGCCCTCGCCGTTGCGGATGCCCTTCTTGGCGGGGGGGGCAACGCCGTCGCCCTGCTGCAACGGCAGGTTTCGGAGCAGATCCTGCCTGACGGCGGCCATTACGAGCGCAGTCCCATGTACCATGCGATTGTGTTTTTTGACCTTCTGACCGTTGGGGCGGCATTGCCGGAAACCACCCCGTGGCTCCATCCGGTACTGGCGCGCATGGCGGCTTTTCTGGCCGGAATCATCCATGCCGACGGGGAACCACCACTTTTCAATGACTCCGTGCTGGATGAATCCCCCCCGCCCCAAGTCTTGTTAAAACTGGCGGAGGAAACAACGGGAACCGCCGTGACGGAGCCCAAAGCAACCGCCGCCTTTTCCGACAGCGGCTTTTATATCCTGGGTTGCGGCGCGGCGCGGATGATCATCAAGACAGCAGCCCCCTCCCCCCCCTTCCAGCCGGGCCATTCCCATGCGGATCCCTTCTCCTTTGAACTAGAGGCCGGGGGGCGGCGTGTGATAGTGGATGCGGGCATGCATGGGTACGCGGAAAGCCGTTTCAGGGAATACGGGCGCAGTATCAGGGCGCACAACACCCTGCAAATCAACGGCGGGGAACCCATGGAGGCTTGGTCTGTGTTCCGGGTGGGCGCGCGTCACACCACAGAAATCACCGAATGGTCCGCTGAAGCGCCCGCCAAATTGTCCGGGATCTGCCGCTGGCCGCAAGGCTACCGGCATGAACGGGTCATCACCCATGATCCAGTCCGGCGCATGTGGCATTTCCAAGACATGGCAACGGGCGGCGGCCCCCTGCAACTCACGGGCAGGCTCCACTTTCATCCGGAGGTCATGCTGTCCGGGGAACCGGGGAACAACCGCCTTTTTTGGGCAAAAATTGGGAGACTGGCCGTGGCAGTCAGGCTGGAAACGGAAAGTGCCACACTGGACCTCGATGCTGAAAACCACGTGCATAGTCCTCGGTTCGGGGTCGCCCTGCCCTGCCCCACCCTCGTTTTCACCCTTCAAGGAAGGGATAGCGCCGTACTCAATTTTTCCATTGAGGTGATGGAAATATAGGTTCCCCGACCGCCAAATAGATGCAGTCAATGCCCAAATATGGTAAAACCTATTAAGGCAAAAGGATTTAATAGATGGCCTGTTCAAAAACTATGGGCGTCTTAACGGGCGTTGTTTTGGCGTTTGTTTTCGTCAACGCCCCCTTCTTTTCCGCCTGGGCGGAAATTGTGACAGGGGAAAAGCCCTCCCCGCTGGACATAGGCGACACCCCTTGGGATCCGGCAAGCCTTTGGTACGCGCCAAAGGTCGTCTACGGCACGGACGACCGGATGGACGTGTATCAGGAAACACTGCCCCAGCGGCTCACCTGGGCGGCGTCCACCTGCGGGCTCATCAGCAATTCACGCATCATCATCAACGATGACGGCTCCTACACCCTGCAACCCGTGGCCTACATGCGCGGCGGCAAACCGGCCTGCGAGGGGGAACCCTTTGGAAACCAGCCCACCGCACCCTTCTGTTCCGGGTTCATGGTGGGTTCCGACTTGATAGCCACAGCCGGGCATTGTGTCAGCAGCGGCGACCTGTCCGGTTTCAAAATCGTGTTTGGCTTCGCCATGGAAAGCGCCACGGAGGCCCGCACTGAATTCACCGCCGATGAGGTGTATTCGGGCATTGAGATTATCTCCTCAGCGTCATCCGGAAACACCGACCATGCCATCATCCGTGTTGACCGCCCCATCACGGCGCCGGGCGCGCGGCCCTTCAACATCAGGCGCGAGGGCACCATCGGGGTGGGCACCCCCATCGGGGTCATCGGCCACCCGGCGGGACTGCCGCTGAAACTGGCCTTCGGCCCCACCACCGCCGTGCGCAGCAACACGGATCCCGGCTTTTTTGTCGCCAACCTGGACACCTATGTCGGCAACTCCGGCTCGCCGGTGATTAACGCGAACACCGGCCAGCTTGAGGGAATTTTGGTGCGCGGCGACAGTGACTTTTTGTACACGGCCACCTGTTTTTACAGCAACACCAACACGGACTCCGCCGGACGCGGCGAGGACTGCACCAAAATATCCAATTTCAAGGACCTCATCCCCCCGGTCATCGGAAGCAGGGGGATTGTGCTCTTTGGACAAGCCTCCTACGGATGCGGGGGGACTGTGGAGCTCCGACTTTTGGATGAGGACCTCACGGGCACGGGCACGGCGTTTCTGCTGGTGGAAACCACCTCCGGTGACAGGGAAACCCTCAGCCTCACCGAGAAATCCGGCAGTCCGGGTGAGTTCCAAACGACCTTCACCTTCTCCCCCGCCGCGCCCATTATGAACAATGGCGCCGTCGAGGCGGGCAACGGGGACACCCTGACGGCCAGGTATGAGGACGCCGACACGGGAACGGGAACCCCGGAGACCATCTCCACCACCGCGGTTCTGGATTGCGCCCCCCCGGTCATCAGCAATGTCAACGTGTCGTTTGTCTCCTCAGGGCAGGCCACCATCGAATTTTCCACCAACGAGGGGGCGCTCCCGCTGGTCTCCTTCGGAACGTCCTGCGGAAACCTTGCCGCCTCCATGGACGGTCCGCGCGCAACCACCCATGTGATTAACCTGAACACCCTCAACCCCTCCACACAGTACTTCTTCTCCATCCAGGCGACGGACGACAGCGGCAACACCGGCATGGCGGACAACGGGGGGGGCTGTTTCACCCTGACCACCCTGGAAACGGTGAATTATTTCACCGAACAGTTCACCTCCACCCGGCCGGTGGACATCCAGTACAGTTCCATGACCCTGGTGCCAAACGGCAGCAACGACTATTATTTTGGGTGTGTTCAGGAGGTGCAAAGCCTCCCGACGGACCCCGCAGGCGGACAGACGGTGACACTCGGCGACGACGCCTTTGTTGAGGTGCCGCTGGCCGACGAGAAGAAACTGAGAATTTACAACCAGGTGACCGGCCGGTTTTTCATTGGAAGCAACGGCTACATCACCTTTTCCGCCGGGGACACGGCACGCAGGGAGACCATTTCAACACACTTCGGCCTGACACGCATTTCCATGCTGTTCACGGATCTCAACCCCTCGATCCGGGGAAGGGTCGGCTGGCAGCAGCTTAACGACCGCATCGCGGTGACTTTTGAAAACGTGCCCGCCTATGACTCGTCAGGGCTTTACTCCCTGGAAAACAGCCACACTTTTCAGGTAGAGATGTTTTTCGAGGGCACAATAAGAATCACCTGGCGCGAACTGCACTCGGCCGCGGGCATCGCCGGCCTTTCAAAGGGGGGCGGCGCGCCGGCGGGATTCATCTCCACAAACATCAGCGACCTGCCCGGATGCGAGCCGCTTGACCCCAACAACGGTGAACCGCACAGCGCGGATCAGGACGGGGACCGGGTCATCGGCCTTGGCGAACTGCTGCGGGTGGTGCAGCTGTACAATTCGCCCGGTTACTCCTGCGATGCCGCAGGCGAGGACGGCTACCGGCCTGGACCGGCCGGAGGCACCTCCTGCACGCCCCATGACAGCGACTACGCCCCCCGCGACTGGGCCATCGGCCTTTCCGAACTGTTGCGCGTCATTCAGATGTTCAACGCGGACGGGTACACTTTCGACCCCTACAGCGAGGACGGATACCGCCCCAAATTTGACGGTTGGCTGCTGAAGGATTAGTCCGTGTTCCTGCCGGAAAGCTGCGCGTCAAAGTAGGCGATGGTTTTTGCAAGCCCCTCGCGGAGCGGAATGGAGGGTTCCCAGCCGAGTTTTTCCTTGGCCAGGGAAATGTCCGGACGCCGCCGGGTTGGATCGTTCGTTGGAAGGGGCTTGCGGACCATGTTCGACGAGGAACCGGTCATCTCCACCACCATTTGCGCCAGTTCCAGCATGGTAAATTCGCCCGGATTTCCAAGATTCACCGGGCCGTTGAATCCGTCGCAGTCCATCATGGCCAGAACGCCCCGCACCAAGTCATCCACAAAGCAGAAGGAGCGGGTTTGGGAGCCGTCGCCGTAAATGGTGATGGGCTCGTTGCGCAGCGCCTGCACCACGAAGTTGCTCACCACGCGCCCGTCGTTGACCAGCATGCGCGGACCATAGGTGTTGAATATGCGTATAACCCGGATATCCACCCTGTTCTGGCGGTGATAGTCAAAGAAAAGCGCCTCGGCGACGCGCTTGCCCTCGTCATAGCAGCTACGGGGGCCGATGGGGTTCACGTTGCCCCAGTAGGACTCCACCTGGGGATGCACCGCCGGGTCACCGTACACCTCCGAGGTGGAGGCCTGAAGGATGCGCGCGCCCACCCGCTTGGCCAGTCCGAGCATGTTGAGCGCGCCCATGACGTTGGTTTTGATGGTCTTCACCGGGTTGTGCTGGTAATGCACCGGGGAGGCCGGACACGCAAAATTGAAGATTCTATCCACCTCAAGCACTATCGGGTTCGTCACATCGTGGCGGATCACCTCAAAACCGGGCTTTCCCGCGATGCGCTCCAGATTGGCTTTTCTGCCCGTGAAAAAATTGTCCAGACAAAGCACCTCCTCGCCCCGCGCGATGAGCGCCTCGCACAGGTGGGAGCCGATAAAGCCCGCGCCGCCCGTCACCAAATTCACATGCGCCATGATGAACCTCGCAGCCGTTTGTGTGTGCCTGACATGCGGCCCTGTTTTTGCGGACCACGCACGGATGATACCACAAAGAAGGTGCGGCGCGCCCTTGAAGAAGTGATGAAACGCCTTTACAATAACGGCATTACCGGAGGTTACCAACAGGCATGGATTTGCAGCGTCTTTCACTGGCGGAGGTCTATCAGGCCGGAAAACCGGTGATTTCTTTTGAGTTGTTCCCCCCCAAGACGGACGAGGGCATGCGAAGCCTGCTCGACCAGCTCGGGGAGCTGGCCCTGTGCAAGCCCGCGTACATCACCTGCACATACGGCGCCGCGGGCTCCACGCGAAGCCGGACCCTGGAGGTGCTGCGCATGGTGCGGGATGCGCATCCCGGCATCCCCATCGCCTCCCACCTGACCTGTGTGGGCTCAACGGTGGACGAACTGCTGGCCTACATCGGCGAGGCGGTGGCGGCGGGGGTGGATCGGATTGTGGCGCTTAGGGGTGATCCCCCCCAGGGGGAAAGCCGGTTTGTGCCGGTGGAGGGCGGCCTGAACCACGCATGCGATCTTGTGCGTCTGATTCGCGGGGAATTTCCCGCTTTGGGAATCAGCGTGGCGGGTTATCCTGAAACCCACCCGGAGGCGCCCTCCCTTGCCAAGGACCTGGAATATCTGAAGGAGAAGGTGGACGCCGGCGCCGACGCGGTGATCACCCAGCTCTTTTTCGACAACGGCGACTATTTCCGGTTCCGCGACCGGTGCGCCGAGGCGGGCATCGGGGTTCCCATCGTGCCGGGCATCCTGCCGGTGACCAACCTCGCCCAGGCGCGCCGGATGACGGCCCGCTGCGGAGCCCACCTGAGCCGGAAGCTGATAAAACGCATGGAGGTTCACGGGGACGACGAGGAGGGGCAGTATGCGGTCGGAATGTATTACGCGGCACGGCAGGCGGAGGAGCTCATCGAGCAGGGCGCGCCCGGTGTTCACTTTTATGTGCTGAACAAATCCCGGGCCGTGATGCTCATCTGCCGCGCGTTGGCCCTTTTCAAGCCGCTGGACTGAACACCTCCGGAAAAACAACCGCGGCGGGAACCCGCAAACCGGATTCCCGCCGCGTTTTATTCTGCGGCGTCAAAGGAGGCCCCTACTCCTCAAGCAGCACCGGAAGGAAGGGCGATGTGCCGTCACCGGCGGCGGCCACCGAATAGGTGGTATCCGCGGCCAGGGTGGCCTGGAATGCCGGGGCCACGGGGGTAACCCCGTCCGCGGCGCGCGCCTGAAGCGTGTAAAGGCCGGGGTCAACCTCCACGTAAGCACTGGCGGAGCCGTAGGAAACATCGTCAAAGAGCGTCAACTCCCCGCCGCCCGCAAGCAGCGCCACAACATCCACCACAACCGCGGCGGTGTTCAGGTGCAGCAGGCGCACCTTCGCCTTGCCCGCGGCCGGCGGCGTGGTGTCGTCAAGGAAAGCGAAAATGTCTCCGGCACCCGCGGGCGCGATGGTGGCGCTTTCGCCCGCCAGCAACCCCAGGTTCAACTGGTAAAGCGGGGTGTCACCACAGTCGTTGCCCGCAAGGACAAGGCGGAAATCATTGGCCGCGTTTTCGGGCAGGCTGGTGTACACCGAACCCGTTCCGTAGGCCACGTCCACAAACCGGAGCACACCGTTGGCGCACAGATCAAAGTCAGGCGTTGTGGGGCTTGCATGCACCACGCGCACCCTTGCCGATTCTCCGGCGCAGACGCCGTCGCCGTCCGGGGACTGATCGCCGCAGAAGAAGAAGCCTTCCGCGTTAAACAGCTGGATGACACGAAGCAGTTCCGCGAGGCTGATGACAAAGTCGCCGTCCTTGTCGGCGGCGCTGGGTGTGCAGGACTGGGCGCCGGCGTCAAGGCCCGGCACGAAACCGTCCTCGGTGGAGGACGGATCCGCCGCGCAATGGTAACTGCCGCCGGTTGTGTTGTAGAACTGGATGATGCGCATCAGTTCCGTGAGGTTGAGCGACTGGTCCCCGTCCTGGTCCACATTGTAGGCGCCGCCAAGGCAGTTGCCCAGGGTGTCAACCTGTTCGACGGTAAAGGTGCAGGTGGTGTTCGGGCTGGCTGTGCTCATGTCTTTCACGGTAATCGTAACGAGCGTCGTGCCGGTGATTACCGTTCCGGCTAAAGGGTCTTGGAGGATTGTGATGGGACCGTAGTCGTCCGTGGCGTCCACCGCTGTGGTGTAGTCGGGAAGCGCCCAAACACACCCCTGGTCGGGCTCAAGCACCGTGTCGGGCGCACAGGCGATGACCTCCGGCGCTGTGACATCCTCGGCAAAGACGCCCTCGATGTACTGGGTAACCTGGGAGGCGTCCACCACAAGGGTGTAGGGGTTGTCGGAGGAATAGGGATTTCCGCCGATGTCCTGCCAGCTGTCAAAGACCCAGGTGGAATTGATGCGTGAACCGGTGAAGGGTACCGCGAGCCCGTCGGCAAGGGCGTAGACTCCCGGCCTCGGGAACACGTCGCCCTGGCCGGAAACAGCCACGGTCACGTTTGCGCCGGTGGTGCTGAACGCCGCGCCAAGGGTGCGATCCTGGCTCATGCGCACGGCAAGCTCCTGGGGCGTGTTCACCCCGTTGTAGTCGCCGCGCCAGCCGTTGAAGTAACTCCCCGGCAGCGGATTCGCGGCAAACATGACTTGGCGGTTTGTCAGGAACCGGTAAACGCCCTCGCCAAGCGGGAAAACCAGGCCCGTGCCGGGCCCCTCGCTGGCGAGCACGGTAAGCTGCTTGGAGTTGGACACGTCAGTGTCAACATAGTTGGCGATGACCGTCTTGTTGCCGTTCATCGTCAGGGTGACAATCGGCTGGCTGTCCGCAATGCTTCCCGTCCAAAGATCAAACGCCGCTATGCTGCCGTTGGCCGGCATGGCGCGCAGGGTAATCTGCTGGCCGGAAAGGAAGCCGTACTGTCCGGGTGCCGGATACACGTCCACCGGATTCGTGGTCCCCGCCACCTGAACGGTGAGAGTGTAGTCCGCCGGGGCGAATGTGGCGGTTATCACACGATCCTGGCTCATGATGACATTCAGAATCGGATTGGCCGGATCCGCACCCGGCGGCAGATCGCCGCTCCACCCGCTGAACACGGAGGTCGGGCTGGGAGTCGCCGTGAGAACCAGGAACTGGTCCCGAACAATCTGATAGTCGGTGCCGGGCGCGGCCGAGGAGACGGGTGAAGTTGTTCCCGTGCCCGTGCCGGCGGAAATCATGGTCAGGGTGAAAGACGGCAGTTCATAAACCGGCTTGAATGTCTTGTCGGCATCCACAACCACCGGCAGTTCGGTGTCCGACGAAAGGACGTTTCCGGAGCCATCCTGCCATTCGACAAAGTTCCATCCGGGTGCCGGATCTGAGAAGAGGGTGAACTGTGTTCCCGTGGCGAGCAAATAGGTTCCGGGATCAGGGAACACGCCGCCTTCAACATCGGGTGGAAGCACCACAATGGTAAAACCATCCGTTCCAAAATTGGCGGTCAACTGTGTGTTCTTTGTTATTTCAGCGGTCAGGTTGGTTTGCACGAAGGTGATGCCAATGGGTTCCCAAACCCCCGGACTTGTCTCCTCCTGGCCGGTCCAACCGCCAAAGAACGAACCATCACCAGGAATTTGGGTGAGGGAAATCAACTGGCCGGGCAGATACGAGTAGGTTCCCGGCGCCGGGTCTGTCGTTCCGGTCCCCGCCCCAGAGGTGGAAACCGTCAGGCTGATTGTCCCCGAGTCGGTAAATGTGGCGGTCACCGTCTTGTTGCTGTCCATGGTCAACGTCTGATCAGGAAGCGAAAGATCCGATTCCGCGGGAAAATCCCCGGACCACGCCTCAAAGGCGAAACCGCTGCCCTCGTCCAGAATCACACCAAGATCCACCACGGCCCCGTTCAGATAGCCATAGGTTCCCGGCGTCGGCGTGGTGTCGCCGGTTCCCACCACCTGCACCGTCAACTGCCAGTCCGCCTGAACAAAGTTGGCGGTGATGGCGCGATCCTGATCCATGGTCACCGTGATGGAACGGGCGGTTGCGTCCACCCCCGCCGGTATGTCGCCCGACCAGCCCAAAAACACGGAATTGGCGTCCGGTTCCGCAGTCAGTTCCACATTCACACCAACAACATAAGGATATGACAATCCCGGCGTCACATCTGATGCGGGCGTGGTGGTTCCATTGCCCGTGCCCGCTTTAATCATCGTCAGTGAGGACGTGGGATTGGGCAGGAAAACCGCTTTCCGGGTCACATCCCCCGTCATCACCACCAGGGTGGGATTGTCCGTGTCAATGATGTTGCCAGTTCCGTCGTCCCATCCGGCGAAATACCAGCCCTCGGCGGGGTTCGCCTGCAGGGGCTCGACCGTGTAACCATCCGCATAGGCGTATGTGCCCGCGCTTGGAAGCACTTGGCCATTGCCGTCCACATCAAGTATCAGATCATATCCGGAGTCTGTGAAGGTGGCAACGACCAGCGCGTCATCCTCCGGCACGGCCTCCACAGGGAAAGAATAATAGGACACCGGGAAGGAATCCGCCCCGATGGTGACAGTCCATCCACCAAAGAAACTACCCGAATCCGGGGAGGCGAAAAGGTTCAGAGGCGCGCCTTCCAGATAGGTGTAAACACCGGGGGAGGGATCGGTCGTGCCGCTTCCCGAACCCGCATGCTGCACCGTTATGGTCGAAAGATTGCCGGTGTTGACAAACACCGCCGTGATGGTCTTTGCACCGTCCATGGTGACCTGGATCTCGGGGGAGGTCCCCGTCACATCCCCGGTCCACTCCTGAAACGCATATCCGCTGCCGTCTGTCGGGAATGCGGTGATCGTCACCACGGAATCCTGCACTTGGCGGCGGGTGCCGACCTGTGAAGCCGTGCCGGTGCCGGTGATATTCACGGTGAGTTCGGGGCCGCAGGGATCAACACCCTCGGCAACAACGGTAAACCCGCCCGTTTCAACAAGATAGGGAACATCCGTGCAGACTGCGGTCTCACTGAGGGGAAGATTGCTCAGATCGACAGTCAATCCGGTCTGGACACCCACCATGTCGCGCAGGGGGGTGATTTCAGAAATGCTGTTTCCATAAAGGTAAAGGGCTGTCAGTGCAGTAAGCTTTGTCCAGTCCACAGAGTCCAGCTCAGTGTTGTCCAACCCTGTGTTGCCGATATCTATTTTGGTGGCCGCCGTGAACCCCTCAAGCGTGGGCAGCCCCGCAGTGATGGTGTTTCCGGAAAGGCCCAATGACACAATGTCCAGCCCCTCAACGGTGCCCAAGGGAAGACCGGCGAGCACGGAAATGTCAAAATCCGAGCCATGATCAGTTATCTGAAGCTCCGTCAGGCCCGTCCACTCGGCGGCAAGCGCGGCCAAACCTGTCTGGGTCACATTATTCACATTCGCGCCGCCAATCAGGTTGGGCAGGTACAGCACGGAAAGGTTGATGTCGCCCGAGATCAGCTCCGTGATGTCGGCGTCGGTCACCGCACAATCAATCAACCCAAGCCCCACAAGAGAGGGAAGGTTCTTGACGGGTGAAAAACTTGCCACAGGAGAATCTGCAAGAAAAATCAGTAACAAACTGTCCGCCCCTTCAAGCCCCGTTAAGTCTGTTACACCGGAGACGGGATTGATGCCTGATTCATCAAGTCCCAAAAAAGTCAGATCTGTCGCCAGCAATTCCCCGTCAACAGCATCGGGGACACTGTCATCACCGATAATGGCCTCCACTGCGGCTTCCAAGGCATCATCCGGCATTGGGGTGTCGCCGGCGGCGGCAAAAACCGCAGCCGGGAAGAAACACACCACAAGCCCCAGCGCGAGCAGAATCAGATTTTTCATGTCCCTGTCTCTTTCATGGTTTGAACCGGCTCGACAAGCCCTTGCAGTCCGCAAAGACTTGCATGAAATCCGGTCATTTCCAATGGTTTACACGATGTTCTTCATTAAGCGATTCTGACAAAAAACAGCGGATATGTCAAGGATTTTGAAGTCTCCGCCCGGCCTCTTCACTGGCCTCAAAAGCTCTTGCATAAGAATGTCCCACCCGCCAAAATGCGCTTTTCAATTATTCCAAAAAAACGGCCATTTCCCTTGTGATGGGAGCACTCCGTGTCTTACGATCTTTTGTTGCTGTTAAGAACATTCACCCATAAGGGCAACACAATAAATGCGTGTCTCATTTCATGCATCCGAAAATGGTTGGAAATTTCGTATCTTTTGCCTTGGATTGACGGTGTGGTTGCTCCCATTTCTCGCCCCGGCCGCGGAGAATGGTCCCGCCAAAGCATTGGACGAAACCCCTGTGGCGGCTCCACCCACCGAAACCGGTCCGGATAATGAGGAAGAAAGCCCGTGGTTTTGGTTTTTTGGGACTTCCAATTATCACAACAAGCTAAAAACCTCCGAACGGCGCATTGACCGGCAGATCAACAACACTTTTGGCCTGATTTTTCCCCGCTGGCGCAGGGTTACAACCTTTCAGGACTGGCGTGACCAGTGGTATGTCTGGGATTTATCGTGCGGGGTGGGCAGGGATATCAACGAAAAACTGGCATGGACTGTTTACGGCGGCGGCGGTGCGGGAACCATCCGCAACCGGGATGATTACTTTGCCGGCCCCGTTCCGGTGACCACAAAAGTGTATTTCACCCGCCAATCAATGTTTGCGGGCAGTTCCCTGCGGTGGTGGCCCCTGGGCAGGCCTGAAAAAAAGGAACCTGGACTTGTCGGTTCATTGAAGGGAACACGGCCGGTGACGGAAATGAACGTGGGATACACCCGTCAGATTTCCATCGCCGATGTGCGCGTCTACACCCCATTGACGGGTGACCGCCTGCGCATCCGCCAGGAGGATAAATCCAACCTCCTTTGGACCAGCCCCCGTGCCGGAGTGGATATCCCACTCTCCGGGGGGCTTTCATTAAACGTGCTTGGGGGCTACCTCTTTTTCCATGACGAGGCGGACGACTACAACGGGGCAATACTGGAATTTCTCATTTCCGGACGGTTTTAAAGAAACTTGCCCCCTTGGCAGAATTATTTCACATTGGCCTCGTTTTGAAGTTCGCCAAGCAACTCCAAATACACGGGATGAGCGGAAAGAATATTCCGGGCGGCGGCACGGAGGCGGTCCACCTGTTCCCGCTTTAGTTTGAAAGAGGTGGGCAGCGTGTTGAGATACTCCTTCTCCGCCTTATCCCCCAACCGGTTGAAGGCCACCTCAACAAAATAATAATCCACGGGCCGCACGGGGCCCATCAGGGTGTCCCGGTACTCACCCATCATGCTTCCCCGAAAGTCCCAAGTGCTTCCAGGGTCGCGTTTCAGTGTGTAAAGCACCAGTTTAAGATACTCAATCTGTGCCTGGGTGAATGTTTCCAGCGGGGTGGAAGTGGCACTGCCGAGTATTTGCATCAGTCCGGCTATCTTGTCACTAAAGTCCAATGTGTTCTGGTGCCCCTTTTCCGCATTCACCGTTATGATGACCACCTTTCTCACTTTTCCGGTCCGAAAGGCGGGCCAAAGGGCGGCGCTGCTAATCCCGCCCTGAAGGCCCAGGGTTACGGGCATCAGGCCCAGATTGTCCGACACCCCCCCGTCCACCAAGTGCACGTAAGGATGGCCGGCCGTGACGTAATCCATAACCTCTTCCGCCGCCTTGTAACCGTAACGGCCGGAATCCCCCGTTGCAAGCGTCTGTGTCACCCAAAGGGGAACCCGGTAGTCTGGGCCCTTTTCATAATTTTTCATCACAACCGGTGTGAGCAGGCCGGGAAACGCGGCCGAGGCCGCCGCAGCATAGCCCACAGGGTATCGGGCAAGGTCGGAGTAAAGCAGATCAAACTGGGGCTGGGTAAACTCAAAGCGGCTTCCGCGGGTCATGTTGGTGGCGTTGACAATGAGAAACGGCCGGGGCCGTTCCATAAGGTCGGCGTAGGTTTTTTCCTCAAAAATGGTCCTGTCAAAATCCTCCGCCATCAAATGGGTACGGCTGAAGTAGGGCGACATGAGCCGGGCGTAGTTGCGCAACGCCAGCACCTGCTTGATGACATTTCCCTGAATGTCCCTGTACAGCACCTTTCCGGGAAAATCATCGAAGATTCTGTCACCAAAAAGGGCGTAATAGGAGGCGGGCAGGCTGCCGCCCGACACGGAGGATATGGCGTCCACCTCGTCAATCAGGCGCCGCCGCTTCCCCTCCCATTCGATCTTTGTGTCCCGCAGCGCCTCCAGCGTGCCGTAGGCCAGCGACGCGGCGCGGGTGCCGCCGCCGGAAAAGGTGAGCAACACCAGCAGGCTGTCCGAGTTGTCCGGGCCCGGCGCGATGTTCTCATACCGGTAACCGTATGCGGGGGAGTAGCGTTCCAGGGGGGCATTCGCCTGGGGCCGTGTCTTGCAGCCCGACACCACCAGTGCCAGCATGCACAGACACACGGCCCTCACCAATACCGCCCTGCCCATAAGAAACGCCCTTTCCCTTTTGCCGCCTTAGCTAAAACCTAAACAGGATAACAGGATATATGGGATGAAAAGCGCCTCATCCCGTTCATCCTGTCATCCCGTCCGGAATTCTTCCGTAATCACACCTTCTGCTGGGCACGGATAAGATTCAGCGCGCCGCCAGCCCTGTACCATGCGATTTGCGCATCATTGTAGGTGTGGTTCACCGCAAACTGATCGAGCGTGCCGTCGGCGTGGCGCAGCACCATGGTCAGCGGCGCGCCCGGCGTGAAGGCATCCAGCCCGATTACATCAATCTCATCGTCCTCTCGGATTTTGCCGTAGTCGTCGGGATTGGCGAAGGTGAGGGCCAGCATGCCCTGCTTCTTCAGGTTGGTCTCGTGGATGCGCGCGAAACTGCGCACCAGCACCACTTTCACCCCGAGGTGACGCGGCTCCATGGCGGCGTGCTCGCGCGAGGAGCCCTCGCCGTAGTTTTCGTCGCCCACCACAACCGTGCCGATGCCCGCGGCCTTGCAGGCGCGCGCCGTGGCGGGCACCTCGCCGTATTCGCCGGTCAGCGGGTTCCTCACGCTGTTCGCGGCGTCATTGAACGCGTTGATTGCGCCGATGAGGCAGTTGTTCGAGATGTTGTCGAGGTGGCCCCGGAACTTGAGCCAGGGCCCGGCCATGGAGATGTGGTCCGTGGTGCATTTTCCCTTCGCCTTGATGAGCAGGCGCAGTCCCCGCAGATCACCCCCGTTTGGCGCGAAGGGTTCCAGCAGTTGGAGCCGCGCCGAGTCCGGCTTCACCACCACCCGCACCGCGCTGCCGTCCGCGGCGGGCGCGGCATAACCCGGGTCGTCGCAGGAGAATCCGCGCGCGGGCAGCTCGTCGCCCTTCGGCGGGTCAAGCTTCACCGCCGCGCCCTCGTCATTGATGATTGTGTCCACGGCGGGGTTGAACCCCAGGTCGCCCGACAGCGCCAGCGCCGTCACCATCTCCGGCGACGCCACAAAGGCGTGGGTCTTCGGGTTGCCGTCGTTGCGCTTGGCAAAGTTGCGGTTGAAGGAGGTCACAATCGTGTTTGGCTCGTCCGCCGCGCCGTTGCGGTGGCGCGCCCACTGGCCGATGCAGGGTCCGCAGGCGTTCGCCAGCACCACCCCGCCGATGCCCTCGAATTCCGCAAGCAATCCGTCCTGTTCCAGCGTGTGGCGCACCAGTTCAGAACCGGGTGTGATGGTGAACTCCGCCTTCGCAGTGATCTTCTTCTCCCTCGCCTGGCGCACCAGCGATGCGCAGCGGCTCATGTCCTCGTAGGAGGAATTGGTGCAGGAGCCGATGAGCGCCACCTCCACCTTCTGCGGCCAGCCCTTCTCCGCCGCCACCGCGCGCATCCTGGAAACGGGCGTGGCAAGATCCGGCGTGAAGGGGCCGTTCAGCAGCGGCTCCAGCTCGTCCAGGTTAATCTCAATGACCTGATCATAGTAGGCGGCGGGGTCGGCGTACACTTCCGGATCGGGCCGCAGGTGCGCCGCCGCCGCGCGCGCCGCGGCGGCCACCTCAGCGCGCCCCGTCGCCTCAAGGTACCGCGCCATGGTTTCGTCAAAGGCGAAAATCGACGTGGTGGCGCCGATTTCTGCGCCCATGTTGCACACCGTGCCCTTGCCCGTGCAGGACATGCTCTCCGCCCCTTCCCCAAAATACTCCACAATCGCGCCCGTGCCGCCCTTCACCGTCAGCAGGCCCGCCACCTTGAGAATCACATCCTTCGCGGAGGCCCAGCCGCGGAGCTTTCCGCCCAGCTTCACGCCGATCAGCTTCGGGAACTTCAACTCCCAGGCCATGCCAGCCATCACGTCCACCGCGTCCGCGCCGCCCACGCCGATGGCCACCATGCCCAGTCCGCCCGCGTTCGGCGTGTGCGAGTCCGTGCCAATCATCATCCCGCCGGGAAAGGCGTAATTCTCCAGCACCACCTGGTGGATGATGCCCGCGCCCGGCTTCCAAAAGCCGATGCCGTACTTGTTCGACACCGACGCGAGAAACTCGTACACCTCGCTGTTGACGGAAAGCGCCTCCGCGAGGTCCGCCGCAGCGCCGGATTTCGCCTGGATGAGATGATCGCAGTGGACCGTGCTCGGCACCGCCACCCGCGCCCGGCCCGCCGACATGAACTGGAGCAGCGCCATCTGCGCCGTCGCGTCCTGCATCGCCACCCGATCCGGCGCAAAGTCCACATAATCCGCACCCCGCGCGAAGGCACGCGACGCCAGTCCGTCCCACAGGTGCGCGTACAGGATTTTCTCCGCCAGGGTCAGCGGACGCCCCACCACCTCCCGCGCCGCCGCCACCCGCGCCGCAAGCCGCCCGTACACCGCCTGAATCATGTCGAAATCAAATAGCATGGCCCTAAATCCTTCCTGACTGGTTGTTTGCGGACATACTACACCCGAAAAAATAACCACCCTGCGGCGCGCCGCATTCCCGGGGGAAAATCCGCGCCGGAAAGTATAGCAAGCCGGCGGGCCATGACGGAACCGAAACCTCCTTCTCTGTGAAAAAAAACCGGAAATGCCCCCGCAAGAAGCCATAATTTCCGAAAACCGTCCTATCCGCACCCATTGGGTCTGGGAATCCCCCAAATAAAACTTGGCCGTAATGGCCGCCGCCGCGTCTTTGACATGTCCGCCGTTCCACCCGTATCATAACTGACCGGTTTGTCGTTCCCTCACAAGGCATGGGGCCTCGGGTATTTTCTCATGAGCCAGGTAATTGCTGTGGCCAATCAGAAGGGCGGCGTGGGCAAAACCACGACCGCGGTGAATCTTGCCGCCTGCATCGCCGCCGCGGGAAAGCGGGTGCTGCTGGTCGATCTTGACCCGCAGGGCAACGCCTCACAGGGGCTGGGCGTGGACAAAAGCCGTGCGGAGCACACCACCTATGACGTGCTGGTGAACGGCACGACCATGGCGGAGGCGGTCACACAGACACCCATGGACAACCTGTGGGCGCTGGCCTCCACCCGCGATTTGGTGGGCGCGGAGCTGGAGTTGGTGGAGGCGGAGCGGCGGGAATTCCGGCTGCGTGACGCGCTGGCCCCGGTGCGCGAGAAATACGACTTCGTTTTCATTGACTGTCCCCCCTCCCTGGGGTTGCTGACACTGAACGGCCTGACCGCGGCGGACGGGGTCATTATCACCCTCCAGTGCGAGTACTTCGCGCTTGAGGGGCTGAGCGAACTGTTGAACACCATCATCCTGGTGCGCGACACGCTGAACGGCGGCCTCGGGGTGCGCGGCGTGCTGCTGACCATGTACCAGCACACGAACCTGTCCCGTCAGGTGGCGGACGACGTGCGGGGCCACCTGGGAAAAAGGGTTTTCGACACGGTCATTCCGCGCAACGTGAGCCTGAGCGAGGCGCCCAGCTTTGGCAGGCCGATCATTTACTACGATCTCAAGTCCGCCGGGGCCCAGGCCTACATGGCCCTGGCGCGGGAGGTGATCGCCCGTGGCTGAGAACAGGAAAAACAAGCTCGGCAAGGGCCTCGGCGCGCTGCTGTCGCACGGGACCGTCCAGCTCGACGCGCCTAAACCGGCGCCACCCGCCCCGCAAGCCCTCCCGGACGGGACAAGGCTGCTGCTGCTCGATCCCACGGAGCTGCTCCCCAATCCCAAGCAACCCCGGCGTCATTTCGACGAGGAGGCCCTCGCCGAACTGTCCGAATCAATCCGGCGCGACGGCGTGCAGGAGCCGGTGATTGTACGGCCCGCGGGCGACGGCAAATATGAACTGGTCAGCGGCGAGCGCCGCTGCCGCGCCAGCATTCTGGCCGATCTCAAGGCCATCCCGGCGGTGTGCCGCGACATTTCCGACCGGGAAATGCTGAAACTCGGCCTCATCGAGAACATCCAGCGCGAGGACCTGAACGCCATCGAGCTTGCCGCCGCCTACCAGGATCTGGTGCGGGAATTTGACTGGACCCAGGAACAGCTCGCCGACGAGGTGGGCAAAAAGCGGGCCACCGTGGCAAACACCCTCCGGCTGCTGCAACTGCCCGAGGTGGTGCAGGAGCAGGTGGCCGACGGCTCCCTGAGCATGGGCCACGCGCGGGCGCTGCTGGCGCTGGAGTCGCCCGCGGAGCAGGCGGCGCTGGCGCGCAAAATCATCGCCGACGGCCTTTCCGTGCGCCAGGCGGAGCGGCTCGCCGCGGCAAAGGCCAACAAGCCCGGACGGCAGACCCGCATCAGCGTGGAAACCACCAGGGATCCCAACATCTCCCAGGTGGAGGACGATCTCCGCCGCAAGCTGGGCACCAAGGTGAGCCTCAAACCCGCGAACAACGGCCGCGGCAAAATCGAGATTGAATACTTTAACAACGACGAACTGGAACGGCTGCTCGCCCTGCTGCGCGGCCGCTGACAGTAAACCGGGGCCACGCGCCCCGCAACCGGGAACGATCATGTTTGACATACGCCTGCTGAGAAACGAGCCCGACCGCGTCCGGGAGGGCATGCGAAAACGCCGCGCAAAGGTTGACCTTGAGGCCGTTTTCGCGGTGGACACCGAGCGCCGCGCAAAAATATACGAAATGGAGCAGCTCCGCGCGGGGCAGAACAAGGTGACCGCCGAGGTGGCGGCGAAAAAACGCGCGGGCAAGGATGCGTCGGAGGCGATCGCGGCGATGAAGGACATCAAGGACCGCATCGCCGTGCTGGAGGAGGAGGTGCGCGGCGCGGACGCGCGGCTTGACGAATTCCTGCTGACCATCCCGAACCTTCCGGACGACTCCGTGCCCGAGGGGAACGACGAGGCCGACAATCCGGTCGTCCGAACATGGGGCGCGCCGCCGGTTTTTGACTTCGCGCCGAAGGACCACGTGGAGCTGGGCGAGGCCCTGGGCCTTTTCGACTTCGGCTGCGGCGCGAAACTTGCGGGCGCGCGCTTTGGCCTGTCCAGGGGCGCGGGCGCGCTGCTGGAGCGGGCGCTGGCGGCGCTCATGCTCGACATGCACACCCGCGAGCACGGCTACACCGAGGTGCTCCCCCCCTTCATGGTCAACTCCGACAGCATGCGCGGCACGGGCCAGCTCCCGAAATTCGCCGCCGACCTGTTCAAAGTCGAGAACACCGACTACTGGATGATCCCCACCGCCGAGGTGCCGGTGACCAACATCCACCGCGACGAGATACTGGACGCGGCGGCGCTGCCGCTCTGCTACACGGCGCACACGCCCTGCTTCCGCAGCGAGGCGGGCTCCTACGGCAAGGACACGCGGGGCATGATCCGCATGCACCAGTTCAACAAGGTGGAAATGGTCAAGTTCACCCTGCCCGAGGAGTCGTGGAACGAGCTGGAAAAACTCACGGCCAACGCCGAGGCGGTGCTGCAGCGGCTGGGCCTGGCCTACCGTGTGGTGACGCTGTGCACCGGCGACATGGGTTTCTCCGCCGCAAAAACCCACGACATCGAGGTGTGGCTGCCCGGCCAGAACGCCTACCGCGAAATCAGCTCCTGCTCGAATTTCACCGACTTCCAGGCGCGCCGCGCCAACATCCGTTTCCGCCGCGACAAAAAGCCGGAATTCGTCCACACGCTGAACGGCTCCGGCCTGGCGGTGGGCCGCACGGCCGTGGCCGTGCTGGAAAACTACCAGCGGGCGGACGGGACCATTGTGGTGCCGGAGGCGCTGCGGCCCTACATGGGCGGAATGGAAACCATCGGTCCGCGCTGACGGCGCGAAAGCACGGAACGTCCGGCATGGCACAGCAGTCAAACACCCTTCCCGGCCTGTATGAACAGGCCGCCGCAGCGTTGAAAACCGCCAGGCGCGCCGTGGCCGTGACGGGCGCGGGCATCTCCGTCGAAAGCGGCATCCCCGACTTCCGCAGCGCCGACGGGCTGTGGTCGCGCTTCCCCCCGGACGAATACGCCACCATCGACGCCTTTTACGCCGACCCGGACAAGGTCTGGGAGATGTGGTACGCGCTGGCGGAAAACCTGCGGGACGTGGCCCCCAACCCGGCCCACTTTGCGCTGGCCGAGCTGGAGGATCTGGGGGTGTTGAAGGCGGTCATCACCCAGAATATCGACGCGCTCCACCAGCATGCCGGAAACGGCACCGTCATCGAGTACCACGGCAACGCCGACACCCTTTTCTGCCCGGCCTGCCACCGGCGGCGGGGCATGGACCTGGGCCACCGCGCGCTGGGCGCGCCCCGCTGCGAATGCGGCGGGTACATGAAGCCCGACGTGGTGCTCTTCGGCGAGATGATCCCCCAGAACGCGCTCCATCTGGCGGACTCGCTGGCGCGCTCCTGCGACGTGATGCTCGTGGTGGGCACCTCGGCGCAGGTCTATCCGGCGGCGGGGCTTCCCCGCATCGCCAAAGAATCCGGCGCGCTCATCGTGGAGTGCAACCTCGAGCCCACCGACTTCACCCGCGCAATCACCGATGTTTTCCTGCAGGGCCCGGCCGGGCAGACCCTGCCCCGCCTGCTGGGGATGGTCAGGCCGTCGTAGCCCCGCTCACATGAACAGCAGCACCATGAACTGGGCGCAGAGCACGCGCAGAATCATGGTCAGCGGGTAAACCGCCGCATAGGCGACCATCGGGGAATCGGACTCGTTCGCGGCGCAGGCGAAGGCGAGCGCGGGAGGGTCGGTCATGCTGCCCGCAAGCAGCCCGCACAGGGACATGAAATTCAACCGCAGGAAAATCCGCCCAATGAGCGCGGTGGCCAGCAGGGGGAGCAGCGTGATGAGCGTGGCCAGGCCCATCCAGTAAAACCCCTGGCCCTGGGTGAGGGTCTCCACAAAACGGTCGCCCGACTTCAGTCCCACGCAGGCGAGGAAGAGCACAATGCCCAGCTCGCGCATCATCAGGTTCGCGCTGGACGGCATGTACCAGACCAGCGGCCCGATGCGCCCGATGCGGCTGAGAAGGATGGCCACCACCAGCGGGCCGCCGGCCAGGCCGAGTTTCACCGCGGCGGGAAGCCCCGGAATCGCCAGCGGGAAGCTGCCAAGCACCACACCCAGCACAATGCCCACAAACACCGGGACAACCTCGGGGTGGTTGAGTTTTTTCGCCGAATTGCCGAGCACCTTCTCCGCCTGATCCAGGGAATCCGCCGTTCCCACGGCCAGCACGGTGTCGCCAAAGGAGAGGCGCGTTCCGGTTTTGACCACCAGCTCCACCTCGCCGCGCCGCAGCCGGGTGAGGGTGACGCCGTACTTCTCCAGCAGCCCCAGGCTGTCCGCCGTCTCGCCCAGCACCTCCTTCCGGGTCACGATCAGGCGGCGCGTGGTGATGGCGCAGGGCAGGCTCACAAGGTCCGTGGCGCTTTTTTTGCCTATGATGATCCGTAGTTTTTCCAGATCCTCCGCCGAACCCACCGCCAGCAGCACATCCCCCATGCTGATGCGGGTTTCGGGCCCGGCGATGGAGGCGGCGCCGTTGTGCAGGATGCGCGAAACCACCACGCCCGACTCCGCCAGTGTCGGAATTTCCCCGAGCGCCAGGCCGTTCAGGTTGGGGTTGGTCACGTCCATGTTCATGCGCATGAGCGAGGAGGCGCCCCTTGCCTGGGCGGCCTCGAAACGCTGCGCCTCGCGGTGCCGGTCAATCCTGAAGACAATGCGCACGAAGAGCATGGTGATGATGATGCCGATGACGCCGAAGGGGTAGGCGACCGCATACCCCAGGCCCGGCAGCTTGCCCATTTCCTCCGTGTAAACGGGCAGTTCCTTTAACGCGGACTGCGCCGCCGCAAGACTGGGCGTGTTGGTGGTGCCGCCGGAAAAGAGCCCCACCGCAACGGGCATTTCCACCCCGGCAAAGACGCTTATGAGCACGGCAATCAGCGCGCCGCCAAGGACAATCCCCGCAGCCATCATGTTCAGCGGCAGCCCCTCGCGCTTGAGGGAGTCCAGAAATCCCGGCCCCACCTGCATGCCGATGCTGTAGACAAACAGGATCAGGCCAAATTCGCGGGCAAACTCCTGGATTTCAGGGTTGATGCCGAGATCAAAGTGGCCGAAAATCAGCCCTGAAAAGAGCACCCCGGCGATGCCAAGATTGATGCCAAACACCTTGATGCTGCCCAAGGCCAGGCCAAAGGCGGCGACCAGCGCCAGAATCACCACGGCGTGGGCCACTGAATCCTGGGTCATTAACGCGGTTAACCAGTCCATGATAAAAAACACCCTGGGTTGTGATGTGGAGCGGAAACTGGTGATGGACGGTCAGAATACACAGACAACCGGGCTTTGCCGCCCGGCTCAAGTCACGGTAATCAGTTTAGACAACTGCCAATGATGCTTGTCCTGTCATGTGTGCCGATCCCAATGGGCCCCAATCGTTGTTGGCGACCTTGCAGTTGACGAAATTATACACGATTTCCCGACTAAAAGCGAAAAGCCGTCTTTCCTTGCGGGATAAACGGGGGGAATTACTGCTTTGGCGTCTTTCCTGTCCGGGCCAGTGCCTCATCCAGCCGTTCCCGGGCCTGTTGCCAGTCAGGCCGCTCCAACACCACTTTTTGCAGATGGGGCAGGGCTGCGGCGGCATCCCCCTTCAGCAGCAGGGTCTCTCCCAGCAGGAAGCGGGCGCGCAGATTGTCCGGAGCCATGGACACGGCGTCCCGCAGGGCGGCGGCCGCCTCGTCGTACCGTTTTTCCCGCGCCAGCAACCGTCCCAGGTTGGCCGGGGTGTCCGGATTGGCGGGATTCAATTCCCGCGCGCGCCGGTAATGGTCTATCGCCTCCGGTCCGCGTCCCGCCCGCACCAGCAGGTCGGCGTAGTTGTTGTGTGCCAGCGCGAAATCAGGCTGCAGGCGCAGGGCTTCCCTGTAATGCGCCTCCGCCTCCTCCGTCCTTTGAAGGTTGAACAGGGCGTCCGCCAGGCCGCAATGGGCGTCTGCGTCCCCGGAGTCAAGGGAAAGCGCCCGGTCGAACTGTTCCACCGCCTCCGCCGCGCCCCCCTGCCTGGCCAGCAGGAATCCCAGATTTTTCCGGGCCTGCGCGGAGTCCTTGATTTCCAGCGTGCGCCGGTACAACGGGACCGCCTCGTCCAGCCGGTCAAGGGTGAACAGGGTGTCCGCCAGGCCAAGCAGCGCGTCGGGGTCGCCGCCGTTGATGTTCAACGCCGTGCGGAAGGCGGTCTCCGCCTCCCCCGTCCTGCCGAGCCTTGACAAAAGAAATCCCATGTTTTTCGGGGTGTTGATATTGGCGGGATCAAGCCACGCCGCGTCCCGGTAATGCGCAAGCGCCTCCTCCAGTTCCCCCCGTTCCTGCAGCAGCACCGCCAGGTTGTGGTGCGCCAGGGCGGGGGCGTCCGGCGTCCCAACGGCCTGACGGTATTCGTTGAGCGCGCCTTCCCCGTCCCCGAGCGCCTCCAGGGACATGCCGAGATTCAACCGTGCCGCGCCGTTGTCCGGCTCCGCGTCCAGGGACTTCTTAAAGGCGGCCACGGCCTCCTGATGGCGTCCCTTCAGGGCATGGAGGATGCCCAGATTGAACAGCGCCAGCGCGTTGTCCGGCTCGGCGGACAGCGCCCTGTCAAGATATTCCCGTGCGCGCGTTTCATCGTCCGCCCGCAGCCAGTGCGCGGCAAGACTGATGAGCGCGCCCGTGTGGGAGGGGTTCAATTCCAGCGCGCGTTCCCATTCCACGCGGGCATCGTTGGCGCGGCCCGCGCCCGCCAGCGCCCTGCCGAAATCATAGTGCAGGCTGGGGTTGTCCGGCATGGCGGCCAGCGCGGGGGCATATTCCACCAGGGCATTCTCATGCTGTCCTGCGTTGGTCAGCGAAAGGGCAAGGCTGTAGCGGAGGGCCGCGTTTCCCTGATCCGCGCCCAGGGCCACGCGGAAATGCTCCGCCGCCTCCGCGTCACGGCCCAGCGCCTGGAGGGCCAGCCCCAGATTATTGTGGGCGGCGGTGTTTCCGGGATCGAGATCAATGGCGGCGGCCAGATGCTCCGCCGCCCCGGCGAAATCACCCAGATCATACAGGGTGACCCCGAGCCCGTAACGCATGGCGGCATCCTGCGGATTGGCCTTCACGGCGGCCCTGAAGGCGGTCTCCGCCTCCGTGTTTCGGTTGCGCGCGCGCAGCAGGGTGGCAAGCCCCCGGTTGGCGCCGAAATGTTCCGGCGCATTCCGCACGGCGGCGGCAAAGGCGTCCAGCGCCTCATCATCACGGCCCAGGCGTTGCAGGCAGAGCGCCCGGTTGTAATGGGCCTCGCCGTTGCCGGGCTGCGCGCGAAGCACCGCGTCAAAATGGGCCAGCGCCTCCCCGTCCAGCCCTTCCCGCACCAGCACAACGCCAAGGCTGAAATGCGCGCCGGGATGGGCGGGGTCAATTTCCAGCGCCTTTTCAAAAGACTCCCGCGCCGCGCCGGTCTCGCCCCGGACGTCAAGCGCGCACCCCTTGTTGTAATGGGTTCCGGCGTCGTTGGGACGCCGCTTCAGCGCTTCTTCAAACGCCTCCGTTGACTCCCCCGCCCTGCCCAGCCGCGCCAGGCTCAGCCCCAGGCTGGACCAGACGGTGTCATAATCGGGTGACAGGGCAAGCACTCCGCGGAACCTTGCGACGGCCTCCTCATCCCGTCCGCACTGGGCCAGGGCCAGGGCCAGGTTGAACAGGACATCCGCGTCACCGGGTTGCGCCCCGAGGGCCGCCTCAAATTCCGGCACCGCCTCGGCGTGCCTGCCGGCGCGGGCAAGGGCAAATCCGAGGTTGAAGCGGGCCAGCGGCAGCTCCGGATTGGCCCGCACACTTCTGCGCAGCAGGGAGATCGCCTCTTCATTCACCCCCCTATTTCCCAGCAGAACCCCCAAATCCATCAACGCCTCCGCATCGTCCGGGCGGCACTCCACGGCCCGCCGCAGCGCCTCTTCCTGCCCCCCGGCGCGATCAAGCTTCGCCAGCGCCCGTGAGAGGGCGTACCATGCCCTGCCGTCTCCGGGGGCGGTGCCCACACGTTTTTCCAGCGCATCCGCCGCCTCACCGTACCGCTCCCGCGCCAGACGGGCAAGACCAAGGTTGTACCATGCGTCCGAAAGCTCCGGATTAAGGGAAATGGCCTGCTCAAGATGGCCTGAAGCCGCCTCATGTTTCCCCAGTTCCAGCAGCATGACCCCCAGGTTGTAGTGCCCGTGGGCGTCCTCCGGGTTTCGCGCCAGCCACCGCTCCAAATCCACCGTCCCCTCCTCCAGCCGACCCGTGGCGGTCCAGGCCAGCCGCCGCTCGTCATGCCACCGGGAAAGGTTGGGCGTGAAGGCCGCCAGAGGCAGGGAGGCCGCAAGGTGGAGCACGATGAAAAGGACGGTCCAGCCGAATGCGGGAAGGAGACGACGGGCGCGCAGGCTCATAAGGATATGGGCAATGCCGCCCCCCGCAAAGACCAGCAGCACAGGTATGACCGGCATGCGGTACCGGGCGTTCACGATGAACAGCATGAATATGGAGCAGGTCAGCCCGGCAAAAAGAAGCAACAACGCCGGATCGGCGAGACGCGCCACACCCTCCTTCCAGCCCGTCCCTTTTTTTGTGGCGCGCAACACCAGGGCCAGAAGCCCCAAAACAAACCCCGACAGGGCCAGCGGAAAGCCGGGAAGCCGGCGAAGGACATTCGAATGAAGCCGCTCAAAGTGGACCACCTTGTTCTCGTCCACCTCGGCGGGCCCCCAGAACAGAAGGAATTTTTTCACCATCCGCCTTAGGGTCGTTTCCGGGTTTTTCCGAATGTAATCCCACCCCCTGTCCATGAAATGGTCCCGGAATTCCCTGTAGGGCCGCATGCCGCCAAAGCGCTCCACAGAGTAATTTTTAATAATTTCAGGCCAGTCAAAAATGGTCCATGAGCCCGTGGTTGTGTATTTCTGAAGTTCCGGGGCGTCCGTGCGCACCCCGTCGGAGGTGTCGGTGTTGCTCAGGAAAAAAGAGACTTCACCGCCGTAGGAAATGGTTGTCGGCGACCCTGTTTGCCTGTAATTGGGCAAGGTGACCGGCGCGATGACCGCAAAGGCCGCCGCGCCAAGCAGCGCCGCGTGGACCAGCGCGCGCGGTCTGCCGACACGCCCCCCCGCGGCTGTCATCCAGAACAAGGCAACAGGCAGAAAGAGCATGGATTCGGGGCGAATAAGAATCGCCGCGCCCCAGAGGAGCCCCGCCGTCAAGGCTGTTCCGGCGCCACCCCTCCTACGCCAGCGCAACAGCAGGAGCAGAAACCCAAGCACGGTCACAGCCACCAAAGGCGGCTGGTTGAGTTCGCCCTCGTAATACACGTTCGCCCAGTACACCGCCATCAACAGGGCGGCCATAACCCCCGCCAGCGGTGAAAAAAGCCTTCTCGCCAATAGTGCGGCAAGCAGACAGGCCAACAACCCCAATGCCATCTGTGCAACACGCGGAGCACTGTAACTGCCGCCAGAAATACCATACACCCCCGCCAAAAACCAGACATATCCGGGAGGATTGGGCAGGATGCCCCACTCATCCAAAAAAGGATAATTCCTTCCGGAAGGCGGCGTGTAATCACCACTGAGCATGGCCCGCGCCCAATAATCCTTGAATTGGGCGTCGTTCAACGGGTAGGCAAAATCAGGAGCGCTGCTGATTTCTCGCAGATATCCGGCGCGGACCGCTACTCCAATAGCCAGCACCGCCAGCAGGGCCAGCCAAAACCCCCAATTTCCGTTTTTGCCGCGTCTCTCGTCCACCTTGATGCCCGCCATACTCTCAATTGGCACATCCGCCGCACGTATGATAAAGTAGCGGCTGTTGCCAAAGGAAACAAAACCGGGAGAAAAACCATGCGACACACGGTAATTTTCACAGTTTGCATGCTGCTGGCGGCCTTGCCCGCCCTGGCGCAGCTTGACGGAAAAACGATCACGGTGAAAGGGGGCAAGGCCGACGTGGTGAATGCGCCCGTGTCGGTCGCCTGCGCCGAGGCGGCCCCGGCCGGACGGGTGGTGGTAACCGATGCAAAGGGCAAAAAGGAGTATCCCGCCACCCTTGCCGACGGCACCCTGGTGTTCATCGTGGACAAGCTCAAGGCGGGCGAGACGAAGGAATTCAAGGTTAAAACCGGGGCCGAAGGCGACCCGGGCGTTTCCCTGGAAAAACGCGCCGAAGGCGACATCGTTGATGTCAAAATTGACGGGAAAATTTTCACCGCCTACCATTACGGCAAGGAGTGGAAAAAGCCCTTTCTGTGGCCCATCACCTCGGAGAATGGGGTGACGCTCACCCGCGACTATCCGATGGATCCGAACGGCAAACCGCAGGACCACCCGCACCACAAGTCCATGTGGTCCGCCTACGGCGACATCAACGGCGTTGACCTTTGGGCCGAGGGCGAAAATTCCGGCACACAGACGGCGCAGGAGGTGACTTGGGGTTCCGGCGACGCCTACGGCTGGATCAAATCAAAGAACCTCTGGGTGGACGGTGCCGGCAAGCCGGTCCTCAGCGAGACGCGGGAATACCGGTTCTACGCCACCCCCGAGGCCGCGCGCTTCATTGACGTCAATGTCACCTTCACCGCCGACCAGGGCGATGTGCAGTTCAACGACACGAAGGAAGGCGGCATTGTCGCGGTGCGCATGCGCCATGAAATGTGCAACAAGAACGCCGTCATCACCAACGCCCTGGGCGACAAGGATGAGGAAAACTGCTGGGGCAAGCCTTCGCCCTGGTGCGACTTTTCCGCCGAATTGAAGGGTTCCGGATGGTTCGGGATCACCATTTTTGACAATCCCGGCAATCTCCGGTTCCCCGGAAGCTGGCATGTGCGCGCCTACGGGCTTATGGGCGCCAACAGCTTTGGCTATTCCTTCTACAACGAAAAAGCCTACAACAAGGGGCTTATCCCGGAACGCGGCGACATGCCCCTGAAGAGCGGGGAAAGCAAGGCCTTTAATTACCGCGTCTATGTCCATGCCGGGGATGTTGAGAAAGCCAGGGTGGCCGACCGTTTCGCCAACTATGCCGAAGCCCCGGCGGCGGAAATAAAATAACCCCGTCCACTTCCTGCTTTTCCGGGCGGGAGGCTCTTAAGCCTCCCGCTTTTTTTGTTCCGGGCAGCCCGCCTATTGCCCGCACCGGTCGGCAACGAACGCCGACAACGCCCCGCGGGCGTCGGCGGCGCATCTCTCCAATTCCCGACGCGCCCCGGCGCAATCCCCCAGGGCGGCAAGTGTTTTCACAAGGTCATGCCTTGCCTGGATGATTTCGTCATTCACCGCAAGGGCGGCCTCAAGCGGCGCCTGCGCCTCCCCGTATTTTTCAAGCGACACCCGGACACGGCCCAGCCCGGCGGCCATGGCCGGATCCTCCGGATTCAGCCCGTGGGCGCGCGCGAAGGCGTTTTCAGCCCCGGGCAAATCACCCGACTGTTCCAGCGCCTGCGCCAGATAAAACCAGGAACGGGCCGAGGCGGGCGCTTTCCCCACCAGTCCGCGCCAGACTGCGGCACGGTCTCCGGCCGGACGGGAGGAAAGCATCATGTCCAAATCACGGGAGGGGCGAAAATCCTCCGGAGCGGCGGCAACCGCCTCCTGATACGCCGATTCGGCCTCCCCTGCATGCCCCGCAAGCCTCAGCGCCAACGCTTTGTAATACGGCAGGCCCGCGCCGTCCAAGCCCAAATCCAATGCCTTTGCCGCACTCGCCGCGGCATCTTCGGGGCTGGTGGAGGACTGGCGCGCCGCTGCCAGAAACACCAGCGGCAATGGCGCGCGGGGCGCGCGAGAAACCAGCCCATCCCAAATCTCCGCCCGTTCTTCCGGCGTGAAAGCGCCGGTCAGCCAGGTTTCCATGGACTCCATGGGCTTTGGGTTCATGGGGTTCATCAGCACGGCGGTGTCATACTCCTCCAGAGCCTCATCGCGCCTTCCCGCGGCGGCAAGGGCCTCCGCCAAGCCCAGTTGCGCCCCAAGATGGGCGGGATTGGCAAGCACCGCCCGGCGGCAGGAGCGCACCGCGGCGGTGGAATCCCCGCGCAGCAGTTCAATGGCGGCCCTGCCGCACCAGCCTTCGGTGTCATCAGGAAAACAATCCAGCAACCGTGCATAAGCCGCAAGCGCCTCATCCGTCCGGCCGCATTCCCTCAGCGCGTTTGCCAGATGACGCAACAAGGGCCGCCGCGCCGGAATCCCCTCAACCATTTTCCGCGCCGTTTCAAGATAGGAATCCCTGTCTCCACCCTGGGACAAACGATCCAGCAGGCGATCCGCCAGCACCGCATCCTTCGGGTTTGCCGCAAGCGCCTCCCGCAGCGCAACCACGGCGGCCTCCGCGCCGCAACCGGGGGATGAGGCAACGGCTTCCCGGCGCTTTGCAAGCATGCCTATGCTTTCATCCCAGGTGGCGGTAATGCCCTTTTTAAAAACCGGCAGCATGGCCAGTATGCGATCTATATGATCACATTCGGCCTGCGGGGTCATGGCGAGCCGCGCGCCAATCAAGGCGTCATCGGGCGGTGTTTCCCGCCCCGCGACGGACAGTTCCGGAAACTTGCGTGCCACGGCGCCGGCCACCGCCGGATAAAACGCGGCCGCGAGGGCTTTGCCGCCCGCAAAGTTCAAATGAACATTGTCATAAAACAGATCATTGCCCGGAACCCCGCCGGAACTGCGCGCAATCAGCTCCTTTTCCGCGTCCACCAAAGTGACCCCCGGCAGCACGCCCGCCCCCTGAATGTGTCCATTGACGGCCCCCGTTGCGCGGCCCATCACCCAGTCGCAGTCGCGCGCATTCTTAAAGGGCCCCAGCGCCTCATCCCCCCGCCCGAGCGCAAACAGTGACCGTCCAAGATTGAACCATGTCTCGGCGTGGCCTCCGTCAATCTCCGTGGCCCGGCGGAAATATTCCGCCGCCGTCTCGTAATCACCGCGCGTTGACGCTTCAACACCCCGCTGGCAGGCGGTGTCCCATTCCATTTTTTGTGCTTCAGGCAGGGACGCATCACGCCGGGACTGGATGGGGGCCCAACTTCGCAGGTTGCATCCCACCGTGCCCAGCACCAGTTCCGCCCCCGCCTCATGGGCAATGGAAGCCATGCTTTCCAAGTTTTTCCCAAAATTGTCCAAGATTTGCGCCGCAAGGGGCCCCTCGGGGTCAAGCGGCTGCAAGTAACGCCAAACATCCTCTTCGGAAACCACGACCGTGGTGCGTTCCCTGAACCGGTTTCCCGCAACAAGCCGGTAAATGCCCGAGTCCCGCAGGAACAGGGACGCGCGAATCATCGGATAGGGCATGGGTTTCCCCCGGCCGACCGTGCTCCCCGCGCCAAAAGGCCCCACAAACTCGTTGTTGCCCATGTAGGCAAGAAACAGGTCGGGCTTCATCGCCGCGCATTCCGCCACAGCGGCGCGCATCACATGGGAATTGGTGCCGGGGCATGCCAGCGACAGCACTTCAAACTCAACCTCGGGAAACCGCTCCCGCAGCATCACCTCCAGCACCCGCCAAAAACCATAAGCCGCGTCGGGTGGCACACCGGAGGCCGCCGAACTGCCGAGCACAAAAACACGAAACGTCTTTTCCCCCTTTCCCGGAGGGAAAACACACTCCAAATCATCCCAATTGATGAGGTTTTCAACCGGCAGGGCAAAAAACTGCTGATAAAACGCCTTGTTTGACACCATAACAGGGGAAGATGTGTCCGGAAGAGGCTTAAAAAGCCGCTCATGCCCCCCGCCCCCCCCGAGCCTGAGAGCGCCCTCAACCGCGCCCAACAGCAACACCGTTATGATCAGGATGAGCAAACCAGCCCGCACATGAGTCATTCCCCCACCCTGCCGTTTCAATGGGGAAATTTCAGCGCTGCCGTGTTCCTCATCCAATTTTTCAGTTCCCGTTTGGCCTGATTCCATCCTGCCAATTATATGCCACCCTCCCGATCCCGCGCACCCGGTTTGCTTGCCGGAGCCCCGCAGGGGTAAACTTACGCACTTTCCGGCCGCGACAGGCGGCCCCGGCGACCACCCCTGAAAAGGCAAGGCCAGCTTATGTTTCGCAAAAGTTTAATCCTGGACGGCGACTGGACGCTCATGCCGGACCCCGATGATCGGGGCATGGCGGGGCGGTGGCACGAAACTCCTGGAGCGGGCGAGTCCATCGCCGTGCAAGTTCCGGCGGTGTGGGACCTTTGGCTGCCGGACTATGACGGGGTTGCCTGGTATTACCGCGAATTTGAACTGGATGACGCCTTTTTCGGGGGAAAACTGGCGCTCACTTTTGACGCGGTCAATTATTATGCCGAGGTGTGGCTCAACGGGGAAAAGGCCGGGGAGCATGAGGGGGGCTACACGCCGTTTTCTCTTGACGTCACCGCCCTTGCGCGACCGGGCAGGAACCTGCTTGCCGTGCGTGTCATCGATCCCAAAAACGCCGAAGGCTGGGGACCTTTCAAACCGAAAGAACTGCCCATCGCCAAGGAAACCGGCTACTGGTCCTTCGCGGGCATCTGGGGCGGCGTGCGCATAACGGCCCTTCCCTCCGAACACATCACCGATGTGTTCGTGAAGCCCGACATGAACCGGAACCGGATCGCCGTTGACGTTAAAGCCGATGCGGCGCAGGATAGGTTGGTGCGCCTTTCCATCGAGGGTACCTCTTGCGCGGTGGATGGCGCGCCGGGCGCGCTCAAGATGGATTTCCCCGGATTTGAGCCGTGGACGCCCGATTCCCCCCGCCTTTACACGCTCCGCGCGGAACTGCTCGGCGACGACGGACCCATTGACGTGGTGACCGTCCGCTTTGGCATGCGCGAGTTCACGGTGAAGGACAACCGGTTCCATTTGAACGGACGCCCCATTTTCATCAAGGGCGTGCTGCACCAGCCCGATTATGCGCGGTCGCTGGCCGCGCCGGAATCGGTGGAACTGGCCCGGCGCGAGATAGAACTGGCAAAAGAGGCGGGCTTCAACCTGATGCGCCTCCACATCAAGCCCGCCCCGCCCGCGACCCTTGACCTCGCCGACGAGATGGGCATGCTCCTCTATGCGGAACCTTCCATCGGCTGGATCAAGGACTCCCCGCAGATGAAGTCCCGCTGCGAGGCGTCGGTGCGGGAGATGATCCTGCGCGACCGCAACCACCCATCCGTGGTGGTCTGGGGCATGCTGAACGAGTCGGGAAACGCGGACTATGTCACCGGCGGCGGCGCCCAGACCATCAAGGACGACCTGTGCAAACTGGCACGGTCCCTTGACCCCTCCCGGCTGGTGATTGACGACAGCGGCGGCGTGAACGCCACGCGCGAGCCCTCCCGGTTCATGAAGCCCTATTCGGACAAATTCGCGGAGTTCGACGACCTCCACATTTACCAGCGCGCGCCCGTGGACCTGGACATCGAAAACTACTACCGGCAAAACGGGGAGCCGGACATGCTGGTCACCGTGTCGGAGTTCGGTTTCGGCGGCCCCGAGGATCTTCCGGAGGCGATCGCCCGCTACGGCGACGACCCAATGAAGTTCAAGGACGCCCGGTTCCTGCAAAAAATGCTTGACGCAGGCAACACAGGCTTCGCGGAACGCAGCCTGGACCGCATCTTTGGCGACTTTTCCGGCCTGGCCAGGGCCGCCCGGGAACTCCAGTGCGACGCGGCCAGAATGCAGATTGACGCCATGCGCGCCAACCCCAAAATCGCGGGATACTGCTACACCCAGCTTGCCGACGCCGGCCATGAATTCTGCGCGGGGATTGCGGACCGGTGGCGCCGCCCGAAACCCGCGCTGGCCGCGCTGCGCGAGGCTCAGGAGCCCGTGCGCCCCATCATCCAAATCCCCGAAACAAACCTCTCCCCCCGCCAGGAAATACCGGTGACCGTGCTGCTGGCGAATGAGAGCCGCATCGAGGGGCGCGGTGAAATTTCCCTCCAGCTCGCCGGACCCACCGGCCAGGTGCTGTGGAAAAAGCGGCGCAACATCCCGAAAATCCCCCGTCATGGCAAGGAACTCTGGGAGGGTTCCATCGCCGCGTCGGGCGCCTGCGGGCCCCACAAATTCACCGTCCGGCTCATCCGCGACGGGCGCATCATCGCCCAGGCGGAAACCGGCCTCTATGTCGCCGAGGAAACGAAACAGACCGACCTCGCCGTGAACGTGCTCGATCCCCACGGCGAATGGACGGAACGCTGCGCCGCCCTCGCGCGGCCCGGCAACCTGCTGGCGCCGGTCCACATCGTCCCGCCGCTGGCAAACACCATCCGCGCCTATCCCGACAATGACCTGATGCAAATCCTCACCCAGGTGCGATTCGGGGCCGTGGCCGTCTTTTTCGGCCCGCCGGACGACTGGAACGACCTGGCGGAGCGGCTTGGTGAAAATCTTTCCGCCACGCCCAGGGACGCGGTGGGCTGTTTCCTGCCCGCCGTCCATTATGTGAAGGTCCATCCCGTTTTCGACGGGCTGCCCACGCGCTGCCTGATGCGCCAGCCCTTCCGCAACATTGTTCCGGACAAGACCTTTGCGGAAACGGGCGAGGAGGACATCTGCGGCTGCTACAACACCGCCCCCGCCGGGGCGGGCAACTACATGTCCGACAGCGCCGGCTGGTGGGGCACCGACATCCTGGTGCGCAGGCACGGGGCGGGACGGCTGGTGTTCACCCACCTGCGGCTCCTGGAAAATCTCGGCCAGGATCCCGTGGCGGATCGCGTTTTTGCCAACCTGCTCAACCACTTCACACGCCGTTCGGTGCCGCCCGAGGCGCCGATTTCGCCCGATTTGAGCCCCGTGGAATGGCTGCGCAACGAGCGGAACAACACCCGCAGGTGGATGATCCTGGGCGAATTCCCCAACTGGGACCGCTGCTCGGGACTGGACAAGACGTACCCCCCGGAGCACGAAATCGAGCTGGACGCCACCTATCCGGGCTGGTACAAGGCCATCCGCTGGAGGCGCTGGCACTCCCGGGTTCAGGACCGGCATGTCGTGGATCTCCAGTCCGCCTTCTCGCCGATCTTCGAGTATTACCCGAAGTTTGACCGCGCCGTGGGCTACGCCTACGCGGAGTTCACCGCGGAACGGAGGCAGGAAGTCACCGTCCACATCGGCGTGCAGGACGCCATGAAGGTTTGGATGAACGGGCAACTCGTCTTCCACACCGACCGCCAGGTGCCCCATGACCGGTTTGAGATGGAGGAGGTTCCGTTCACCACAAAGCAGGGGCGGAACACCGTGCTCATCAAATGCGCGAAAATCCCGGGCCCCTTCAAATTCTCGTTTGACATGGCCTCCAACAGCCGCGCCCCGCTCGCGGTGAAGTGGTGGCGCTGACCCCGTGCTCCGTTGATTCCGCCGCGCCGCCCGTTTAGAATGCGGCAGGCTTGCGATTATTAACCGTAAACTCTTCCACACAGGGGCTGGACTGTCATGTCGGGACTGTCAATGCTTGACTGGCTGGTGATCTTGGCGTACTTCGGCGGGGTGGCCGGAATCGCGTGGTGGTCCTCGCGCAGGCAAAACACCTCGGCGGACTACTTTCTCGCCGGGCGCGACATCGGCTGGTTTGCCGTGGGCGCGTCGCTTTTCGCCTCCAACATAGGCTCGGAGCACCTGGTGGGCCTTGCGGGCGCGGGCGCCACCAGCGGCGTGGCCATGGCCCATTATGAGCTGCACGCCTGGTGCATCCTCGTGCTGGGCTGGGTGCTGGTGCCCTTTTATTACCGCTCCAACATCTTCACCATGCCCGAATTCCTGGAACGCCGCTACAACTCCGCGTCGCGCTGGCTGCTTTCCATCGTCAGCCTCACCGCATACATCTTCACCAAGGTGAGCGTGACGGTGTACGCCGGCGGCACGGTCTTTTCCGCGCTGTTCCCCAACGCAACCGTCGCGGGATGGGACAGCTTCTGGGTGGGCGCGACGGCCACGGTCGTGCTGACGGGCATTTACACGGTCATCGGCGGCATGCGCGCCGTGGTGTACACCGACGCCATGCAGGCGGTGGTGCTCATCGTGGGCTCCCTGGCCATCACCTCCATCGGCCTGTTTAAAATCGGCGGCTGGGGCGAGGTGCGGGAGGCCTGCGGCCCGACCATGCTCAACCTGTGGCGTCCCTGGAATGATCCCGACTTTCCCTGGCCCGGCATGCTTTTCGCCGCGCCCATTGTGGGGCTCTGGTACTGGTGCACCGACCAGTACATCGTGCAGCGAACGCTTGCGGCGCGCAACCTCAAAATCGCCCGGCGGGGCACCATTTTCGGGGCCTACCTGAAAATCACGCCCGTCTTCCTGTTCATTGTTCCGGGGATGATTGCCTTTGCGCTGAAACAGAAGGGCATGCTGTCCTACGGCGCGTCCGACACGGTGTACCCGGCGATGGTGGCGCAGCTGCTCCCGGTGGGATTCAAGGGGCTGGTCATCGCGGGGCTGCTGGCGGCGCTGATGAGCTCCCTCTCCGCGCTGTTCAACTCCTGCTCCACCCTGTTCACCGTGGACATCTACCAAAAACTCAAGCCCGCCGCCTCCGAGCGCGAACTGGTCACCGTGGGACGGCTGGTCACGGCAGTGGTGGTGGTGCTGGGCCTGCTGTGGATACCCGTCATGAAACTCATCGCCGGCGGGCTGTACGTCTACCTGCAGAGCGTTCAGGCCTATCTGGCGCCGCCCATGACGGCGGTGTTCTTCCTGGGCGTGTTCTGGCGCAGGCTCAACGGCGCGGGGGCGGTGGCCGCCCTGGCCTCCGGGTTCACGCTGGGACTGGTCAAGCTGGCCTGCCAGATATGGGCGGGGACGCTCGCGGCGGATCAACTGGCCGCGCTCACCGGCCCGGCCGCGCTCGTGGCCGCCTACGGCCAAATCAACTTCCTGCTCTTCTGCGTGTTCCTGTTCATCTTCTGCAGTGTTGTGATCATCGCGGTCAGCCACCTCACGCCCGCGCCCGAGGCAAAACGCATCGAGGGGCTGACCTACGCCACGGTCACCGCCGAGGGGCGCAGGGAAATCCGGGAAAGCTGGAACTGGGTGGATGTGGCCCACACCGGCGTCGTGCTGGCCATCATTCTGGGCGTGTACCTCTACTTCACCGGCTGAGCCGGCGGCGACGGCGCGGACGACGGCATGCAATCTGAACCAAAGCCCGGTTGCATGGTAGAATCATGACCCTATGGAAACCTGCATCGCCATCGAGCACCTGACCCGCCGCTTCGGACGCACCGTGGCCGTGGACGACTTGTGCCTTGAGGTGGGCAGGGGACGGGTGCTGGGCCTTCTTGGGCCGAACGGCGCGGGCAAAAGCACCACCATAGGCATGCTCGCGGGCCTGATCAGGCCCACTTCCGGATCCGTCTCCCTGTTCGGCATGCCCCTCAACCGGCATTTCCTGGAGATCATGGCCAAGACCGGCGTCCTGGTGGAACGCCCCTCCTTTCCCGAATACCTCACCGTGCGGCGGGTGCTCAAACTGCACGCGCTGATGGCGGGATGCGCCGGGGACGCGGTGGACGGGGCGATGGCAAGAACCGGCCTGACCGAGGCGGCGGGCGAAAAGGTGGGCACCCTGTCGCAGGGCATGCGGCAGCGGCTGGGCATCGCCCAGGCCATCCTGGCCGAACCGGAACTGCTGATTTTGGACGAGCCGACATCGGGCCTCGACGCGGAATCCACACGCCAAATCCTGGTTTTTTTAAAAAAACTCGCCTCGGAGGCGGGGGTGACCATTCTCTTTTCCAGCCATCAAATGACGGAGGTGGAGCAGCTCTGCGACATGGTGGCGGTGATGCGCCGCGGCCGGTTAATCGCCTGTGAAACCAAGGCGTCCCTGCTCTCCCGCGATTTCACCCGGGCCACCGTGCTGTTGGACCGTGCGGGCGACGCGGTGGCGGCGCTTCGGGGGCAACCCTGGGTGTCTGACGCCGCGGAGGTGCCCGAAGGCCTCCAGGTTGTGCTTTGCGGCGCTGAAACAGACACGCTTTCCGCGTTCCTGGTGGAGAGGGGTTTCCGCCTTTCCGGTGTGATACCGGGGCAGGCTTCGTTGGAGGAATACTTTTTTAAGGTGACAGGGGCATGATGCGCCGGATTTGGACCGCTTTTATCGTGGAGGTGCTCAAGGCCCTGCGCCAGCGGCACACCCTGCTGGGACCGCTGCTGGTGATGGCAGCGGTGACCGCCGCGGCGCTGGCCCATCCGATGGCGCGGGACGGGCGGAGTGACTATGACTTCGTCGCGCTGGCAACCCCCGCCACACTCAACCTGCTCGGCTTCCTGCTGCTTCTGGTCTGGTCGGCGTGCCTGATCAGCCCGGAGCTCGGCAGCGGCGCGGTGCGCCTGTTTCTCGTGCGCCCCGTGGGGCGGGGCGAATATGTGGCGGCCAAATTCATGGCGGCGGCGGGATACGCCGCGCTGCTGACGACCGTCACGGGCCTTTGCGCCTGGACGCTGGCGGCGGCCCTGGGCGAACTGCACGGGGTGGACTTCGGCGGGGAACTGCTGCACACGCGGGAGGCGATGCTGTCGGCCTACGCGCTGGGCGCGCTGCTGAGCCTCCTGCCCATGTGGGCGGGCGCGTCCTGCGCGCTGTTTTTCAGCGCCTGCACCCGTAACACCGGCGCGGCCGTCACCCTCAGCATCGGCTCGTGGCTGGCCCTTGATTTGGCAAAGCACCCGCTCGGGGTGGAGGCATGGGTTTTCACCACCTACCTGGAGGCGCCCTGGCAGGTTTTTGTGAACCGCTGCGACGGGCTGCCCGCCTCCTGGACGCCCATGGCCTGGCAGTGCGCGGCGGCCTCCCTTCCCGTCATGGCGGCGGCGCTGGCCGGGGCGGTGCTGGTGACATCGCGCAGGAATCTCGCCGCATGACTCCGGCCTGCCTTGCGGCCTGCTTTCTGCTGGGCGGCCTTCTCGCGGAGCCCCGTGAGGCGCCCTGGCTCATGGTGACCCCCGTGTCCACGCCAGGCGAGAATTTCCGCGCCGGTTTCCGCCATGCCGACATTGACGGCGACGGCGCCATGGATTTGCTCTGCGCCGACGGTGTGAGGCTTCAACGGAATGGTTTTTTTTCCGGGGAAGATTTTGCGCCCTATCCCCCGGAAGCCGACGGGGCCGCCGCCGACTGGGACAAGGGCGCGCTCTACTGCCGGACCGCACGGGGCCTGCTCACTCTCAAGTGGCGGAATAACGGCTTTGAGCGGGAGGGGGAGGCGGCTGTTGAGTGGCCCCATGCGGCGTCCCCCATGCCTGAACCGCAGCCAACGGCAGGGGGGGCATCCGTCCGGCTGGAACCCTTCCTCCATGACCTGGACGGGGACAACAAACCCGAAATCGTGCTGATGGACGAACAGGGCATGACCATTTATCTTCTGAGGGAGGGGGGGGCCGTGCAGGCGGGAACACTGGCACTGCTGCCCGCAATGGAACTGTCCGGGATGGCCGAACGCCCCCTCTGGCCAAGGCCCCAACGGATGCTTTCCCTGCCCGTGCGGCAGATGCAATGCACAATCCGCCTGTCCGGAAACACGGCGGAAACAATTCACAGCACCGCCGCGCCTGACAACGGCAGAAGCTTCACCCAAAACCGTTTTTCAATCATTGTGGAAAATGGACGATTCGTCCAAAAGGCCCCCCCGGAAAACTGGGGCAGCGAACCGTTGCCCGGATTTATGCATCCCTGCCGCCTGAACGGCGACGGCCAGCCGGATTTTGCGGGGTTCAGAATGGTGGAAACGGAAGGCAGCAACCTGTCCGCGCCGGTCATGGAAATCCGGGCCACCGTGGACGGGGGAAAAACTGGCAGCATCCGCCGGGCCGTTGTGCCCAGGGGCTGGAACGCGCCGCCCGTTTTCTCAGACATTGACGGGGACGGCCGCCTGGACATGGTGGTTCAGGCGACCGGACTTTATGAGGGGGGAATGCGCGAGGCGGTGGGGCGCATGATGACGGGAACCCGCACGGACCACACCGTCACCGTGTTCAGGCAGGGGGAGAAGGACTTCGATGCCGCCCCGTTCTTTGAATCGCGTTTCCAGCTTGATTTCGGCGCGCCCGTGCGCACCAGCCCCGCCATGCTTTATGAGTACCTCTCGGGGCGGCTGATCCTGTTCGGGGACGTGTCCGGTGATGGAAAAGCCGACCTGCTGGTCCGTAACCGCGCGGACCGCGCCATGCTGTTTATTGACGCGGGAAACGGCGGGACGACCGACCGACCGGACGGTGTGTTCACCGTTCGCGGGGACGCCTCCCTCTGTCTTCTCGACGTGAACGGGGACGGACGGGAGGACTTGGTGGAAACGTGGCCTCTGTCACCGGACACCTTCAAGCCGCACCACCCGGCGCGGGTGTGGCTTTCAACAGCGGAGGGAAAGGGGTCATGACACTCTGCGCCCTGTTGTGCCCCCTCTCCGCGGCCTGGTTGTCCCTGGGCGCGCTGATGACCCTGCACGAGATCCCCCTTGAACAGCCGGACGCGGTCTGTTTCATCGCCGACGCGAACGGACGGGGGGACGGCGACCTGTTTGTGGCCGGCACAAAAGACGTGTTGATCTATCCGGGCGCGACGGGTGAAGAGACATGGCGGGTCACCTTTGACGGCCCCGTTTCGGCATTGGACGTGGCGGACACCGACGGGGACGGACTGCCGGAGATGCTGGCCGTGTCCGGACGAAAAATCCAAAAATACGCGCTGGGGCCGGAACCGTCCCCCCCCGTCGTCCTTTTTGAGGCGGAAAACCAATGGGATGCGCCCGCATCCAGCCCTTTCCCCTGCGTGCTTGTGGTTCCGAGGAACGGGCGCCCGTTGATTGCCCTGCCCGCAAACGGGGCGCTGGAACTTAGAAGCACCCATGGCGAAATCATGGAAAGCTTCCCCCTCGGCCCGGACGCGGCGCGGCGGGTCAGTTTCGGCAGACCCTTCACCGTCCAGTCCCTGCGGCACGCCGCGGCGGACGGGGCCGGCGGACTGGAGTGGCGTGTCGCCAAAGTGGAAGCCTTTGTGCCGCGCCTTCCCGGCGATCTCGCCGTGGCTGAACCGTTCAGCGCGAGGCAGGGCTGGGGTTCTGCGCGCATGGCGGCGGCGGCGGGAAAGGGCGCGGAATCCTGGCCATGGCTGCCGTTGCGAACCGATAAAAATTCCAACGAGCGGGTTCTCTTCGCCTATCCCCCCCCGCCCGCCCGCGAAACATTGATCCGGACGCGCAGGGCGCAGACGCCCGGACAGGGCAGCGGCAGGGAACTGAAGCTGTCCGATCCCCAGCGGTATCCCGGTTTTCTGGCGCCACCGGAGGAAATCCTGCCCGACTTCAACCAGGACGGGTTTGCCGATGCCATTTTTTGGAACGCGGAAACGCCCGCCCCGACGGTGGGCGCCGTCGCGCGCGCCGCGGCGGGAGGAGTCTGGAGCGCCCGCCTCACGCTTCACGCCTTTCTTCCCGCCCAGGGACGGTACGCGCCGGAACCCTTCACCGTCATCCCGCTGTCCCTGCCCGTGGGCTGGCTGGCAAAGGCTTTTTCGGCGGAGCCGCCCCTTCCATTCCTCATCCCCGCCGACTTCAACGGCGACGGCAGAAGCGATCTGCTCTGCCCGACGGCAACGGACACCATCGGCATCTGGGTTTCCACCCCCTCGGGCATGCGCCCGGCGCCCCATGAAACACACCGCTTTTCACGGCCCGTTGAATCGGTGGCGCTGCGCGCGGATCTGGACGGGCGGGGCAGGTCCAGCGTGATTTTCCGGAGCGGCGGCATGCTGCATGTGCTCCGTGCAAGGCGCGAGGAAAGTTAATTGGAGTTGCGCCGGGTTTCTGGTATCATCAAAACACTTTCCCGTCCGGAGGGTTTTCGGGCGGTGCGGTCAACCAGGGTATTTCGTCAACACGGGCAGGAGGATTTAACCAATGTCCACAGGACACAACGGCGGAATAAGCCGCCGCGATTTCGCCAAGACATCAGCGATGGCGGGCTTCGCCATCCTAACGGCCGGGCAGGGCATGGCGCAGAGCGCCACGGACACGCTGAGGGTGGGGCTGATCGGTTGCGGCGGGCGCGGCAGCGGCGCGGCGCACAACTGCATCACGGGCGTTGACAATGTGAAACTGGTGGCCCTTGCCGATGTCTTCGCGGACAAGATGAAGGACTGCCGCAAGAAGCTTGAATCCGTGGCCGACCCGAAACTCAAGGCGAAGGTTGCGCTCACGGACGAGACCTGCTTTGTGGGTCTGGACGCCTATGAGCAGCTCCTGAAGGTGGACCTGGACGTGGTGATTCTGGCCACGCCGCCCTACGCGCGCCCGATGCACTTCGAGGCGGCGGTGAACGCGGGCAAGCACATTTTCACGGAAAAGCCCGTGGCCGTGGACTCCGTCGGCATCCGCCGCTTCATTGCGGCGGCAAAGAAGGCCGAGGAGAAGGGGCTTTCGGTTGTGGCGGGCACGCAGCGCCGCCACCAGAACCCCTATGTGGAAACCATCAAGCAAATCCACGACGGAGCCATCGGCGAAATCCTTGCGGCGCGCGCCTACTGGAACGGCGATCTGCCCTTCAGCCACAAACGCAAAGAGGGCTGGAGCGACCTCGAGTACCGGCTGCGCAACTGGTACAACCAGTGCTGGACCTGCGGTGACAACATCCTGGAGCAGCACGTCCACAATCTTGACGTCATCAACTGGGCGCTGCAGGCGCACCCCGTGCGGGTGGTGGCCTCCGGCGGACGCGCGTGGAAGCCGCGCGAGGAGCAGTACGGCGACATTTGGGACAATTTCACCTGCGACTACGAATACCCCAACGGCGTGCATGTGCTGAGCATGTCGCGTCACTGGAAGAATTCGGCCAGCGAGGTTTCCGAAGCGCTGGTCGGCGCAAAGGGCAAGAGCAACTGCCGCGACATGGGCAAGGACACCTCTGATCCCTACGTGCAGGAGCACATGGACCTTTTCGCCAGCATCCGCGGCACCGGTCCCAAACTCAACGAGGGCGTGCAGGTGGCGGAAAGCTGCATGACGGCAATCATGGGCCGCATGGCCGCCTATTCGGGCCAGATGGTGACCTGGGACAAGGCCATGGAGTCTGATGTCAGCATCGTTCCCGCCGTGCTGGACTTCGACAAGGAATACCCGCTCGGCCCGATTCCCGAGCCCCCCTCCAAGATCTGAGGCACGGCTCACCGCTGAGAACAAAACGGCGCGGCCCCGGGAAATCCCCGGGGCCGCGCTTTTGTTCGCCCCATCTTTTTTACCTGCCGCGGCGCTCGGCCTTTCGGCCCGCCGCCGCCAAAACCAGCGCCAGAACGGCCAGTCCCGGCCACGCCATCACGGGCATTTGGGTGGTGTTTACCGCCAACAGGGCCTCATGGGACTCAAGGGATTCCGCGTTGGCGTCACTGACTTCAACCGTGTACCCCCCCGCGTCCGCCGTGGAAATGTTGTCCAGCGTGAAGCCGGGCGCGTCCGGCGCGGAGGCAATGACCTCGCCGTCCTTTTTCCACTGGTATGACAATGGAGGATACCCGCCGGCGGCCGTCACCAGGAAATCATGGCTTTGACCGGCAGCCTTTTCTCCCCCCTCCGGATGGGCCAATATGGCAAGATGGTCCGCAACTTCCAGAACGGCGGGCGCGCTGGAATAGGTCTGCCCGTCATAGGAAACCTCGCACCAGTACGTTCCCTGGTCGGAAGGTGCCGCGCCTGCAATTGTCCATGCCGGGGTGGCGGGGCCGTCATGCACCGCCTTTGTGCCGTCATCCTGTTTCCACTGATAGGCAAGCCCGGTGGCGTCACAGTCAGGCGTGACCCGCAGCAGATGACTGTCACCGGTGTAGAGGCGCGCGGAGGCGGGGGTTTCCGCAAAACCGTGCCAGTTGAGCACATGACACTCGGGGGAGTCTGCGCCGGCAAAAGGATTACCCGCCGCGTCGGCCAATACCCCGCCGGCAATGGCGAACTCAACCGTTCCGTCCTCATCCGGCATGTCCGGTGATATGGTCACCGTGTAGTCCGGTCCGGAACCGGTAATCGCCACCGAAGCGGAGAGCGTTCCGGTCAGGGCAACGTGTTCCGGAGCCAGCATGGGAATAACCGCCTCGCTGAACACCACACTAAACACAATTTGATCTGCACCGGTTTCCACGGGGCTTTCCAGTGTCAAAACGGCTGTCGGCGCATCACCGTCAATAATCACATAGTTGCCAATCTCGCTGGTGGTGGCGTCCTTGGTCACTGTTACCGACCGGAATGAAGGAGCGTTCCAGTTGGGCGCAGCGCCAAACTCCACCGTGTAATCACCCGTCGGTAATGAGGACACCGTGTCTCCGCTGGCCTTCCATGCCGTGTCCGGGCCGCTGGTCAACCGCCACTGCGCACCCGCTGACACCGCGCCCGCCGGAGATATCGTCACTGTCACCGAGCCCACATGGCGCACATAGGTGCCCGTCATGCTGGCTGTGGCGTCCTTGGTCACCGTCACCGTCTGGGAGGCCGGTGTGTCCCAGTCACCGATGGTGCTGAACTCCACCGTGTAATTACCCGTCGGCAATGAGGACACCGTGTCCCCGCTGGCCTTCCATGCCGTGTCCGGGCCGGTGGTCAACCGCCACTGCGCCCCCGCAGACACCGCGCCCGCCGGGGATAGCGTCACTGTCACCGAACCCAGATGGCGCACATAGGTGCCCGTTGCGCTGGCCGTGGCGTCCTTGGTCACCGTCACCGTCTGGGAAACCGGACTGTCCCAGTCGCTGATGGCGTTGAATTCAACCGTGTAGTCTCCCGTCGGCAATGAGGACACCGTGTCCCCGCTGGCCTTCCACGCCGTGTCGGGACCGGTGGTCAGACGCCACTGCGCACCCGCAGACACCGCGCCCGCCGGGGATATCGTCACTGTCACCAAGCCAACATGGCGCACATAGGTGCCTGTTGCGCTGGCCGTGGCGTCCTTGGTCACCGTCACCGTCTGGGAAACCGGACTGTCCCAGTCGCTGATGGCGTTGAATTCAACCGTGTAGTCTCCCGTCGGCAATGAGGACACCGTGTCCCCGCTGGCCTTCCACGCCGTGTCCGGGCCGCTGGTCAACCGCCACTGCGCACCCGCTAACACCGCGCCCGCCGGGGATAGCGTCACTGTCACCGAACCCACATGCCGCACATAGGTACCCGTCACGCTGGCCGTGGCGTCCTTGGCCACCGTCACTGTCTGGGAAACCGGACTGTCCCAGTCACTAATGGTGTTGAACTCCACCGTGTAATCGCCCGTCGGCAATGAGGACACCGTGTCCCCGCTGGCCTTCCACGCCGTGTCCGGGCCGGTGTTTAACCGCCACTGCGCACCCGCTAACACCGCGCCCGCCGGAGATATCGTCACTGTCACCGAACCCACATGCCGCACGTAGGTACCCGTCGTGCTGGCCGTGGCGTCCTTGGTCACCGTCACCGTCTGGGAGACCGGTGCGTCCCAGTCACTGATGGTGCTGAACTCCACCGTGTAATCGCCCGTCGGAAGCGCAGACACAGTATCATCACTGTCCTTCCACGCCGTGTCCGGGCCGGTGTTTAACCGCCACTGCGCACCCGCTAACACCGCGCCCGCCGGGGATATCGTCACTGTCACCGAACCCACATGCCGCACATAGGCACCTGTCACGCTGGCCGTGGCGTCCTTGGTCACCGTCACCGTCTGGGAAACCGGACTGTCCCAGTCGCTGATGGCGTTGAATTCAACCGTGTAGTCTCCCGTCGGCAATGAGGACACCGTGTCCCCGCTGGCCTTCCATGCCGTGTCCGGGCCGCTGGTCAACCGCCACTGCGCCCCCGCAGACACCGCGCCCGCCGGGGATATCGTCACTGTCACCAAGCCCACATGGCGCACATAGGTGCCCGTTGCGCTGACCGTGGCGTCCTTGGCCACCGTCACCGTCTGGGAGACCGGTGTGTCCCAGTCACCGATGGTGCTGAACTCCACCGTGTAATCGCCCGTCGGCACTGAGGACACCGTGTCCCCGCTGGCCTTCCATGCCGTGTCCGGGCCGGTGGTCAACCGCCACTGCGCACCCGCTAACACCGCGCCCGCCGGAGATATCGTCACTGTCACCGAGCCCACATGGCGCACATAGGTGCCCGTTGCGCTGGCCGTGGCGTCCTTGGCCACCGTCACTGTCTGGGAGACCGGTGTGTCCCAGTCACCGATGGTGCTGAACTCCACCGTGTAATCGCCCGTCGGCAATGAGGACACCGTGTCCCCGCTGGCCTTCCATGCCGTGTCGGGACCGGTGGTCAGACGCCACTGCGCACCCGCAGACACCGCGCCCGCCGGGGATAGCGTCACCGTCACCGAGCCCACATGGCGCACATAAGTGCCTGTAATGGGAGTGGTCAGGTTCTTGCTTACCAGAACACCCTGCGAAACCGGGGCATCCCAGCCGGCAATTGTTTTAAATTCCGCCGTATACCCGCCTGTCGGGACGTTGCTGATGGTGTCTCCGGAATTCTTCCACGCCGTGTCGGGACCGGTGGTCAGACGCCACTGTGCACCCGCCGACACCGCGGCGGGGGGCAGCAGACCGGCTGTCACAGAACCCACATGACGCGCATAATTCGCGGTGATTGTCATGTCCTGCGTAACATTCGTGACAGTTACGGGATTGGCCGCCGACACAAAGCCGCCCGTCCCCGTCCAGTTCACAAAATCATAATTTGCGGGCACCACCGCCGTGACCGGGGTGCAGTTGCCCCCCGGAGCAATTGACTGCGCCGTTGTTCCCGTCAATGACGCGCCCGGCGTGCCGTCGGTCTGGAAATTAACGGCAAAGGGCAGCACGACAGTGGTGGTCCCCAGTTCCCCGAAGCCCCGCCATGCGCTGTCACAATACGCCTGCACCTGATAGGCATAGACCCCGCTGGTCTTCCCCGTGATTGCATAGGAGTTTGTGACGACATTGTTGTTCAACGAGACCCAGTTTCCATAAGAGGGTATTTCGGTTCCCGTTATCGAAATGTCATCCACGGCGTAACCGTATCCGGGAAAAGCCGACCAGCCGCTTGTATGCTCAAAATTGGCCACAAACCTGAGGATGCACTGATCGTTCAAATTGATGCCAACGGCGTTCATGCTGGCATAGTTGTAGCTTCTAAGCGACCAGGGATCTATATACCCGGAATAGGTTCCCAGCGTCTTCCACGTGTTGCCGGAATCGTTGGATATCTGGCATTTCATGTATCCGTTGCCGGAACCCAGATGGGAAATGAGGTAGAAGGAGACGGTGGTTCCAGAAAGCACCTTGAAGGGTTTGCGCATGGAAAGCGCCTGCACGGAGGAATACCATTTCCCCCCGTAATACCTGTGCATGGCATAACTGTAAGAGCCGGTGCGCGCGCCGCCGTTGTCCCGGCGCACGGTGCCGCTCAGGTTCCAGTTCTCGTACATGGCGTCCTCGTTTTCGGCGCCATCCGAGAAACTGGTGAGTGTTACCGCCGTGCCCTCCTGTATTTCATACTTTGTGGCGTTGGTGCAGGTTCCCCAGTTCACCGTGTATCCCGGGGTGGTCACGGACTGGCTGGAAACCGTGGGTTTCACCGTGGACACGGAATAGGTCATGGTGCTCTGGGCCGCCGAAAAAGTGTTGAGGCGGACCCGTGAATAAGACGCGCTGCTGTCGGTGCGGTTGTAATAATGCGCGGCCTGGTACATCATCGCGTTGGTGCTCTGGTTGCCGCTCTGGTCCCTGAACCCCCCGGCGAGTCCGTTGGTGGATGTCCATGCGTCGCCGGATTCGGAACGGGCGGTTTTGCCCCCCAGGGAATTGTCCCCGTCGGCCTCCTCCATCTTCACCGCGGGATGCGCCCAGGTGCCCAAATCGTTGTTGGCGCTTTTCGCGTCGATATGGTAAATCAAAATGCCCGGATAAATGGCCGGATCGTTGTCAAACCCGGTTTTTGAACGGTTTTCCACAAGGAAGTACTCGTCATTGGCCATGCCGTCGCGGAACATGTGCACCACGGGGTTGGCCTCCACATTGGCGATGGACACCGTCCCAAGGGAATGGATCTGCTGCGGTTTCACGAAACCGAGCATGTATTTCGACCAGGCACAGAAATGGGCGGGGCGTTTTCCGTCGGAACCGTTCCACGAACCGCTCGCCATCAGTCCCCAGTATCCCAGCCCGTAGGTTGTGGAACTGTAATCATACAAATCGGGGAGCCCGAAAAAATGGCCCATTTCATGGCAAACCACACCGATTCGGGTGATGGAGGTGCTGGTTGTAAGTCCGCGCAGCGCCGGTTCGGTGTGCGCGCTTTTCATTTTCACGCCGTCCTTGGTCACCGGGGACGTCAATTCCCACTGGGAAGACCAAATACAGGTGGTTGGATTACCGGAATATTCCTGGCCGTGCCCGGAGTGAATCACCGTGAGGCAATCCACCCAGCCGTCCCCGTCCGAGTCCCCCTGGGAAAAGTCAAAACCGGCGGTGTCCGCCGCATTAATCGCGTCTGCCACCATTACCTGCCAGTTGGTGTCCGTGCTGGCCCCGTCTGCGCCGTAATAGGATTCAATCTGCGGCAGCCGGACCCAGGAGGTGACCACGGAATTGACGGTCATCTTTCCATAGGACACCTCCTGGTAATAATCCTTCACCGAGCCCACCGCACCGTCGCCGCTGTGGCCGGTTTCGTTGAAAAGATTGGTGTATTCGGTGGTGTTCACCCGTCCCTTGCTGGACAGGACCGTGCCGCCCGTTGTATCCCAATGGTCATTGAAACAGGCCAGAATGACAATATTTTTCACGCTTGTGGTGCCTGAAACAGGTATCGCCGCCGGAGGCGGGGTCTCACTGTCCTCCCCGGACTGGGCGGCGGCGGGAACACCAGGGACAGACCGGGCGTCCCGCCCCCGCAGCGCCCTTCTTTCCTCCAATTGCCCCTCAACACGGCGCTTGATGGATATGCGGTCGGGCAGGTATCCCCTGCGCGCGCCCACCACCTCCGGACGAACCCGCCCCACCCGCGCATCGGGCATGGCCTCAAGAGCCAGACGGCCGGACACGGGCCGCGCATATTTCCAGAAACCATCCCCCGAATCCAGGACAACCGGATACCCCTCATCCGTTTCATCCCAACTGTAAAATTCATCCCCGCGCCGCTGAACCATAAACTTGACGCCGTCCGGCTGCGCCGTCTCAACCGCATGGGGATAAGCGCTCACCGCCCAGGCGTTTGCCGAAAAAAACACCCCTCCGGCGAAAAAAATGAAAAAGAACACGGAGACAAAACAAATGCCTTTTCCCATGACGTCACCCTTTCCCGCCCCGCCGTCCTTGATTCTTGTTTGTCACTATAGCACTTGACGGAAAAATGGACAATCATTTTTCGTGACTGTCAAAAAAAACCGCGCCCCGGAACGGTTCCGGGGCGGTAAGCACAGGGTTTTGTCAAGAGTTTAAAATCAGTCGAAGCGATTGTTCACCACCACTTCCTCCAAGGCAAGCTGCCCGCCGCGCTCCCTTGCCGGAGCGATGGCCTTGCCGACGGCGACAAACATGGCAATGACATGGTCCTCGGGAAGGTTGATTAATTTCCCGACGGCATCAAAATCGAAGCCGACCATGGGGCAGGAGTCGTAGCCCATGGCCTTTGCGGCGAGCATGAGTGTCTGGGCGGCAATGCCGCAGGAGCGCATGGCCTCGTCGCGCTGCACCTGATCGCGCCCCCGGTAATAGGCGTCAATGGCGGGAACCACAAAGTTCTGAACCTCCGGCGGCGCATTGCGCCAATACCGGACCGGTTCCTTCTCCCAAGACTTGAGATCGGCACACAGGATGACCAGCAGGGAGGCGTCGGTGACCTGGGCCTGGTCCCACGAAACAGAACGGATTTGTTTTTTCAACTCCGGGTCGGTCACGACGACAAAGCGCCAATTTTGAATGTTGAAGGAGGTTGGGGAAAGAATGACGCCCGACAGCAGGCGGGCCGTTTCCTCACACCCCATTTTGTGGTCGGGATCGTAATGTTTTACCGCCCGACGCGCCTCAATTGCGGCAAAAGTGTCCATTTTGGTTCTCCACTGGGTTTGCACTGGCGGGTAAGTTTACTCCACAACGCATGATCAAAAACATGCCCTTTGGGGGAATAATTCCAAACAGGAATTCATCGCAGTTGTGGCATCCATGGATGTTGGCCAATAATGCCGCAACAGCAACCGGCGGGATGTAAGTCAAAATGACCACAGATTTGAAAAGATTTCTGGCGTGCATGGAATACGAAACCTCCGACCGGCGGCCCAACCATGAACTCTGCGCATGGCCCCAGACCGCGGAAAGGTGGCGAAACGAGGCGCCGGAAGCAGTGGCGGGCTTTCATTGGAACTGGTTTGAGGGCGAGGATTCCTTCGGCCTAGACCGGCGTGAATACATTCCGGTGAATTTTGACTTTATCCCGCCCTTCCAGGCGGAAGTGCTGGCGGACGAGGGCGACTATGAAATTGTCCGGGACGGCCACGGCATTGTCACGCGCGCGCTGAAAGCGGGCAGCGTCAACGGCGGCCGCATGTCCATGGACCAGCATCTGCGCCATCCCGTGGAAAGTCCGGAGGACTGGCCGGACATAAAACGCCGTCTCGTGCCCGGCCTGCCGGAGCGCTATCCGCCGGACTGGGAGGGAAAGATTGGGGGCTGGGAGCGGCGCGGCCATGTGCTGGTGCTGGGGCACAACTGCGCTGCCAACGGCTTCTACTGGCGCGCCCGCGAGTTCATGGGCACGGAGAACCTTTCCCTGGCCTTTTTCCTGCATCCGGAAATGGTCCACGACATGATGGAAACCTTTGCGGATCTCATCATCGAAACAGCCCGGCCCATTCTGGAAAAGGTGCGGATTGACTATTTCACACTGAACGAGGACCTCTCAATGAAAACGGGGCCGCTGCTGGGGCCGGAACTCTATGCCGAGTTCATCCAGCCGCGGCTGCGGCGCATGGTGGATTTTTTCAAGGACCACGGCTGCCGCTATTTTGCCATTGACAGTGACGGCGACCCCACGGTGCTCATTCCCCTGATGATGGACGCCGGGGTGGACACCCTGTGGCCCATCGAACGGGCCAGCGGTGTGGGCCCCATGGAATGGCGCAGGCGCTTTGGCCGGGAATTGCGCCTGTGGGGCGGGGTGGACAAGCGGGAGATCGCCAAGGGGCCGGAGGCCATACGGGCGCACCTGCGCGAATTCATCCCCCTCATCGGGGAGGGCGGGTTCATACCCACGCTGGACCATGCCGTGCCACCGGACATCTCCTGGGACAACTGGCGTTACTACATGGACGCAAAGCACCACCTGCTCGCGGGGGAATTCGGGAGCCTTTGACCGCAATCCCACACCGGCACCCCTGCCGTTCCTTTTCTTAAATTCCACACCGCCTAAAACAAAACCGCCCTCCCCGTGCGCGGGGGAGGACGGTTGGAATCGTTCATACGGACGGTCAGCGCTGCTGAAGCGCCCAGTCAAGGAAGGGCTTGAGGTCTTTGGCGCGGGTGGGATGGCGCATTTTGCGGAGCGCCTTCGCCTCAATCTGGCGCACGCGCTCACGGGTCACATTGAACACGCTGCCCACCTCCTCAAGGGTGCGGGGGTAGCCGTCGCCCAGCCCGAAACGCAGGCGCAGCACCTTTTCCTCGCGCTCGGTGAGGGAGCCGAGCACCTCGTCCAGCTTGTCCTGGAACACGGTGAATGCGGTCATGTTGGCCGGATCCTCCGCGTGCTCGTCCTTGATGAAATCACCGAAACTGCTGTCACCCTCGTCGCCCACGGGGGTTTCAAGGCTGATGGCCTCCTGCGCGATTTTGAGGATGGAGCGCACCTTGTCGGCTGACATCTCCATTTCCTCCGCGATTTCATCGGCGCTGGGCTCGCGCCCGTACTGCTGCACGAGCTTGCGGCTGGTGCGCATCAGCTTGTTGATGGACTCAATCATGTGCACCGGAATGCGGATGGTGCGAGCCTGATCGGCGATGGACCGGGTGATGGCCTGGCGGATCCACCAGGTGGCGTAGGTGCTGAACTTGTAGCCGCGCTGGTACTCGAACTTGTCCACCGCCTTCATCAGGCCGATGTTGCCCTCCTGGATGAGGTCCAGGAAGGACATGCCCCGGTTGATGTACTTCTTGCCGATGCTGACCACAAGACGGAGGTTGGCCTCGACAAGCTCCATCTTGGCGCGGTAGATTTTTTCCTCCTTGCCCTTGATGAAGTCAATCAGCTCGCCAATCTGGCCCGCGTTCAGGCGGGAATCGGCCTCAATCTGGTCGATCTTGCGCTGGGCGAGCAGCAGGCGGCGTTCCGCGTCCTCAAGCTGGCTCTTTTCCACATTGGCCTCTTTCAGGGCGCCGGGGCGGCGGCGCGCCTCCACGGCAAGGCGGTGGATTTCGTCCGCGCTGAGGCAGATTTCCCGCTCAATGCGGTCCTTCTCCGCGCGCGCGGCCTCGATGCGCCGCTTCAACCCCTTGATGCGCCGCCCAATCTTCATGATTTCGCGCGGTTTCAGGTGGAACTGGCGGATGACGTCAATCTGCTGAGAGCGGATCTCCGCGACGCGCTGGTCGATGTTGTCCTTGCTCTTGCTGGAAAGGTCGTTGCGCCGCCCGCGCTTCTCCTGCTTTTCGATTTCCATTTCCAGCTCACCGATGGCCTCCATGTAGGTGGGAAGCTCCTTGACGAACTTGTGGTGGAAACGGGTGTCCTCGTCGTCGGTAATCTGGGTGAAGTTCAGCCGGCCGGCCAGAATCCGGGCGGCGAGCATCTGCACCTCCTTGATCGTGTAGGGGGTGTTGAGAATGACCTCGATGAGCTCCATCTCCGCCGCCTCGATGCGCTTGGCGATGGCCACCTCCTGGTCCTTGGTGAGCAGGGGCACCCGGCCCATCTCGCGCAGGTACATGCGCACCGGATCATCGGCGCGCTCCAGCACGCGCTGGGCCTCCTTGCGCGCCTCAAGGCGCGCGGCCGCGGCGGTCTGCGCGCCTTCCGCCTTGCCGGACCCCTTCCCCCGCTCCTCGCCGGGCTCCTCGACAAGCTCAAGCTCCGTGCCGCCCAGCGAGAGCATGAGGCGGTCAATCTCCTCGGCGCCGGCGTCTTCGGGGAGGATTTTGTTCATCTCCTCAACCGTCAGCCTGCCCTTTGCCTTGGCCTTGGCCAGGGTCTTTTCCGCCATGTTCGGATCGAACGCCTTCTTGCCTTTTACTGCTGCCATGTGTCCCTCGTTTCCAAGTTTGACCATGCCGTGTGTGCGCAACCGCCGCGCCCGCCCGGGCCGGCGTCCCTGTCCTCAGTTCGGCTTCAGGGCGTGAAGCCGTTTCATCAATTCCATCTGCTCCCGGGTGAGTTCCCGGAGCCCCTCGGCGTCCTTGTCCCGTTGGGCGCGCCGGATTTCCTCGTTGATGCGCCGCCCCTCGGCCGTTAGCGCGTCCCGCAGCAGCCGGTTGGCCATGCCGCCCACAATGGCCCGGGCGTGCGGTTCACCCATGCTCTCCACCACCGCCGCCGCGCTGTACAGCGCGCAGGCGGCCTCGTTGCCGAAATCCTGCGCCGAAGCCCTGGGGGGGGCGTCCCCGTCCAGGGCAAGCACCCACTGGAGCACCTCGGCGACCGGCGTGTCCGGCAGGCGCATGTCCGCCAGGGCTCCCCCGGCGATCCGGCGCAGTTCCGGATACAGCAGCAGGGCGGCAATAAAGTCCACCGCATCCTTGACGGGCCGGGTGTCGTCCGGCGTCCACGCCTCCGGGGCGCGCGCCGCCCGTGATTCGTCGCGGCGGTCCGCCTCCCGGCGGAACTGCTCAAACTCGCGCCGGCAGGCCCATTCATGTATGTCCAGCGCTTTGGCGATCTTTTTCAGATACGCGTCCGTCAGCATCGTGTCATTGACGCCGCGCAGAATCTGAAACAGTTCGCGGGCCACCTCGGTCTGGCCCTCAATCGTGCCCACACGCGCGGCGCTCATGTTCACATAAAACGAGACGAAGTCAGGGGCCGCCGCCAGCAGCCCCGCGAACGCCTCCGCCCCGTCGTCGCGGATGAAGTCGTCCGGGTCTTTGCCGCCGGGCAGCGCCATGGCCCGCACATGCAGCCCCGCCGCGGTGAGCACGCCCGTGCCGCGCAGCGCCGCCTTGATGCCCGCCGCGTCGCCGTCGTACACCAGCACCACCTCGCCCACATAGCGGCGGATGAGCGCCGCCTGCTGCTCCGTCAGCGCGGTGCCGCAGGTGGCCACCACGTTTTTAAAGCCAGCGTCGGCGCAGCGCAGCAGATCAATGTACCCTTCGACCACAATCGCGAACTTCTCGTTTCGCAGCGCGTCGCGCCCCTCATACAGGCCGTACAGCACCCGGCTCTTTTTGTACACCGGCGTTTCCGGCGAATTCACATACTTGGCGGGGCTCTCCCCGGAAAGATCCCTTCCCCCGAAGGCCACCATGTTGCCGGACACGTCCCGAATCGGAAAAATAAGCCGGTTCCGGAAGAAGTCATACAGGCCCCGGTCGCCCCGGTCGCCGCGGCGGCAGAGGCCGGAAGCCTCTATCACATAATCCCTGAACTGCCGTTTCACCGCGGCGTCATAAAGCGCCGACCAGTCGTTTGGGCCGAAGCCAACCATGAACTTGGCCGCTGTTTCGAAATTCAACTTTCGTTTTTCAAGGTATGCCCGCGCCTGCGCGCCCCTTGTCGCATCCGTGAACTGGCGCCGGAAGAATTCCGCCGCAAACTTGCCCAGCTCCAGCAACTGGGCGCGCATGTATTCCTCACGGTCGTCCTGTTCCGTGGGGGCGCTCAACCGGATGCCTGCCGAGTCCGCCAGTTTGCGCAGGGCCTCGCTGAAGGTAAGACCCTCAAATTCCATCAGGAACCGTATCGCATCGCCGCCCTTTCCACTGCTGAAACAGTGGTACATCTGCCGGTCACGGCTGACCATGAAGGACGGGGTCTTTTCGTTGCTAAAAGGGGACAGGGCCTTGTATCGGTTGGAGCCGGACGGTTTTAACTCTATGCGTGCGCTGATGACATCCACGATGTCCACCGCACTGAGCACCTGGGTGATTATTTCGCGCGTGTACCGTTGAACCAAACCGGCTGCCTTATTAATAACTGAACGCCGTGCTTTTTTGTGCAAGCACAGCGTTTACAATTAGTTAAACCAACACCGCCACGGTGTTTTTTATGTCAAAATTTAAAAAATGGCATAATACACCCGTTGGCAATTTGTCAAGACGAGCAAAGTTTACCATGTTCCCAAGTCTATTGTCAAACGCCGATTTTAATCATGCCCCGCTTTGGAAAAGCCCTGGTAATAGCCGGAGTTTGGGATACTTAACAACAATTCGGGTTGACATTACCACCCCCGGGAATATCTGTGTGATAATTGCGGCAAAGGGCGGCCGGATGCCGGACGATTCCGGACCGGCGGTTTTCCGCGGGATGTCGCGGCCCCGCCCGGGACAACATGACACAGGAGGATGACTATAATGGCGGTCAAAGTTGATCTTGATCAGTGTGCGGGTTGCGGTGACTGCGTTGAGGAATGCCCCACGAACGCCCTTTCCCTGAATGACGAGGGCAAGGCCCAGGTGACCGAGGACAATTGCGCGGACTGCGGCGCCTGCGTGGACGTTTGCCCCACCGGCGCGCTTTCGCTGGATTAATCCCGGGACACGTCCCCAAAACCACCCAGCTGGACTGTTATTGAGGGTCGGCGATGCGCATGCCGCAGCACCGGCCCTTGTTTGTGTTTTAATCCCCCATTTGAGCGGCGCACGCCGGGAGGATTTTTCATGACGGCACGACTGGCCGTGCTGCTTTCGGGCGGCGGCACCACCCTGCAAAACCTGCTGGACCGCATTGACGCGGGAACGTTGGACGCGCGGGTGGCGTGTGTCATTTCATCCCGGGAGGGTGTCCGCGGGCTGGAGCGCGCCGCGCGTCATGGCCTGCCCGCCGTGGCGCTGCCGCGCCGTTCTTTCCAGGACCACGCCTCCTTTAACGGGGCCGTCTGGGCGGAAATCAGAAAACACACGGTTGATTTGGTGGTCCTTGCCGGATTCATGTCCCTGCTGGACGTCCCCGCGGATTTTCACAACCGCATCATCAACGTGCATCCGGCGTTGATCCCCTCCTTTTGCGGACACAAGATGTACGGCCACCATGTGCACGAGGCGGTGCTCGCCTACGGCGCCAAGATAAGCGGCGCAACGGTGCATTTTGTGGACGGCGAATACGATCACGGCCCCATCATCCTTCAGGGCGCCGTGCCGGTGCTGGACGATGACACGCCGGACACGCTCGCCGACAGGGTGCAGGCCATGGAGCGCGAATTATACCCCCGCGCCATCCAGTTGTTTGCCGAGGGAAAACTGGCCGTGGAGGGACGCCGCGTGCGCGTGCGCGGCTGAAGGGAGACGGCATGGGAGCGCCAGCACCGCGCCGCAGTGCGCCGGATTTCTACTGCCACGGATGCGGCTGCTCCACGCCGGCCGGCGCGGAGCACCACTGTCCGGCCTGCGGCGAGCCCATGAGCATCCGCTCGCACGCGGTTCCCTCCGCCGCACACATGCGGCGCGCCCCGGAATCCATGTGGCATTACCTCCCGCTGCTGCCCGTGCGCTCGCGAAGGCATGTGGTCAGCCTGGGGGAGGGCGCCACGCCGCTGGTGGACGCGCCCGCGCTGGCCGCGCATTTCGGGCTTGGACAGGTCCGCATCAAGAATGAAATGACCAACCCCACCGGTTCCTTCAAGGACCGGCAGGTCTCCGCGGGAATCAGCCATGCGGTGGAAACCGGCAGAGGCACGGTGGCTGTGGTCTCCTCCGGCAATGTGGGCGTGGCCACGGCCGCCTATGCGGCGCGGGCGGGACTGCGTGCGGTGCTGTTCATGCACGGCCAGGCCGGCGCGGGAAAAATCGCCCAGGCGTCCGCCCATGGCGCGCGTGTTTTCCGCGTGGACACCCCCGCCCCGAGCGAGGCATTCAGCCTGTGCCTGGATGCCTGCCGTGAATGGGGCTGGTACCATCTCTCCACCGCCGGAATGTACGAGCCATACAATGTCGAGGGGGCCAAAACCATCGCCTACGAACTGTGGCGGCAGTACCGGGGCGACATGCCCGACTGGATTGTCGCCCCCGTGGGCGGCGGCGGACTGCTCGGCGGGGTGTGGCGCGGGTTTCTGGATCTTCAACGGATTGGGCTGCTCGACCGCATTCCGCGGCTTGCGGGCGTACAGGCCTCCGGCTGCGCGCCCTTCAAAAAGGCCGTTGATGAAAACACGCCCTTTCTGGAAACACTGAAAAATCCCTGGCCAAACCCGAAAACCGTGGCCGGAGGAATCGCGGACGACATTATTTTTGACGGCCACACGGCACTGCCCGCCGTGCGGGAGACCGGAGGCGCGGCGGTGGCGGTGGACGATCCTGCCATTATTTCCGGGGCGGACCTGCTCGCCAAAAAGGGCGGGTTGCTTTGTGAACTCACCTGCGCCGTGGTAATTGCCGCCCTGGCGCATATCCCCGGGGCGGGCGCGGCCACCCGTGTATGTTGCCTGCTCACGGGAAACGGCCTCAAAGAGATGGACCATTTCAGGGCCCGCGCCGCGCAACCCCTTCTCATCCCCCCCAGCCTCTCCGCCTTAAAAGACGCCCTCCAAGCCTTCTAAACAACGGCTGGCCAGCGGTATTTTTTGGCGACAAAAAACAAAAGAGCGCAACGCATATTGTGTTGCGCTCTGAGGAACCGTTCTTAATTAGGCAACTGCAGGAAGAAGGCCAGTTTAGTACTGGGCAACCTTCACATCCGCACCACCGCCGCCAGTCGCACCACCGCCAACGCCGCCAGCCGCACCACCGGCGCCACCAGCGCCGCCGGAAGCGGTGTCACCGACCAGGCTAAGCTGGCTGGTGTCAACCGTCGTCGCGCCCGTCGCCTCGGAGGCACTGGTCCCGGCAATGGCCACACCGGCCGCCATCACCAGCATCCCAATCACAAGCGCAACCCACAAACCACTATAACGCCTCAAAGTCTTCACGGGTCAAACCCTCCATCGGTTAGAAGCCTCAACGTCATCAATCGTAAGAAGACCATACTCTGAATCTGGCTAAATTATAAGACAAGTTGAACCAAAAGTCCAGTCTTTTTTTCAAGTATTTGAAAACCGCCGCCAAAGCCCGTCTGGTCCGTAATTGAGTATACCATCTGTTTGGGCGGGGGGCAACCCTGAAAAATGGACCCGTTGCCCGGCAGATGCAATGCGGGACTGAAAAAAGGTACAGTCTTGCCCGCGCATGGACTGGGGTTGTAATGTATTGAACACGGACCCTTGTGCTCCATAATTTAGGGCAGGAAAACAGGATAATGAGCGAATTTGCGCTGGAAATGGTCGGCATAACCAAGCAGTTTCCTGGGGTGACCGCCCTGGACAAGGTTGATTTTTCCGTCCGGGTGGGGGAGGTTCACGGGCTGGTGGGGGAAAACGGCGCTGGAAAATCCACCCTCATGCGCATATTGGCCGGGGCGCAGCCGATGGACGCCGGCGAAATCCGCATCAACGGACTCCCGGTACGCATCACATCCCCCCAGTCGGCCCAACGCCACGGGATAAGCATGATTTACCAGGAATTCAACCTGGTTCCCCGCCTGAGCGTGGCGGAAAACATTTTTCTGGGCAGGATGCCCGGAGGGCGGGCGGTGTCCTGGCGGTGCCTGTATCAGGACGCGCGGGAGGTGCTGGGGCGGGTGGGAATGGACCTGGACGTGAAACAACCCGTGGGCGGGCTCAGCATCGCCCAGCAGCAAATGGTGGAGATAGCCAAGGCGCTTTCCACGGACGCACGGCTTATCGTGATGGACGAGCCTTCCGCCACGCTGACGGATCATGAGCTGGAAACGCTGTTTGATCTGGTCAAAACGCTCCGCAGAAGCGGAATTGCGATCATTTACATCTCCCACAGGCTGGAGGAGATCTTTTCCATCTGCCAGCGCGTCACGGTCATGCGCGACGGACGCCGCATCGGCACCCATGAGATGTGCGATGTGGACAGGGACGAATTGATACGCATGATGGTCGGGAGGGAACTGGCCGAAGAATTCCCCTCACTGCCCCGCACTCCCGGTCCGGAGCGGCTGCGGGTGGAGGGCCTGGGCCGGAGGGGCGTCTTCGGCGGCATCACCTTTTCCCTCAGGGCGGGCGAGATAACCGGCCTCACCGGCCTTGTCGGCTCGGGGCGCACGGAGGTGGCCCGCGCGCTTTTCGGGGCGGACCCGGTGGATGAGGGCGCGATGTGGGTGGACGGTCGGCCCGTGCGGCTGCGTTCCCCGCGCGACGCCATTGCCGCGGGGATAGGCCTGTTGACGGAAGACAGGAAAAACCAGGGGCTGGTGCTGGGCATGACCGTGGGCCAAAACATCACGGCGGCCAACCTCAAAGCGCTGGGCCCCGGCCCCCTCGTGCTGCGGGGCCCGGAGCGGGAGGCGGCCCGGCGGTATGTGGATGAACTCCGCATCAAAACCCCCTCCATTGAGCAGACGGTGCGCAACCTCAGCGGCGGCAACCAGCAGAAGGTGGTTCTCGCAAAATGGCTGTTCACCCAGTCCCGGGTGCTGATTTTTGACGAGCCCACCCGCGGCATTGACGTCGGCGCGAAGGCTGAAATTTACAGGATCATCAACCAGTTGGCCGCGGCGGGGGCCGCAGTCCTGGTGATTTCGAGCGAACTTCCGGAAATTCTCGGCCTGTGCGACAGGGTGATGGTGATGCACGAGGGGGCGATTACCGGGGAGTTGTCGCGGGAAGAGGCGGGGCAGGAGGCGATCATGCGGCTGGCCACGGGAATCCGACCGCCCGCCGCGTGAGTTTCATGCGCCGAAAAAGAAACCGCCGTTCCGGTGGATTGCCGGAACGGCGGCTTTTTTTTGTCTGGCCGTCTTACTTGTTGCCACCCAGTCCCGGGATGTTCGGGGGCGGCGGCATGTTGGTGACGGAGGGCTGCAGGCCGCCTGCGGGCGGGGCCGGGGCGGCCGGTGCGGCGGGGGCGCCGCCGGGGGCTGCGGGGGCCGCCGCGCCGGGGGCGGGGGCGCCGCCGGGCCGCGCACCCTGTCCGGGCTGCGTGTTGGCCTGCTCCGCCATGGCCTGCTCATAACGGATTTTGGCCACATTGGCCTCCTCCGTCTTCTTCGCCGCCATGTCAATCATGTTCTGCCTGTCCTGCAGGACGGTCGGATGCTCGTCGTCGGGAATGACGCTGACAATCGTTGACACCCGCTGGTAGGCGCCGATGGCGTCACTGAACCGGTTTGACTCCTTGGCGCGGTCGCCCTCGTCAATGGCCTGGCTGGCTGCGTCCAGCACGTCGTTAATCACGTCCTGGATGGATTTCTTCAGCCTGCGGATGTTTTCCTTGGCCGTGTTGGACTGTTCCTTGAACTCATCGTCAACGGCCTCGAAGAAGCCCACCGCCTGGCGGTAGGTTTTAATCGCGTTGGCGTAGTCCTGCTTGTCCCGCAGGTTGTCCGCCTCGGCGCGCACCTTCTCGCCGGTGGAAATGATGTTGACCGTCATTTCAAGGCGCTCGTTGCGCTCCTGGATGGCCACATTGGTGTCCTGGATCAGCTTGGCCGCGTCCTGGCTGGTGCGGTCGTAGTCCAGCGCGCGCTCAAAGGCGTTGAGGGCGTTGGGAAGATCCGTGTCCTCGGCGCCCGGCTGTGCGGCCTTCTCCAGAAAGTCCCTGCCCTCGCCCAGATAATGTCCGGACATCTTTTTTCCGATGCGGACGCGTTCGGGGCCGCCCAGCTTGTAGGCGAGCTCCCATTCGGCCAGTCCGCGCTCCTTGGCCTGACGTCCGCCATCAAACGCGTAGAAGGTGTCGCCCACCTTTTCATAGGCGTCCACAAGCTGCGGGTTGACTTTCTCAAAGTTCGCGTACACCTTCTCCGCCTGGAACATGTTGCCCTTGTTTTTCAGCAGGAACTGTATTTCATCGACAAAGTACCAGGTAAGCGCCCGCTGGGACGGTTTTGAAAGGCCCAATTCGCCCGAGTCCGCGCGGAGCACCGTGTTCCAAACGTCCGTGACCGTTTCCACGGCACGGGTAAAATAGGCGCGGCCGCCCTGTTTCAGGAATCCGTTGTAGCCGGCGCCGGTCTTGTAGTCGTTGCCGATGAGGGCCTTGTCCTGCCCGTAGAAGGCGCGGTGCGACTCAAAATAAACCCGGCCGTCACGGATAAACTCACGGTGTCCCTGGGTGGGGGTGAATTTATAGTTGTCAATGTTGGACTCGATGTCCGCGAACATTTTCTGGCGGACGGCCTGCTCTTCGGGCGTCCAGGCAAAGCCGTAGGGAACCATCACGTTCGCGGTGAGCGAGGCCAGCACGCCCATCCGGAAGGCGAAAAAGGAGGTGGGGCCGAATTTGCGGGCTTCGCGGAGCAGCAAAATTTCGCTGTTCACCGCCTGCACCGTTTCCGCATCGTTGTTCAGCGGCACCGTGTCCTTGAGAAGCTCCCAGCCGGCGTTTGCGCCGTCCAGCACGTCCTTCTCAAAGTTGACCCCCACCGCGCCGCCCGGACGGAAGGTGTTGGGGAAGTCCTGCTTCAGCATCTGCAGGGACATGGCCGTGATGCTCTTCATGGAGCGCGTCCCCCAGGCGTGGGCCTGGAACGGCGTGAGCAGGACCGCGGCAAGCACTGCCACGATGGTGAAGCGAATAAATGCGCGTTTCATTATCATCCCTCTTTGTCCCTGTTGTTCCACAGGCATGCGCTCCATTCCCGCCGCCATGCGCGCTAAAACAAACAGATTCGCCACTTAACACGCAAAGCACAGTGGGAAGTCCACACTTTTCCACCATTGAAACGCTAGCACAGAACTGCCGGAAGTGTCAATAGATTTCCTTGGCGGCGTTTTCCCCGCCTCCCCGGCAATCGCGCTGGAAACACCCCCAAAAGGAATATTTGGGCATGATTGTTGGACCGAATGGATAATTTATTGTTTTTCTCATTTTTCCATAAGCGCGGCACCCAGCCGCTTCAACTGGGCGGCTGTGGCCTCCGGGATTCGGCCAACAGTCGTGTCAATGGGAACGTTCAAGGTCACCGCTCCGCGCACACTCCGGCATCCACGCAGGAATTGGAGCAGTTGGGCGTCCTCATAGTGCTGGTCCGGGATGGTCGGCGCCATAAAGGATGAATCTATGGGCACCAGGGCATGCCACTGCACACCGTCCACAAACTGCGCTTTGGGCATGTAAAACACGGGATCTTTTCCCCGCACACGGTAATATCCCTGTTCGTTTTTGTACACCTCCGACGCCGGAGTCATGAAGTCGAAGCGGATTTTTCCCTCCTCAAGCATGTGAACCTCGCCCGCATGGTAGTCCTGAAGGGGGGACAGGGGTTTCTCCCGGCCAACGCAAAAGGAGCCATCGTTGAAGGCAATGACTGCATCCGGATTGCCGGCCCGTGCGGCGTCGCACCAGTCCCGCCAGTTCCACTTTCCCCTGTGGATGTGATCATAGCAGCCGTCAAACCACCATCCGTCGCAAAGGGCGCCGAACTTAACCGAGTAATCGCGGACAAATTGCAGGTAATTGGCAAGAAATTCGCGGTGGTCGTCGTCCTTCCATCCAAAGGCGCCTTTAACCTCCTCCGACTGTCCAGCCACTTCCGCAGGCAGATAGGCGATGAACCGTCTGCCCATTTGATGAACACGCAGCGCCAACTCAAGCGCAAGATCCCGTTTTGACGTGTGGCCGGGAAGCGCCGCGTCCAGAAACGCATTCGGGCTGCAATAGTATCCGGTGTTCTGGCCGATGGTGAAAATCAGCCAGTCCGCGCCGCTTTCCCCAAACTGCCCCATGAAATGGTCCAGGTCGAAGTCCTGGACGGTTTTGTCAAAGGACGCGGCGCGCTCACCGGCGGTGGCTCCCGGCGGAGAAACCAGATAATGGGTCATCACGCCGTATGTGCCGCCTGCCATCCAGGCGGCCCGGTGGGCTGCCGTGTCCTCCGCCGCGGCCGCAGGGAAGGCGAGGGCTGAGAGCAACAGCGCGGCGGCAACGGAGTTTCGGCGGAATGCGCATTTTCGGGTGTGTGCGGGCATTTTTAACGTTCCTTTCCTGGGGGGCCAAAGACGCCTTTAGCGCCGCGGCCCATTGTATCAATGCATGGACCGGGGCACAACAGGTGCGCGAGGCACCCGCGAATTCAAGTTTCAAGTTGCTTGCGGCGGTGTGGCGAAGGCTATACTTTCCATTCCGGCAACCGGCACATCCATCCCCCAAGGGGTTCAAGGAAAGGCAAACGATGACTACAAAAGAAACGGGACGGCGCATTCCCCCGCGGCGGGAGATCAACGAGGCGGACACATGGGACCTCGCCCCCCTGTTTCCGACACAGGCGGCGTGGGAGCGGTCCTTTAGGAAACTTGGGACCATGGTGGATGAGTATCCCCGGTTCAAGGGAAAGCTGGGCCGGTCGGCAAAAATCCTGCGGGAATGCATGGATTTCGACAATGAGGTGGGCCGCCTTGCCGACAAGCTGGCGGTGTACGCCCATTTGCGCTTCAGCGAGGACGTGGCCAACCCCGAGCACCAGGCGCTGATGGCGCGGTTCACCCACCTGGCAACACGCGCCGGGGAGCTTGCAAGTTTCATCGCCCCGGAGATTCAGGCCATCCCGGAGGCGAAACTGGCCGCCTTTCTGAAGTCGGAGACGCTTGCGCCGCACCGCTTCACCCTGGAAAAACTGCTCCGCTTCAAACCGCACATCCTGACCGAGAAGGAGGAGCGCCTGCTGGCGATGCAGGGCGAGGTCGCCGGCACGGCATCCCGCGTTTTTGACCAGCTGACGGACGCGGACATGAAATTCGGCATGGTGCGGGACGAAAACGGCGTGGAGGCGGAACTCACCCAGGGAAGCTTCCGCACCTTCCAGGAATCCAGAAAACGCTCCGTCCGCAGGGAGTCCTTCCACAAGTTTTACGCGCAGTTTGAGTCGCACGGCAACACGCTGGCCGCCTCCCTTTCCGGTTCGGTGCTCCAGGACGTCTACGCCGCGAAGACCCGAAATTTCAACTCGGCCCGCGAGGCGGCGCTCTTCGCCGACAAGGTGCCGGTGAAGGTGTACGACCGCCTCATTGAAACGGTGCGCGCCGGCCTGCCCGACCTGTACCGCTACCTGGAGATCCGGCGGCGGGCGCTGAAAATCCGGGATGTGCACATGTACGACACCTACGCGCCCATCGTGAGGGCGCCCAAAACGCGCATCCCCTATGACAACGCGGTGGCCACCATCTGCGCGGCCCTCGCGCCGCTGGGCGACGAGTATGTGCGCACCCTCCGCGACGGCCTGACAACCGCGCGCTGGGTGGACAAGTACGAAAACCGGGGCAAACAGAGCGGCGCCTTCTCCTCCGGCTGCTACGACAGCCCCCCCTACATCCTCATGAACTACAAGGAGGACGTGAAGGACAGCATGTTCACCCTGGCCCACGAGGCGGGCCACTCCATGCACTCCCATTACAGCCACGCATCCCAGCCCTACCAGTACAGCGGCTACACCATCTTTGTGGCGGAGGTGGCCTCCACCTTCAACGAGCAGCTCCTGGGACGGCATCTTTTCGCCAAGGCGCGCACAAAGGAGGAGAAGGCGGCACTGATCACCAAGGAGATCGACGAGATACGGGGCACCATCATCCGCCAGACCATGTTCGCGGAATTTGAGCGGGACATCCACGCCCAGGCGGAACAGGGCATGCCGCTGACCCTGGAAACCCTGAGGGCAGGCTACCGGGGATTGCTGGAGGCCTATTTCGGCCCGGAATTCACCATTGATCCGGAACTGGAGCTGGAGGGGCTGCGCATCCCCCACTTCTACCGGGCGTTCTACGTGTACAAGTACGCCACAGGCCTTTCCGCCGCCATCGCCCTGTCGCGCATGGTGCTGGCCGGCGGGGAAAAGGAGCGCAAAAGGTATCTGGGCTTCCTGTGCGGCGGCGGTTCCGCCTATCCGCTGGACCAGCTGCGCGCCGCGGGGGTGGACCTCTCAAAACCCGGGCCGGTGCGCATGGCCATGGCCCGTTTTGGCGAGCTTGTGAACGAGCTGGACTCTTTGGTATAACGCAGGGAGTCCAAGGGGGTTCTGTCATTGAAAGGAGCAGCCATGCCCACGCGTGTTTTTCTGTTTTTGTGCCTTGCCTGGCTTTGCCTGGGACCGGCCGCGCAGGCCCAGGACGGGGGGCTTCTTGAAAGCATCACCCGCCCCGTGGCGGGGGAGGCGCGGCGCGCCAGCAGCAGCAACGAGGACATGGCGCGCAACGGTGACGCAAAGTCCATCCCCCCCGGCGGCACCCTGGTGCTCATGGACGAAAAGGGGCCGGGCGTCATCACCCATTTCTGGAACACCATCGGTTCCGTGGATCTGTACCACGGGCGGAATATTGTGCTGCGCATCTACTATGACGGCGCGGAACAACCGGGCGTCCAGGCGCCCATCGGCGATTTCTTCGGCGTGGGCCACGGCGCGTACCGGGATTTCACCTCCGCCCCGGTGGCCGTGTCCTCGAACGGCCGCTCGCGGGTGTGCTACTGGCGCATCCCCTTCCGCGAGTCCATCAAAGTGACCGTCACGAACGAAAACCCCGACGTGAAGACGGACTCCTTCTATTACTACATTGACTGGCGCAAGGTGGACGCCCTGCCGGAGGACACGCTGTATTTCCAGGCCCAGTACCGGCAGGAGTGTCCTCCGGAGCCCGGAAAGCGCTACACCATCGCCGATCTGAGGGGCAGGGGCCAGTATGTGGGCACCGTGCTCTCGGTGCACCAGATGGAGACGGGCTGGTTCGGCGAGGGGGACGATTTCTTCTTCATTGACGGCGCGGAGACGCCCCAGCTGCGCGGCACGGGCACGGAGGACTACTTCAGCGACGCTTGGGGATTCCGCGAATTCAGCACCCCCTACCACGGGGTGAGCCTTTATGAGGGCGTGATCACGGGGGATCGGGTGACCGCCTACCGCTGGCACCTCCAGGACCCGGTGCCCTTCGGAAACTCCCTCCGCCTTGAGATTGAGCACAAGGGCAGCATCTTCAACGACCAGGGCGGGATTATGGACTTTGAGCTGGGCGGTTTTGAGGACCGCCAGGACTGGTACAGCTCCGTCGCCTACTGGTACCAGTATCCCCCCGCGGCGCTGGAACCCATCGCCCCGGCGGCAACGCGCCTGCCCCCGGGCAAGATTCTGATGGCGGCCTCCCTGGCCTACCGGGCGGATCCCCCGTTCATCGTGCTTCCCCAGGAACCTTTTGTGATGTACGCCCCCAACCAGCCCAACGCGAGCATTGAGTTTGACTTCGCACTGGAAAAGGACGGGCGCTACCGCATCGACGGCATCTTCATGTTTTCCGTGATGAGCGGCATCTACCAGCCCCTGCTGGACGGCAAGAAACTGGGCGGCCCCATTGACTTCAAAATCATCAACGCCGATCCCCGGTGGGTCCGTCTGGACACCCATGATTTGAAGGCCGGAAACCATACCCTGCGCTTTGAGGGGGTGGACGCCGCCAGCCCGGAAACACGCGCCCTCGCGCCCAATTTTTACGCCTTCGGCCTTGCCGGACTGAGCGTCCTGCGCCTGGATGACATGGAAGGCTACAAACAGACCTTGAACCTGCTGTTGGAAAAGCGCAAATAACACAGCGGACAGGACCGGGGAATGTCGGCGTTCATCGGCGTTTTAAGACGCCGAAAAAATGTGATGCAGGGTTCATGCGCGTTGACATACCACCCTGCTCTGGTAGAAAGTGATACACAAGTAAGTTTGGAAAATGTTCCGAAATGGCCTGCTTTTGCATGAACAAACCAATTCTATTTCTTTATCTATTTAGTTCCGTTTTGAGGCTTTTTTACGGTGCAATTTTGTTGACCCTTTCCATGTTTTATCCCATGTATGACAGCGACTACGTGGCTTTCCTTGGCTTTTTGCTCATCTTCACCAGCATTGACGTGGTGTTGTGCGGGAAAAACCTGAAAAAATACTTGGCTGTCTTGATAACAGTGTTCCCGACACTGGTCGTCAACCTTCTCCTATACAAACGTGATGGTGTTTTTCATGTGGCCGTGGTTGACGTTATCCTTGTTCTGGCTTTTTTATGGGCCCTCTATCTGGTTCCAACCACAAACTGCGCAACGTTGTATTTCCATTCTTTACGCAAATAAGACCAGACGCATCGGTGCCGACGCTGATTCTCCAATGACACAGCCCTCTTCCTATGAACCACGAATCCGGGAACCCAACTCCCCTTTGCCTACCTGGCGCCACAACCCGCAAGGTCTGGGTGCAGGAAAAAATGGCCGAGAGATATGGCATGGAATAGGAACACGCCCTGCTTTTATATCTCACGTTTTTGAGACTCTTTGTACACCCGCGTTGATTCCTCCCAAAGGGCCTGCTTTTTCTCCAAATCCTCCTCCAATTCAGAAATTAACGCCAATGCAACGCTCCAGTTGTGCCACGCATCGGCGTTTTCATCATTGCATCTAATCACTTCCTGATACTTCAGGATCGCATCCTCCAGAAGAACCTTTTTTCTTGTCGGATCATCTTCAATATCGGACAGGATCAATAGTCCAAAGCCCCATCTTTCCCAGGCACCGGCGTAATCCTTGTCACGATTCACCGTCTCTTCGAATTTCTGGAAACATTCGGTAAGCAAGTGGCGTTTTTCTTTTGGATTATCCGTCATTTCGGCAAGTTGCTGAAGCGCGCACCCCCAATTATTCCAAGCACGGGGATGATGGGAGGGACATTTCGTCGCCCGCTCATATTTGCCGCATTCATCCAATCTCAGCGCCCGTATTTTCTCCTGTTCTGTCTCCATGTCGCCAAGTTTTCCCAAAACAACGCCCCAGTTATTCCAAAGATTATTGTTGTCCGGATCAACCCGGGTGGCTTCGTTAAAGGCTGCGGCGGACTCCCGCAAAAGTATCGCCCGTCTTTTTGGCAGTTTCCCCACAGAAGCAAGTCTATCGAGAAGGTTTGCCAAATTGTTCCATGCATCGGCAAATGTGCCTTCAAGGCGTACAGCCTCCTCAAATCGCCGACGCGCCTCGCCATATAACCGGCGGCTTTTGCTCTCCAACTCCTCCTCCTCAGCAAGTTTGCGCAGGGCAACTCCCCAGTTATACCAAGCCTTCGCAAAAGCAGGATCTCTTCTCACCACTTCCCTGTATTTCCGGCATGCCTCCCATAACAATGTCCGACTTATTTCCGGACTATCCGCCATATCAGCCTGGTTCCCTAACGACACGCCCCACTGGTACCATGCATCAGAACCAGCGGGAGCCAGTTTGGCGGCCATTTGATAACTTCTGCGTTCGTCATCCCGCAATGCTGTAATTGTGGCGGCGTCATCTGCGCATTCCGCAAGTTCGTCGAGAACCAGCGCCCGGTTAAACCATGCGTGGTAATGTTTAGGATCATGGGTGATCGCTTCAGTGTACTTTTGGCATTCCTCCTCCCGAAACCGCAGCTCCCTGTCCGGATCATTTTCATACATCGCCATGTTTCCCAACGTGACACCCCAGTTATAGAGAAGCTGGGCCGGCTTTTTTTCGTGCTTGAGGGCTTCCTTGTATTTGGCGCATTGTTTCTTCCAAAGCACACTCCTCTTTTTCAGATTCTCCTGCAACTCGGCAAGCTGACCGAGGGAGAAGCCCCAGCAATGCCATGCCGCACCATACTGTGGATCGCGCCTGACTGCCATTTGATACTTTCGGCATTCTTCCCTTCTTAACAGCAGGACGTGTCCGGCATCCTCCTCCAAATTAGCCATTTTCCCCAAACATACCCCCCAGTTATGGGCCGCATCAGCGCTGTTTTTAAGACGTCCGGCCGCCTCCCTGTGTTTGGGTAATGCCTCCTCCAGCAGTGTTCGTTTCCTCATCGGATCATCCGCCAAATCCGCCAATCTTCCCAACGCCACCGCCCAGTTGTTCCATGCCTGGGCGTTTGTTTTGTCTAACTTCACGGCCTCCTCATACTTTTCAGCCTCCCTCATGAGCAGAGACACCCTTTCCATCACATCCATCGCCCCATCGGCTAGATTTCCTATGGAAACGCCCCAACAATTCAAGATTTTTGAAAACAACCCGAAAGCATGCTTGTCACTGGGGTTCTCGGCAAACCAGGCCCCATAAAGCTTGCCCAGTTTTGTAAACATGGAGATTTGTTTCCGGGAATCTTTTTCACGCCATGCCCGCGCTCCCAATCGTTCAATTTCCATCCAATTCATAGCCATAATCCTTAACTTGGTAATAAACCTAACCTGTAGGGAGTAGCTTAATGCCCTGTCTACCCATTTTTCCCCTGAAAATACTTCTGGCGAAATCAATTAATTTATTACAATTATACCGACTGGAAAGAAGTCAAAAATACAGAAATATTGGGGATCGGAATACTAGAGCAATTGATAGGGAGTGGGCTGGACTGTCACACACCGCATGGAAACAAGGAATTCCCCATCGGCGTTTTCATTTCCATGGCCACACGACTCCAATGAAGCGTCCCATTCCCGCCAGGTGCTGTCCTCATGTATCCCCAGTTTGGTTTAAGTGGGTAGAGAGACGAGTTGCCTTAGCG
>JADHEF010000037.1_pt1 | contig 160264 bp, 151 predicted proteins | sample 8952391 | NCBI WGS metagenome assembly JADHEF01 (sample SAMN16124439, study PRJNA663245) | bioreactor sludge metagenome | isolation source: sludge (nitrite) | place: India:Bengaluru | collected 2019-02-28 | reverse complement strand
ATGACTATCGCGCTCAGATCCTCGGTCTTCTATAAGATTCGTGCGATTGCCCTGGGCAATCATCCTTGATGTCCGAACGCCTCCGCGGTCCGGAAAGGACGGATTCCGTTCGCGTTCTTCTCATCGGTTTCCAATGAGGTGCCGTGGTTTTGAAACATCTGAACACTACTTGATAACTCGCGTTCGATTAATATTCCCAGCCTGCCTGTCAGCTGAATTGCCTCGGCCGCGTTTTCAATGGTCGGGCGTCTCGCCTTCGGTTAGAATCTCACGACCGTTTTTTCGCCGTTTTCTGCGCTTTCCCGCAGCTTTCTTTTGGTGCTTGAATAAATGAACATGATTACTGGATCCATTGTTGCCATTGTCACCCCGATGCATGAGGACGGGACTCTTGACCTCGAAGGCATGCGCCGTCTCGTCGACTTCCACGTGCAGGAAGGTACGGATGCGATCGTTTCGGTAGGCACCACCGGCGAGTCGCCGACGGTCGATGTCGAGGAACATCACGAAATCATCCGCGCAACCGTTGAGCAGGCGGCTGGCCGGATCCCGGTGATCGCCGGTGCCGGTGCCAACTCGACGGCCGAGGCGATCGACATGACGCGCTTCGCCAAGGAAGTCGGCGCGGATGCGGTGTTGTCGGTGGTTCCGTACTACAACAAGCCGACGCAGGAAGGTCTCTACCAGCACTTCAAGGCCGTGGCCGAGGCCGTCGACATTCCGGTGATCCTCTACAACGTCCCCGGCCGTACCGTTGCCGATCTGAGCAACGAAACCGTTTTGCGCCTGGCGCAGATTCCGAACATCGTCGGCATCAAGGATGCGACCGGTGGTTTCGACCGAGCCTGCGACCTGATCTCGCGCGCACCGAAGGATTTCGCCGTCTACAGCGGCGACGACGCCAGCGCCATCGCCTTGATGCTGATGGGCGGCAAGGGCAACGTTTCGGTCGTCGCCAATATCGCTCCGCGCCTGATGCACGAAATGTGCGTTGCCGCGCTTGCCGGCGATCTGGCCAGGGCGCGCGAACTGCACTTCCGCATGTTGGGTCTGCATCGCCAGCTGTTCTGCGAAGCGAACCCGATTCCCGTCAAGTGGGCGTGTGCACAGCTGGGGCTGACCGAAGCAGGCATTCGACTGCCATTGACGCCGCTTTCGAAGGAGTGCCACGAACGTGTGCTCGGCGCCATGCGCCAGGCCGGTCTAGCGGTTTAACCTCAGGTTTTCAGTTCAGGGATTTTCAATGATTCGCGTAGTCTTGCGCTTGACGCTTTGTGCGTTGGCGGTCAACTTGGCCGCCTGCAGCAGTATCGGGATCGAGAGTAAAAAGATCGATTACAAATCGGCATCGGCGACAAAGGTTCCGACGCTTGAAGTTCCCCCGGACTTGACTTCGCCCGCGCGGGACGACCGCTTTGCCGTCCCGGATACGGTCGGCAAGGGGTCGGCTTCCTTCTCCGAGTACGCTGGCGAGCGCTCGCCCCAGGCGCGCGCGCAGCAGCCGAGTGACGTGCTTCCGACGGTGGACAAGGCGCACATCGAACGCGCGGGGAATCAGCGCTGGCTGGTCGTCGAAGGCTCGCCCGACAAGCTCTGGGATCAGGTCAAGGAGTTCTGGCAGGAGACCGGGTTCCTGATCAAGCTCGAACTTCCCGAGGCCGGTGTGATGGAGACCGATTGGGCGGAGAATCGCGCGAAGATCGCTGAAGATGGCTTGCGCAATCTACTCGGCAAAGTCATCGATTCCCTGTATTCGACACCCGAGCGAGACAAGTTCCGGACCCGTCTCGAACCGGGCTCCGTGCCGGGAACGACCGACATTTTCATCAGCCACCGCGGCATGTACGAGATCTATATCTCCGAAGGCAACGATCAAACGCGCTGGCAGCCGCGCGAGGCAGATCCGGAACTCGAGGCCGAGATGTTGCGCCGCCTGATGGTTCGCTTCGGCTCGGATCAGAAACGCGCGGATGCGGAACTGGCGGCGGCGAAGACAAAGCCGGCCGATCGGGCCAAACTCGCGCGCGGCAACGACGGTGCAGGAACACTGGAGTTGCAAGAGTCGTTTGACCGTGCGTGGCGCCGTGTTGGTTTGGCGCTCGATCGTGTCGGTTTCACGGTCGAAGACCGCGATCGCTCGAAGGGGCTGTACTTCGTCCGTTATGTAGACCCGGAGGCCGATATGGAAGGCAAGAGCAATGGATTCCTTTCCAGGCTCGCATTCTGGAAGGACGGCGCGCCGAAGCCGGAAACGAAATACCGTATTTACCTCAAATCCGGCAGCCCGGTGACCACGGTTCAAGTGCTTTCGCCCGAAGGCGGAGTTGATCAGTCGGAAACGTCGAAGAAGATCCTCGGTCTGCTATACGACCAGCTCAAGTAGTCGGATGATCGACAAGACAGGCCAGCTTTGTCTGGCCTGTTTTCTTTTCTGCGCTTGAGGTTTTCTGTACAGGTTCGGCCATGCGTTTTGCCTCCCTCGGCAGTGGTAGCAGTGGTAACGCCTTGGTTGTTGAAGCCGGGACGTCGCGGGTGTTGCTCGACTGCGGTTTCTCGGTGAAAGGTACGCTCGAAAGGCTTGGTCGCCTTGGGCTTGTGGCCGAAGATCTAGCGGCGATTCTGGTCACGCATGAGCATGGCGACCATGCGGCCGGCGTCTACCGATTCGCCGCGCGGTTCGGTCTTCCGGTCTTCCTGACGCATGGCTCTTACGCCGCGATCAAGTCTGTAGCGGGCCGCATTCCTCAGTGTCGCCTGATCGACACGGCGGCAGTCTTCTCGATCGGTGATCTCGAGATACGGTCGTTTCCGGTGCCGCACGACGCGCGGGAACCGGTTCAGTTCGTCTTCAATGATGGCCGTCATCGGCTCGGAGTGCTCACTGATAGCGGTTCGATCACGCCGCATATCGTCGACATGCTTCGGTCGTGCGATGCGCTTGTTCTGGAGTGCAACCATGATCCCGAACTGTTGGCGACTTCCTCCTATCCGGCGATGCTCAAGCGGCGGATCCTTGGGAACTTCGGGCACCTATCGAATGCTCAGGCGGCGACGTTGTTGAAGCAGATCGAGACGAAGCAGCTCCAGCATCTGGTCGCCGCGCATTTGAGCGAACAGAACAACCGGCCGGACCTGGCGCAGGGGGCGCTTGCCGCGGCGTTGAACTGCCCGGCCGATTGGATCGCTGTGGCGAACCAGCAGAGCGGGTTTGACTGGCGCGAAACGACTTGAGGCGGATTCTATGCCTTGCGGAGCAAGAAAGAAAAAAGCCGGCAGATGCCGGCTTTTTGGCTCAAGAGGCTGGGCTTACTTGCTGGCTCCTTCAGCGGCCGGGGCAGCGGCTTCAGCGGCCGGAGCAGCGGCTTCAGCAGCCGGAGCAGCAGCTTCAGCAGCCGGAGCAGCAGCTTCAGCAGCCGGGGCAGCGGCTTCAGCAGCCGGGGCAGCGGCTTCAGCAGCCGGGGCAGCGGCTTCAGCGGCCGGAGCAGCGGCTTCAGCGGCCGGGGCAGCGGCTTCAGCGGCCGGGGCAGCGGCTTCAGCAGCGGGGGCTTCTTCCTTTTGGCCACAAGCGGAAAGAGACAGGGCAACGAGTGCGGCAAGGAGGAGCGAGTTCTTCATTTGGATATTCCTATCAGGTAAAAATAACAACAACGAACGACTTGTACTCTGGTTGACTGACTCGTGAAACAGCCCGAGTCAGCGCGCAACATTATACGCCCGAGGACCATGGGGAGGCCGCGCGTTGGCGTGTTTCTGATGACTATTGAATGTCAGAGACCGAGCGTGGTCGCGCTGATCGACTCGCCACCTTCGCGCTCGATATCGAGGAACCGTTGAACGTAGGGGATGCATGCATCCCGGTCGTCAATGATGATGCGCGAGCGCGCGTTGTCCTTGTGGAAGCGGATCAGCGCGTGCGTTTCGTTAGCGACGAACAGGGCGTCAATCAACGAATGCAAATGCAGCGGGCACTGAATGACCGTCATCTGCTCGGGATAGGTCGCGAACAGCTGGAAAAGGCGCGGGCTGTGGTAGCGAAACGGCGCCGCGTTCTTTACGACGATCCGAATGCGATGGCGCGTACTGGCGACGAGAAAGCGGCGCAGGATCTCCACGTTCTCCTGGCGCTCCAGGCAGAATCTGACAAGGTCTTCGTCAAAAACCATGAGAGAGGTCGACAGAGATCGGAGAATCGTCGCGACTCCTGCGTCGTGTTCAGACCAGTGCGTCGTTAGTTCCGTACCCATGCCAGCTTCCTCCGCGATGACGCGTCATACTAGCCGCGGCTGCGCGTCCCGATCAAGAATCCGGGCAACAAAAAACCCGCCGTCGCGGGTTTCCGGTGCGAGGTCGATCAACGATCGCCGTAGGTGCGGCGGTTGCCGCCAGCCGAGGCGAAGCGATCTTCTCTGTGGCCGCGTTGCGGGGCCTTGGTGAAGCCGTCACGCTTCGGCGTCGAGCCCGACGCATCCTGCTTGCTGAAACGACTTTCGCCGCGTGCGGCCGGCTTGCCGGCTCCGGCATAGCCCCCGTGCCCACGGTTGTCACCTGACTTCCAAGCCGGACGTTTGCCCGGCTTGTTACCGGGACGCGGTGTTGCGGAGGGCGGACGACGCGTCGGTTCGTGGCCTTCGACGACCTCGACCGGGATCGCCTGCTTGGTGAAGCGCTCGATTTTCCGGACATTGAAATGCTCGGCGTGATTGACGAGCGAAATGGCCAGACCGTTGCGGCCGGCACGGCCGGTGCGGCCGATGCGATGCACGTAGTCTTCGGCGAATTTCGGCAGGTCGTAGTTGAAGACGTGCGTGATCGTCGGCACGTCAATGCCGCGCGCGGCGACATCGGTGGCGACGAGGATGCGCACCTGGCCACGCCGCATCGCGTTGAGCGTCCGATTGCGCGCGCCCTGATGCATGTCGCCGTGCAGTGCTGCGGCGTTGAAACCGGCGATGTTCAGGCGGTCGGAGATGGTGTCGGCGTCGCGTTTGGTCGCGGTGAAAACAACGGCCTGGTCGATGCTCGCGTCGCGTAGCAAATGATCGAGCAAGCGGTTCTTGTGCGAGAGGTCGTCAACGAAGTGCAGGCGTTGCTCGATGTTCTCGTGTTTGGCGTGTACTGCGGCGACCGAAATGACCAGCGGGTCGCGCGTGATGCGGCGCGCCATTTCGCCGACAACGCCGTCGAGCGTCGCCGAGAAAAGCATGGTCTGGCGCGTTTCAGGCGTCGCGGCAATGATCTTCTCGATGTCGTCGATGAAGCCCATGTCGAGCATGCGGTCGGCTTCGTCGAGGACGAGCATTTGCAGGTTCGAGAAGTCGATCTTGCCCGATTCCATGTGGTCGATCAGGCGGCCGGGCGTGGCGACGAGAATTTCCGGGTTGCGGCCGAGCAGTTCCATCTGTTTCGGATAGGGCATGCCGCCGAGGATGGCGACGGCCTTCAGGTGGCGGATGTGTCCGGCGTACTTGTCGGTCGCCGCGGTGACTTGCAGGGCGAGTTCGCGTGTCGGCGCGAGTACCAGCATCTTCGGCTGCGCCGGCTGGAAGCGCGGCCGCTCGCGGCCACGGGCTCGGGCCGATTGGCGTTCCTGGTTCGGTGTGCGGCGCGAAGCGGACGGCGAGGGGACGAACGGCGGGCGTTCCTGCGGTGCCAGGCGGTGCAGCGCAGGGAGCATAAAGGCGGCGGTTTTTCCGGAACCGGTTTGCGACGAGACCAGCAGGTCGCGTCCTTCGATGGCGGCGGGAATCGCCTGCGCCTGGACGGGAGTCGGCTCGGTGTAACCGGCTTGGGTAAGGGCTTTAAGCAGGGCTTCGTGAAGCCCGATTTCTGCAAAGGTCATCAATCTCTTTCGTGTAGAACAGCGCAGCACCACCGGCGTGAGCCAATGAGCGGACGCAAAAATGCGACGCCAACCAACGAAAGTGCGGAGAGACTCTGCCTGGGCGAGAGAATTCGATACATTCGGCACAACAAGCTTTGTGCCAGGGCGGTGTTTAGGGATCTACACCAGGAGGCAGGGGGGCTTGGGAGATGCGGAGCGGTTCGCGAAGCGAAAAATCATTGCAATTCAGTGTGATAGAACACACAGAAAAGCATCAGGCGCGGATTCTACTGGCCGAATTGACGCGTGTCGAGCGTTTTCTTGTGGTTTATTGTGACAGCCGCTCGCGCCGGGCGAAGACGCTTACGTGGCGAGCGATGGCGAAAAGACCTCGGTGACGAGGACTCTTTGCCTGCAGAACGAGAAATTCGAGCGCCGTGCCCACAGGACGGCGGGCTTTGCGGACGAGTTCAGATTCATGGCGGCGACGGCGCGGGCAAAAAGCGCGTCGCGCGAGTCGAGGCGTCGGCTGACAAGTGGTCCGCGTACGAAACCGGCGTGCGAGAAGAGCAGCGCGCCGAGCGAGCGGTTGCCGAGCCGTGCCAGCCAGCGGGTCAGCGGACCACGCGGGCGATACGGCAGTATCGTGTGCGCGAAGACGACCGGTTCGCCATCGCAGTAAAGTGCGACTTCACGTATCCAGGCGACCTGCCGGCGACGAAGCCCGAGCGCGACGGCTTCATTGAGCGTCGGCATGCCCAAGCCCTGTTTGAGTACGCGCACGTCGAACGTACCGCGTGCCTGCAGGCGTGAGGTCAGCGAGTTGCGGTCACGCAGCCAGTCGACGAAGGGCAAGGATGCGGCGTTGCGCACCGGCTTCTTGCGCCAGGCGAGTCTTTGCTTCAGCGTCATGCGGCGCTATTGCGGGCGCGGTGACTTGTCGACGCCGCCGATGCGCTGTCCGGGCTTGATGCCCTTGCCGGCAAACCAGCCCTTGTTCATCTCGAGCGCGAAACGCGCCGGCGCGGCGGCGCAGTGGTTGTCCTCGGTCTGCGGTTCCATGTCCTCGATGTTTAGGATTTCACCCTTGGCATCGAGAAAGGCCACCGAAAGCGGCAGGAAGGTATTGCGCATCCACATGCAGTGGCGATCCTCTTGCGGAAAGACGAAGAGCATGCCTTCGTTGGCCTGCATGGCACGCCGGTGCATCAGTCCTTGCATGCGGTTTTTCTGGTTGGCGGCGACTTCGGCTTCGATACGGTAGAAGCCGGCGGTCAACTCCATGCGGGGCATCGGTGTCTGCGCGTGTGCGCTCGAAACGAGCAATGCACTGAGGCAGAGAAACTTGATGAGCGTACGCATCTCGGGCTCCGGTATGAGAGGGCTACTTCTTGCCGGGAACAGGCTTCTTGACCTTTGTCTTGGCGACGTTCCTGGTCGACGATGGCTTGCCGACCTTGGCGGAGTTCTTGCTGTTCTTTTTCGCGGACGTGGCCGATTGTTTTGACGCAGGCCTCGGGGCCTTGGCCGATGCTTTGGGCCGGGGAACGTCAGCGACGATCTCGACGGTACCGTTCTCGTCTTCCGCGGCCTTCGGAATGGCATGGACCTGGCAAAAGCTGAGTGCGAGTGCGGCGGCGAAGGTCAGGCGCAGCACGCGGTGAAATCGTGGATGCATGGATCGAAAGCGCTGTGGTTTCAGCCCGGGAGGCGGCAATGGCACAGTCCAGGCGGGTCTTGTTCGAGCGCGTGATTCTATTCCAAGGCGGCGGTCAGCGGCGGATTACTTGTAGCCGCCTCGCTGCCGCCGACCATTGACGGATCAGTTGTTCCAGCCGGCTTCCGCCATCTTCGCCTCGATCCAGCGGCGGGCGTTGATGATCTCCTGTACCGGCTCGTCGGCCTTTTCGGTCCACATCTCGATGAGGAGAGTACCGCGGTAGTTCAGCGCCTTGAGCTTGCGGAAGACGTTGAGGAAATCGACGCAGCCCTCGCCGAACGGCACGTCGCGGAACTGCCCGGCGCACGTTTCGGTGACCTTGTAGGTGTCCTTGAGATGCACGGCGGCGATCTTGTCGATGCCCTTGACCAGTTCGCTGTCGACGTTGTCGTTCCACGCCGAGAGGTTGCCGACGTCGGGATACACGGTGAACCACGGCGAACGGATGCGTGCGTCCCACTCCAGCCAGCGCGTGATCGAGCTCATGAACCTGGTGTCCATGATCTCGACGCCGATCATCACCTGCGCGGCGGCCGCGCGTTCGACTGCCCATTGCAGACCTTCCTCGAAGCGCGCGATGGTGCCTTCGTCCTGTTCCTCGTAATAGACGTCGTAGCCGGCGAGCTGGATCGTGCGGATGCCGAGATCCTGCGCGAGGACGATGGCCTTCTCCATCAGCTCGCGCGCCTGCTGCCGGATCTGCGGGTCGCGGCTGCCGAAGGGGTAGCGGCGGTGGCCGGAGAGGCACATGGTCGGGATGCGGATGCCGGTTTCGAGCATGGCCTGGTTGATCTTCAGGCGCTCTTCCTTTGTCCAGTCAAGGCGGGCGAGGCGGGCGTCGGTCTCGTCGATTGAGATCTCGACGAAGTCGAAGCCGCAGGCCTTGGCCAGGGCGAGGCGTTCCGGCCAGCTGAGACCCGGTGGGAGGGCTTTCTCGTAGATGCCGAGGGGATTTCTTCTCATGACTGATTCTCTTGTTTATGCGGCCGGCGCCAGCGTGTTGAGCTTGGCGGCCAGTTCGCGGAAGTAGGCGTACTTCTCGCGATAGCGCGGTGCGGCGGAAAGGTCGGGGTCGAGGCGCGAACCGCTCGGGCACATGGCTGCCATCGCTTCGAGGAAAGAGCCATAGACGCCGGAGCCGACGGCGGCGGCGATCGACGCGCCGAGGCAGCCGGACTCCTTGACGTGCATGACTTCGACCGGCATCTCGCTGATATCGGCGACCATCTGCATCCACACGTTCGAGCGTGCCGGGCCGCCGGTCAGGCGCAACAGGCGGTCGCGCCCCGAGAGGGCGAGGATGCGTTCGAGGTGCGAGTGTTGCGAGAAGCAGATGCCTTCATAGACGGCCTGTACGAGGTGCGGCAGTCCGTGCGCGTTGGCGAGGCCATAGAAGCCGCTCGACAGGTTGTCGCCGAGGTTCGATGAGAACAGGTAGGGCAGGAACTGCGCACCGGTTTCGCCCTTCTTCAGCGCCGCAACCATCTCGTCGCAACGCTGGTACGGTTTGGCGACGTCGGCCATGAAGTTGCGCACGAACCATTCGAGGTTCGACGCCGAAGTCGGGCTGCCTTCATGCACGAAGTACTTGCCGGGGATGCAGTAGCGGCCCCAGGTGTAGGGATGCTCGGCGGCGGGAATGCTGTCGGCGATCCAGGTTTCGATCGTCCACGTGCCCATCACGACGTTGATGAAGCGCTCGTCGGCGAGGCCGGCGCAGACTGCTGCGGAGACAACGTCGAAGAAGCCGCCAAAGACCGGCGTCCCGGCGACGAGGCCGGTCTCTTCGGCGGCCTTGGCCGAGACGCCGGATCGGCTTTCGGTCGAACCGATCACCGGCGCGACGCATTCCTGCATCTCGTCAATGCCGAAGAGTTTGAACAACTCTGGCTCGTAAGCGCCGGAGTCGACGTTGTAGAGGTTGCTACCCGAGATATTGGTGATTTCTGCACCGAATTCGCCGGTCAACTTGTAGCGTACCCAGTCGTGCGCCATCAGGACGCGGTGGATGCGATTGTAAGAATCGGCTTCGTTGGCCTTGAGCCAAGCGAGGATGGACACCGGATGGCCGGCCCAGACCTGCTGGAAAGCGTAGGGATACGCGGCCTTGTCGACGTTGCGCGACTTCCATTCGCGGACGATAGGCAAGGCGCGGTTGTCGGAGGAAATGATGCCGTTGCGTACCGGCTCACCGTTGATGTCGACGGCGTACAAGCCCTTACCGTGTGCCGAGAAGCTGACGCCCTTGATCTCGCTCGCGGCGACGCCGCTGTCGGCGATGACCTTGCGGATCGTCGCGCAGACCGTTTGCCACATCGAACGCATGTCGCGTTCGCTCCAGCCGACCGGACCGGCAACGGGGGTGTCGTTCAGGGATGCGACGGCCTTTTCGTTGCCGCGCTCATCGTACAAACCGCTCTTGATGACGGTGCCGCCAATATCGACACCAATGAAGTGGGCCATGGCTGACTCTCCAGTGTTCAGATCCAGATCACAAAAAGAAAAAAAGTGGCCGAGCGGAGACAAAAGCCCGGCCACAAGGAGGATTGATTCATCGTTTCGGGCAAGCGCTTACGCTGCCGTTTCCTGCAGCCCGTGCATCATGTGCTTGAGCGACGGGTAGAGATCGCAGTACAGCTTGAACTGCTTCTCGTATCGACCTGGCTCACCTGCGATTCGGAGGCGACGATCTTGCCGTCTGCGCCGACGAGCAGCGCCTTGGTACTCTGTGTGCCGATATCGACACCAATGACGTAGTCCATCGTTCTTTTCATCCAGTGTGAGCGGCTTTTCGCAAACGCAGGGCAAACGAACCCCCTCGGGGCTTTCGCCCCGATGTGGAGGATCGGTTACGCCCCCGAAGGGGAAGGAAGGGTTACTTCTCGTCCGGGACGAGCAGCACCTTGATCGACTCGACCGAATGCGCACATTCGAAGCCCGCCTTCCAATCGGAGAGCTTGTAGCTGTGCGTCACAATGCCCTTAGAGGTGGCCAGGCCGCGCTCGAGGAGGTCAATCGCCACCGGGTAGGTGTAGGGCGAGAGGTGCGCGCCGCGGATGTCGAGTTCCTTGCGGTCGCCGACGACGGACCAGTCGGTCGTCGTTTCCTTGCCGAACACAGAGAACTCGACGAAGCGGCCGAGTTTGCGGATCATTTCCAGACCTTGCGTGACGCCGACCGGGTTGCCGGTCGCTTCGATGTACACGTCGCAGCCGTAACCGCCGGTGAGTTCCTTGACCTTGGCGATCGCGTCTTCCTTGGCCGGGTTGATGACGAGGTCGGCACCGTAGGTCTTGGCGAGCTCGAGGCGCTCATCAACCGGATCGACGACGATCAGTTTCTTCGGCGTCTTGAGGTGGGCAACCTGCACCATGAACAGGCCGAGCGGGCCGGCACCGGCGATCACGACGACGTCTTCGAGACCGATATCGCCACGATTGACCGTATGGATCGCGCAAGCCAGCGGCTCGATGATGGCCGCGTCTTCAGCGGAGAGGCTGTCCGGGATCTTGTGCACCAGCGAGGTGGGCGGGAAGAGCATGTATTCGGACATGCCGCCTTCGGCCACTTCCTTCTGGAAGCCGAAGATGTTATGCACTTCGCACATCCAGTACTTGCCGCTCTTGCAGAAACGGCACTTGCCGCAGGGGACGATCTGTTCGGCGATGACGCGGTCGCCGATCTTCACGTCGAAGTGTTCGAGCGCGCCTTCACCGGCTTCGACCACCGTGCCGAAGAACTCGTGGCCGGGAACGACCGGGGTCTTGACCCACGGGTCGATACCTTCCGGGCCGCCCCAGAACATCTGGGCGCCGGCGTGGCACTTGTCGTCACCGGCGCAGATGCCGCAGGCGCCGATCGAGATGAGCAGTTCGTTGGCCTTGGGTTTCGGACGGGCGACCTTTTCGAGGCGGTAGTCCTTTGGTCCGTGGTTGATCAGGGCAAGCATTTGGTCGTTGTTGGCACCCATGAGGTTTCTCCTAGTCAATTGGGGTATTTCGTGAATGTGTCTGGGGTGTGTTTGGGCATTCGGGGCGCCGCACCGCGCCGGGGAAACGCGGCGCGACGCCCTCAAATTCGGGTTAGCGGCGTTTCTTCCGTTCGCGGCTGATGTAGATCGCGAAGAGGATGATCAGACCCTTGATGATGTTCTGCACATAGGGCGAGACGCCCATCATGTTCAGGCCGTTGTTGAGCACGCCGAGCATCAGGGCGCCGATGAAGGTGCCGATGATTGAGCCTTTGCCGCCGGCGATCGAGGTGCCGCCCATGACGACTGCCGCGATGGCGTCCATCTCGAAGCCGACGCCGGAGTTCGGCTGGCCGCTCATCAGGCGGGAGCTGAGTACGAGGCCGGAGATGGCGCAGGTCAAGCCGCTCAGTGCATAGATGAATAGCTTGTAGCGGGCGACGCGGACACCGGAGAGGCGGGTCGCTTCTTCGTTGCCGCCGATGGCGTAGATGTAGCGGCCGATCGGGGTCTTGTCGAGCAAGAGGTAAGCGAGGAAGAAGCAGATCAGCATGATGACGACCGGTGTCTGGATTCCGAGAACCGTGCCGCGACCAAAGAACGCAAAGGCTTCGGGCAGGCCGTCGATCGGGTAGCCGCCGGTGTAGATGAGGCCGATACCACGTGCGATCCCCATCGTCGCCAGCGTGACGATGATTGGCGGCATGCCGGCGTAGGCGACGAAGAAGCCGTTGAACAGACCGAAGGCGAGGCCGACGCCGAGGCCGATCAGGATGGCAGCGTAAGGCGGTACGCCGGCGATCATCGAACCGGCCATCAACGTCCCGGAGAGCGCCATGACGGCACCTACGGAGAGGTCGATACCGCCGGAGAGGATCGCGCAGGTCATGCCGATCGCGATGATTGCGTTGATCGAAACCTGTCGGGCGATGTTCAGGAAGTTGTCCGCCGAGAAGAAGTTGTCGGTCGTGACGATCATCACCAGGCACACGGCCACCAGGCCGGCGAGCGGGAAGAAGTACGTCGAACGCTTCATCCGCGTCAGCCAGTTCGCAGGAGCAGTCGAAGAGACGCCTACCTTGCTGTTCATGTTAGTTGCCTGTTGTTGCATAGCGCATTACCTCGTTGGAATTGATTTCATCGCCCGCCAGGGTGGCGACGATGGCCCCTTGCCGGAAAACCGCGACGCGATCGCACAGACCGACGATCTCGGGCAGTTCCGACGAAATGAAAATGATTGCGTAACCCTCGTTGGTAAGCCGGCGCATCAGCATGTAGATTTCTGCCTTGGCGCCGACGTCGATACCGCGGGTCGGCTCATCGAAGATCAACACCTTGCAATGGTGGTTGAGCCAGCGCGCGATGACGACTTTCTGCTGGTTGCCGCCGGAGAGCTGTCCGACGATGGTCATCGGATCGGGCGCCTTGACGCCGACGCGCTTCATCATCTCTTCAGTCGTGCCGTACTCGGCGCGCTGGTTGATGAAGGGGCCCGGGCCCAGATACTTCTTCAGGTTGTTGATCGAGATGTTCTCGCGGATGGCGAAATCGACGATCAGGCCTTCGGTCTTGCGGCTCTCGGGCAGGAGGCCGATGCCTGCTTCAAGCGCTTCGGCCGTGTCCTTCAGTGCCACCTTCTGGTCGCGGAAGATGACTTCTTTCTTGTAGGCGGGATCGGCGCCGATGACCGCACGTGCGAGTTCAGAACGACCTGATCCGACCAGACCGGCAAAGCCGAGGATCTCGCCCTCATGCAGCGTGAAGCTGTTGGACGGCGCGCCTTCGCTGAGCTGGACGTTGCGCGCTTCGAGCACCTTGCGCGGATTCTTCTGTGCTTCCGGCTTGGGCGGGAAGGCTTGTTCGAGGCGGCGGCCGACCATCCATTCGACGAGTTTGTCGACGTCCGTGTCCTTGACGTCGGTCGTGCCGACGTAGTTGCCGTCGCGCAGCACCGTGATGCGGTCGCAGATCTCGAAGATCTCTTCCAGGTGGTGCGAGATGAAGACCATCGTCACGCCGTGTGCCTTGAGGTCGCGCATGATGCCGAAGAGGTGCTCGGCTTCCGACGGCGTCAGCGTTGCGGTCGGCTCATCGAGGATCAGGATGCGCGCGTTGAGCGACAGGGCTTTCGCGATTTCGACGAACTGTTGTTGGGCGACGCTGAGTTGGCAAACCGGCACATCCATGTCGATGTTGATGCCCAGTTTCTGGAACAGCACGCCCGCTTCCTCGCGCATCTTTGCGCGCGTCAGGAAGCCGAGCGAGTTGGTGTACTCGCGCCCTAGGTAAATGTTCTCGACCGCATTGAGGTAAGGAATCAGGCTGAATTCCTGAAAAATGATCGAGACTCCTGCAGCAACGGCTTCGTTGTAGCTGGCGAAATTGTATTCTTTCCCATCCAGAAGGATGCGTCCTTCATCCGGCTGATAGATGCCGCTGAGGATCTTCATCAAGGTCGATTTGCCCGCACCGTTTTCACCGAGCAGGGCATGAATCTCACCTTTGCCTACCGACAAATCGATATTCGTCAGCGCATTCACTCCTGGAAAGCGCTTCGATATCTGTTCCAGTCGCAAAACCGTATTCATACTTGTTCCATATTCAAGAATTTCCCGAGGACTCCCCGCCGGCTGAGCGACGAGGAGAGGGCCACCACGGCAACCGCCTCGCGCGGACAGTCGGGCTTGGAGCCCGGCCATCCGCAGCGAAGAGGCTGTCAGGCAGGCACGATTACCACGTGAAGGTCTTGGCGCCTTCGGCGTCGATCAGCTTGACTTCAACCGGAACGTGGGCCGGAACGTTGGCGCCCCACTTCTTGGCGAGTGCCATGCCGATGGCGATACGGATCTGGTCGCGCGGATACTGGGCGGACGTAGCGATGAATTTGGAACCCGGCTTCTGCATGGCCTTGATGGCTTCCGGAGCGCCGTCAACCGAGGTCAGCTTGATGTCCTTGCCGGACGCTTCGATCGCGGCCAGGGAGCCCATTGCGCCACCGTCGTTCACGCTGAAGATGCCCTTCAGGCCAGGGTTGGCCTGGATCATGTTTTCCGTCACGGCGAGCGCTTGGTCACGCTCTTGCTTACCGTTTTGCGTCGTCACGATCTTGATGCCGGGGAACTTCGCGAGTGCATCCTTACAGCCGCGAACGCGCTCGAGAATCGGCACAACCGGGATGCCGTCGAGAATGGCGACGTCGCCCTTGCCGTCGAGTGCCTTGCCCATGTATTCGCAGGCCATCACGCCAGCGTCGTAGTTCTTCGAACCGACGAAGGTGTCGACCGGGCCCTTGGCGTTCGCGTCAACCGCAGCGACAACGAGGCCGGCAGCCTTGGCGGACTTCACAGCGCCTTCAACGCCGGTGGAGTCGGTCGGGTTGAGCAGAAGGATGTCGATCTTCTTCTGGATCATGTCTTCAACGTCGCTGATCTGCTTGGCAACGTCGTGACGCGCGTCGGTGATGATGACCGTTGCGCCGACCGAAGCAGCGGCTTCTTCCAGTGCCTGCTTCATGGTGACGAAGTAGGGGTTGTTGAGTTCCTGGAACGACATACCGATTTTCAGCGGAGCTGCGGAGACCGGAAGGGCGATTGCTGCACCCAACATCAACGGAAGAACCTTTTTCATTGCTTTCATCACTAATCCCTCGATTTATAGATAAAAAATGCTTCAGGGTTTGAACTGGCGCGCAATCGCTTGCGACGCCAACGGGTGAAACAGAACTACGACTTCGTTTGTGACCGGGCTAAATTTCAGGCAAAAGATCCCCCCGGCAGTACCTAATGCCCTTTTCTCCTACTAGTAGAAAACTGGTGTCAGTGCCGCTAGATTGGCGGTGCGTGGATGCGTTTGATCACGGCTCGGGCTCCTGGAGCGAGAACTCGGACTTCAGCGCTCGATAAAGTCGGCGGAAGCGGGCATGGCGGATTTCCAGGTCCTCCTGCCAGTCCGCGCGTGGGACAATGGTTTCGACAACCGGCGTCGAGGCGCCAAGATCGGTGATTGTGCGGTCGCCGGCGGCCAGGCATGCGAGGCGCGCGGCACCCAGGCCGGCGGCGTCAAAGTCGTTGGCGTGCAGATTGAGCGGCATGCCGCAAGCGGTGACGACGAGTTCGCTCCAGAAGCGATTCTGGCTGCCGTCGCCGATCAGTGAAGCCTGTTTGATGAGCGTGCCTGTGTCCTTGATCGCGGCGATGCCGTCGGACACGCTGAAGGCCACACCTTCGAGCAAGGCGTAGGCGATCATGTCGGGCGTCGTGTCCTCGGTCAGGCCGAAGAAGACGCCGGTGGCGCGCGCGTCGTTATGCGGCGTGCTGGCGCCGTTCAGATAGGGCAGGAAGACCGGGCATTCGTGTTTTCTCGCCTTTGCAGCCTGTTCGTAGATGGTCTCGCGGCTGGCCGAACCGAGAATGCTGGCCCACCACTCGAGGCTCGTCGTACACGCCGGGGCGACGCTCATCTGGCTCCACAGGTTCGGCAGGCAGTGGCCGAAGTTGCGCACGGCGCGCTCCGGGCTCGGGCGCGGCCCGCTGGTGCTGACAAAGCTCAAGCCGCTCGGGCCGAGGCTCACGTACGCGTCGCCTTCCTTGATGGCGCCGAGGCCGAGTGCCGTGGCGGCCGGACGCGAGGCGCCGGTGGCGACGGGGACAGGGCGCTTGAGGTTCCAGGCGTCGGTCAGCGTGGTGCGCAGGCAGCCGGCTTGTTCCGAACCCTCGGTCAGGCGCGGGAAGTGTTCGCGCGACAGGCCGACGGCAGAAATCATGCGCTCGGACCAGTCGCGGTGCCCCACATCGAAGCACAGCGTCGACGACGCATCGGACATTTCGGTGACGAACTCGCCGGTCAGGCGGAAGACGATGAAATCCTTCGGCATCAGCACCTTGGCGATGTTGTCGAAGACGGAGCGCTCGTATTTCTGCAGCCAAAGCAGCTTGGGCGCGGTAAAGCTCGGCAGCGCCATGTTGCCGGTGATGCCGCGCGAGTTGGTGACCATCGCCTCAAGCTCGATGCATTCGGCGCGGGCGCGCGTGTCGCTCCACAGGATGGCCGGGCGCAAGAGGCGGTGATGCTTGTCGAGAAGTACGGTTCCCTGGGCCTGCCCGGAGACGCCAACGCCACCGAGGTTGCTGAATGCTGCGGGCGCGTCGGCGCGGACCTTGGCGATGGCTTCCAGCGTCGCGTGCCACCACTCCTCGGGACTCTGCTCGCTCCAGTGCGACTGTGGCGTGGAGCGCGTCAGGCGTACTGCAGCGTCGGCCAGCGTCTGGTTCTCGAAGTCAAAGAGTGAAACCCTGACTTCGAAGATGCCCAGATTGATGCCGAGGAAGGTTGAACGCGACATGATGGAGGTGTCTTGGGTGCGTGCGAATCGGTTGGACGTCAGGCGACGGCGGAGGCGGTGGCGGAGACGATGTTCATCTGGTGCAGGGCGCGGAAGCGGCTCGGCGGAACGCCCTTTTGCGCCAGGAAGTGACGGTTGAAATTCGAGACGTTGTTGTAGCCGACACGGAAGCAGATGTCGGCGACGGAAAGGCCGGTATCGACGAGCAGTTCGCAGGCGCGGTGGATGCGCAGCGTATTGACGTGCTGAACGAAGGACATCCCCGTGTGCTTGCGGAAGTAGCGCGAGAAGGTCGTGACACTCTGTCCGGCGAGGTCGGCGACGTCGGATTCGCGCAGGTCGCTGGCGAGGTTCTGGTCGATGTAGGAAAGGATCTGGTTGATCGTCGAGGACATGTAGCTCGACGGATCGGGCGTGAATCGGTGGCTGGCCAGCTGCTTGCGCTGTTCGTCCTGGGCGATCAGTTCGAGCAACGAGATGAACAGCGCAACGCGACGGCCGCCCGTTGCGGTGAGCAACTCTTCCATGATCGGACGTGCCGCGGCGCCGGTGGCGTCGGAGAAAAGGACGGCGCGTTTCGACTCCGAAACCAGCTTGTCGAGGAAGCGCATCTCCGGGAAGGCCAGGATGCGCTCGTTGAGGAACTCGGCGGAAAACTGGCAGATGAGATTGCGGCGCTCGACTGTACAGCCTTCTGGCAATTCGCTGACCCAGTTGTGCGGCATGTTCGGGGCCATGAAGACGAGGTTGCCCGGCGCGAAGCGGCCGACGTAGTCACCGACGAAATACTGGCCCGACGTTTCGGTGATCAGCTGGATTTCGTATTCGGGGTGGAAGTGCCAGCGCACCGTGCGGAACGGATAGCCGTGGCCCCAAACCTTGAATGACTCGTGTTGCAGTACATCGACAACTTCAAGATCAGGTTTCATGACAATCCCTCCAAAATGATCGCGTTGCCACGATCGATTTCCCCGTTTGCCCCTCGTGAGGCATTGCTTTCGTTTTCTGAGACCGTATCGCCGGTCTTCTGTTTCTGCTCATCGTCATCTGCAGGTGGCGCCACTTTAGTGCTTGCCGCAACCACGCATCAACCAATAAAGCGCCCATCTCTCGATACTTTTTTGCACCTCTGGAGGTGCTTGATTCGACAGGGAAAAGGCGACATGGCGCGCGATTGTGGTGCGTTCGGCGTGTGAAAAATGCGCAATTTTAGTGAAGAAACGCGCAACCAGAGAGCGGGTGGACGAACGGCGAGAAGAAGGGCTGGCAGCGAGCTTTGGTGAATCAAACGTCCGTTCGCGTGGTTGGAGAGTGGCGTTGTCCACCGTGCTGGACGGCGACCGAGTTGTAGCGAATGTGCGCGTTGATGACGCGCTTGTCGCGCGGCATCAGGGTGAAGGCGTTGATGAGGATCTCGCGCGCTTCGGCAGCGCGTTCCTCGGACCAGTTTTCGTCGAGTTGCTGTAGCGACTCGGCCATCGAAACCATGATCTGCTCGCCGAGTGCGGCTTTCCGGGTCTCGTCGTCCACGCCTTCGCCGTCGCTGCCTTCGAACCAGCTGTTCAGGCGCGCCTTGATCTTGCCAGGCAGTGAGGCCTTGCTCGCAACGCGCGCGATGACTGCGGCGGCGCGACTTACCTCGCCGTGCTGGACGGCTTCTTCGGCGATTTCGACGGCGACGGTGTCGGTTGCGGCGGTGCCGTCGGCGTCGAGGAGATCGAAGGCCTTGTCCAGGCTGGAGCGCGCTTCGTTCATCCTGCCTTTGCCGCGTTGCACCATCGCCGTGGCGACCTCCGAGGCGAGTTCGCCCGACGGGAGCTTGCGCGTTTCGGCGCGCATCTCGTCGGCGATCGCCGCGGCTTCATCGACGCGTTGTTCGTCGATCAGGTTGCGCGTCAGCGACAGGTAGTCGTCAACCTTCATCATCGACGATCGCTGCGTGCGCTCGACCACGCGCTTCAAGGTGCTGATGACTTTCTCGCGGTCGCCGGCGACCTCGGCGACCTCGGCGATCTTCCGCAGCCGATCGGTATTGGTCGACGAGGTGATCGACGACGCGCGTTCGAGGAGTTCGATGGCTTTCTGGAACTCGCCGGCATCCTCGTGAATCTTGGCGAGCAAGTCGTATACCGAGAGAAACTCAGGGTATTCCTCGTTCAGTTGATAGGCTTCGTCCTTGGCTTCGTCGTACTTCTTCTCGCGCTGCAGCATCATCGCGTAGCCCATGCGCGCCCAGGGCACGGCTTGGGTCGATGCGATGGACTGGTAGATGGCGGTGGCTTCTTCGGCGCGGCCGAGCGCGATGAGCGACTCGGCCTTGATGCGCAGGGCATCGAGCGTATAGCGCGGCGTCACCTGGATAGCGCGGTCGCAGGCATGGATGGCATCCTCGTGCGCACAGACCTCGAGGTGGTCGAACACGTGCCGTAGCGCCTTCTTCTTTTTCAACGCGCGGTCGAGGCGGGTGGCGAGCTGTCCCGGCGTGTAAGGCTTGACCAGATAGTCGTCCGGCGCGAATTCGGCCGCGGCGACCACGTGGTTGTACTTGCGTTCGGCCGTGGCGATCATGAACACGCTGCGCAGCGGCAGGATGTGCAGGAACCGCAGCTCCTCCAGCAACTGCTGGCCGTCGCGTTTGTCGTCGAGATGGTGGTCGCAGATGATGATGTCGTAACCGACGTTGCGCGCCATGCGCATCAGTTCGGACGCGTTGGCCGCCATCGAAACGGACGTTGCGCCGATCACCGACAGCAGTTCGCGCATCCAGGTGCGGATGCTGACGTGCTGGTCGGCGATCAGTATTCGAAGTCCGTTGAGCATTGGGTTTCGTGTCTTCTATCGGTTGGGCTGCGCTGCTTTCCGGCGGCCTGTTGCGATGCATTCTACGGTAACTCGAAGGCGCCACCGGTACCAATAGGGCGATTGAGCGACGCGGTCGCCGCGATGAGCGGAACGCGGGCGCGGCGAATCGGTGCGGGACAATCCCGATACATAGAGTTACAATGTGTATTTTCTGTGACGTAATAGCCATGCCAACCGGTTCTTCTGAGCACAACTCCTCGCCTATGGCGGTCCTGCAAAAGTTTCGCGTCATCTATGGCTCAATGCGCCGGCATTTCCGCGACATCGAGGATCGCTGCGGTTTGCCGGCATCGCAGGTGTGGGTTCTGCAGGAGGTGCAGAACAGTCCGGGTATAGGAATCACCGAGCTTTCGCAATGCATTGGCGTGCATCAATCAACGTGCAGCCAGTTGGTGGAAAAGCTTGTGGCGCGTGGCTGTCTCGTGAAGATCCGGCATGATCGTGATCACCGACGGGTCGGGTTGCGTCTGTGCCCCGAAGGCGAGAGGGTGGTTTCGCTATTGACAGGGCCGGCCGAAGGCTTGCTCCCGGCCGCGCTCAACGCCTTGCCGGAAGTGGTGCTAAAAACATTGGAAATAAATTTAACGGAGTTGATTCGCTATCTGCCGCGGCGTAGCGACGCCTTCGCGCACGTACCTCTGGCCGAGATGGTGGGCGCCAACGAGGCGCTCGGCGGTTATGCGCGAAAAGAAAGTGCGGCGCTCGACCTCGAATGCGAGGGGCGATAGGCATGGCCCTGCGTCTTCCCTTGAGCAGTCTGCGCTGGCGAACGCGCTTGACTCTCTGGTTCGCGGCCCTCTGTGCAGGGCTGGCCGTCGTAGCCTTCGCCAAACTCGCCGAACTGGCGCTGGCCCTCTTTGCGCTGATGGTGAAGGTGTATCCGTGGCTTCCGATCGCGTTGACGCCTGTCGTCGGGATGGCCTGTGTCTGGCTGACGATCCGTTACTTTCCGGGGATCCAGGGCAGCGGTATCCCGCAGGTGATCGTCGCCACGCGGCAGGCAACGCTCGGTCGCTCGGTGAGTGCTCTGGTTTCGCTACGCATCGCCTTCGGCAAGATCGTTCTAGGTGCCTTTGCCTTGACCGGTGGCTTTTCGGCGGGGCGGGAAGGGCCATCGGTCCAGGTGGCAGCTTCTATTCTGAACGCGGCGCACCGCTTCCTGCCGCATTCCCGCGCGCTGCGCCAGCGCGATCTGCTGGTTGCAGGTGGTGCGGCCGGCGTGGCTGCGGCCTTCAACACGCCGCTGGCCGGGATCGTCTTCGCCGTGGAGGAACTGGGACGGAAACTCGAGACGCGCACCAGCGGCGTGCTGATCAGCACGATCATCATTTCCGGCCTGGTTGCCATCGCCTTGTTGGGCAACTACAACTATTTCGGCCACATCCGCGTGCCGGTGCTCGATCGTTCGTACTTCGTCCCGGTAGTCGGCGGCGGCCTGATCTGCGGCCTGCTCGGCGGCACGTTCAGCTGGTTGTTGCTGTGGCCGCAGCGACAGAAGGATTTCTCGCTGTGGCGTTGGCGCAAGGCGCATCCGGTCTGGTTCGCCGGAGCGTGCGGTCTGGTCGTCGCCATCGTCGGTGTGGCGAGCGGAAATCTCTCGTTCGGCAGCGGTTACGAGGTCACATCCCGGGTCGTTTCCGGCGAAGCAGAGCTGCCTTGGTACGCGACGATCGCCCGCTTTCTGGCGACCCTGGTGAGCTACTACTCGGGAATTCCCGGCGGTCTTTTTGCACCCTCCCTGGCAACAGGCGCCGCGCTCGGTTCGAACATCTCGCCGCTCTTCGGTCACGCGTCGGAATCGATTCCGATCATCGCTCTGTGCATGACGGGATTTCTCGCTGCCGTTACGCAGTCGCCGATCACGTCGGCGATCATCGTCATGGAGATGGTCGATGGCCATGAGATGGTGATCAGCCTGATGGCCATCGCCCTGATCGCCAAGGCGGTCAGTTCGCGCATCAGTCCCGAGCTGTACCAGCAACTCGCCAACGGCTGGCCGTTGGCGCCTGAAACAGGTTCGCAGGAAAGCACCCCTGCGCAGATCAACGTCGCAACAACGAAGGAAGACAAGCAGCCGCATCCATAAACCACTCAGCGTTTCATCAACGGGCCAGGAACCCACTTTGGAGTATTCCGAAACGTACTACCTTCTTTTAACGCAATCATGCGTGGACTGTGTTTCGGCAGTTGGCGCATGGGCAGAACAGGAGACTTATCGAATGCCTTATTCACACTCCCGCCTCATTGGAAGCATTGGAATCGCAGCACTCGCCGCTTTCGGCAGTCAAGCAACCTACGCCGAATGCGGCCGCGTGACTGTTGCCAACATGAACTGGCAATCCGCCGAAGTCCTCGCTGAAATCGACAAAATCGTTCTGACCGAGGGTTATGGATGCGAAGTCGAACTGGTTCCAGGTGACACGATGCCGACGCTGACGTCGATGATCGAGAAAGGCCAGCCCGACGTTGCGCCGGAAGCATGGACGACCTCGGTGCTCGAACCGCTGACCGCGGCAATCAATGAAGGGCGCCTGCATTACGGCGCGCGTTCCCTGCGGGACGGTGGTGTGGAGGGCTGGTGGATTCCGAAGTTCATCGCTGATGCCAACCCGGAGATCAAGACCATCGAAGACGCGTTGTCGCGGCCGGAGCTGTTTCCGTCACCGGACGACAAGGAGAAGGGGGCCGTGCATAACTGCCCGGCCGGCTGGAACTGCCAGATCACGACGGGCAACGCATTCAAGGCCTGGGGGGCGAAAGCCAAGGGCTTCGTGCTTGTCCCAACCGGCTCGGCCGCCGGGCTTGATGGTTCGATTGCCAAAGCCAACGAGCGCAAGGAGGGCTGGCTCGGCTACTACTGGGCGCCGACGGCGATTCTCGGCAAGTACGAGATGGTCAAGCTTGACGCTGGCGTTGCGCACGATGCCGAGTCGTGGATCAAGTGCAACACGAGTGCCGATTGCGCCAATCCAGCGAAGAATGACTGGGCGAAGGCTGATGTCATGACGGTCGTCACCGATCGTTTCAAGAAGGCCGGCGGGGACGCCTTCAACTATCTCAATACCCGCAACTGGGGCAATGACACCGTCAACGAACTGCTCGCCTGGATGCAGGACAACCAGGCCACGGGTGAGGACGGCGCGCATCACTTCCTCAAGAACTATCCGCAGATCTGGGGCGAGTGGGTGACGCCGGAAGTGGCGGAGCGCGTCAAGGCCGCGCTCTAGGAAACCGCTTCGCACCGCGCTGAAGAAAACACCTCGCGCACGAACGCCGCCGCGCCGCGGCGTTGCGCCGACAGCGCGGTTGAATTCATCTTTCCATCCACGGAATCCGCATGGCCGTGACGCATTGCGGAGCCGGTGGATATCCACATAAGGGGGACCAATAATGATGCCTTGGCCAAACGAGTTTCCGGCGATGAACGCCGAAGCCTTGCGCCAGCTCAAGCGTTTTGTCGACACGGAGTTTCGTGCGTTCACCCGCACTTTCGGATCGATTCTCGAGAGCTTCTTCGCCCCGCTGGGGGACTTCCTGCTGTTTTGCGAGCAACTGCTGACGCGTTCGCCGTGGCCGCTCGTGCTCGGCGCCATCCTGCTGGTCATCTGGCTTGCCTCGCGCTCGATGAAGATCGTCGCCGGCACGCTGATCACCATGCTGCTGATCGGCTACTTCGGCATGTGGAACGACACCATGCGCACCTTGTCGATGATCTTTGTCAGCACCCTGCTGGCGATCGTGCTCGGTCTGCCGATCGGCATCGCCATGAGCCGATCGGCGCGCCTGCAACGCTGGATCAGCCCGGTGCTGGACGTCATGCAGACGATGCCGAGCTTCGTCTATCTCATCCCCGTCGTCATGCTGCTCGGCATCGGGCGGGTTCCCGGCATGCTCTCGGTGGTGATCTACGCGATTCCGCCGGTCATCCGTTTTACCAACCTCGGCATCCGGCTCGTCGACAAGGACTTGCTCGAAGCCGCCGATGCCTTTGGCACCAACGGCTTCCAGAAGCTTTTCCAGGTCCAGCTGCCGTTGGCGCTGCCGACGATCATGGGTGGCATCAACCAGACGATCATGATGGCGCTGTCGATGGTCGTCATTGCCTCGATGATCGGCGTGCCGGGCCTCGGTCAACCGGTGCTCAAGGCCATCGCCAACCAGTATTTCACCATGGGGATCCTCAACGGGCTGGCCATCGTCGGCATCGCCATTGTCTTCGACCGTGCGTCGCAGGCTTACGGCCGACGCATTCAAAAGCATCTGGAGGTGCAACATGGATAACGCAATGCAACAGGCAACTGCAGAGAATCAGGTCGGTATTTCGATCCGGAACCTGTACAAGGTCTTCGGCCCGACGCCGGAGAAGCACATGGAGGCCGTCAAGAACGGCCTGACCAAGCAGGAACTGCTCGACAAGCAGAACCACGTGCTCGGCTTGCGCAACATCAATCTCGACATCCGGCCCGGTGAGATTCAGGTCGTCATGGGGCTCTCCGGCTCCGGCAAGAGCACGCTGATTCGTCACATCAACCGTCTGATCGAACCGACGGCCGGTGAGATCGTCGCCGGCGAGCGGAATATTCTCGACATGAGCCCGCGCCAGCTGCGGCGGTTTCGTTGCGAATCGACGGCGATGGTTTTCCAGAAGTTTGCGCTCTTCCCGCACTACACGATCCTCGAGAACACCGAGTACGGCTTGCGCGTGCAGGGCGTCTCACGCAAGAAGCGGCATGAGGCGGCCAGGCGCTGGATCGAACGCGTCGGCTTGAGCGGTTACGAGGACAGCTATCCGAACCAGCTCTCCGGCGGCATGCAGCAGCGTGTCGGTCTGGCGCGGGCATTGGCCAACGATGCGCCGATCCTGCTGATGGACGAGGCCTTCTCGGCGCTCGATCCGATGATCCGTACCGACATGCAGACGATTCTCCTGGATCTGCAGCAGGAACTCGCCAAGACCATCGTCTTCATCACCCACGATCTCGATGAGGCGCTCCGTCTCGGCGACCGCATCGCCATTCTGCGCGATGGCGAGATCATCCAGCAGGGCACCGGGCAGCAGATCGTCCTCACTCCGGCCGACGACTACATCGCCGCCTTCGTCAGGAACGTCAATCGTGGGCGCGTCATCCGTTGCCGGACGCTTGTCGAAGTCGGTACCGCCGGGCAGGCGATCGAAGGGCCGACGCTCGATTCGAGCATGGTCATCGAAGAGGCTGCACGCGCGATGAGCGCCGAGGGCGCGGAACTGGCCAACGTCGTCAACAGCCGTGGCCGTCACCTCGGGCAACTGTCGATGAAGTCGATCATCGCCGCGATGGTGCCGCCGCAGGCGGGCGATAGCGGCGCGACGCTGCAGCTCGCCGCCTAGCGGCCAAGCGGCGCGTCAAGCCACCGCTGCAGCGTGGCATAGAGGATGTCCGGCTCGAACGGCTTGGCGATGAAATCGTCCATCCCGGCATCCAGGCAGCGTTCGCGATCCTCGGCGAAGGCGTTGGCCGTCATCGCCAGGATCGGCGTTCGACGGTGCGCGGCGAGGGCGCGGATTTGCCGCGTTGCCGCCAAACCGTCCATGCGCGGCATCTGCATGTCCATGACGATGAGCGCGTAGCTGCCGGCGCGCGCCCGCGCGACCGCCTGTTCGCCGTCTTCCGCAATGTCGACGACGAGACCGGTCTCCTCGATCAGGTAGCGGGCGATCTCCATGTTCATCGCATCGTCATCGACGATGAGGACGCGGCGTCCGGCGTGCTGGCGGCGGATTGCCGTTTCGGCGTCACTCGCTGCGTGCAGGACGTTGCTGTCGATCGCAGGGCCGGTCTCTTCGGCCCGGTTCAGGCGGGCCGTAAACCAGAAGGTGCTGCCTATCCCCGGTTCGCTGTCCACGCCGACTTCTCCACCCATCATTTCGGCCAGTCGCCGCGTGATGATCAGCCCGAGTCCCGTGCCGCCGTACTTGCGGGTCGTCGAGTTGTCGGCCTGGACGAAGGCCGAAAACAGCCGCTCGACGGTATCCGCCGGGATGCCGATGCCGGTGTCGCTGACCTCGAAGCGGAGCACGACGCCTTGCGCGTCTTCGGCGACGACGCTGGCGCGCAAGCTGACAGAGCCGTGGTCGGTGAACTTGATCGCATTCGTCGCGTAGTTGAGCAGCGCCTGCTGCAGTCGCGTCGGATCGCCGCGCAGGCGGGCCGGGTAGCGACCAGAGTCGACGCCGAGTGCGAGGCCTTTGGCTTGTGCGCGGTCGGCGACGATGGTGACGACGTTGGCGAGCAGATCGTCGATGGCGATCGGTGCGTCATCGAGCGCGAACTTGCCGGCCTCGATCTTTGAGATGTCGAGGATGTCGTTGATGATTTGCAGCAGATGGCTGACCGAGGTATCGATCTTGTCCAGCCGCTCGGCCTGGGCCCGCGATACGCCGTTGCGGCGCAGGATGTGCACCATGCCCGTGATGCCGTTCAACGGCGTGCGGATTTCATGGCTCATGTTGGCGAGGAAGCTGCTCTTCGCCTGGTTGGCGGCCTCGGCGGCATCGCGTGCGGCGATGAGCGCCTTTTCGGCCTCCTTGCGCTGCGTGATGTCGGTGATGAAGGCAATGTAGCGGGGCGGCGAGTCGTCGCTGCCGGGCAGGAAATGGACGACAATCTCGACCGGGATCACGCGCCTGTCCTTGGTGATGTTGACCGATTCGAACTTCGATCCCTGGTTTCTCCGCAGGCGGCTATTGGGCGATGCGAGGTCGCTTTCATCAAAGTTCGGGTCGATGTCGGGCACACGCATGGAGAGCATTTCTTCTTCGCTGTAACCGAGGTGAATGGCCGCGAAACGATTTACGTAGAGGAAGCGGCCGTTGTCAGCATCGACCCAGTGAATCGCGATGCCGGCGCTGTCCATCGCGAACTGCGTGTCCTGCAGCCGGCGGTTGGTACTCAGCAACTCGCCGGTGCGTTCCTGCACCAGCGTTTCCAGATGGCGCCGATACTGTTCGAGTTCCAGCTCGTTTGCGCGGCGATCGGTGATGTCGCGCGACAGCATCAGGAAACGCTTGTCACCGGGCAGCACGCCGTTCCTCGTCTCCTTGGTCGTCACCGACAGCTCGAACCAGTTCCGTTGGCCCTCGATTCGCAGTTCGATGACGCGGCCATGGTCGCTGCCGTTGACGCTCGCCGCGGCCAGCGCTTCAAGCACGGTTTGCGCGGCCACAGGCGGCAGCACATCGCGCACGTTCTTGTCGAGCAAGGCTTCGCGCGGTTGTACGAGCAGGTTGGAACGGCTGGCCTGGATGTCGTGGTAGCGGCCTTCGCGGTCCATCTCGAAGAGCAGGTCGGGGATCGCTTCGAGTGTCGCAGCGAGATTGGTACGTGCGACTTCGGCGGCGCGTTGCGCCGTTCCCAGCTCGGCAAGCGCGGCGTTGAGGGCGCGCGTGCGCGCGTTGACGCGTATGCGCAGCGCGAGATTCCACGCGAACAGCAGGCCGCCGAGCGCGGCCAGTACCAGCAGGCTCCAGCCGATGTTGCGCATGTACGGCGCAAAGTTGATCGTCGGCTCCATCCATTTCTCGGCCAGTGCACGGAGTTCGTCGGGGCTGATCAATGCCACGCCGTCCTCCACTTCGCCGAGCAACGCCTGCTGACCTTTCCTCACCGCAAGGTGCGCCTGGCCGAGATAGAGTTCGAAGGCTTTGTTGAAATCGTGCTGCGCACCCTTTCGGTAGAGGTAGAAGTCGGCCGGCTGCTCGTCCATGCAGAAGAGCTTGATTTCCTCTGCCAGTGCGGCTTCGATCAGTCGTTCGTAGTTCGGATAGGTGCGAAGCGCGGTGACGCCTTTCTGCTTGAGGATGTCGACGCAGGCGTCGCCGTCCTGCACGCCGATCTGGAAGCCGCGTAGCGTCTCGACGTTGCGGATGCCGCTGATCGAGGCGTGGTTGTAGATCAGCACCGAGAGATCGGCGTAGGGCTTTGAGAAATCGTAGAGCGACTCGCGCGGCGGCGTGCGGTAGATGAGGTCGATCACGTCCGCATTGCCGTTCTGGATCATCTGCTGCGCATCGGTCCAGGACGTCGCGATCAGCTCGACCTTCCGCCCGCTTTTTTCCTGCCAAAGTGCCCAAAGGTCGACAAGATAGCCCTCGACCTTGCCGTCGGCGTTGCGAAAGACATACGGCGGGTAGTTGTCGTCAGTGACGACGCGCAGAGGGCGGTCGTCGCGGGGCGACTTTGATTCGGCAACAACGCAGGTCGTCAGGCCGGCGAACAGCGCCGCCGCGACCAGTAGGCGCAGAAGCGAGCGAAACCCCCGACAGCAAGCGTCCATACAGCGACCTCCCGAAAGGCGTCCGGCCGTCGTTCTAGTCTTCTGGCTGGGGCTGGACGCAGCCTCGGCAGGCATCGTATCACGTCCGTTAATGCGCCTATTCGGGCGGCACGGTGCTTCGCTTGCCTACTTGATCAGCAGTTTGCAGGCGAGCCCGATGCCCGCCATGACAAGGTCGCCCACTTCGAGGTCAAGGCCGAGATTGGACGATGATTTACGCCCCAGGCGCGGATTCTTCTGCCGTTCGATTTCGAGCAGCGCCTCCGCCATCGCCTCCGGATCGCGCCGGTTGTTGGCGACTTCCTTCGTGTGATAACCGGCGAGCGCCGTCTCGACCGCATCCTGATCGAGTATCGCGATCGGCGCCGCGCAGTGGCTGCAGACTGACTCGGTGTGGATGTCGACCGGCGCGCCGCAGCCGGAGCAGTGGATCGTGCCGATGCGCGCGGCCAGCGCCTTGACCTCAATCGGCGCGAGCTGGCGGACGAAGCCTTTCTCGATCATGAACTGGGCGAACACCGTGAAACGCCCGTGCTTCTGCAGACAGCGCTGGTAGGTGAAACGGCCACTCTTGGCTACGTCGAGCACCGGGAGCAGCGCGTCGTCGCAGCGCGGACAGTGCAGCCTGACCGGGTGCGGCATGCGCATTTCATCGCGATGCGCGTGAATCAGCTTGAACAGCTCGATAATCCCGCCGGGACTGATCTGGTAGCTCTCGAAGTCGTCGAACCAGATGCCCTGACAAGGAAAGCAAAGATCGAGATCGACATGGCCGGCGTCGCGCTTGGGCAGCTTCAAGTGCGACATCGGATGCCGGCAGGCTGGGCAGGACGTGGGCGTGGCGTTCATGGTCGAGTTCTGCGAGGGGGGGCAGGGAAGCGGTTGCCGAGCTCCCTGTAGGAGCCTAGTTCTACTGGGCGATTAGCGGCGTTTGGTCGTAGAAACTCCGTCATCGCGTAGCGAACTGCGCTCCCACAAGGGCGCGACGCGGCATCAGTTCGCGCTCAGCGCATCGTTGAGGTTGAATACGAGCATCAGCGACCACGGCGTTTCCTTCGCACCGGTGTTGATCGGGAAAAGAAGGCGTGCGACGCCGTCCTTGTCGATGCTGCGGTAGGGGCGGGCGGCCTTGATCGCGTCTCTAGCCTCCAGCTCCAGATCGTCGGCGGGCTTGCCGACCTTCTCCGGATCGGCATTGGTGACGTAGGAGGCGTTGGTCGAGATCAGCGCGAAGCGGCCGACACCCAGCGGACGCTGGCCGGAAAGCTCGGCCTGCAGGCGTTCGAGCGAAAAATCGGCGCCGAGTGTGCCGATGAAATTGCCGTTCTCCTTGAGCACGACCATCAGCGAGGTCATGCGCACGAACTTGCCGCTGACCCGGTAGTCGTACGGTTCCATCATCAGATCCTGCGACGCCTGGCGCGGCAGTTCGTACCAGTCGTTCATCCCGGGCTTGTCGTAGTCTGCCAGCGGTTCGAGCGCCACGCGGCCGCCAGCGCGGTTCCAGTAGGCGACAAACCGGCCCGAGTCGTCGTGGCCTTTGGCGTTGACGAAGTCCCGGTCGTGTCCGTCGAGTGCGTCGGGTTCGCAGCAGCAGGAGTAGGCGAGAAGGTCCGGACTGGCTTTCAGGTTGGTCGCCAGGACGACATTCAGGAGGTCGCGTGACGGCACGATGCCGGCTTCCTTCTGCCCTTCGATCAAATGTTTGATGCCGTGCATCGAGGCAATCAACGCGGTGAAGCGCGCTTCCAGTCGCGAGGCTTCGGCGGCGAGCATGAGGTTGGCCGTCTGCAGCAGCGATTCGCGCTCGGCCTTTTCCACGCCTTGCGCCGCTTGCGTCGTTTCGTTCTGGATCGACATCACCATGCGGCTGATGTCGGCCGTCGCCTTGGTCGTGCGTTCGGCCAGTTTGCGTACTTCATCGGCAACGACGGCAAAACCGCGTCCCGCCTCACCGGCGCGCGCGGCTTCGATGTTGGCGTTCAAGGCCAGAAGGTTGGTGTGCTTGGCAACCTGGTTGATGACATCGGCGACCGTCCGGATCTCTGCCGAGCTGCTTTGCAGGCCGCTCACCAGCTTCTTCACGCGTTCCATCGTGCTGGTACTGCTGTTGTCGGATTGGTCTGGCGCTGTCTTGGCCACGGGCGCCCGGGTTGCGATTTCCTGCATGGTCTTCCTCTGTCGTGTACGCCGGTACGCAGTGAGCATCGAGCAAAGCGTGTCCGGAGTCGTGCGGATTATTGTTTCCCGCCGGCAGTACGACTGGCTCGAGCAGCGAGCGTCATCGACCGGCAAGGGCCTGGATTCTTAGCCGGGAGAGGATACCGCAAGGCGCGTTAACAGAGAATCCTGTGATCGTATTCTGCTATTGCTCCCGCATGGGCTTGCAGACTTACGATCGGCGATCAGATCGAAACTAATACGTCACAACGCGAGCGGCCCACGACGTGCCGGGTGACGCTGCCAACGAGCAATGTTTCGAGTAGCCGATGCCCGCTCCTGGCAACCACGATCAGGTCGAGCATGTGGGTCTGTTCATGTTCCAGAATGCGGCGGAGAGGATCGCCCTGAAGCACCGAGAAACGCGTCCGCTCAGTGGGCAGCCCGGCGTTGTCGCTGAGCGTATGCACGCTCGCGGCCGCTTGGGTACGCGCGGTTGCGCGGTAGTGTGTGAGCAGCTTCTCGCCGACCTCGGCATTCTTCAGCTTTTCGGCGAATGGTGCGTCGAAGGCGTGGAGCAGCACGTATTCGGCGCTGGGGGCGATTGCCCTAGCCTCGATTACCGAACGCTGTGACGCCGTCGATAGATCGACGGCGACCAGAACGCTCCGATAGTCATTGTGTGCGGCGCGCTTGACGATCAACACCGGGCAGCGGGCGCTACTGATAATGCGTTCAACCGTCGTGCCGACAAGCAGGTGCTGTACCAGATTCCCTCCAGAGTCTCCACAGATGATCAGATCCGCAGCCGCGCTCTCGGCTTCCCGGGCAAGTTCAGACAAGAAGTTGCCGGTGACAATGCGGGTGCGGGTGGAGATCTGGTATTGCTCGAAGAGGCTTGCCGCGAGTTCGTCCAGCCTCGTACGTGCAGCTTCAACGGCTTCTTGTTCGGAGAATGTCGGTTGGGTGGACCATAGCTGCTTGAACACTTCGATTGACGGAGGCTCCGATACGTGCAGCAGCGTCAGCACGGCGCCGGTTTGCTTGCTGATTCTCGCCGCGCGTACAACCGCATGATGCGCAGGGCCGGAAAAATCGGTCGCCGCCAGGATGTTGGAAAACTTCTTCATGACCGCCTCCTTCATCGACAGTGATGCGAAGCCGCTAGGCGTGGTGCGTTGATTGTTCCGCGGCAAAACGTTCGAGAATATGGCCCGACATGGTGCGCGCCAGCGCATCTTCGCTGAAGAACACCGTGCCGACTTCTTCGTCGCGCAGCAATTCCGATTCGTCTTCGTTGTGTGTGCGCAAGACGATTTCGATATCGGGATTTAACGTCCTGGCGGTATGTGCCATTTGCCGGACGTCGATCGGATCGGACAGGGCGACGACGAGCATCGCGGCGTCGGCAATATGCGCCTGGATGAGTACCGCGGGCTCGGCGGCGTTGCCGGTCACGGCCGCCTTGCCTTCACGGCGCAGTGATTCGACGAGTTCGCGGTTTTGCTCGGCGACGACGTAGGGGATCGCGTGCGCGTCGAGCGCCGCGGCGATACGCCGTCCGACCTTGCCGTAGCCGACGAGAACGATCTGCCCTTCGAGATACTTGCGCTCGGTACTCATCGGCAACTCGGCGTAGGGGTCTTGCCGCTGTTCGAGCTTGCGTGCATAGCGCGAGCGCTTGAGGAGCCAGTGCTTGAAGGGCGCGATGGCGGCGAAGACGAACGGGTTGAGCGCGATCGAAATGAGCGCACCGGCGAGCACCAGGCTGATGCCTTCCTTCGGCAGGAGTCCGAGCGAGAGCCCGAGACCGGCGAGGATGAACGAGAACTCGCCGATCTGGGCGAGACTGGCGGAGATGGTGAGCGCGGTGCTGAGCGGATAGCGGAAGAGGAGGACGATGGCCAGCGCGGCGAGCGACTTGCCGACGATGATGATGGCGACAACACCGAGTACGCGCATCGGCTGTTCGATCAGGATCGCCGGCTCGAAGAGCATGCCGACCGAGACGAAAAAGAGGACCGAGAACGCATCCTGCAGCGGCAGCGATTCGGTCGCCGCGCGGTGGCTGAATTCGGACTCGCGCATCACCATGCCGGCGAAGAACGCGCCGAGAGCGAACGACACGCTAAACAACGCAGCCGCACCGTAGGCGACGCCGATCGCCGTGGCGACGACGGCGAGCGTAAACAACTCGCGTGAGCCCGTGCGCGCTACCTGCCAGAGCAGCCAGGGCACCGCACGCCGGCCGACGAGCATGATCAGGGCGATGAAGGCCGAGACTTCGAGCAACGTGAAGCCGATGGTCATCCAGAGCGGTTTTCCGTCGCCGCCATCGGGCGCCGCGCCGCCGAGCAGGCCGGCGAGCGGCGCCAGCATGACGAGCACCAGCACGGTGACGAGGTCTTCGACGACGAGCCAGCCGACGGCAATGCGTCCGTTCATCGATTCGATGATGCCCCGTGTTTCGAGCGCCTTGATCAGCACGACCGTGCTGGCACAGGAGAGCGACAGGCCGAACACCAGTCCACTGCCGAAACTCCATCCCCACCAGTGGCTCAGGGCGATGCCGAGCACGGTCGCCAGCCCCATCTGCGCGACCGCACCGGGGACGGCGATACGTTTGACAGCGAGCAGATCCTTTATCGAGAAGTGCAGGCCGACGCCGAACATCAGCAGCATGACGCCGATTTCCGACAACTGCGAAGCCAGGCCAACGTCGGCGACGAAACCCGGCGTCGCCGGACCGATGAGAATTCCGGCCAGCAGGTAGCCGACGAGGGCCGGCACCTTCAGGCGCTCGGCGACAAAACCGAGGATCAAGGCGATGCCGAAGGCGGCGGCGATGGTCGTGATCAGGGGGATGTGATGTTCCATTTTGCCCTTTGCGTCGCAGGTCATTTCGGTCGGTATGGTCCGAATATACCGCATCGTGAGCGAGCGAACCGGGCGGGAGGGTTCTTGCTGTCGAGGGGGCGGGCGACGTCAGCATCGCCGGTGTTCAGGGTGCGCCGGGGCGCGGGGTTCTTGCCGTGGTCTTCCATCGCCACGCCGGCTGCCGTAGAGGAGGAGACGGCGGCCGGCGTGGCGAATGCCAGGCGACTAGTTCGTGCTCTTGTGCCGACCCATCGTTTCATTGGTCCGGTGCATGTCCTTGAGTACCTGTTCGATCCAGCGGCGCTTCATTTCAATGCCGAACTTCGCGTTCGCCTCGGTTGCCGAGAATACGAGAGGTGAGGACGGCTGCGATGTGGGTTGCAGATTTGCATTCATCGTGAATCTCCTTGATAGCGATTGATCGGAATCGGGCGACGTTGCGAGGGCTTCCAGAGCAACGTTCAGTGACGCCAGCATAGCGAACGCAGACACGCCCGGCTTGACTCTGCCCGCCATGCACATGACCGGTGGCGCCAGCATTGGCGTCTCCCTTCGCGCGCATTGTCTGCATGCCATGTTGCTGTTTCATGATGGCGCCGATGGCCATGCGATCGGCGTGGCAAGTCAAGCGTGACGGGTTGGGGCTGGCTAGGCTTCGTCCATCGACTCCATACGACCAGACAAGTGAAAGGACACGATGCTTGACCAACCCGCCCCGCGCAATCGAAGGTTCGACGAATCGACGCCTGGTTCGGCCGCGTCGTGCGATCCGATTACCGGCTTCCTGAACAGGAACGCCGGCCTGCATGCGGCGGCGCGCGCCGTTGGCGAAGCCTGCAGGAAGGTATCGCCGCTGGCCGTGCTCTGGCTCGACGTTGACCGCTTTCGCCAGGTCAACGACTCGTTCGGCCACACCGCCGGCGACAGCGTCATCGCTCACGTCGCCCAGCGGATGCGGGGCGTTGTCACGCAGCCCTGCGAGTTCATTCGCATGGGGAGCGACGAGTTCGTCGTGCTGATTCCGGACCTCGATCGAAACGGCGCCGAGCAACTGGCGCGCCGGTTTCTCACGGCGATCGAACAGCCGATGCCGATCGATGGCATCCTGATCCGGCCGTCGGCGAGTGTCGGCGTTGCGCTCGCCCAGCCGGACAACGATCCGCTCGGCCTGCTCGAGCGCGCCGACCGGACCATGATCGAAGCCAAGCGGCAGGGCGGCAACCGCGTACTCGTTGCCGGCGAAGAGGTGTCGACCGGACGCCTCGGCGTGCAGCTGGCGCGTGACGAGTTGGCAATCGAGAGCGCGCTGCACGGTGCGTTGGAAAACAACGATCTGCAACTGGCGTTCCAGCCGATCGTGCGCAGCGACGGGCGAATCGAGGCGGTCGAAGCGCTGATGCGCTGCAATGCGATGAATCTCCAGATCTCAGCGGCGCGCTTCATCCCTGTCGCCGAGAAAACCGGACTCATCATCCGCCTCGGCGAATGGAGTCTGCTGCAAGGCGCGCGCTACGCCGCCCAACTGCGCGACCTGGGACACCCAGCCAAGGTTGCGATCAACGTCTCGCGCGCCCAGTTGATATCGCATTCGTTCATGCAGGGCTTGCACGGCGCGCTCGTCTGTGCCGGCGTTGTCCCCGAACTGATCGAGCTTGAAATCACCGAATCGCTATTCATGGATCTTTCGCCGATCGTTCGGGACAACATGCGCAGCGCGCGCGAGGCGGGCGTCGGGTTGGCTATCGACGACTTCGGTACCGGCTACTCCTGTCTGGCCAGCATGAAGGACTTTCCGGCGACCAAGCTCAAGTTCGACCGCGCCTTTGTCGCCACCTTGCCCGCGGATGCGCGCGCCTTCGCCATCGTCAAGGCGATGACGCAGCTGGCGAAGGATCTTGGCATGGTCGTTGTCGCGGAGGGCGTCGAAAACGCGGCGCAGTTGGAGTCCTGCCTGGCTGCCGGTGTCGACGCGATACAGGGATATTTCATCGCGCCGCCGATGCTTGACTCGGCCCTGTGGTCGTGGATGAAATCGCGAAGGAAACACTGGCGCGTAGTAAGTCGGCCGACCCCTTGAGCGGCTTCCCCGGCAGCCGGCCGCCGTGGGGGGCGATGCGCTATATTCGAGTCTCGGATTCTTCAGGGGCTTGCGTATGGCATCGACGACCTTTCTTGCGACCTTCGGGCTGATCGGCCTGCGCCTGATCGAGCTGCACGGGATCGAGCCGCGGCAGTTTGCGCGACGGCTGGGCATCGACTCGATCGTCGTGCCCGATGCCAAGACCCGTTTGCCCACCGATCTCCTCGATAGCGCGTTCGCCGCAGCCATCGCGCAGATTCGCGACCCGGCGTTTGCCCTGCGCACGGCTGCGCACGGCGCTCAAGCGGCTGGCGCGTTTTTCCAAAACGCTGGGGCAAAAGGCGACGTGCCACTGCCAGGAAGAAGCCGAGACCTTGCGCTTCATCGTCGATCACAAGCGTGGCAACAATGCCACCGGTTACGCGATGGCCGACTTCTGGATGGCGCTGGCCGTGTCGATGTGCCGGACGAACTTTGGTGCATCGCTGCCGCTGGAAGCCGTGACACTGCGCCGTCCACAGCCTGGCGACGCGCGTGCATGGGAAACCTACTACGCGTGTCCGGTGCTTTTCGGCGCACGTGAAGACAGTTTCACGCTCGCGCGTTCGGTCGCCGACCAGGATCTGCCGACTGCCAACCAGGAGTTCGCCAAGACTTTCGACGCGATCCTGATTTCCCAACTCGCCGCACTGTCCGACAGCGATCTGGAAACACGCTGCAAGGCCTACCTGCTCGACCAGCTCACGTCCGGAGAGCCGTCGGAAGAGGATCTGGCCAAGGCGATGGCCATGAGTCGGCGGACATTGCAACGCAAGCTTGGGCAACTCGGTCTTTCGTACAAGGGATTGCTCGAACGCGTGCGTTACGACCTGGCCCTGCGTTATCTCGACGATCCGCAACGGACCATCACCGACATCACCTTCCTGCTTGGCTTTGCCGAGCAGAGTTCGTTCAGCCGGGCGTTCAAGCGCTGGAACGGGGAGGCACCGACGACCTATCGCGAGCGGCGACAGGTGACCGTCTGATCGATGATGAACGCGTTGACCTCGGCAAACCGCCTCGCACATACTCGAACGCTATTCAACGTCATCGCAGGATGCCCTCGCCATGTCAATGCATACGCCCTATGCCGCCAACCCCGAGCGCTACGCGACCATCCCTTATCGGCGCAGCGGGCGCAGCGGCCTGACGCTCCCCGTCGTCTCGCTCGGCCTGTGGCACAACTTCGGCGGCGTCGATCGCTTCGAAACCGGGCGCGAAGTGGTGCGCACCGCGTTCGACAACGGCATCACGCACTTCGACCTCGCCAACAACTACGGTCCGCCGCCCGGCTCGGCCGAGGAGACGTTCGGCGCCCTGTTGCGCACCGACCTCAAGCCGTATCGCGATGAGCTGATCATTTCCAGCAAGGCCGGCTACACGATGTGGCCGGGGCCGTACGGCGACTGGGGTTCGCGCAAGTACCTGATCGCCAGCCTGGACCAGAGCCTGAAGCGCATGGGGCTCGACTACGTCGATATCTTCTACCACCACCGCCCGGACCCGGAAACACCGCTCGAAGAGACGATGGCGGCGCTCGCGCACATCGTCAGCAGCGGACGCGCCCTCTACGTCGGCCTCTCCAATTACCCGGCCGACCGCATGCGCGAGGCCGCCGCGCTGTTGCGCCAGCTCGGCACGCCCTGCGTCATTCATCAGCCGCGTTACAGCATGCTCGACCGCCGCATCGAGGCCGCGCTCTTGCCGGCGCTGGCCGATCAGGGCATCGGCTGCATCGCCTTCTCGCCGTTGGCGCAGGGCATCCTGACCGATCGCTATTTGACAGGCGACATTCCGGTGGACTCGCGCGCCGCGCGTGGTGCCTTCCTCAAGCCCGAGCAGCTGACGGCGGAACGCCTCGATGCCGTGCGCAAGCTTAACGAAATCGCCGCGGCGCGCGGGCTGTCGTTGGCGCGCATGGCACTGGCCTGGGTCTTGCGCCACGCTTCGATGACGTCCGTGCTGATCGGCGCCAGCCGCCCGTCGCAGGTGCTTGATGCCGTCGCCGCGACGCACGCTGCGCCGTTCGAGGTCGAGGTGCTGGCCGAGATTGATCGTCTGGTCGCGCCGTTGCAGCCTTGATCGTCGAAGTAGCACTGCGGCATTTATCCCGGAGTTGTAGAAAATCGCTCAAGTTATCAATAAGTGCCTGGTTTTTCGGGAGGCATGAATATAATCTCGCGGTTACGTAGTCCGTTCCCAGGAGCGATGGTTTGGAAAAACAGTGGTCTTTGGAGTCTTTCGGTACGGACGGCACGCCGGTCGAGTTTGTCATCGCCCAGTTGCCGTACCGGGTCGGCCGTAGCAAGGAAAACGATCTGGTGATTCCGGCGCTCGGCCTATCACGCTTCCACGCCGTGCTGCAGCGCGATATCAGCGGCCAGCTGCGCCTGATTGACGAGAACAGCACCAACGGCACCTTCGTCAACCGCGAACGGATCGAGGGCTACTGCCTGCTCCGGGAGAACGACATCATTCATTTCGCCAGCGCCGAGTTCAAGCTGCGCATGACGCTGGTTGATCAGAGCGATGTGCTCGCCTTTGACCAGATGCACACCATGATCATTCCGGCGAACATGGCGCTCTCCGAGAACTTCGTGCCGAATGAGGTCGAGTTTGACGAACTGCTCACGGGCCAGGGTATTTCCGGGGCGGCGCAACCGATCGTCGATGCGCGCTCGCGGCAGGTCGTCGGCTACGAACTGCTCGGGCGGGCGAATCATCCGCAATTGCCGACGAGCCCGATGGAGTTGTTCGGCCTGGCCGAGGCGATGGGGCGAGAGGTCGATTTGAGCCTTGCCTTCCGCGAATTCGGCCTGGGCAAGATGGCGCCGCGCGTTGCCGGCAATACCTTGTTCATCAACGTGCATCCCAAGGAGACGTTCAGCGAGACTTTCATCGAATCGCTCGCGCGTCTGCGGCAGCGCTCACCGGAGATGAACATCGTCGTCGAGATACACGAATCGGCAGTAACCGACGTCGAGCAGTTGCGTGCGTTGGCCAACCGCCTGATGCAACTCGGTATCCGCTTTGCCTACGACGACTTTGGTGCCGGGCAGGCGCGTCTGCTGGAGCTTGCCGACGTTCCGGCGCACTTTGTGAAGTTCGACCGGTCGCTGATTCGCGGCATCCACAAGGCGAGCGAACGCAAGCGTCACGTCGTGCGCGATCTCGTGCAGATGGTTCTGGCAACCGGGTCGGTGCCGCTCGCCGAAGGCGTCGAGGACGAGGAGGAAGCGCAGGCCTGCGTCGAAATGGGCTTCGTGCTGATCCAGGGCTACCTGACCGGTCGGCCGATTCCGGCGGATTCGCTGTAGCCGGTCGCTGTTTCCGCTGCTTGCGAGCGTGATCAGCGCTCGAGTTCGTCGTCCGTCAGGCTGCCGATGACGAGCATCCGGTAAAGCGCTTTCTGTGACAGCTCGGCGACGCCTTTCGCGTAATCCTGGAAGCTGTCGACCATTTCGAGCATGGCGTCGAACTCCTCTGGCGAATTGCGCCGGATCTCCTTGAGCATTTGTGCGCTCGACGACATCGCAACGAGGCAGAGCTTGTGCTGGTGCAGACGCTCGCGCGTGGCCGCGGCTTCTTCGAGGAGCCTGATTTCGTCCGGCGAGATATCGGCGTCGAAATCGGCAAGTTGTTCAATCTCTTCGGACGAGAGATCGTTCGTATCGTCTTTGGGCATCGTGTGTTCATCCATGCGGTGCTTCCCTGAAGCGAGCCGCATAGTCTACTTCGCCTTTGCCACCTTGATCCTAAACCCCTCACCACAGAGACACAGGGGCACAGAGAAGAGCGAGAAATCAACCGGTTATCTACTCCGGATAATTCACCCGACGGGTGAGCGCCAGCAACGTCGTAAAGCCTTGTTCTTCCTCTGTGTTCTCTGTGTCTCTGTGGTTCAGCTGAGATTTTCAGGTTGATTGCTTTCTACATCGAGCCTTCGATGCGCGGCGGCGCGCTGCCGCGCAGGGTTCCGAACAGTTCGAGCACCGGGCGCGGCAACGAGTGTGCGGACTGGCGCCGGTGGATCGCCTGATTCAGCGCCGTGGTCTCCTTGCCGAACAGGTCGCGCTGATCGCGGCTCTTCCGGCTTTCGGCGATGCTCTTCAGGCAGCGCCAGCGCTTGACGCCCTTGGATTGCACGAGGGTGACTTCGTCCCTCGCGTGATGCTTGCGGCAGGAGTAGCAGAAAACCGTGTCGGTCATGGTGATCTCATCCTCGCTATCGACGACGCGGCGATCATCCAACGCGTTCGTTACAGGCATATGTCAGCGGTAAGCGTTCGGTTGAGCGGCAAAGCACACGAGTTGCGATTGGCCTGTCACTGGTCTGTAATACAAATCGAATAGATTCGTAACACGGAAAGAGCCCGCGCGCAGGTGCTGCAATCGGCAAGATCGCGCCGGCTCAAGTCGCGACAACCCCCGCAACAGAAATTCGGCCGCCAATAGAAAGAAGAGAACCGCGATGAGCACGGACAAAACGCTGCAACAACAGGACTACGAGTCCCGCATCTACGACGAAATGCTCGACGGATTTGACGAAGAGCTGGAGATGGAGATCGACGACGATCGCATGAATGCGTTGATCGCCGACGTAGTAAATTCTGAGGTCGAGGGTAGCGGCCTGAGCCGCAGCTTCTACTTCAAGGAGCTGTTTCGCCTGCAAGGCGAACTCGTGAAGTTGCAGGACTGGGTCGTGCACAAAAAGCTCAAGGTCGTCGTCCTCTTCGAAGGGCGCGACGCGGCGGGCAAAGGCGGCGTCATCAAGCGCATCACGCAACGCCTCAATCCGCGCGTCTGCCGCGTCGCTGCGCTACCGGCGCCGAGCGAGCGCGAACGCAGCCAGTGGTACTTCCAGCGCTACGTCTCACACCTGCCGGCGGGCGGAGAGATCGTTCTCTTCGACCGTAGCTGGTACAACCGCGCCGGGGTCGAGAAAGTCATGGGTTTCTGCACCGAGGACGAATACGAAGAATTCTTCCGCACCGTGCCCGAGTTCGAAAAGATGCTCATCCGCTCCGGCATCATCCTCATCAAATACTGGTTCTCGATCACCGACGACGAGCAGAACCTGCGCTTCACCATGCGCATCCACGATCCGCTCAAACAGTGGAAGCTCAGCCCGATGGACATGGAGTCTCGTCGCCGCTGGGAGCAATACACGACGGCCAAGGAAACGATGCTCGAACGCACGCACATCCCCGAGGCGCCGTGGTGGATCGTCGAGGCGGTGGACAAGAAGCGCGCGCGTCTCAACTGCATCCACCACCTGCTAAGCCAGATTCCCTACGCCGAAGTCGAGCGCGAGCCGGTCGTGCTGCCGGAGCGAGTGCATAACCCCGACTACCTGCGCCATCCGGTGCCCAAGGAGATGATCGTCCCGGCAATCTATTGAGATCGACGGTGGCGTCTCTGCAATCGGGGGCCATGAAGCCTCCGCTCGTCGGTCTGACGATTAGCTCGTCAGCTTGGCATGGATGCCGGTGATGCGGTCGTTCAGCATCTGCCGGATTTCGGCTTCGTGCTCCGCCATTGGGCGCACCGGGACCAGGTCGAGCGCAACGGCTTGCGGGACGTCGCTGGCAAAGAGCAAGGCCGCGGTACCGTTGAGCATCGCCAGCATGGCTTGACGGGCTGCCAGGGGATCGAGGCCGAACGATTCGGCGAGCCGCTCGACTTCAGCGAACTGGAAGCCAAAATACGTCGGCCCCATCGCACTGATTACCGCATACGTTTCCAGCAGCGATTCGGCGACCTCGGGCGACTCGCCCAACGGGGCAAGAACGCGCCTCAGCTCCAAGCGTTCCGTTCCCGGGAGCGCGCTGCCAAAGACCACGGGGTTGTACCCTTTGCCGATTATGCTCGGCGCGTTGGGGTTGAGCCGCGCCAGACGATTGAAGCCTGATAGTTTCTCGGCCAGCGTTGCCAGCTTGACCTTCGGTGCCAGCGAGCAGAGTACGGCATCGTGTCGCAGATGGCCGGCCACAGCAGTCAGCGCTTCGCCCATTGTCGGCGGATGCAGGGCCGCAAACACCAGATGAGCACCGGCCGCCTCGCCCAGCGTTCCGGATCGAACTTCAGGAAACTCCGCCTGCAAGGCAATGATTGCGTCCGGGTTGGTGTCATGGGCAATGACAAGACCTGGGATTTCTCCGGCACGCTTCCAGCCCCCGAGGAGAATGCGCGCAACGCGTCCGGCACCGATGAAACCGATCGATTCAAACATGGTTACCCCTTTCTTGAAAGTCAAAAAAATGACGCTTAACACACGGCTGTGAAGACATGGTCAAGGACGATGGTGACCGAGACGCCGCGGCCGATCAGCGCACGAAAGCCTCCTAACCAGTGTGTTCGGAGGAGAAGACGAATCGACTGCGAAATGGATGCAGAAAACGAGAACGACCCATTCAGGTGTCGCTTACCAGGTCGGTGGGAGCCGGTCCGGTTGGATGCAAGTGGCGCGAAAATGAGCTCGGACTTTGCGCCTTCGTCGATCAATGGCGCGCAGTTGCACCGTTACCGACGATTGGCATCCGAATCTTCGGCCAGCGGCGCGCGTGGGGTGAAACAGCAGACTTTTCCAGTGTCGTCGAACTTCACCAGGCAGGCTTTGACCAGTCGGGCTTGCAGACGGGTCCGTGCGCGCTGAACACGTGATTTCGCGGCAGGCAGAGATATTCCCATGAGCCGCGCGTACTCCTGCTGGGTCGTACCGTCGATATCGCACATGACGATGGCTTGCCGATCTTCGAGGCTCAGTTCGCTCAGGACACGCGGCAGACATTGGCTGAGCCGGTCTACACCTGCCATATCATCCGCTTCTTCCACTACCAAGTCCTCCGGAAGCTCAACGGCGGTCTTGGTCAGGCGGTGGTGGTCGATCAGCAGGTTGCGGGCGACATGGAACAGCCACGCGCGGGGATTTTCGATGTTGCAGAATGATCGCCCTTGCTGAACGGCCTTGAGAAAGACCTCCTGCAGCAGGTCATCGGCTTCAGCCGTGTTGCGGCATTGACGGCTCAGGAAGGCGCGCAGCTCAGCCTTGTGCTGGCGCCACGCTCGCTGGTGACATCGGTAAGAGTTGTCGGAATCCATGATCGCGATCCGTCAGATGTTGGTCCCTGCCATGCCGGCAAGGACGAAGTCATGATTCAACGCCTGAATCCGGCACTTGGCAATACGATCGGCTAAGCAATACACCGGGCTTCTTGTGCAGACGTCGGCCGTAAAGGTGGGTCATATTCCTGCAATCTGCTCTCCTTACCATCGGCGATCGTCCGTCTTCCGGTTAGTTGACCGGCGACGGAAAGTCATACCGTCGGAAAGGAGAAGACGCATGTCCAAGAAGAAGTCGTTGGCCCAACTGGAAGCCGAACTCGCAAAGACCAAGGCCAAGCTCGCCAAATGGAAGAAGCGGGCGATCAAGGAGGTCGATGACGACTTGTACATCCGCTTCTCCGGCACGCTCGACGTCGAAGTCGAGATTCCCAAATCGGTCCTGGCCGAAAACCGCTGGAACGCGCTCGAAGAAGATTCGCGTGCGCGGCTTCTCTACCGGCTCGTGCGCGAAGAGTTTGTCGCGCAAGCCCGCGGCGACACGCTACGCGACAACTTCATGAGCAATGCGCGATGCGAAGCCGTGGATAACGACGATGGCGAGGCGTTCGACTTCAACGACATCGGCCGGATGTCGCTTGAACGGTTGGAAGAGATGGGGGTGCTGGACGATTGAGGCGATGGTGACGGTGCCATCCGGGCACCATCGGGTGGCCTCCTCGTCAGGAATCGAACCTGAATCTCACGCTTAGGAGGCGCGTGCACTATCCGTTATGCTACGAGGAGAACGGGCGGTATTGTACTTGCTCGGGCTCGCCGGCGGCAAATCAGAGTCACGGGACGCGAACGCTGATGTCGGCACGCAAGGTCCACGCGCTGCAGGCGCGTTAGAATCTCGCGCTTTCCCCGGAATCGGACGGCGTGCGGTATTGCTGCCGATTCATGCGTTGTCCCCTCTTGAGTGATTTCTTCCCATGCCGTACCTGATTCTGTCCGACGCTTCGCTCGCCTTTGGCCATGTCCCGCTGCTCGACCACGCCGAGTTCGTTCTCGAACCGGGCGAGCGCGTCGCACTGATCGGACGCAACGGCTGCGGCAAGTCTTCGCTGCTGCGCGCGCTCGCCGGGCAGGGCATGATCGATGATGGCACGGTCTGGCGACAACCCGGCGTGCATCTCGGCTACGTGCCGCAGGAGCCGCCGTTCGATCCCGAACTCACCGTCTTTGAAGCCGTCGTCGCCGGTATGGGCGAAGTCTCGCGGCTGCTTGCCGAGTACCACGCGGTATCGCACGCGCTGGCCGATGAGTCGGCGGCCGATCAGACGGGCCTGCTCGAACGTCTGCACCAACTTCAGGGCGAGCTGGAAGCGCGCAATGCCTGGTCGTTCGAGACGCAGGCCGAGCGCGTCATCCAGCGCTTCACGCTCGACCCGGACGTGAAGGTCGGTACGCTTTCGGGCGGACAGAAGAAGAGACTGGCATTGGCGCAGGCGCTGGCGGTGTCGCCGGAAATGCTGCTCCTCGACGAGCCGACGAACCACCTCGACATCGGCGCGATCGAGTGGCTGGAAGAGATGCTGATCGGTGCGAACGTGTCGATGGTGTTCGTCACGCACGACCGGCGTTTCCTCGACCGCGTGGCGACGCGCATCGTCGAACTCGATCGCGGGCGGCTGTTGTCGTGCCCCGGCAATTTCGCGGCGTACCAGGCCAAGAAGGAGCAGATGCTGCACGACGAGGCAATCCAGAACGCCAAGTTCGACAAGTTCCTCGCGCAGGAAGAAGTGTGGATACGCAAGGGCGTCGAAGCGCGGCGCACGCGCAATGAAGGGCGTGTCTTGCGTCTTGAACAACTGCGCCGCGAACGCGCGGCACGGCGCGACCGGCAGGGCAAGGTCGAACTCGCGCTCGATGCCGGCGACAAGAGCGGCAAGCTCGTTGCCGAGCTGACCCACGTCAGCAAGAGTTTTGGCGAAGGCGTCGGTGAAAAACGCGTCGTCCGTGATTTCTCCTGCCGCCTGCAGCGCGGGGACAAGATCGGCCTGATCGGACCGAACGGCGCCGGCAAGACGACGCTGCTGCGCCTGATTCTCGGCCAGCTGCAGCCGGACGCCGGCAATGTGCGTCTCGGCACGAAGATCCAGGTTGCGTATTTCGACCAGTTCCGGACCCAGCTCGACGAAGAGGCAGCGCTGGTCGACGTCATCTCGCCCGGTTCTGACTACGTCGAGATCGGACGCGAGCGCAAGCACGTGATCGGCTATCTCGGTGACTTCCTCTTTGCACCGCAGCGCGCGCGTTCGCCGGTCAAGTCGTTGTCCGGCGGTGAACGCAATCGCCTGCTGCTGGCGCGTCTGTTCGCGCGGCCGGCCAACGTCCTTGTGCTCGACGAACCGACCAACGACCTCGACATCGAGACGCTCGAACTCCTTGAACAGCTCTTGCAGGAGTACACGGGAACGCTCTTCCTCGTCAGCCACGACCGGGCTTTCCTCGACAACGTCGTTACGCAGACGATCGCTTACGAAGGCGACGGGCGCTGGCACGAATACGCCGGCGGCTATCAGGACTGGGCCGACTACCAGGCCAGGCGCCGCGAAGGTGAAGCCGGTGTCGCACCGGTGAAGCAGGTTTCGGCGAGCGCTGCTCAGACCGAGAGCCAGCCGAAAACCCGGAGCGACGGCGCCCGCAAGCTGAGCTACAAGGAGTCGCGCGAGTTGGCCGAGTTGCCCGGAAAGATCGCCGCGCTCGAAGAAGAGCAGAAAGAGATCAACCGCCGCCTTGAAGATCCGGCGCTCTACCAGTCGCAACCGCGCGAAGCGCACGCGCTGTCCGAACGTCTCGCCGCGATCGACGACGAGCTGATGCAACTCCTGGAGCGTTGGGAAGCGCTCGAATAACCAGCGCGATCAACAGCCGGTCGGCATGCAGTCGACGACTGGCGCGCTGTCGGCGGAAATTCACTGCGCGACAGTACGGTCGTACGAATGAAATCCGTCGAAATCTTCCTTGCCGATCGCAACGCCACGGCTGCGGAGGATGGCATAGGCCGTCGTGAGGTGGAAAAAGAAGTTCGGGAGCGCATACTGAAAGAGGAATTCAGCGGCCTGCAACGCTACGAGCGCGTTCCCGGCCCGGCTCTCGAGAAGGCGCGATTCGCAGCCTTCGAACTGCGCCGGCACCAGCGACCCGACGAGTTGCATTGCGCGCGCGACGCACTGTCGAAGGCCGTCGAAAGAAACGGCAAAGTCGCCGTAGGGCGGAACCTCGAGACCGGCCAGCGGGAAAGCCGCGCGCAAGGTGAAGTTGGCGGCGATGTGGACCTGCGTCTCGAACGGCAACATGTCGGGTGCGAGGCGGGCGTTCAATAGCTCTTCCGCTTCCATGCCGTGCGAACGCGTGTGGGCCTCGGCCCTTTCTACAAGGCGCGCAAGGCGTTCGAGGTAGTGCAGGAACACCGGAATGGAGGCGTCGTACAACGACATCGATACGCGAGTCCGGTCTCTGGTCATTTTCTGTTCGGTCCTGTGGCTTTCTGATTCACAGGTGTCGTCTTATGGCCTTGTCAGCGACGCGCTGGCCAGCGCGACTCCGAGCGCGAGCAGGATTGTCCCGATGCCGCGTTCGATGAGATGGCGCGAGGTGGCGACGAAGCGGCGCGCGGCTTCCGAAGAGAACGCGAAGGCGACCAGAACGAACCAGACCAGATGCGCGAGCGACATGAATGCGCCGTAGCCCAGTTGCGTGAGCAATGGCGTATCGATGTGGATAACCTGGGTGAAGAGCGAGACGACGAACAGCGTCGTCTTCGGATTCAGCGCATTGGTCAGGAAACCGATGCGCAGCGCCGCCAGGTCCGAGAGCGGGGCGGCTTCCGGCGCGTCGGCAGTAGTGTCGTTCTTCCTCGCTTTCAGCATCGTGATGCCGAGGTAGATCAGGTAGGCGGCACCGGCGAACTTGATCGCCGAGAACAGCACAATCGAGCGCGAGATCAGGAGCCCGATGCCGGCCATCGAATACGCGACGTGCACCAGCACGCCAAGCGATATCCCCACCGACGTCAGCACTCCGGCGCGGCGCGAGCGCATCATGCTGTTGCGGGTAACCATGGCGAAGTCAGCGCCGGGGCTGATGACGGCAAGGATCGTGATGGTGGCGACTGCAGCGGCTTCTATCATGTTTGGTCCGGGGATTGCAAAGACGGGAATGTTACCGCAGCGCAGCAAAGACAACGTCCGGACAGGCCGGGCGATATCGCGCGGGGTGACGGGCCGTCATGGTCACGAATGAGACGCCGAAATGTCCGTCATCCCGGCGAAAGCGGGTGCCCAGCTCGTTGAATTTCCTGGCTCTGCAATCATTCGGCGGTCTCGGAAATTGAGGTTCGGATGAAGCCGAACGTAGAGCTGACCGGCGCTTGCGAGACGACAAGAAGCAAAACTCACCGTGGCATTAGCGCGAACACCCCCCAGCCCAGGTATTCACGGGTGTAGGCGACATGGCGCGCGGGGCCGGTAGTCAGTTGGACGCGAACCTCCTTTGCCAACTCATCGTCGGGGTTGGCATCAAGCCACCGGCGCATGGTGAGCCATTTGGCTGCCTCGTATCTGTCCCAGCCGTCTTGGTTGGCCAGAACCATTTCAACAACGTCGTATCCGAGATTGCCGAAAGACGAGACAAGCTCTGGAAGCACTAGGAAGTCAGAGACCGAGTTGGCAAGACATCTTTTGGCAATGTCTTCCGTCGGCGGCAATTGCCGCCAGTAGGGTTCGCCGACGAGGATGATTCCACCGGTACGCAGGCTTTGCGCCAGAAGCTCGATAGTGCCGGCGACACCACCGGCGATCCAGGTTGCGCCAACGCAGGCGGCCACATCGACCTTCTCATTCGAAACATAACCTGCTGCATCGCCATGAATGAACTCGACTAGATCGGCAACGCCGAGTTCTTCAGCTCGAAGTTTCGCCTGCTCGCTGAACAACGGGCTCATGTCGATGCCCGTGCCGACGATGCCGTGATCGCGTGCCCAAGTGCATAGCATCTCCCCCGAACCGCTACCGAGGTCGAGTACTCGTGCCCCGGGCGACAGACGTAACGCCGCGCCGAGAGTGGCGAACTTGTCGGGAGTGAAGGGGTTGTGAATGCGGTGGGCACTCTCAGTGATGTTGAATATTCGTGGGATGTCCATTGTGAGAAGCGATCTTGTGAGGATGAAGAGAATCGGTTACAGCCTGACGTTCGAGTTGACGCGCGAGCGCCATGCCGGTGCGATTCGGCCCCAGCGAAGGGCTAGGCGTCACCTCTCGCTGGCAGCCAACTTGGCACCAAGGCCGACAAAGGCTGCGGCAAAGCTGTAGCGAAGCCAGCGTTGCACAGCGGCGGACTCAATGACCAACCGACGAAACGCATGTGCCACGAGGCCATAGACCACGAACACAGCAAAGGTCATGACCATGAATATGGCGCTCAGCGTAAGCAACTGAACTAGCGGATGCGCAGCAGCAGGCTCGACGAACTGGGGCAGGAATGCCAGAAAGAATATGGTCAGCTTCGGGTTGAGGATGTTCAGCAGGAACGCCTTGATGACGATGCTCGGTGCGCTGGCTTGTGAGACGCTGCCATCCACCGAGAAAGCCGACTTGTCGCGCCACGTGGCGTAGGCCACGTAGAAGAGGTAGGCAACACCGGCGTACTTGAGCACCTGAAACGCCAAAGCGCTGGTGTGCATGACTGCCGCCAGACCGAGGATTGTGGCGGCCAGGTGGGGCACGATTCCGGCCGTGCAGCCCAAGCTTGCATAGATGCTCGCCGCTCTGCCCTGAACCAAACCCGTGGACACGGTATAGATGACCCCGGTGCCGGGAATAAGGACGACCACCAGTGAAGTGATGAGGAACTCGATGCTGATCATGCTGACTCCAGTGATGCCAAGTGTACGAGTTGGACCTTGATGCCTAACGCTCGAATTGAGGGGCTAGAGGGCGGCATGAGCGAGCTTTTCAAGGAAGGTAATGGATAAGGTAGGCGACAGCAATTGAGTTCGCGTGATGCAGTAACCGGCGCGTTGGTAGAGCCGAATGTTGTTCTCGCTCTTGCTTCCCGTAAACAGCTCAAACTTTGCCGCGCTGTTGCATGAATGCTCAACTGCCAGCAATAGCCGCGAACCAATACCTTGGCCTTGGAATTCTGGGTGGACGAAGAGACGCCCAATAGCGCAGGTGCCATCAGCAAGTCTGGCACGCACTGATCCCACTATCCGTTCGCCGACCGTGGCCTTGAGAATGACTGAAATCGGGAACTCTTCTCGCAAGGAATCGATTGTTTGGGTAAGTGGCGGAATTGACCAGTCGTTGTAAAGAACAGCCTCCGACTGATAAGAAAGTTTCTGAAGAGTTAATATGGCTTCAGCATCTTCAAGCGCAGCATGAGAAATAGCGACCACTCTTGAGTCCTCTAACGTTTGACATGAGGGGCTCGCGTATGCAGGCGAAGCCTGCTGGAGCGAGTCCCCTCGATGGAAGGGTTAGGCCGCACTGTGATGACCCAACTGCTTCAGCCCGGCCAGGTTGTCCCACTCGGCCCAGGCCTCAACGATGCGCTCATTCTCAACGCGATAGATGGCCAAATACGTTGCGTTTAGCACTCGCCCAGAGGCTGGGTATGGCCCCATTGAACCGAGCTGGGTTCCTCGAAACTGATGCCTGGCGGCGACTTTGTCATCTTCTGCCACGAGGTCCAAGAGCGTTTCGCGTGCGTCTGGGAACGTAGCGAACTCCATCTTAAGAAATGCAACCAAGCCCTCGGCGGACTGAACACTCGATTCACCTGCGGCAACGCTGTGCCTGACGAAACGCTCACCGATGAGGCCACGCAGGCGAGGCCAGTCTTGGTCGTTGATTGCCTCAACGAAAGCGATGACTAGAGCTTTGTTCTTCTCGGACATAGTAAGGCGTTGGTTCTTGTGCGGCCTAACAGGCCGATGCAAAACGACGTAATGCGTTGGCAGTAGAGGTGCTGGTTCTGTTTTCACGACGACTTTCGCCAGGAACCAGCGTTTTCAATGCTGTTTGGGTGGTAAGCGGTATCGTCGCTTCTTACCGGCGGCGTTTTCTTGCTGGCCGCCGTCATGATGTCGTTCCCGCGTCGGTCAGTTTTGCGATCCGTAGCAGGTTGTAGGCCGCCCCTGAGAAGAAAGCGGCCATCTGCGTCTTTGCCTGGCCGATGAAACGACTCTTGCGCAGTCCTCCGACCGTCTTCAGCCAGCCAAAGATCTCTTCAACCCGTTTGCGCTTGCGTTGGCTGATTCGGTAGCCCTCGGTACGCGTCGTGCGGCCGTCGAGCCCGGGCGTCCTGCGCCCGGCGATGCGGGCAATGTGCGGACGGATGGCATGCCCGCGTAGATGCGCAACAAAGTCCTTGACGTGATAGCCCTTGTCCGCACCCAGGGTCTTCGGATGAATGCGCCGACGACGCGCGCGCGTGAGCAGCTTGCGGGCCGCCTGGTGCTCGGCCTGGGTAGCATCCGTGATCAGGACATCGATACATAGTCCATGACGATTTTCCATCAGCACGTGTCCGCCGTAGCTCAGCTTGGCAGGCTGCCCATTGCCCTTGCGCATGAGCCGGGCATCCGGATCAGTCGTACTCTGATGCGTGGAATTCGATCGCTTCTCGCCTTTGAAGTCGGCCATCCCTGCCCCGTCACTCCCTTCCTTCGGTGGCTCGCCGTCCTTGCGTTTGAAACTCTTGAAGGACGCCCAGGCTTCGATCAGGGTACCGTCAACCGTGAAGTGATCCGACGAGAGCAAATGCTGACGACGCGCCAGACAGACGACTTCGTCGAAAAAACACCGGGCAATGTCGGTGGCAACCAGTCGTTCGCGCAGGCGGCTGAAGTTCGATTGGTCAAGCCCTTCACTCTCAAGGTCCATGTCGAGGAACCAGCGAAAGAGGATGTTGTAGTCGAGTTGCTCGCAGAACTGCCGGTCCGATCGAATCGAGTAGAGCGCGATCAGCAATTGCCCTTTCAGCAGGCGCTCCGGCGCAATCGACGGGCGCCCGGTCGTCGAGTACAGCATGCCCAACTCGCCCGAGATCGCCCCCAGCGCTCGCTCAGCCAGTTTCTTGACCCGGCGCAACGGATGCTCGGCCGGTACCCGCGATTCCGCCGAAAAGTAATGGAACATCGTGGCTTGAGGATCAACTTGACCGCGCATCGCCGCATTCCTTTGAATGACCAAGATACCTCTATGACAAATACTTCGCTTGGTCGTTCACTGGGTTTTGCATCAAGCTGCTAACTAGTAGTCGACGACAAACAAGTCGTCCAATCTGTTGGCGTGTCCACCAATCTGGCGATGCGGACATGCGCTATCGCTTGCGGGCCGGGGAGAAATGGCATATAACTGTTTATCCATACAGTACTAAACAAGGCGGCAAAGTGGACAACGCGACAATCGGTGGTACGCCTTCTTCGCCAAAGCTTCTTGACCAGGTGCGAAACGCTATTCGCATAAGGCACTACAGCTTACGGACCGAGGAAACCTATGTCTACTGGATACGCTGGTTCGTTCGGTTCAATGGTTTACGGCACCCACGCGACATGGGTGCGCGCGAGGTGACGGCGTTTCTGACTCATCTGGCGGTCGAGCGCGATGTGGCTGCGGCGACTCAACAGCAAGCGCTATCGGCGCTGCTGTTTCTTTACAAACAGGTGCTGGAGATCGAATTGCCATGGCTTGACGACATCGTGCGGCCCAAGAAGCCGGCGCGTTTGCCAACCGTGTTGAACGAACGCGAGGTTGAGTGTGTTCTGTCGTTGATGTCCGGGGTTCATGGACTTATGACCCGGTTGATCTATGGCGCCGGCCTGCGTTTGTCGGAGTGCCTGCGCTTGAGAATCAAGGACGTGGATTTCGATCGCAAGGAAGTTCTTGTACGCGATGGCAAGGGTGCCAAGGATCGCGTGACGATGCTGCCTGCGCGCCTGGTTTCACCGCTGCGCGAGCATCTGGTGAGTTCGCGGCATGTGTTTGATGCCGACCGTGTTGCCCAGCGGCCGGGTGTTTATCTCCCGCACGCGCTGGAGCGAAAGTATCCGGAGGCGGGCAAGAGTTGGGCATGGTTCTGGTTTTTCCCGGCAGAGCGCTTGTCGGTCGATCCGCGCAGCGGTGTGGAACGTCGCCACCATGTGCATGAGAAAGGGCTGCAACGTGCGCTCAAGGCAGCCGTCGCGCAGGCCGGAGTCTGCAAGCCCGTTTCCGTCCATACATTGAGGCACTCTTTTGCGACCCATGTCCTTCAGGCGGGCTACGACATTCGCACGGTTCAGGAACTGCTGGGCCATTCAGACGTTTCCACGACGATGATCTATACCCATGTCCTCAATCGCGGCGGTCGTGGCGTGGCGAGTCCGCTGGATCGCTTGAGTGCTGGCTGATTGCCAGACGTATTCCGCCGGTCATTCCAGAAAGCAAAACGCCCGGTGTTTCCGGGCGTTTCGTTGGGGCGTGGCGTTGGGCGATTACAGGATCATCCCCGCGCCAACCGTATTGTTGCTTGATTCGTCAATGACGATGAAGGCGCCGGTGCCGCGGTTGCTCGTGTAGGGATCGGGGAAGATCGGCTGCGCGAGCTTGAAGCTGACTTTGGCGATGTCGTTCATGGCGAGCTTGTCTGCGGCGACCTGCTCCATGGTATTGACGTCTGTGCGGTACTCGATGCCGGCGAGCATGGCCTTGCTGTCGCGCGTGGTGTGGCGGATCAGGTACTTGCGGCGTGGGTCGAGCGGGGTCTCCGAGAGCCAGCAGAGCATGGCGTCGAACTGCTTTGTGACGACGGGTTCTTCGCCGGTCTTGACGATCATGTCGCCGCGCGAGATGTCGATTTCGTCTTCAAGCAGGATGGCGATCGACTGTTCGGCGTAGGCGGTCGGCAGCGTCTGGCCGAGAACCTGGATGTCCTTGACGCGCGTCTCGCGGCCGGACGGCAGGACGGTGACGGCGTCGCCGACGCTGATGCTGCCCGATTCGACACGGCCCATGAAGCCGCGGTAGTCGTGCAGTTCCGGGTTGGCCGAATCCTGCGGGCGGCAGACGTATTGCACGGGGAAGCGGAACGGTTCTTCGTGCTCGACGTGCGAGGCGGTGACGGTCTCCAGCAGGTCGATCAGCGTCGGGCCGGTGTACCAGTCGAGCCGGTCGCCGCGTTCGACGACCATGTCGCCGTTGAGCGCGGACATGGGGATGAAGCGCACATCCTCGATGCCGAGCTTGGCGGCGAAGTCGAGGTAGTCGGCCATGATCTTGTTGAACACATCCTGCGAGTAGTCGACGAGGTCCATCTTGTTGATGGCGACGACGAGGTGCGGGATGTTCACGAGATGCGTGAGGTAAGAGTGACGGCGCGTCTGCGTCAGCACACCCTTGCGCGCGTCGATCAGGATGATGGCGAGGTCGGCGGTCGAGGCGGCGGTGACCATGTTGCGCGTGTACTGCTCGTGCCCCGGCGCGTCGGCGATGATGTACTTGCGCGTGCCGGTGGTGAAGTAGCGGTAGGCGACGTCGATGGTGATGCCTTGTTCGCGCTCGGCCTGCAGGCCGTCGGTAAGCAGCGAGAGGTCCATCGCTTCCATGCCGCGCTTCTTCGACGTGCGCTCGATGGCGTGCAGCGTGTCGGCGAGGATCGCCTTGGTGTCGTAAAGCAGACGGCCGATCAGCGTGCTCTTGCCGTCGTCGACGCTGCCGCAGGTGAGGAAGCGAAGGAGGCCGTTGTCTTTGATCTCGGGCTGAATGTTTTCAATGGCTGACATTAGAAGTAACCCTCTTTCTTGCGTTGTTCCATCGACGCTTCCGACGTCTGGTCGTCAAGGCGCGTGGCGCCGCGTTCGGTGATGGTGGTGGTCGCCGTCTCTGCGATGATCTTGGTGATGTTGTCGGCATCCGACTCGACCGGCGCCGTGCAGGTGATGTCGCCGACGGTGCGGAAGCGAACTTGCAGGAGCTCGACCTTGTCGTCCGGCTTGGCCGGGGTGATGTCGGTTACCGGCAAGAGTCCGCCGGCCTTGCGTACGACCGGGCGGGTGTGCGCGTAGTAGATCGAAGGCAGTTCGAGGTTTTCGCGTTCGATGTACTGCCATACGTCGAACTCGGTCCAGTTCGAGATCGGGAAGACGCGGATGTTCTCGCCCTTGAAGGCGCGGGCGTTGTACAGGTCCCACAGTTCCGGGCGCTGGTTCTTCGGGTCCCACTGGCCGAACTCGTCGCGGAACGAAAAGATGCGCTCCTTGGCGCGTGCTTTTTCCTCATCGCGGCGGGCACCGCCGATACAGGCGTCGAAGCCGAACTCCTCGATGGCTTCGAGCAGCGTCACCGACTGGTGCTTGTTGCGCGATTCGTCGGGCGATTTGAGGACGACCGTACCGCGCTTCATCGAATCCTCGACCGAGCGCACGATCAGCCGCTCGCCGAGTTCGGCGGCGCGCTTGTCGCGGTAGTCGGTCACTTCCTTGTAGTTGTGGCCGGTGTCGATGTGCATTAGCGGGAACGGGAACTTGCCCGGACGAAAAGCCTTTTCGGCGATGCGCAGCATGCAGATCGAATCCTTGCCGCCGGAGAACAGCAGCACCGGGTTGGCGCACTGGCCGGCCACCTCGCGCATGATGTGGATAGCCTCGGATTCGAGCCAGTCGAGGTGGGAGAGCGTTTGTTTTGTCAGTGTTGTCATTTAGAACCTTTCACCACAGAGACACAGAGGCACAGAGAAATGCGAAGTAAGACTTCGATATGTGCCGATTTTTCAAATTTTAAGATTGATTGCTTTTTCATTCGCCGACAGGTCAAGAAAGGCAGCGGTCTTAGCTCTTAAAACCTATGCGCCTCTGTGTCTCTGTGGTTAACGGTTTCACCGTTTTATATGCAGTCCGCATTCCTTCGTTTCAGGGTTTTAGTTTCGGCCGCCGCTTCGCGGCTTAACGTTCGCTGCGCTCGCGTTAGCCTTCACTGAAACGCCGACGGTCATGATGTGGCCTTCAAATGAAGGCCACATTCTTTGGTGTCGGGGTTTTCCCACCACCAGCGCCCTGAGCGGACTTCCTCGCCTGGCGTGATGGCGCGGGTGCAAGGGGCGCAGCCGATACTCGGGTAGAACTTGTCGTGCAGGGCGTTGTAGGGCACCTGATGCAGCTTGATGTAGGCCCAGACTTCCTTTTCCGTCCAGTCGGCGAGAGGGTTGAACTTCTCCAGCCCGTTGTCTTCGTCGAAGGTTTGCAGCGCGAGCGTCTGGCGAGTAGCCGACTGTTGTGCGCGCATGCCGGTAATCCAGGCTTTCTTGCCGTCGAGCGCGCGGCGCAGCGGTTCGACCTTGCGCGCAAAGCAGCAGCCCTTGCGCAGTTCGACCGACTCATAGAAGGCGTTGATTCCATATTCGCGCGTGTAGGCTTCGACGAGATCGTGGCGCGGGTAGTAGAGCTTGAGCTGGAAGCCGTAGTGAATCCGCGTCTCGGCCATCAGGTCGTAGGTCTCTGCCGGCAGGCGTCCGGTGTCGAGCGAGAAAATCTCGATCGGCGCATGGATGGCGTCGATCAGGTCGGTTAGCACCATGTCTTCGGCGCCGAGGCTGTTGGCGAAGACGGCTGGCGCGAATTCGTCGGCAATGCGCGCGAGCAGTAACTTGGCGGCTTCGGCCTTGGCGGCGACGGAGTCGAGCAGCGCCTGATCGTTCAAATTGACTTGGATTGCCATTATTTCTCCTCAAGCAGCACGGCGCCGGAACAACGGCTGCGGTTGATCGAAGGCAGCCTGGTAGGCGTCGCTGAACGTGCGCAAGCCGGCGAGCGCAGCTTCGATGTCCTTGTCGGCGCGCACAGCGTAGGCGTCGATGCCGCAACGTTTCATGAAATAAAGTTGATCGTGCAGCACGTCGCCGATGGCGCGGATTTCGCCGCGGTAGCCGTAACGTTCGCGCAGCAGGCGCGCGGTCGAGTAGCCGCGACCGTCGGCGAACTTGGGGAAGTTCACGCCGACGACGGCGAGACTGGCGAGGTCGCCGGCCAGCGCTTCCGGGCCTTCGTTACTGTCGAGCCAGACGCCGGCCGTCGCGCTGCGGGCGAGCAGTTCGTCTTTGCGTGCCTGCCAGACGGACAGCGGAAACAGGGTAGGCACCTCCGGCAGGGCGACTGCTTCGGGCGTCTCGCCCTCGGCCAGCTTCAGGACTTGCCAGTCGTCTTCAACAATCCGGTCGTTCTTGATGATCTTAGGCATCAACTGTTTCCTCCGCTTTGGCTGCGGCTCTTGCGGGTTTGCGTTTGTCACGGCCCTCGTAGGCGCGCGCCTTGAATGGCTCGATACCGAGGCGTTCGACGGTGTCGATGAAGCATTCGCTCGGCGTGCGTTGTTCGATATAGACGTTGATCAGCGCTTCGATCACCTGCGGTACTTCTTCGGCGTAAAACGAAGGGCCGATCACCTTGCCGATCGTCGTGCCGTTGCCCTGTTTGCCACCGAGGGTGATCTGGTACCACTCCTCGCTGTTCTTGTCGACGCCGAGAATGCCGATGTTGGCGACGTGGTGATGGCCGCAGGAGTTCATGCAGCCCGAGATGTTGACCGAGATGTCGCCGATGTCGAAGAGGTAGTCGAGATCGTCGAACTTGGCATTGATCGCGTCGGCGATCGGCACCGAACGTGCGTTGGCCAGCGAGCACAGGTCGCCGCCTGGGCAGCAGATCATGTCGGTCAGGAGGCCGATGTTCGGCGTCGCCAGACCTTGCGCGCGCGCGGCCTGCCACAGTTCGTGAAGGTCGCGCTGGCGGATGTCCGTGAGCACCACATTCTGTTCGTGTGCGACGCGCAGCTCGCCGAAGCTGAAGCGGTCGGCGAGGTCGGCGACGGCATCCATCTGCACGTCAGAGATGTCGCCCGGTGCGGCTCCCGGCGCCTTGAGCGAGAGCGTCACGGCGGCGTAACCGGGAACCTTGTGCGCATGTACCGAACGGCGCACCCAGGCGGCAAACGCTTTGTCGCTGGCGATCGCGCCCAGATAGGCGGCGTCATCGCCCGGAAGCGTCTCGTAAGCCGGCGGCGCGAAGTGCGCGGCTATCCGGTTGAACTCCTCGTCGGTCAGCGTCGTCGGGCCGTCCTTGATGAAGGACCATTCTTCCTCGACCTGCCGGGCGAACTCTTCGACGCCGAGTGCATTGACCAGAATCTTGATGCGCGCCTTATACAGATTGTCTCGACGGCCGTAGCGGTTGTAGACGCGGAGCAGGGCGTCGAGGTACGAGAGCAAGTGCTTCCGTGGCAGGAACTCGCGTACGACCTTGCCGAGAATCGGGGTGCGGCCAAGGCCGCCGCCGGCAAAGACGCGAACGCCGAGTTCGCCATCGTCGCCGCGCACGATCTCCAGGCCGACGTCGTGCGCGCGGATGACGGCGCGATCCTCGGCCGCGGCATTGACGGCGATCTTGAACTTGCGCGGCAGGAAGGCGAATTCCGGGTGGAAGGTCGACCACTGGCGCAGCACTTCGCACCACGGACGCGGATCCGTCAGCTCGTCCGGCGCGACGCCGGCGAACTCGTCGGTCGTGATGTTGCGGATGCAGTTGCCGGAGGTCTGGATGGCGTGCATTTCGACCGTCGCCAGCTCGCCAAGAATCTCCGGCGTTTCCTCGAACTTCGGCCAGTTAAACTGCATGTTCTGGCGCGTCGTGAAGTGGCCGATGTTGCGGTCATAACGGCGCGAGATCTCGGCCAGCTTGCGCAGTTGTGCCGAGGAGAGCTGGCCGTAGGGAATGGCGACGCGTAGCATCGGGCCGTGGCGCTGGATGTAGAGGCCGTTCTGCAGGCGCAGCGGACGCAGTTCGTCGTCGGAGAGCGTGCCGGCACGGTTGCGCGCGATCTGGTCGCGATACTGCGCAACGCGTTCGTCGATCAGCTGTTGGTCAATGGTGTCGTAGCGATACATAGGCATTCCTTTGTGCGTTGCCGCGCGCTTTACAGCGTAATCAATTTGCCGCCGACCAGGACCAGCATCGCAGCCAGGATGGGGCGCAATATCCGGTCCGGTACGTGGGACGAAGCATGGCTGCCGAGCCAGATTCCCGGCAAGGAACCGAGCAGCAGGCTGCCGAGCAAGGCCCAGTCGACACTCCCGATGAACCAGTGTCCGATCCCCGCAATCAGCGTCAGCGGGACGGCGTGGGCGAGGTCGCTGCCGACGATGCGCAGGGCCGGCAGCTTGGGGTAGAGGAAGAACAGCACGGCCACCCCGAGGGCGCCGGCGCCAACCGAAGAAATCGTGACAAGTATACCGAGGAGTACGCCGGTTACGACCGTGATCGGCGCTTGAAATTCCGTGTGTGTAGCGTCGTCTGCGTGACTCAGCGCATAACGCTGGAGTTTCTGCCGACAGATGATCGCGCAGGCGGTAAGCAGCAGCGCGACGCCGAGCGATACGGAAATGATGTGCGTAACTGCGGGGCTTTGCTTGGGCAGGTAGGACAAAGCCCAGATGGTCAGGATCGAGGCCGGGATGCTGCCGGCGGCGAGCAGCCCGGTAATGCGCCAGTTGACGTGGCCCTTGTGTGCATGCACGACGGTGCCGCCCGCCTTGGTGATCGCCGCGTAGAGCAAGTCGGTGCCGACGGCGGTGGCGGGATGGACGCCAAAGAGCAATACCAGCAAAGGGGTCATCAAGGAGCCGCCGCCGACGCCGGTCAGACCGACGATGCCGCCAACGACGAAACCCGACAGTGTGTAGAGAGGATCCATGACGCACCCTGGAAAAGAGAGTGAAGGCATCCTAGCAGTCGGGTTATTGCTTGAAAAAGAATACTAAGTTAGATTGTTATAACCATACGTTATTTAATCTGGTTGCCAATGAAGCTACAGCAACTCCGTTATCTCGTCGAAGTCGCGCGGCGCGGTCTCAACGTTTCCGAAGCCGCCGAAGTGCTCTATACCTCGCAGCCGGGCGTGTCGAAGCAGATCAAGATGCTCGAGGACGAACTCGGCGTCATCGTCTTCGAGCGCAGCGGCAAGCGCCTGACGGCGGTGACCGAACCGGGCAAGCGCGTGCTCGACATCGCCGAGCGCATCCTGCGCGAGGTGGACAACATCAAGCGCGTTGGCGAGGAGTACGCGGGCGGCGATACCGGCAGTCTGGTGATCGCGACGACGCACACACAGGCGCGTTATGCCTTGCCCGCCGTGGTCAAGCAGTTCATCGAGCGGCATCCCAAGGTCCGCCTGTCGATGCATCAGGGCAGCCCGACGCAGATCGCCGAGTGGACGATCAAGGGCGAGGCCGACATCGCGATTGCCACCGAAGCGCTCGACCAGTACCCGCAGCTCGTAATGCTGCCGTGCTACCAGTGGGGGCATTGCGTGGTCGCGCCCGACGGGCATCCGATCCTCGCCGAAAAGAGCCTGTCGCTGGCTTCGCTCGCCAACTGGCCGCTGATTACCTACGATCCTGCGTTTGCAGGGCGCTCATTGATCAATCGAGCGTTCGAACGTGCCCAACTTGAACCGAACGTAGTTCTCGCCGCAATCGATGCCGACGTGATCAAAACCTACGTCAGCCTCGGTCTGGGCCTCGGCATCATCGCGCGCATGGCGTACGACCCGGCACGCGACTTCGGCCTGCAGGCGATCGACGCGGCGCACCTCTTCGGCTCGAACACGACGCGTATCGGCCTTCGGCGGGGAACCTACATCCGTCAGTACGAATACGACTTCATCGAGCTGTTTGCCTCACAATTGTCAAAGAAGGCCGTCGATATGGCGATGGCCGGTCCCGGAGCGGATGATGCGTATCAACTTTAATGCAGGGCAGCGAAAGCCGCAGGGCGTGTTCGCGCGAGTGGCGACGGCGCTCATCGGTGTCGTCGTGCTGATCGGCGCGGCGATGTTTTCGCTGGTCTTTCTGGCGGTCATTGCGGTCGCAGGGTTGATCTTCTGGATCTACTTCTGGTGGAAAACGCGCGCCATTCGTGCGCAGATCGAAGAGCAGATGCGAGCGCAGGCGCAGTACCGGAGTGCCGGTTCGCAGGCGACAGAGTCGGCGTCGGAGGGTGATGTAATCGATGGCGAGGCGGTTCGCGTCGTCGAGACCGAGCGCATGCTGGACCGGAAGGACGATCCGCCGGCGTAGTTCCGGATTGGCTTTACGCGGCCCCGGAGGCGATCACGCGGTTGCGCCCGCGTTCCTTGGCTTCGTAGAGCGCCGCGTCGGCGGCCTGGATCAGCTCTTGGCTGTCGCGTTCCGTGCCTCTGGCTACGGCAACGCCGATGCTCAGCGTTACGGGGATGCGGCGAGACTCCCAGACGAAGTCCGATTTTTCGACCAGCGCGCGTATCCGTTCGCCGATCTGCAGCGCGATCTTCAACGGGGCGTTGGTCAGGATCGCCGAAAACTCTTCGCCGCCGTAGCGGAACACCATGTCTTCGGCGCGCGAGGCGTTCTTGAGTACGTCCGCCAGTTGGCGCAGCACGGCGTCGCCCGCCGCGTGGCCGTACTCGTCATTGATCCGTTTGAAGTGATCGATGTCGAGCATCAAAAAGGCGAGCGGTGCACCGCTCGACTGCGCAAAGACCCACTCGGAGGCGAGGAAGTCCAGGCCATTGCGCCGATTCGGTAGTTGCGTCAGCGTGTCGGTCAGCGCGTCCTGCAACAAGCGTTTCTGGGCGACGGCGAGCTCGTCGGTCGAGCGCATGATGCCGATTCGCTCGCGATGCATTTCTTCGCGCAGCATCGTCATGCGCGCCGTTGTGCTGAGATGCACACGCAGCGTCTGCTCGTTGATCGGCTTGATCAGCACGTCGTCGGCGCCGGCGTCGATCGCTTCGAGCGTGCGGTGTTCGAATTCGGGCGACGCCAGCAGCAGCACGTGGCTTTCCTTGCCGGCCGCGCTCTGGCGCAGCGTCCGGCAGAACTCGACGGCCTCCTGAAGCGGCATGCGCATGTCGGCGATGATGACATGGGCCGGATGGCGCAGCACGTGGTTGAGCGCCTCCCGCGTGTCGTCGACCAGGATCGGCTGGTGCCCGAAGCGTTCGATCTGCTGCATCAGCGGTTTCAGTTCGGCGAGCGGAAGGCCGATCAGCTGGACGTTGAGGCACGGCCCGCGCGAGCGACGATTTTCCGTATCGCCGTTGCTGCTGTTACCCATGCGCCGCATCGGCGGCGTTGCCGCGAGGATTTCGGCAAATGGCGGTACGTCCTGTGTGCGCACTTGCAGCTTGGCGCCCCATTCGCGCCAGCGTTCGACCATGCGGTCGACGAGTTCATTGAGCACTTCGCCACCGATGCCGAGCCGGGCCGCGCGCGCCAGCAGTGCCGGCAGCAGGCTCCAGCGTGATTCCTCGTCAACCATGCATAGGTGCGCGAGCGAGCTGGCGAAGCTGAGCGAATGGGTCAGCGTCTGCACGCGCGAGCCGTCGGCAAACCCCGCCGCGTCGGGATTCTCGTGATGGAAGGCCGCCTGGACCAGCACATCGGGCAGGCCCCATTCATTGAGCAGGGTGGCGCCCAGTTCGTGATGATCCATGGCGAAGCGCTGCTGTTCGAGCGCAGTCATCTCGCCGCGTTCGTTGCGGTACTTGATCAGGATGCCGGCGTACTCGTCGGGAAAGAGCGTGGCCAGCGCGAGTTCGCCGACGCGCGAGAGCAGGCCGATGGTGAACAGCTCCTCACTGGCAATCTGGGCGAAGTGCGCAAGTTCCTGGCAGGCGATGCCGGTCGCCAGCGAATGCGCCCAGAAGCCTTCGTAGTCGAATTCAGCACATGCGCCACTGCGGTGGCTGTGCATGACGGACAGTCCGATGACGAGATCGCGTACGCGGAAGGAGCCGAGCGCAACGATCGCGCGCTGCAGCGAGACGATCGGCCGTGAGCGCCCGAAGGCGGCGGCGTTGGCAAAGTACAGGATGCGCCCGGCGATGGCCGGGTCGGACTGGACGAGGCGAACGAGATCGCCGATCCGGAAGTCGTCGCGTTGCAGCAGGCGAATGATCGACAGCGCGACGCCCTTCGGCGAGGGCAGTTTGCCCGTCGCTTTCAGCGCGGCATAGCGGTCAGGTTCGACAAGGCGCATTGGGCATCACCGGAGAAGCACATCGGCATCATAAACGCTCTGCTTGCCGCGCGCTTGCGGGCGAGCCTAGCGAGGCGCGGTGCCTTCGGAAGCGCCAGCGCTCCTGTTGGTTCCGCCGGAAACAATATAGCGGGAAATCCATTGCTTGATGTCGATGATCTTCGGGTCGAAGCGGTCGTAGGCCATCAGGCTCTGGCCGAAGACGTAGGCGTAGAGCAACAGGCTGCGGCTCTTGGCCTCGCTGTCCGAGAGACCGGTGGCGACAAAGAGCTTGCGTGCGCTTTCCAGGCGGTAGGTATCGACTTCTTCGACGATGGCGCTCGCCAGCGGGTCACGACGTGCCCAGTCGCGCACGGCGAGTTCGATCGCGATGCCCTTGCGGTTGCGATTGGCACTATAGACGTCGATGATCTGTTCCAGCTGTTCGCCCTCGTTGCCGGCCGGAATCGCGCTCTGCTTGTCGATGTCGCGGATGCGGCCTTCCTTCCAGGTTTCGAGCATCGCGTCGTACAGATCCTGCCGATCCTTGAAATGCCAGTAGAAGCTGCCCTTGGTGACGCCGAAGCGTTTGGCGAGGGCTTCGACACGCATTCCGGGCAAGCCTTCCTCGGCCAATGCCTCGATCGCGCCATCGATCCACCCGCTACGATCGAGTTGTGTTCTTGGTTTGGCTGGAACTGATTTCATTACAGCGTTGTCCTTTCAAGCTGCATTTTGCTGGGCTATATTCAAACGGGCGTTTTATTCAAGTTGACAGCAACCATACTGAACCGTATGCTCGTCCATACTGTTGAGTATGGACTATTGTCGTGCCGGATGGCGCGTGTGTCAAACCTCGCGTCAAACCAACGGTCGGCCGGCTTCGTGGCCGTACTTTCGTCGCGTAATTCTGAGGAGATCAGCTTTGAAGATCCTTGTTCCGGTCAAACGAGTTGTCGATTACAACGTCAAGGTCCGCGTCAAGGCCGATGGCTCGGGGCTTGACCTGGCGAACGTCAAGATGTCGATGAATCCATTTGACGAAATCGCCGTCGAGGAAGCCGTCCGCCTCAAGGAAGCCGGCGTCGCGACCGAAGTGGTCGCGGTTTCGGCGGGCGTCGCGGCGTGCCAGGAGACCTTGAGGACCGCGCTGGCGCTTGGCGCCGACCGCGCCATCCTGATCGAAACCGATGCCGAACTGCAGCCGCTCGCCGTCGCCAAGCTGCTCAAGGCTGTCTGCGAGAGCGAGCAGCCTCAGATCGTCCTGTGCGGCAAGCAGGCGATCGACGACGACGCCAACCAGACCGGCCAGATGACGGCTGCGCTGCTCGGCTGGCCGCAGGCGACCTTCGCGTCGAAAGTCTCGATCGCCGACGGCAAGGCGACCGTCGTGCGCGAGATCGACGGCGGCCTGGAAACCGTCGCTGTGACCTTGCCGGCCGTGATCAGTACCGACCTCCGGTTGAACGAACCGCGTTATGCGTCGCTGCCGAACATCATGAAGGCGAAGAAGAAGCCGCTCGATACGCTGACGCCGGACGCGTTGGGCGTCGATGTCGCACCGCGTCTGAAGACCTTGCGGGTCGCCGAACCGGCCAAGCGCGTCGCCGGTATCAAGGTCGCCGATGTCGGCGAGCTGATCGCCAAACTCAAGAATGAAGCGAAGGTGATCTGACATGAACATTCTGGTTATCGCTGAACACGACAACGTTTCAATCAAGGGCGCCACGCTCAATGCCGTCACCGCCGCCACAAAGATCAGCGGCGAAGTCCATGTGCTGGTCGCCGGAAAGGGTTGCGCGGCGGTTGCGGACGAAGCCGCGAAGATCGCTGGTGTCACGAAAGTCCTGCTCGCCGACGCGCCCCAGTATGCAGACCAGTTGCCCGAAAGTATCGCGGCGCTGGTCGTCGCCACGGCTTCGGGTTACAGCCATGTCGTTGCCGCCGCGACGACGGCGGGCAAGAACTTAATGCCGCGCGTGGCGGCGCTGCTTGACGTGGCACAGGTATCGGACATTGTCGCGGTGGAAGCGCCCGATACCTTCGTTCGGCCGATCTATGCCGGCAACGTGATGGCAACGGTGCAGTCGTTTGACGCGGTCAAGGTGATCACGGTGCGCACTACGGCGTTCGAGGCGGCCGGGCAGGGCGGTTCGGTGACGGTCGAGGCGATCGAGGCCGGACCCGATAGCGGACGCAGTGCAGTCGTTTCGCGCGAGCTGACGCAGTCGGCGCGGCCAGAACTGGCTGCCGCCAAGGTGGTGGTCTCCGGTGGGCGTGGTCTGGGCAGTGCCGAGAACTTCCACAAGCTGATGGAACCGCTCGCCGACAAGCTCGGTGCGGCGATGGGCGCATCGCGCGCCGCCGTCGATGCCGGCTTCGTGCCGAACGACTATCAGGTGGGGCAGACCGGCAAGATCGTCGCGCCGCAACTCTACATCGCGGTGGGGATCTCCGGCGCGATCCAGCACCTGGCCGGCATGAAGGAGAGCCGGGTGATCGTCGCCATCAACAAGGACGCCGACGCGCCGATTTTCCAGGTTGCCGACTATGGACTCGTGGGTGACCTCTTCGAGGTGGTGCCGGCGCTGACTGCCGCTTTGTAGATCAGCGCGGCAAGAAGAACCGTTTTCCGGGAGTGCTTGATCCAGACAGGGGGTTGAAATGAGCGAATACCGTGCGCCGATTCGTGACATGCAGTTCGTGCTGAAGGAACTGGCGGGCCTGGAGGAGTTGGCAAAGTTGCCTGGATGCGAGGAGGCGACGCCCGACGTGGTCGACGCCATCCTCGAAGAAGCCGCCAAGTTCGCCGAAACGGTCTTGTCGCCGCTGAATGCCTCGGGTGACAAGGAAGGCGCGCGGTTTTCCGACGGCAAGGTGACGACGCCCAAGGGCTTCAAGGAAGCTTACAAACTGTTTGCCGAAAGCGGCTGGACGGCGCTCGGCAGCGAGCCGGAATGGGGCGGGCAGGGCTTGCCGCGACTGGTGGCGACGCCGGTGGCCGAGATGTGGAAGTCGGCGAATCACGCCTTTTCTCTGTGTCCGCTGCTGACCGGTGGCGCGATCGACGCGCTCGTGCTTTCCGGTTCCGACGAACTCAAGAAGACCTTCCTCGAGAAGATGGTGACGGGCGAGTGGACCGGAACGATGAATCTCACCGAACCCGGTGCAGGCTCCGACCTCGCCGCCGTGCGCACACGCGCCGAACCGCAGGCTGACGGCAGCTATCGCATCTTCGGCCAGAAGATTTTCATCACTTACGGCGAGCACGACATGGCGGACAACATCGTCCACCTCGTCCTGGCGCGCACGCCGACGGCGCCGGAAGGCGTCAAGGGCATCTCGCTGTTCATCGTGCCGAAGTTCTTGGTCAACGAGGACGGCAGTCTCGGCGAACGGAACGACGCCTGGTGCGTGTCGATCGAGCACAAGCTCGGTATCCACGCGAGCCCGACTGCGGTGATGGCTTTCGGAGATCACGGCGGTGCGATCGGCTATCTGGTCGGTGAGGAGAATCGTGGCCTCGAATACATGTTCGTGATGATGAACGTCGCTCGCTTCGGCGTCGGCATGGAGGGCGTCTCGGTCAGCGAGCGGGCCTACCAACGGGCGCGTGACTACGCTAACGAGCGGATTCAGGGAACCGACATCGGCGTGCGCGGTGGCCCGCGCGTGCCGATCATTGCGCACCCCGACGTGCGGCGCATGTTGATGACGATGCGTGCTCAGGCCGAGGCCACGCGCGCGTTGGCTTACGTGGTTGCCGCCGCGCATGATGCCGCGACCTGCCACCCCGACGAGGAGCAACGCAAACGTAACCAGGCCTTCGTCGACCTGATGATTCCGGTCGTCAAGGGCTGGAGCACCGAGATCGGGATCGAGGTCGCGTCGCTCGGCATCCAGGTGCATGGCGGCATGGGCTACATGGAGGAGACCGGTGCGGCGCAGTACCTGCGCGACTCGCGAATCTCGACGATTTACGAGGGGACTACCGGCATCCAGGCCAACGATCTGATCGGTCGCAAGATGGCTCGCGATCGTGGTGCCGTCTTCAAGGGCGTCGTCGGCATGATGCGTGCCGTGGAGGAGGAACTGGCGAGCACGACAAATGCGGACCTGAAGGCGATCCGGGCGCGCCTTGCGGTCGCCATCGATGCGTTGGCCCGCGCCGGTGCCTGGGTCGTTGATACGTTTGCGGTGGATATCCGCGCGGCGTCGGCGAGCGCGGTGCCTTTCCTGCGGCTCTTTGGCGCGGTCGCGGGGGGCTGGCAGATGGCACGCGCGGCGCTTGTCGCGCAGGCCCGGATCGATGCGGGTGACACCGACCCGTTCTACCGTGCCAAGGTCATCACGGCGCGCTTCTACGCGGATCACCTGCTGACGCAAGCCGACGGGCTGGCGACGACGGTCACCGACGGTGCGTCTTCCGCCTTGGAGATGCCCGCCGATCAGTTCTGAGCGCGGCGGCGTGGCGCCGAGACGTAGCGTATCGATCGGCGTGCCACGCGAAGGCGTCGGACGGAGGTTCATGCCGGGCGCTTCGGCGCTTTCGTGCCGTGGTTTGGCGCAGGCGGAGTGCCCGCGATGAGCGGCTACATGCTCGCCGGGGCGATTGCCGGTGGCGTCGGCCTCTTCCTGCTCGGCATGGGCATGATGACCGACGGTCTCAAGCTCGCCGCCGGACCGACGTTGGAGCGCATCCTCGCCCGGTCGACGCAGACTCGCCTGCACGGCCTGGTTTTCGGCATTGTCGTCACGGCGCTGGTGCAATCGTCGAGCGCCGTCACCGTGGCGACGATCGGTTTCGTCAACGCCGGGCTGTTCAGCCTTTCACAGGCACTCTGGGTTCTGTTTGGCGCGAATGTCGGCACGACTATTACCGGATGGCTGGTGGCGCTCGTCGGCCTGCAGCTCAAGATTGAAGCGCTGTCGTTGCCGTTGATCGGTGTCGGCATGTTCCTCCAGCTCATCGGTGAGCGGGGGAAGCGGCACGGCCTGGGGGTCGCGCTCGCCGGTTTTGGCGTGCTTTTTCTCGGTATCGACGTGTTGAAAGACGCGTTTTCCGGGCTGCCGAACGAGTTCGCGATGCCGGTGCACGATGGCATTGGCGACGTCATCGCGAAGGTAGGTATCGGCATCGGCTTGACGGTGTTGATGCAAAGCTCGGCCGCCGCGCTGGTTGTGGCACTGACAGCGGCGCAGGGCGGTTTGCTGACGATGCAGGGAGCGGCGGCAGTCGTCATCGGGGCGAACATCGGTACGACGGTGACCGCCGTGATCGTTGCCATCGGTGCAACGCCCAATGCCAAGCGCGCGGCGGCGGCTCACATTCTCTTCAACGTGCTGACTGGCCTCGTGGCGCTCGCCATCCTGCCGTGGCTGATCGAGCTGCTTTCGCTGATCGGCGACTGGTTGGCGCTGGATGCGTCGGTAACGGCCAGGCTGGCGTTGTTTCACTCGGTGTTCAATATCCTCGGCGTCGTCCTGATCTGGCCGGTCGCCAACCGTCTGACGGTATTTCTCGAAGCACGCTTCAAGAGTGCCGAAGAGGACGAGGCACGGCCGCGCTATCTCGACAGAAGTGTTCGCGCCGTACCGGCGCTGGCGCTCGATGCACTCGAACGCGAAGTGCGGCGCATGGGCGGTATCGCGATCGCGGCCTTGCGTGATGCGATCGACGACCCGCGTGGCAGGTCTTTTGCTCGACGCAAGCTCGTCGTCACGCGCTTGAAGCAGGCTATAGCCGATTTCGTCACGCAGTTGCACCGCTCGAGCATGTCGGGCGACAGCGCGCGCCGGCTACCCGAAATCCTGCGCGTAGCTCGCTACTACGAGACCGCGGCGGAGCTAGCACTCGAGGCTTCGCGCGCAGCAATCGAAGTTGAGCCGAATCAAGGTGATACCGAGAGTGCGGCGTTCGACGACACGGCGCGGGCCTTGCTGGCCGGTGCCGATCCGGCCGCGCTGGACATCGCCGGTATGCACATTGCACGGCGCACCATGGAGGCGGCCTATCAGGCCTACAAGGGCCGGTTGCTGGCCGACGGCGCGCAGGGGCGGCTGCCGGTTGTCGCGATGGATGCACGCTTGCGGGCTGCGAGCGCCATGCACCGTGCGCTCGAGCAAACGGCCAAGGCCGCCGATCTGGCGGTGAGAGTGACGCCAGCCGCCGAGCGACGCTGAAGGCGATCGTGTACGCCAACCGACTGGCTTCACCTTGACGTTTGAAAGTGCACGCTCCGCGTCTCAGCGTTTAGAATGCAGGCAGATACCTGATTGCGAAGGAGTGCAACGTGATTCATACGATCCAGGATTCGGTAGCGGCGTTTCGTCGAACGATCAGCGCGGCAACGGTCGGCGAGCTTAGTTTCCCAACCAGCCTGGATGCCAGCCGGCGTGTGCTGAAGGCGGTCGAGAATCCGGATATCGGTTTGTCGGCGCTGGCGAAGATCGTCGTGGCCGAGCCGTTGCTGTCGGCCAAGGTGATCCGGCTCGCCAACTCGGTGGCGCTCAACCCCAGCAACATGGTCGTGCGCGACGTGCGCCAGGCCGTGGTGCGGGTCGGCATGGACCCGATCAAGGCGCTGGCGATGGTGCTGATCATGGATCAGCTGCGTCATTCGCAGCGCCATGTTGCGACGCGCGAGCTGTCGAACCGGCTTTGGGAACGCAGCGTTCATGTGGCCGCGCTGTCCTATGTCCTGACCAAAAAGCTGACCCGTCTGAACGCCGACGAAGTGATGTTTGCCGGGATCGTGCACGATCTCGGACGTTTCTACCTGTTGTCTCGCGCCGCTGAGTTCCCCGCGTTGCTGGAGGACAGCGTCGTGCTCGCCGAGACGATCAACGACCTGACGGAACGGACGACGGAACGTATCCTCGGCGAACTCAATCTGCCTCCGTCGGTCGTCGAAGCCGTGCTTGCGTCGCGCAAGTTCAGCGGGACTATGCCGCCGACCACGATGGGGGACATTCTCTTCATCGCCGGCGCCGTTTCTCCGCGTCCGGATCCCTTTAATGAACTCGATGCGCGGGTTATCCCGCTTGCCAACAGCGCCGTTGCGCTCGGGCTCGACCAGACAATGGTGTCGGAAATCATCGCCGCGTCGGGCGACGAGATCTACTCGATCGCGATCGCGCTCGAAGGCTGACCCGCATCACCGCTGCGCCGGTCCTCGCTACATGTTCGAGTAGTTTGGCCCCTCGCCGCCCTGCGGCACCACCCAGTTGATGTTCTGCGACGGGTCCTTGATGTCGCAGGTCTTGCAGTGGATGCAGTTCTGCGCATTGATCTGCAGGCGCGGCGCCGCGTCCTCATCCTGAACGATCTCGTAGACGCCGGCAGGGCAGTAGCGTTGCTCGGGTGCGTCATAGAGCGCGAGGTTGAGCTTGATCGGGACTGTTGCATCCTTGAGTTGCAGGTGGCAGGGCTGGTCTTCCTCGTGGTTCGTGTTCGACAGGTAGACCGACGACAGTCGGTCGAAAGTGATCATGCCGTCGGGTTTCGGGTAGTCGATCGGCGTGCAGTCGGCCTTGCGCCTGAGCTGCGTATGGTCGGCGCCCGGATGGTGGAGCGTCCACGGCGCCTTCCCGCGTAACAGATGCTGGTCGATGCTGAACAACACGCTGCCGGCAACGAGGCCCTTGGCCATCAGCGGCTTGAAATTCCTTGCCTTGTAGAGTTCTTCATACAGCCAGCTTTGCCGGAAAGCCTCCGGATAGGCCGTCAACTCATCGCCGCTGCGGTCCGCGACCAGCGCGTCGAAGCAGGCCTCCGCCGCGATCATCCCGGACTTGATCGCGCCGTGCGAGCCCTTGATGCGCGAGGCGTTGAGAAAGCCCGCGTCGTCGCCGATCAGGGCGCCACCCGGGAAGACCGTCTTCGGCATCGACTGCAGTCCGCCGGCGCTGATTGCCCGCCCGCCATACGCGATGCGTTTCCCGCCTTCAAGAAAGCGTCGATACGCCGGATGCGTCTTGAGCCGCTGGAACTCCTCGTAGGGCGAGAGATAGGGATTGCTGTAGCCGAGACCGGTGACCAGGCCGACCGAGACGAGGTTGTTCTCCAGGTGGTACATGAAGCCACCGCCGTAGGTCTGGTTGTCGAGCGGCCACCCGCCGGAGTGAATGACAAGGCCCGGTTGATGCTTCTCGGGTTTGATCTCCCAAAGTTCCTTGATGCCCAAGCCGTAGACCTGCGGTTCGCAATCATTGCACAGGCCGAAGCGCTCTTCGAGCTGCTTGCCCAGATGTCCGCGACAGCCCTCGGCAAACAGCGTGTAGCGTGCGAGGAGTTCCATGCCCGGTTGAAAGGCCGGCCCTTCGCTTCCATCCTTGAGTCGCCCCATGTCACCGGTGGCGATGCCTTTGACCGAACCGTCTGCGCCGTACAGCACCTCGGCACCGGCGAAGCCGGGATAGATTTCGATGCCGAGGTCTTCCGCCTGTTTGCCGAGCCAGCGGCAGAGATTGGCCAGGCTGATGATGTAGTTGCCGTCGTTGTGCAGGCAGCTGGGCAGCATCCAGTTGGGAATGCGGATGTCGCTGGCCCCGGTGAGCATGAGGAAGCGGTCTTCGCTGACTGCGGTATTGAGCGGCGCGCCCATGCCATTCCAATCCGGGATAAGCTCGGAGAGTGCGCGCGGGTCCATGATCGCGCCGGAGAGGATGTGCCCGCCGATTTCGGCGGCCTTTTCAATCAGGCAAACGCTGATCTCGTGGTTCTTCTCGCCCGCCAGCTGTTTCAGCCGGATGGCAGCAGAGAGCCCGGCCGGTCCGCCGCCCACGATCACAACATCGTATTCCATGGATTCTCGTTGCATCGTTTACCTCATTTTTCTGACTCGGGACGTCTTGCACAGCTGCGCAACGCTGAGAGTCATATGCAGTCGGGTTGTGGCCCGCTTTTCAATACGGTATCGTATGGAAAACGACGTCGCGCCGTCAAGTTGCCGAGTTTTCACCTAGTTCGAGGAGTCGTCATGGAGCACGCCCATCCACCCAAAGTGCTTGCCTATACCAGCTACATACCGATTCGCTGGGGCGACATGGATGCATACCGGCACGTCAATAACACGCTCTATTTTCGCTACATGGAGCAGGTGCGCGTCGAGTATCTGGCGAGCGTCGGGGTGACCGTTCAGCCTAAGGGCTCGGCGCCGGTGCTGATCAACGCCAGTTGTACCTTCCTGATACCCTTGACCTATCCAGGGACCGTCGAGATCCGGATGCTCTTCGGTGCGCTTGGGCGAAGCAGCGTGCACACGAGCTACGAGATTCGTATCCAGGGCGATGACACGCTCTACGCCACAGGAGAGGCGAAGATCGTGTGGATGGATGTCGTCACGGGGAGGTCTGTCCCGATTCCTGATGACCTGCGTGAGAGAATGACGCATCACGCCAGCGGCGATACCGACAAGAAAGGATAGATCATGCGCACACTTGGAAACCTGCTCTGGTTCATCATGGGCGGCGTCCTGATGGGGCTCGGCTGGTGGCTGGTCGGCCTGCTGGCCTTTGTTTCCATCGTCGGAATTCCGTGGGGCAGGGCCTGTTTCGTCATTGGCCAGTTTGCCTTCTGGCCGTTTGGCAAGGAAGCGGTGAGCCGTGATGATCTGTCCGGGAGAGAGGATATCGGGACAGGCGCTCTGGGTATGATCGGCAATGTCATCTGGTTCTTGCTCGCCGGTGTGTGGCTGGCGATCGGTCATGTACTATCCGCCGCGGCGTGTTTCATCACCATCATTGGTATCCCGTTCGGAATCCAGCACCTCAAGCTCGCCAGCATCGCGCTGGCACCGATCGGCAAGACTATTGTCGACAAGGAACTGGCTGCGGCAGTGCGTGGCGAGAATGCTCAGGCGGAACTGTCCCGGCGTCGGGATGCATGATTTGTATATAACGAGAAAGCCCACATGAATGTTGCTGTCGATATTGTCTCCGACCTCGTCTGTCCTTGGTGTTTCATCGGCAAGGCGCGCTTGAAGGCTGCACTGGCGCTGGTGAAGGAAATGCACCCGGACGTCGAGTTCCAGATCAACTGGCTTCCCTATTTCCTCAATCCGGAGACGCCGAAGGCCGGTGAGTCGTATCGCGCCTACCTCGAAGCCAAGTTCGGCGGGGCGAAAGAGGTCGATCGTATTCAAGCCAACGTCGCCGAAGCCGGTCGTGATTCAGGCGTAGAGTTCCGCTTCGATCGCATCGCGACGCGGCCGAACACCTTGCTTGCACATCGGCTGGTCTATCGCGTTCAGTCGATCGGGCATCACCCCGACGAAGTCGAAGCACTGGTCGAGCGGCTCTTTGTCGCGCACTTCCAACTCGGCGAGGATGTCGGCGATATCGCCACGCTGGCCGGCATTGCTGCCGAGTGCGGGGAAGACAAGGGCGAGATTGCCGAGTTTCTATCGAGCGATGAGTCCGAGCAACAGGTCAAGTCGCTGGTTGAAAAAGTTGGGAAAATCGGTGTTACGGGCGTTCCCTTTTTCATCTTCCAGCGCCGGTTGGCTGTTTCCGGCGCACAATCGCCCGCTGCGCTGGCAGCGGCGATCATGCAAGCGATGCAGCCGGCTGCGTGATGTTGGGGGTAGAGGAGCGATATCATCGCGTGCGGCGTCAGAAAATAAAAAACCCGCAACGCATTTCTGCAGTGCGGGTTTATCAGGATTTTGTTGCTGGAGCTGCTGTTTTACTTGGTGCCCAGGAAGGGACTCGAACCCCCACAGTGTTGCCACCACTAGGACCTGAACCTAGCGCGTCTACCAATTTCGCCACCTGGGCATCTCCAGCGAAGGCGAGATTCTAAAGGATCAGAATTAAATGTCAATCAAAAAACTATCGAAAATCAGAAAAAGCGATCCGCACTTCCATCGCGAGGCGGCGAAGTACGAACAGCCCCTGCCTTCGCGTGAATATATCCTGAGCATGGTTGAAGAGCAGGGCAAGCCGGTCAGCTTTGCCGAGCTGTGCGCGCTGCTCGACATTCACAAGCACGAGTACGACATGTTCCAGCGGCGGCTCGCAGCGATGGAGCGCGAGGCGCAGTTGATGCGCAATCGCAAGGACGCGTACATCGTGCCCGAGCGTGCCAGCCTGATTGCGGGGCGCATCGAAGGGCATTCGGACGGCTACGGTTTCCTCGTGCCGGACGACGGCGGCGACGATCTTTTCCTCGATGCCAAGCAGATGACCAAGGTCCTGCATCGCGACCGCGCGCTGGCACGAGTGATCGGCGTCGATCGCAAGGGGCGCCGCGAGGGCGCCATCGTCGAAGTGCTGGAAAGGGCAAACAGCAAGGTGGTCGGACGCGTCCTGATCGAACACGGCATTACGGTGGTTGTGCCGGAGAATCGTCGGATCAATCAGGACATTCTGGTGGTCCCCGACAGAAAGCACAAAGTGAGATCCGGCCAGGTGGTGATGGTTGAGATCATCGAACAGCCAAGCCGCCATTCGCAGCCGATCGGCAAGATCATCGAAGTTCTCGGCAACTATGCCGATCCCGGCATGGAAATCGAAATTGCCCTGCGCAAGCACGAGCTGCCATTCGAGTTCTCGCCAAAGGTCGTGGCGGAAACCAAGGCGCTGCCGGACAAGGTTCGGAAGACCGAGTGGGCCGGGCGCAAGGATATTCGCGATCTGCCGCTGGTGACGATCGACGGCGAGACGGCCAAGGACTTTGATGACGCGGTGTTTGCCGAGAAGGATGGGCGCGGCTGGCGGCTCGTTGTGGCGATTGCCGATGTCAGCCACTACGTGCGTCCCGGCATGGCGCTCGACCGTGAGGCGATGGAACGCGGCAACTCGGTCTATTTCCCGCGCCGGGTCATTCCGATGTTGCCCGAGAAGCTCTCCAATGGCTTGTGCTCGCTCAATCCCGACGTTGAGCGGCTGGCAATGGTTTGCGACATGAGCATCGGATCGACCGGCAAGATCAAGACGTATACGTTCTATCCGGCGGTGTTCCGCTCCAAGGCTCGTTTGACCTACAACCAAGTCTGGAGTTGGCTCGATGGCGGTGCGCAGCCAGAAAGTGAGGTGCATCGTGAACTGCTGCCGCAGTTGGAGGCCTTGTACGCGTTGTTCAAGGTGCTGCTCAAGGCGCGCCATAAGCGAGGCGCGATCGACTTTGAGACGATCGAGACAATGATGCTGTTCAACGATCAAGGGAAGATCGAGAACATCGTTCCTGTGCAGCGCAACGACGCACACCGTCTTATCGAGGAGTGCATGCTGGCGGCGAACGTGTGCGCCTCGGCCTTCCTGCAAAAGCACAAGCAGGCTTGCCTCTACCGTGTCCATGAAGGCCCGACGCCGGAGAAGCTGGAAGCGTTACGCAGTTTCCTGCACGAATTCGGCCTCGGCCTGCCGGGCGGCGAAAACCCGACGGCGAAGGATTACGGCGCGTTATTGGAGAAGATCAAGGAGCGTCCCGACGCGCAGTTGCTGCAGACGGTCATGTTGCGCTCTTTGCGCCAAGCCATGTACAGCCCCGACAACGTGGGTCACTTTGGGCTTTCCTACGAGCATTACACACACTTCACGTCGCCGATCCGGCGCTACCCCGATCTGCTCGTTCATCGCTCGATCAAGGCCGTGCTCGAGGGTGCGCGCTATACACCTGGTAGCTGGGACGACATTGGCCTGCACTGTTCGATGACGGAACGACGTGCCGACGAGGCGACGCGCGATGTGAACAACTGGCTGAAGTGCTACTACATGCAGGATCTCATCGGCGAGGAGTTTGACGGAGCCATTGCCGCGGTGGTGCCATTCGGTATCTTCGTCGCCCTCGATTCGGTCTATGTCGAGGGGCTGGTGCACGTCTCCGAACTGGGCGAGGATTACTTCCAGTTCGACAACGTCAGGCATCAAATGCTGGGCGAGCGGAGCGGCAAACGCTTCCGCCTTGGCGACCGCGTGCGGGTGCGCGTCGTGCGTGCCGATCTGGAGTCGGGTCGTATCGACTTTGTCCTTGCTGCGCAACAACCGGTAACAGCCGAGAGCACCCCGAAGCAAGCGCGCAAAGCCTTGGATAAACGTGCGGAGAAGCCTGAACGCAAGGTGAAGGACGCAGCAACGGCGCGGCAGTCGTCGGCAAGGCCTGCACCCAAGTCGTCGTCGCATGCCAGCGCCAAGCCGGCGACGCGTACGAAGCCGGTTGCGACGACCAAAAAGCGGGTGGTGTCGAAGAAGCACCATTAGCCACCGCAGGCCTGCCTTGGCGGGCGCTTCTCTTCGGGGTGCCTGCTGAACGCAAGGTAGAATAGCCGCTCGATTCCGTACCAGAGAATTCCAATGTCACAGACAAGCTTCATCCACGGCTTCCACGCCATCGTCGCAAAGCTTCGCCACCAGCCGGACGCCATCCTGGAGATCTTCATCGATGCGGACCGTCACGATGCCCGCGCGCGCGATCTCATGCGCCACGCCGAGTTGCAGAAGGTCAAGATCATTCCGGTCGACGCGAAGCGACTCGAAGGTATGGCCGGCGGCATGCGGCATCAGGGCGTTGTCGCGCGTGTGTCCGGCACGTCGCGCCATGTCACGCTCGATGACGTGCTCGATACGCTGGAGGAACCTGCCTTTCTGTTGGTGCTCGACGGCATTCAGGATCCGCACAACCTCGGTGCGTGCCTGCGCGTTGCCGACGCGGTGGGTGCGCATGCGGTGATTGCGCCGAAGGACCGGGCGGTTGGCCTGACGCAGACGGCGATCAAGGTCGCCAGCGGCGCGGCCGAGAGCGTGCCCTACATCACGGTGACCAATCTGGCGCGTACGCTGCGCGAGTTGCAGGAACGTGAGATATGGGTGATCGGCACCGACGCCGAAGCGAAGGAAGATCTCTACGCCGCGCAATGGCCTGCGGCGACCGCGTGGGTGCTTGGGGCCGAGGGCGACGGCATGCGCCGCCTGACGCGCGAAACCTGCGATCAGTTGGTGACGATTCCGATGCTGGGAACGGTACAGAGTCTGAATGTCTCGGTCGCTTCCGGCGTCTGTCTGTACGAAGCGCGCCGTCGTCGCACCCGCTGATCGACTCGGAGTTTTTGCTTGCTTGTTCAACCTTTCAAGGGGAATGTCATGAGTGATCTGAAAGCACGTTTCGAAGCTGCCGTTGCGAATTCCAAGACGCTGAGCGAGCGTCCGGACAACTCGACCCTGTTGAAACTCTATGCGCTCTACAAGCAGGCAACGGTGGGCGACGTCGAGGGCAAGCGTCCCGGCTTCACCGATATGGTCGGCCGCGCAAAGTACGACGCTTGGGCTGCGATCAAGGGAACGGCCGGTGACGACGCGATGAACCAGTACATTGCGCTGGTCGAATCGCTGCAGGCGGCGTGACCTGAGCATGGAAGTGCGACAGATCCTCTGCTTTGGCGACTCGAACACGTGGGGCTACGCGCCGGTCAGCGCCGAGCGTTATCCGCACGATGTGCGCTGGACCGGTGTCATGGCCGCTCAACTCGGCAACTGCTTCAATGTGGTCGAGGAAGGACAAAACGGCCGGACGACGGTCTGGGACGATCCGCTCGAAGGTGGTCACAAGAACGGACTGATGTACCTGCCAGCCTGCCTGGAAAGCCATCATCCGATCGATCTCGTCATCCTGATGCTGGGTACCAACGACCTCAAGGCGCGTTTTTCGCTGACGGCACTAGATATCGCGCTGGGCGCTGAACGTCTGGTTCAGACCATCCAGCGTTCAGTGTGGGGCGTCGAAGGGAATGCGCCGGACGTCTTGCTGGCCGCGCCTCCTCCGATCGATCCAAAGGACGATGCAGGCGAGATGTTTGCCGGCGCTCGAGAAAAATCCGATGAGTTGGCGCGGCGCTATGCCGAGGTGGCCGATCGCTGTAACTGCCACCTTATCGATGTCGGGACGATCGTCGCCGTTGATCCTGCTGACGGCATTCACTACAGCCGCGAGGCACATCGTCAGCTCGGCCTCGCCATGGCCACCCGCGTGAAAGCGTTGTTCCCGGGCTAAGACCTAACCGTCGACGGGGGTGAGCGGTGTATCGAGTGTGAGTTGGTAGAAGGCAAGGTCGAGCCAGCGGCCGAATTTGAAGCCGGCTTGCGTGATCGTTCCCGCGTTCACGAATCCCAGGCGTTTGTGAAGCTCGATGCTGGCTCTGTTGTCGGCGTCGATACCACCGATCATCAGGTGAATGCCTTGGTCCCGCGCCTTTTCTATCAGAGCCTTGAGCAAGGTCGGACCGTATCCGCAACCGCGATGCGAGTGATGCACATAGACCGAGTGTTCGACCGAGTACTTGAATGCCGCCCACGGCCTGAACGTGCCGTAACTGGCAAATCCGAGCAGTTCGCCCGCATCGGACTCCAGTCCGATCACCGGGAAGTTGCCCGCCGTTTTTGCCTGGAACCAGCCAACCATACTCTCTGCCGGACGGGGCTTGTAGTCGTAGACGACGGTCGAGTTAACGATTGCCTCGTTGAGAATCTCAAGGATCGATATGGCATGGCGCTCAAAGGTGCAGGTGACGAGTCTCATTGGGGGGGGGCGTGCCTTGGCTGCTTGAAAGGGGGTCGAGCCTACTACCGCGGAAAGCGAGGTGCAAGGCAGCGGGCGGGTGGGAGTTGAGGGATCAGCGCAGTTCTCACTATTCTATGGCCTCGCGCCCCTTGCATTTGTCGGGAAGCTGTACAAAAATACAGCTATCTATTGGAGGCTCGCGCCGTGAACAAACTTACGCCCCGACAGCAGGAAATTCTTGACTTTATCCGCAGTACGCTCGAAGTCCTGGGTGCGCCGCCGACGCGCGCCGAGATTGCCAACGCGTTCGGTTTTGCCTCGCACAATGCGGCTGAAGAGCACCTGAAGGCACTCGCCAGGAAGGGCATCATTGTGCTGGAGCCGGGTTCGGCACGTGGCATCCGTTTGGTCGAGCAACTGGGGTTGCCGCTCATCGGCAGCGTTGCGGCGGGGAGTCCGATTCTTGCAGTGGAAAACGTGCAGGGACGCTACGCTCTGGATTCGAGCCTGTTCAAACCGCGCGCCGATTTTCTCCTGCGCGTGCGCGGCTTGTCGATGATCAATGCCGGAATTCTTGACGGCGATCTTTTGGCGGTGCATCGCAGCAGCGAGGCACGTAACGGGCAGATCGTCGTCGCCCGGCTCGACGACGACGTCACGGTTAAGCGCTTTCGGCAACACGGCGCTATCGTCGAACTCATCGCTGAGAATCCGGATTTCGATCCGATCGTGATCGACACACGTGAGCGGCCTGTCGAGATCGAGGGGATTGCCGTAGGCCTCATTCGCGGCGGCGAAGCAATGTAGGGCGCTGCACTCAAGTTGCGCCAAAGTTGCTATTTCTTTTCGGAGTAGCCCTTCAGGAGCTTTGTTGTAACCGGGTGCTGGTTCTGTACGGCGTAATCCAGCGGGATTTTTCCGTTGGCGTCTTTGGCCAAAGGATCGGCGCCCTTATCGATCAGGTATTTCGACAGTTTTGGTTGCCCCGTCGATGCCGACAAATGAAGTATTGTCTGGCCGGACGTCGATGTAATGGAGACGTCGGCCTTCTTGTCGATCAGAACTTCGACTGCTTGCCGTCCGCCGGACAGTACGGCCGCGTGCAGTGGTGTCATCCCGACGTTGTCCTTGGCATTGATGTCTGCGCCGCGCTCGATCAGAAACTCCATGGTCTTCAGGCGTCCGTAAAACGCCGCCATATGCAGTGGCGTTCTGCCCAGTGCGTCCCTGCTGTCGATGTTGGCGCCGGAATCGAGTTGGGCCTTGATTTCGTCAAGGTCACCTTTGATCGTTGCCTTGGTTATTGCCGGTTCTGCGACGGGTGGTGCTTCGTTCACGACCTGTTCTTCAGGGGGTTTTTCGACAGGGCGGTTGCAGGCGGAAAGTTGCAGCACAAGCACGCCGACAAGGAGGCTCGCCGCAAGTTGATAGATCACTCCAAAGCAGCGACTACGGCCGTCGGAGCGACGAACTGTGGTGCGTTGGTTCATGTGTGTCTCGGTTTACGGAAGGTCGAGGTCAGACCAAATCATAAACGATTGATGACACATTTGTGCCCGACGATCGAGAACAGAACAACCGTTGCGTGCCAGTTCGGCATTCCAAAGCGGCCAATATCCGCTTTTGGCGCTTTCCGGTTTTCGGCTACAATTCGGCTTTCCCGCTGCAGATATTTCCATGACCAAATACGTCTTCGTTACCGGCGGTGTGGTGTCCTCGCTTGGCAAGGGCATCGCTGCTGCTTCCCTGGGTGCGATCCTCGAATCGCGTGGCATCAAGATCACCCACCTCAAACTCGATCCTTATATCAACGTCGATCCCGGAACGATGAGTCCGTTCCAGCACGGTGAAGTTTTTGTTACCGAGGATGGCGCCGAAACCGACTTGGATCTCGGGCACTACGAACGTTTCACCAGCGCGCGCATGACCCGGCGCAACAACTTCACCACCGGGCAGATCTACGAAACGGTGATCAAGAAGGAACGTCGTGGCGAGTACCTCGGCAAGACCGTTCAGGTGATTCCGCACATTACCGACGAGATCAAGAACCATATCCGGCGCGGTGCTGAGGGCGCGGACGTGGCGATCGTCGAAGTCGGCGGTACGGTCGGTGACATCGAGTCCCTGCCTTTCCTCGAAGCCATCCGCCAGATGGGCCTGCAGGAAGGGCGCAACAACGCCTGCTACATGCACCTGACGTTGCTGCCGTACATTCCGACGGCGGGCGAACTGAAGACGAAGCCGACGCAGCATTCGGTGAAGGAGTTGCGCGAAATCGGTATCCAGCCCGACATCCTTCTTTGCCGCGCTGACCGCCATATTCCGGAAGACGAGAAGCGCAAGATCGCGCTGTTCTGCAACGTGCAGAGTGAAGCGGTCATCGAGTGCCTCGATGCCGATTCGATCTACAAGATCCCGGCAATGCTGCACGATCAGATGCTTGACGAGATCGTATGCCACAAGCTCGGAATTCTCGCCAAGGCGGCGGACCTGTCGATCTGGAAGAAGATGGTGCATTCGCTCGAGAATCCGGAGCGCCTGCTCAACATCGCCTTTGTCGGCAAATATGTGGATCTCACCGAGTCGTACAAGTCCCTGACCGAGGCGTTGATCCACGCCGGGATCCACACGCGCAGCAAGGTCAAGATCAACTACATCGACTCTGAGGAGATCGAGAGCCGCGGTTGCGCGGCGCTGAAGGGCATGGACGCCATTCTCGTTCCCGGCGGTTTCGGCAAGCGTGGAACAGAAGGGAAGATAATCGCCATCCGCTACGCGCGCGAAAACAAGGTTCCCTATCTCGGTATCTGCCTCGGGATGCAACTCGCGGTTGTCGAATACGCGCGCGATGTCGCCGGTCTCGTCGGCGCACACAGCACCGAGTTCGAGAAGTCAACGCCTTATCCGGTGATCGGTCTGATCACAGAATGGCAGGATGCTTCGGGCAAGCTCGAGAAGCGCGACGAGAGTTCCGACCTCGGCGGTTCAATGCGCCTTGGCGGGCAGGTCTGCAAGCTTGGCGAAGGAACGCTGGCGCGCGAGATTTACGGCAAGGACGATATCGTCGAGCGCCACCGTCACCGTTACGAGGTCAACAACAGTCTGCTGGGCGAACTCGAGAAGAAAGGGCTGGTCGTCTCCGGTCGTGCTCCCGGTACCGACCTTTGCGAGATGATCGAGTTGCCGAAGAAGGAGCATCCGTGGTTCGTCGGCTGCCAGTTCCACCCGGAATTCACCTCGTCGCCGCGTAGCGGCCATCCGCTGTTTACTTCATTCGTACGTGCCGCGATCGACTACAAGGGCAGCAAATGAAACTTTGTGATTTCGAGGTTGGGCTGGACAAGCCGTTGTTCCTGATTGCCGGACCATGTACCGCGGAATCGCTTGAACTTTGCGTCGAAGTGGCCGGCAGGATGAAAGAGATCTGCGCCCGTCTCGGTATGCCCTACATCTTCAAGGCATCCTACGACAAAGCCAATCGCAGTTCGGGGCGCTCCGCACGTGGCCCGGGATTGGATGGCGGATTGAAACTGCTCGCCGAAGTCCGTCGTCAGGTCGGCGTCCCTGTGCTGACCGACGTGCATACCGAGGACGATGTCGAAGCCGTCGCCGCGGTCGTCGATGTCCTGCAAACCCCCGCGTTTCTCTGTCGGCAGACTGATTTCATCCAGGCCGTCGCCGCGTGTGGCAAACCCGTGAATATCAAGAAAGGGCAGTTCCTGGCGCCGGGCGACATGAAACATGTGGTCGGCAAGGCCAGGGAAGCCAACGGCGGCGCCGATACGATCATGGTCTGCGAGCGTGGCGCGTCCTTCGGCTACAACAATCTCGTTTCCGACATGCGTTCTCTCGCGATCATGCGCGAGACGGCGTGTCCGGTCGTCTTCGATGCCACGCATTCGGTTCAGTTGCCCGGTGGCCAGGGCACCGTTTCCGGTGGGCAGCGCGAGCATGTGCCGGTCCTTGCGCGCGCGGCGGTCGCGGCGGGTATCTCCGGGCTGTTCATGGAAACTCACCCGTGCCCCGAAAAGGCGCTCTCCGATGGTCCGAACAGCTGGCCGCTTGATCGCATGGAGCGCCTCCTGACTTCACTGCTGGCGCTCGATCGCGTGGTCAAGGGCGCAGGTCTCGAGGAATTGCGATAGGCGTCGCCCGCCTGCAGGCTTCGCGAACATTGCACACGTATCTCTTGTAGAAAAGGAAAGACCATGAGCTCTGTTGTTGATGTTGTTGCGCGCGAGATTCTGGATTCCCGCGGAAATCCGACGGTCGAATGCGACGTGTTGCTTGAGTCAGGCGTCATGGGACGTGCGGCAGTGCCGTCGGGCGCGTCGACTGGCTCGCGCGAGGCGATCGAACTGCGCGACGGCGACGCGAGCCGCTATCTGGGCAAAGGCGTCATGCAGGCCGTCGAGAACGTGAATACCGAAATCGCCGAAGCGATCATCGGTCTCGATGCGCAGGAACAGGCATTTATCGATCAGACGCTGATCCAACTCGACGGCACGGAAAACAAGTCACGGCTCGGCGCCAACGCCATGCTCGCCGTGTCGATGGCTGTCGCCAAGGCGGCCGCCGAAGAGTCCGGCTTGCCGCTCTACCGCTACTTCGGCGGCTCGGGCCCGATGCAGATGCCGGTGCCCATGATGAACATCATCAACGGCGGCCAGCACGCCAACAATAGCCTCGACTTCCAGGAGTTCATGATCCTGCCGGTTAGCCAGGGCTCGTTCCGTGAAGCCCTGCGTTGCGGTGCCGAAGTATTCCACGCGTTAAAGAAGTTACTCGACAAGAAGGGCTTCTCGACAGCGGTCGGTGACGAAGGCGGTTTTGCGCCGAATCTGGGCAGCCATGCCGAGGGCCTGCAGATGGTCGTGCAGGCGATCGAAGCCGCGGGTTACTTCCCGGGCGAGGACGTGCTGATCGGTCTCGACTGCGCTGCCTCCGAGTTCTACAAGGATGGCAAGTACCATCTCGCGGGCGAGGGCTTGCAGCTCACTTCCGAGCAGTTTGTCGATTATCTGGCCAATCTCGCCGACGCCTTCCCGATCGTCTCGATCGAAGACGGCATGGCCGAAGGTGACTGGGATGGCTGGAAGCTGCTGACTGACCGTTTGGGCGAACGCATTCAGATCGTCGGCGACGACGTCTTCGTGACCAATACGCGGATCTTCAAGGAAGGCATCAAGAAGGGCGTTGCCAACTCGATCCTGATCAAGATCAACCAGATTGGCACGCTTTCCGAGACGTTCGCTGCCATCGAGATGGCCAAGCGTGCTGGTTACACCGCCGTTATTTCGCACCGCTCCGGCGAGACCGAGGACAGCACGATTGCCGACATCGCGGTTGGCATGAACGCCTTGCAGATCAAGACTGGATCGCTCTCCCGCTCGGATCGCATCGCCAAGTACAACCAACTGCTGCGAATCGAAGAAGATCTCGGCGATACCGCTGGCTACCCCGGGCGTGACGCTTTCTACAATCTTCGGTGAACAGCCGAAGATCCGTTGTGAACAGTGCATCCCGAGCCATCTCGCCAGAGGTGGCTCGGTATTTTTTCGTCTTCGCACCGGTTGAGTAATGCGCTGGCTCTCTGTTGCCCTGATTGCGCTGATCGCACTCTTGCAGTATCCGCTGTGGATCGGCAAGGGCGGTTGGCTGCGCGTCTGGGATGTCGACCGGCAGCTTCAGGTGCAGAAAGAAGGCAACAGAAAGCTCGAAATCCGGAATGCCGGCCTTGATGCCGAAGTCCGCGATCTCAAGCAAGGTTATGACGCTATCGAAGAGCGTGCGCGCTACGAGCTGGGCATGATCAAGGAGGGCGAGGTTTTCGTCCAGATTCCCGAGCGCCCGGCCGACAAGCCGGCGCAAGGACTGCCTACGGGAAGCGGCGCAAAGTGAAGCAAGCGGGGAAGGGCCGTTATGCGACTCCCCGCGTTCCCGATCAGCGTCCGATCACCGTCCCTGTCAATCAAGTTCGACCTGGCCGGACACATTGGCCGAGACTTGCGACTCGCCAGCCTCGATCGGCATCGGGGCCGCTTCCGACATCACCGACTTTGCTGCCATGTGGAACCTTGGTTCGGCCATTCTGCCGCCTGTGCTCACAGACAGGTGCTTGATCTGATACGACTTTCCCAGTGCGTCGGCGACGACCTTGGCGCGTGCCTTGAAGTCGGCGATTGCTTCCAGCATCGCCTCGTTTTCTGCCTTCTTGCGTGTTTCGGGGGACGGCTGCATGACGAGGCGGGATACTCCGAGCGATGTCTGCAACTTGCCTATCAGTTCAGACATCGCCGCCGCGTCGCCCGACTCTAGGGACAGTTCCGAACGCATGCGCCACGATTCGATCTTTCCCGACTTCGAGTAGGCAGGGTAGGTGCTGGTGTTGCCGCTTTGAACCTTGATGGTGGGATACGACTTCGCGACTTTCACCGCGTCGGCGATCAAGGTGTTGACCTGTCGTGCAAGATCGCCGAGAGCGCTTCCGGCTGCTTCGGCCGAGAGTATTGCGTAGACGTGATCGTTCGCGGCGGGTCGGCTAGCCTCGGCTGATAGCTCAACCGTCGGCAACTTGCCGGCAGTGGGGAGGTCAGGCTGTGCGATCGCTGGCGCTGCGGCAATCGAGGAAATGAGGCATACGGCAGTAAGCAGGTTTGTCGGGTTCAGCATGAATCATCCTCCGGTTACAAGAGATCGAATCTTTTCGCGGTGCTGCGGTCAGTGGTTGCGCATCGCCAAAAAACAGGCATGATAGGGCCGCGTTTCATGCGGTCATTCTAGCTCAGCACCGTTTCGTAATTCTTCTGGTCACGTTGCTGAAGCTTGGTAGAATCCGATTCACCCGTTCGCCTTGGCGGACGGGGAGGGTAATTAAGGAGGCGCAATGCTGAAAGTTGGACAGGCGGCACCGATGTTCGTCCTCCCCGATGCGGATATGGAGGACATCGACATTGCCCAGTTTCGCGGCAACAAGAATGTCATCCTGTTTTTTTACCCGAGAGACGACACACCGGCCTGCACGCTCGAAGCAACGGATTTCTCGGACCACGAGGACGAGTTTTCCCGGCATGCCTGCACGGTCATCGGAATCAGTCGCGACGATTGCCTCAAACACGCTGAGTTCCGCGACAAACACGGAATCTCGGTGCGGCTTTTGTCGGACGCCGACGGCGTGGTGTGCAAGCAATACGGTGTGTGGCAACCGAAGGAAGTGGACGGGGTCAAGAAGCATGGCATCGTGCGTTCGACCTTCGTTATCGACAAACAGGGCGTTCTCCGTGCCGCGTTATACGGAGTCAACGCCAAAGGCCACGCGCTGGAAGTGCTGCGCGAGGTGAAGGAACTCAATCCATGAACATGCAAGTTGTAAAAAATTCCGTCGTAACCCTCGACTACAGCGTTACCGATCCGGACGGCGAACTCGTCGATGCTGGGCAAGAGCCGCTGGTCTATCTGCACGGCGGATACGACGACATCTTCCCGATGATCGAAGAAGCGCTGCACGGGAAGAAGGTGGGCGAGTCGGTCGTCGTCAAGATGCAACCGGACGACGCGTTCGGCGAGTACGATGCCGAGCTGATCCAGATGGAATCGCGCAAGGGCTTCCCCAAGGAACTCGAAGTCGGCATGCAGTTCGAAGGCGTGCCGGAAGGCGGAGATGACGACGATATCTTGATTTACCGCGTAACCGAAATCGCGGACGACAAGGTTGTTCTCGATGGAAACCATCCGCTGGCGGGCATGGCGCTCGTGTTTACCTGCACGGTGACGTCGATTCGCCCGGCAAGCGCCGAAGAGGTCGAGCATGGCCACGTCCATGAGGACGGCGATTGCGAGCACGATGACTGAGTCGGACGGCCACGTAAAGCAAAAAAGGCAGCCTCATGGCTGCTTTTTTTGTACCGATTCTTGTCCGCTATCGTGATCGACTTCTGGTCATAAAACCATGGTTCGGCTTCTGCCTAACGGTGTGCCGGGGGCGGCGAAGCATCGTAGGCATGTGATTCGAAGCGGAAGAGAGATGGCGACTCCGTGTCGATGATCACTTTCACCCAGCCCATGATTGGATAGCCAAATGTCTCCAGGCGGGTGAAATTCGCTACCCGCTGGCCGTTCGCCGGATTGAGGAGTGGCTGGTCGATGCGATGCCAGTGGGTATCACCGTGGATCAGCAAGACCTGTCCGGGAAATTCGATGGTCTCCTTGAGCAGTGCCTCGAGTAACTCGCGATATCCACTGTGACCAAGTCCGGCAGCGAAATGCCTGAACCCAGGGTTGGCCTGCATCACGACGACGACACCTTTGGCATTCGCTTTGCGCGCCTGTGAAAAGCCCTGTTTGAGCCAGTCGAAGACGTGCGGCATTCGTTCCAGATACTCCGGTCGGGCAGTCTGGCCCATACCGAAGTTGTTGTCCGGGCCGGGAACGTTGAGTGAGACGAAGATGACAGGCCCGAGCTTCCAGCGCAGGTGCTCGGGCGATTCGGCTGACTGCTGATCGACGGGAATCGTCCGCCGGCCAAGCGAGCGAGGGGCGGAGAAGAAAAGCTCGCGCAATTTGTTAAGGCGTTCGGTCTCGTCGTAATGGCCGGCGCTCAGCCGGCGGCAATCGGTCCACTCGTTGTCGCCCGGCGTGTAGATGAACGGGACTGTCGTGGCGTTGAAGAGCGCCACGCGGTCGGCGAAGAGTTCGTCCGAGCAGGGGTCGTTCGAGTGCTTGATATCGCCGACGTGAATGACTAATTCAGGGTGTTCTGCGGCGATGAGGTCCAGCAGTCGCGGCGTTTCGCGCCGCTCGTAGTCGCTGTACGGAATGTCGCCGATGACGGCGAAGCGCCAGGTTTCGCCCTGTGCGAGGCCTGCGCTACAGGCGCAGAAACTAGCCAACATGATTGCGACGAATCGTCGCATCATCGGAGCAGCGATTTGAGTTCGTAGAGCGCGTCGAGCGCCTGTTTGGGCGTGAGTTCGTTTGGATCGATGCTTTCGAGTCTCATCAAGGCTGGGCTTGGCTCGACCTCGACCGGTTCCGGAATCGACGCGAACAGGTCGGGCTGCAGCGGGTTGATGGCCGCGCGCTGCTCGAACTCGCGCAATTGTCGCTTGGCGGCCTTGACCACGGAGTTGGGAATGCCGGCCAGCGCAGCGACCTGAATCCCGTAACTCTGGTTGGCCGGCCCTTCTTCAACTGCGTGCAGGAAGACGATGCGCTCACCGTGCTCGACGGCGTCCAGATGAACGTTGGCGAGGTCGGCGTATTCGTTGGCGAGCAACGTGAGTTCGAAGTAATGCGTGGCGAACAAGGTCAGCGCGCGGTTCTTTTCGACGAGATGACGGCAGATGGCAAAAGCCAGTGCCATGCCGTCGAAGGTTGAGGTGCCGCGCCCGACTTCGTCCATCAGCACGAGGCTGTCTTCCGTTGCGTGATGCAGGATGGCGGCCGATTCGGTCATTTCGACCATGAAAGTCGACCGGCCGGACGCGAGGTCGTCGGAGGCGCCGATGCGGGTAAAGATCTGGTCGAGCGGGCCGAGCGTAACGCGGCTGGCCGGAACGAAGCTGCCGACATGTGCCATCAAAGCGATTAAGGCGGTCTGCCGCATATAGGTCGACTTACCGCCCATGTTCGGGCCGGTAATGAGCAGCAGGCGGCGGCCGTCACCGAGTTTTGTGTCGTTGGCGATGAACGATTCGCCGCCGGCCAACTCGTTCTCGACGACCGGGTGGCGACCGCCTTCGATGAAGAAGCCGGGTTCGCTCGAAAAGACTGGTCGGCAGTAATTGCGCGACTGGGCGATGTCGGCGAACGCGGCGAGCAGGTCGGTCATGGCGACAGCGCGGGCGATGAACTGCAGTTGCGTCAGATCGGTCTGCAAGGCCGTCAGTACGCCTTCGTAGAGCAACTTTTCGCGCGCCAGTGCGCGATCCTGTGCGGACAATGCCTTGTCCTCGAACGCCTTGAGTTCGGGCGTGATGTAGCGTTCGGCGTTTTTCAGCGTCTGCCGCCGGCGATAGTCGTCGGGTACCTTGGCGGCGTTCGAGTTGGTGATTTCGATATAGAAACCATGAACGCGGTTGTATTCGACCTTGAGGTTGGCGATGCCGGTGCGTTCGCGCTCGCGTGTCTCCAGTTCGACGAGATAGGCACCGCAGTTGTCGTTGATGCCGCGCAACTCGTCGAGTTCGGCGTCGTAGCCGTGGGCGATGACGCCGCCTTCACGCAGCAAGGCCGACGGTTCCGGGAGAATCGCCGCGCGGAGCAGGTCGAGGGCCGCTTCCGGCGTCGCAAGCTGATCAAGCAGTTCGGAGAGCAACGGCGAAGCCGTGCCGACCAGCGCTGCGCGCAGTTCGGCCAGTCGATGCAGGCTGTCGCGCAGGCTCGACAGGTCGCGTGGTCGAGCGCTGAACAGCGCGACGCGACCGGCGATGCGTTCGATGTCGGCGAACCCGCGCAAGGCTAGCCGGATGGCGTGAACGCGCTGCGCGTCGTCATCAAGCAGCGCTTCGATCGCAGCGTGGCGCGCCGCCGGAATCGCCGGGTCGCGTAATGGATGATGCAGCGCGTGGCGCAGAAAACGCGATCCCATTGATGTGATGCACACGTCGAGCAGGCTGCACAGGGTTGGCGACGGCTGGCCGCGCAAGGTCTCGGTAAGTTCCAGGTTGCGCCGGGTGGCCGTGTCGAGGCCGAGGAAGGTGCCGTCACGCTCGATGGTCAGCGCCTGCACATGGGGCAGGGTGCGCGTCTGGGTCGCTTGCGCATAGCGCAGCAGCGCGCCGGCCGCGGCGATGGCCGGGCGCAGGTGGTCGGCACCAAAGCCGGAGAGCGACGCCGTCTTGAAATGGGAGCACAACTCGCGCGTCGCCGCCTCGGTGTCGAAGTGCCAGTCTGGCTGGCGCGTCAATGCGGTGTCCGGTGCAAACGGCAATACGAGGCTTTCCGCCGCGACGATCTCTGCCGGCCGGATGCGTTCGAGCGTCGCCGGCAGCTTCTCGAGCGGGACTTCGCACACCCTGAATTCGCCGCTGGCGAGGTTGAGCCAGGCCAGGCCAGCCTGCTGACGCGTCGTGCTCAGGGCGAGCAGCAAAACGTCGTGCTTGTCGTCGAGCAGCGCAGCATCGGTCAGCGTGCCCGGCGTGACGATGCGCGAGACGGCGCGTTCGACCGGTCCCTTGCTCGTTGCCGGATCGCCGACCTGCTCGCAGATCACGACTGATTCGCCAAGCTTCACGAGGCGAGCCAGGTACTGCTCGACCGCGTGGTAAGGAACGCCGGCCATCTTGATCGGCTGTCCCGCGCTCTGTCCGCGTGTTGTCAGGGTAATGTCGAGCAGGCGTGCGGCCTTTTCTGCATCTTCGAAAAAGAGCTCGTAGAAGTCACCCATGCGGTAGAAAAGCAGAAGCCCCGGGTGCTGCGCTTTCAGCTTTAGGTACTGCTGCATCATGGGCGTGTGGCCCGCTGCATCCTTCTCTTTTGGGGATTCCTTCATGGTCTTCCGAGCGGCTTTCTTCTTCTGTAACGGGGTTCGCGTGGCATCAATACCCGGCGGTGCGACGGGTGAGAATCCTGAAAATTGTACTGGATAAGGACGCGGGGGATACCGATTCGCCGCTCGCACTGATCATTTGCTGCCACTGCGCGGTACTATCGCGTCTGCGCGACGAAGCCGGAGGGTGATAATCGTTCGCAAAATCCGTGATCAACGTTTTGTGTACCTATGATGATTAGAATTCTGATGGTCTGCATGGGCAATATCTGTCGGTCACCGTTGGCCGAGGGCGTTGTCCGGTATCTGGCGGATCGGGCCGGGATGGAAGCTTTCATCGAAGTCGATTCGGCAGGAACCCTGGCCTACCACGCAGGGGAGCAGCCGGATCCCCGTGCCAGAAAGGTCGCCGCGAGTCGCGGCTATGATTTGTCGAAAATGCGCGCGCGTCGTGTGGCCGACGACGATTTTTCCCATTTCGACCTTGTCCTTGCCATGGACCGGCAGAACCTCGCTGCGCTCGAGCGCGTTTGTCCGGAGGAGCATCTGCACAAGTTGCGTTTGTTCATGGACTACGCAGAAAACTGCGAGCAGGACGAAATCCCCGACCCATACTACGGCGGCCCGGATGGCTTCGAGCACGTGCTCGACTTGTGCGAAGCCGCGGCCAGCGGCCTGATTGCGTCGATCGCAAGCCGCAAGGGGCGCCGCTAGTCGAGCTTCTTCAGATAGTCCTTGGTGAAGATCTTGTCCGGCAGGTCGCGCAGCTTCATGCTGTTGTATTCAAGGATCGACTGGTTTCCAGCCTTGAGCGCGTCTTCCATGACCAGCCGGGTCGGGCGCAGGCGGCCTTCCATCGTTTGGAAGTTCTCGTACTTGCAGACCTTGAGCAGCCGGTTCGAGAGTGAGTAGAACTCGGCCTTGAACGGCCAATTGTCTTTCTGTCGAACCCAGTAGACGACCTTTTGGTAGGTCACGCTGCGGTCGACTGCGATCAGCTCAAGGACATTGTAGGTCTCGTTGTCGATCGTCTCTGTGCGCAGCAGCTTCGGGTTGTAATCGGACGCGAAGTTGGCACGCGCCAAGTCGCCGTTGGCCACCTGACCGGTCAGGCGCTGCGACAGGGAGATCCGGATCGGCTGCGATACATCGGGCATGAACACCCACAGATCGCGGCCCTTCATCAGGATGATCTGGCCGCGCTCGGATGCCGGCTCGGTGACCATGACTACAGTATTGCTGTTGCCCTTGGAAAGTACGCGGTATTTGCGCAGTTCGCTTTCCTGGCCGGGCTGTGAGCTTGTGATGTCGATATCGACCTGGAAGCCTTCGCTGGGGAAGCGCACGAGGTCCGCCTTTTCGACTATTTCGCGGGCAACCGGATCGTCAGCCGGAACTGCCGGCTCGGCCTCCTGTGCATTGCAGAACATTGCCGGAATCACCAGCGAAAACGCGGCGAGAAATGACGCAAGCTTGACACGTGGGTGCCGGGTAGTCATGATTTCCATCGTTTTTCCCCATTGTGCTGATCGCAGATATGGTCGGCAGAGAGCCTTCCGATGAGCGTTGTCCGCCTAGAACACGTATACAAGGATTATCTGCTTGGCGATCAGAAAGTCCAAGCCCTGAAGGACATCACCTTGTCCTTCGATCCGGGGGTCTTTCTGGCGATTGCCGGTCCATCGGGCAGCGGGAAGACGACGCTGTTGAACCTCATTGGTTGTATCGATACGCCAAGCAGCGGCAAGATCTTCATCAACGATCAGGACGTCAGCGGCCGGACGTCCGACGAACTCGCTGATCTGCGCAGCCGATCAATCGGTTTCATCTTCCAGACGTTCAATCTTCTGCCAGTACTTTCGGCAGCGGAGAACGTCGAATACCCCCTGCTTCAACGGCGTGACGTTTCGGAAAGCGAGCGCAAGAAGCGCGTCGACTACTTTCTCGATATCGTCGGACTGTCGAAATTAGCCGGCCATCGTCCGAACCAGTTGAGCGGTGGTCAGCGGCAGCGCGTCGCCATCGCCAGGGCACTCGCCATTCTGCCGTCGATCGTGCTGGCCGACGAGCCGACTGCGAATCTGGATCATCATACCGGCGAGGAAATTCTCTTGCTCATGAAGCAGATCAACCGGGCGTTCAATACCACCTTCATCTTTTCAACACATGACAAGCGCGTGATTGCCAAGGCCGATCGCCTGGTACGTGTCGAGGATGGCGAGATTTCCGCGCTCGGCGTACGTTCCAATTCGAAATGGTCTCTCGCCAGCCAGCGGCGGCCGTCGGATTCGGCTCGGCAATAGCACATACAAATCCGCCGAAAGGGCAGGCATGCATCGAAAGAGTACACAAACGCTTTTCCAGTCGCTCAAGCCCGCTTTGATCGCGGTTGCCGTGCTGTCGGCCACGCTCGGCGGTATCAGCGTGGCGAACGCTAATGGGAGCGAAGGACTCGCTTCTACGCGATTGTTGTTGGCGGCCAGCGATACCGGAGATGACGGCGTTGGTAGCCGTGATGAGCTGTTTGGCAACGATCCCGACTTGGAAATGCTCGACGCCAAACCGGAAGCGAAGCCGGTGGCAGCAGGCAGCGGGATCAAGGGCTACCTGCAGTTCGAGTTGGCCAGGACGATTTCCGAACCGGTCCATTGGTCGAAGATGCTGACGCGCGCCGAACTCGGCTCGCAGGGTAATCTCGGCAACGGCATCAAATGGAAGTTGGGCGCGCGCGTGGACTACGACGCGGTCTATGACCTCTATGACTTCTACCCGAGCGACGTCAAGGACGATCAGCGCTTCAACTTGTACCTGCGCGAGAACTATCTCGATATCAGCGCCAATAACTGGGATTTCCGTCTGGGCAAACAGAACGTCGTGTGGGGTGAAATGGTCGGCCTGTTCTTTGCCGACGTCGTCTCTGCGCGCGACATGCGTGAGTTCATCCTGCCCGAGTTCGATGCGATGCGCATCCCTCAATGGGCGGCGCGCGCCGAGTATTTCAAGGACGATTTCCACGCCGAGTTCCTGTGGATTCCCGTTGCAAGTTACGACGAGATCGGCGAACCCGGCGCCGAGTTCTATCCGTATCAGCCAGTACCGCCGGGCGTGGGCGTGAGGTACAGGAACGAGGACATTCCGGCGCGAACAATCGCCAATTCAAACTACGGTCTGCGTTTGTCGACACTCAAGAACGGGTGGGATCTGTCCGGATTTCTGTACAGTAGTATGGATATCAACCCGACCTTCTATCGCGATATCGCGAGTCCACCCGGGACGTTCATCTACACAGCCAGGCACGATCGCATCGATCAGGCTGGCGGGACACTGGCCAAGGACTTCGGCACGGTCGTTCTGAAGGCCGAAGCCGTTTATACGCATGGCCGTCAATTCACCGTGCTGCGCCTCAGCGACAGCAACGGCGTAGTGCCGCAGGATACGCTCGATTGGGCGGTCGGCCTTGATTTCGATCTGCCGGCGGACACGCGACTGAACGCGCAGGTGTTCCAGCGCGCGTTCTTCGATTACGACCCAGACCTGATTTCCGACCGCCACGAGAATGGCTACAGCCTCCTCCTGAATCACAAGTTCACCGACAAACTGGATGCGCAGGTGACCTGGATCTCCAGCTTCAATCGGACCGATTGGCTGTTCCGTCCGCGCATGACCTGGCAATTCGAGCGGAACTGGCGCTTCGCGGCCGGCGTCGACGTATTCCACGGACCGGCGTACGGGCTGTTTGGCCGTTACGAAGGGAATGATCGGGTGTACTCCGAGGTGCGTTACAACTTCTAGCCGCCGCAGTTTCCAGCGAGCGGGAGACGTTTTTCGCGCACGGCGCGGGTTTCGCCACGGAGGGCGTTCGGGGGTTCCTGTTCGATTGCGCCATTCGCTATCATGATGACTCGTTTCGCGGTTTCTCACGCGGCGATGATGAGTTTGGCTTAGGCGAGGAGCGCGAATGTCAGCCGGGGATCTGCCCTATGTGAGTGTCGATCAAATTCAGATCGGCATGTATGTCTATATTGACCTGAAGTGGTTCCAGCATCCGTTCGCCTTCAACAACTTCAAGATCAAGGACGACGACCAGATTGCGACGATTCGCGGACTCGGACTGAAGCGCGTGCGTTTTGATCCGGCACGCAGCGAAAGCAAGCCAAAGCCGCGCGAGGCGGAAAAGGCCGCCGATGCCGCAACGTCCGAAGAATCGGTGCTGAAGGAGCACCCAGCGCTGGCTGCCAAGCGCGCGTTGATCGAGAAGATCAAGGTGCAGCGCGAAGCGGCAGCGCGTATCGAACACGCTTTTGTCGACACGGCAAAGACGATCCGGGACGTTGAAAAGAATCTGCTGAGCGATCCGGAGAAGACCGTCGCCCAGGCCAGCAAGCTGGTTGGGCAGATCGCCGATTCGATCCTCTCGGCGCCCGAGTTGGCGATCCACGTCATGGGCGACAAGATCGGCGGCGAGGAGCTCTACTTCCACTCGCTGAACGTGACGATGCTGTCGCTGATGGTTGCGCGGGAAATCCGCTTGCCGCAGGACGCGGTGCAACCGCTCGGCATGGGCGCCTTGTTCCACGACGTCGGCCGGCGCCAGATTCCGGACAAGATCCTGATGAAGATGGAGCCGCTGACCCAGGCCGAGAAGAACCTCTACGAGTTGCATTGCCAGTACGGTGTTGAGATCGGACAGAAGCTTCACTTTGTTCCGGCCGCGTTGGCCGTGATTGGCGCGCATCATGAGCTTTACGATGGCAGCGGCTACCCAAACAGGCTCAAGGGCGATGCGATCAACCTGCTTGCACGCATCGTGGGCATCGCAAACTACTACGACGAGCTGTGCAACCCGGCGAACATCCTCACGGCGATGACCCCGCACGAGGCGCTGGCCACCATGTTCGCCAAGTTGCGCACCAAGTTCGATTCCCGACTGCTGCAGATTTTCGTGCGCTGCCTCGGCGTCTATCCGCCGGGGACGGTCGTCCAGTTGTCCAACGGCGTCATCGGCATGGTCGCGACGATCAATACCGCCAAACCGATGAAGCCGATGGTCGTCGTCTACGATCAGGAGATCCCCAAGGAAGAGGCCTTGCTGGTGGACCTGGAAACCGACGCCGAGGTCAACATCGCCAAGGCGCTGCGACCGGGGCAACTGCCGCGCGAAATCTACACCTATCTCAATCCGCGCAAGCAGGTTAGCTACTACTTTGACGCCAGCGCTGCAAACAAGGAGTCGCCCAAACCATGAGCGACCTTGATCGCCTGCTGCTCGACCACACCGAGCAGATGATCTTCCTTGTCGAGCCGGAGAGTCTGCGCATCGTCAAGGCGAATCGGGTCGCCGCGCAGACGCTGGGCTACGAACCCGAGCGCTTGCTCGACCTGAGCATCCTCGACATCGAAAGTGCGCTGCAGGACATCTTCTACTGGGAGGAAGTCCGCTCCGGCCAGATCGCCAACATCGAGTCACAGGAAGCGCTCTACCTGTGTGCCGATGGTTCGATGCGTCCGGCGGCCAAGACGATCCGCCTGGTCGAGCAGGACGGCAGGCGCTGGCTGATGGTCCAGGCGCGCGAGATCAGCAACGAGTTGCAGATTGAAGACACGTTGGCGCGTACCACCTCGCAACTTCGCGCAACGCTCGAATCGACGGGCAACGGCATTCTCGTCATCGACTGGCAGGGCCGGATTGCCAGCATGAACCGCCTGTTCAGCACGATGTGGCAGGTGCCGGAGGAATTGCTGTTGAGCCAGCAGGACGAGGCGATCTTCGATTTCGTCGCAACGTCGGTGGCCGAGAGTGACCTTGTCCGTGCGCGCCTGCGTGAAATCGTCGATGGCGCCGAAACCGACGATCTTCTGCATCTTGTCGATGGGCGCGTCTTCCAGTGCAAGTCCCTGCCGCAGTATCTCGAAGAACGGATCATCGGTCGGGTATTCGGCTTCAACGACATCAGCGAGCGCATCCGCATCGAGAAGGACCTGATCGCCGCACGCGAACGGGCCGAACTCGCCAATCAGGCCAAGGCCGACTTCCTGGCGATGATGTCGCACGAAATCCGCACGCCAATGAACGGCGTCATGGGCATGACCAGCCTGCTGCTCGATACGCCGCTCGGCGGCGAGCAGAAACGCTACCTCGAGATCATCCGGTCGAGTTCCGAGGCCCTGCTTTCGATCATCAACGACATCCTCGACTTCTCCAAGATCGAGGCGCGAAAGTTGTCGCTGGAAACCGTCGACTTCAGCCCGTGGGAATTGCTCGAAGACCTGGCCGACCTGTACGCCTTGCGCGCTGCGGAAAAAGGGCTCGAGTACGTGTGGAGCGCCGACCCGGAGATTCCCGAGCGTCTGTCGGGCGATCCCGGCCGGATTAGGCAGATCCTCACCAATATCGTCGGCAACTCGCTCAAGTTTACCCATGCCGGCTCGATCGCCCTCAATGTCAGTCGCCTCACCGACCGGGATGGGCGGATCGTTCTCCTCTTCGAAGTCAGCGACACCGGCATCGGTATCGCCGAGGCGAACCTCGCCAAGATCTTCGCGCCGTTCGAGCAGGCCGATTCGACAACGACGCGCAAGTACGGCGGCACCGGTCTCGGACTGGCCATATCGCGCCAGCTCGTCGAACTGATGGCCGGCGAAATGTCGGTGGCGAGCAAGGAGGGGAAAGGAACGGTCTTCAGTTTCACCCTGGCGCTGGGGGCGGCATCGGGTGCGGCGGCTGCTTCTGGTCCTGCGTTGACCATGCCGCCAGCGTGGAAGGGGCGACGGGTTCTCGTTGCCGAGGGCAATCCGGTCGCACTGGCCGGTCTGGTAGCGCGCATGCGCCACTGCGGACTCGATGCCGAAGGCGCGCTCGATGCGGAGGGCGCTGTGGAACACATTGACGCGGCTGTCGCCAATGCGCGCCCGTACCGCGCCATCGTCATAGCCGAAAGCCTGCTGTTCGATGCGGCTTCCGGGAAATGCATGATTCCTCTGGAGCCACTCAAGGTCGCCGGCACGGCGCTGATTCGCTGCCTGCCGGCCGGTTTCCGCGGCGAGGCGCCGGCGATCGAAGCTGCCGGACCGGTGTTCTTCCTGCGCAAGCCGATTCGCCGCGCCGCGCTGCGTCAATCCCTGCAAGAAGCGTTCGGCGAACTGCCGACGCCGTCGGCGGGCACGCCGCAGACCGAGCGGGTGAGCAATGGTGAGAGCTGGCAACGCGAGAAGCGTCTGCTCGTCGTCGAGGACAACGCGATCAACATGACCGTCGTGCGCGGCGTGCTGACGAAGCTGGGCTACACGCAGATCGACAAGGCGCGCGACGGTGTCGAGGCCGTCGAAATGGCGGGGCAGACGCCCTATGACCTGATCCTCATGGATTGCCAGATGCCGCGCATGGACGGCTACGAGGCGACGCGGCAGCTGCGCGGACTTGGGGTGCGCAGCCCCATCGTGGCGATGACTGCGCACGCGTTGAGCGGCGATCGCGAGAAATGCCTCGAAGCCGGGATGGATGATTATCTGACCAAGCCTGTGGCGATCGAGGCGGTGAAGACGTGTCTGGAACGCTGGTTGAACCATTAGCCAGCCGCAGTCTTGCCCGTCGATCCGGGATGAGGCTGTGACTAAGACCCCTTGAGAATACGAGGTCTTCCAATACGCGGACTTCATACGCTTGATGTCGGATCGGTAAAGCGATCTTGAAGGTTTGTCCTGCGGCGGTGGGTGGGATTGATCTTTGATCCGGCCATAAACCCAGATGACTTCACTATTTGATCAAACCGCGTTCGCCGCTATGTTCAAGACCGGCCGGTACTCAGCATGGTGGGGAAGAGCATTCAACTCTGAGCTTCTATGCCGGTAATCACCAGCGTTGATGATATCTGGCGGAGTGTACTAAGATAAGCGATACATTTGACAAAAATGAAATATTGATGAGTTGAAATGCTGCCATGAATAATGAATCGTGTTCGACCCGCGAGGCCGCTGATCTCCTGGGAATCTGTGTCCGTACCGCTCAGTTATGGGTTGAGCAGGGGCGTTTGCGTGCCTGGAAAACGCCTGGTGGTCACCGGCGTATCCTGCGCGAATCGGTTAACGCTGAATTGCGGGCACGGGAGAAGGAGTGCGGTAGTGCCAATTCAATGTTCGACGTACTCATCGTCGAAGACGAGCGGTTACAGCGTCAGCTGCTGGAATCGAAGGTTGCAGGCCTTTCCGGCGAGATCAGCGTGCGTACGGCGTATAACGGAGTCGAGGCACTGATCAGAATCGGTGAGCGGCCGCCTCAAATCCTGATAACCGACTTGATGATGCCCGGCGTCGATGGATTCCATCTCCTTTCAACCTTGACCTCTAGTCCACTTGTCCGGCCAATGCAGATCATCGTGGTGACTGGGATGTGCGAAGAAGAGATTCAGGCAAAGGGTGGCTTGCCTGACGGCGTGGTCCTGATCCATAAGCCGGTACAAGTTCCCGCGTTGCTGACTGTCGTGCGTGCGTACTTCAACGGCTGGAGTTTGCAGCACAAGACGTTGGGGTGACGAGGATATCGAATCGCGCCGCTTCAACTCTGGTCACAACGCCGCGCATAAGCGCAATGTGATGGTCGACAACTGGCTCTCGGGGGCGTTACAGCGCGGATGGCGGTATACTTTCTGGCCCTTCACTGTCTCCGTCTGCCATGTCCACACCGAAACAAATTGGTCTCGTCTCGTTAGGCTGCCCGAAAGCCTTGGTCGATTCCGAGCAAATCGTCACCAAGCTGCGCGCCGAGGGCTATGTCATCTCGCCGTCGTACGAAGGGGCGGATCTCGTGGTGGTCAACACCTGCGGCTTCATCGACGCGGCTGTCGAGGAGTCGCTCGACGCGATCGGCGAGGCGCTGGCGGAGAACGGCAAGGTCATCGTGACTGGTTGTCTCGGCGCGAAGGAAGGGCTGATTCGCGAGGCGCATCCGCGCGTGTTGGCGATCACCGGACCGCACGCGTCGGACGAAGTGCTGCAACATGTCCATGCGCATCTGCCGCAGCCGCACGACCCCTTCACCAGCCTGGTGCCGCCAGCGGGCATCAAGCTGACGCCGCAGCACTTCGCCTACCTCAAGATTTCCGAGGGCTGCAACCATAGTTGCACCTTCTGCATCATTCCGTCGCTGCGCGGCCCGCTGGTCAGCCGGCCTATCGGCGACGTGCTGACGGAAGCGAAGAATCTCGCCGAGTCCGGCGTGCGTGAGTTGCTCGTCATCTCGCAGGACACCAGCGCTTACGGCGTCGACGTGAAATACCGCACAGGCTTCTTCGGTGGTCGCCCGGTCAAGACGCGCCTGAAGGAGTTGTGCGAAGCGTTGGCCGAGTTCGGCATCTGGGTTCGCCTGCACTACGTCTACCCCTATCCGAGCGTCGACGACCTCGTCCCGCTGATGGCCGAGGGCAAGCTCCTGCCGTACCTCGACGTGCCGTTCCAGCATTCGAACAAGCGCATCCTCAAGGCGATGAAGCGGCCGGCAAGCGCCGAGAGCAACCTCGAGCGCATCCGCGCCTGGCGGGAAATCTGCCCCGACATCACGATTCGCAGCACCTTCATCACCGGCTTTCCGGGCGAGACCGAGGCCGAGTTCGAGGAACTGCTCGAGTTCATCGAGGAAGCGCGGCTCGACCGCGTCGGCTGCTTCGCCTACTCGCCGGTCGAAGGCGCCGCCGCCAACGAACTGCCGGGCGCTGTGCCGGATGAAGTGCGTGAAGAGCGCCGGCGCCGCCTGATGGACGTGCAGGAAGATATTTCGGCCGAACTGCTCGCCGCCAAGATAGGGCGCGAGATCGAAGTGCTGGTCGATGCGGTCGATGACGAAGGTACCATCGCGCGCTCGGCGGCCGATGCCCCGGAGATCGACGGCCTCGTTTTCATCGATGAGTTCTTCGACGCCGAGCCGGGCGACTTCCTGCGTGTCAAGGTGGTCGATGCGGATGAGCACGACCTCTACGCCGAAATAGCAGAAACCGCCGAGAACCAATAGCCAGACCTTCACGCTTGCGCGCCCCGGAGCAATCCCCTGAATCCCTCGAATCTGATTGAGCAACTCGGCGCCATCGTCGGCGCCGGGAATGTCCTGACTGCCGCCAAAGACACCGCGCCGTATCTCATCGACTGGCGCGGTCGGTATCGTGGCGCGGCGGCGTGTGTGGTGCGCCCGGCGACGACCGATGAGGTGTCTGCCATCGTTCGATTCTGCGCGCTGCACGGCGTGGCGATGGTGCCGCAGGGCGGAAATACCAGCCATTGCGGTGCGAGCATTCCGGATGCGAGCGGCACGGCGGTCCTGATCAGCCTGTCGCGCATGAACCGCATTCGCGCGGTCGACCCGGTCAACAGCACGATCACCGTCGAGGCCGGCTGCGTGCTGCAGACGATCCAGGAGACGGCGGTCGAACATAACCGCCTCTTCCCGCTCTCGCTCGCGGCCGAGGGGAGCTGCCAGATCGGCGGCAATCTCTCGACCAACGCCGGCGGCGTGCATGTGATGCGCTACGGCAACATGCGCGAACTGACGCTCGGGCTCGAAGTCGTGCTGCCGAGCGGCGAGGTGTGGCACGGCCTGCGCGGCCTGCTAAAGGACAACACTGGTTACGACCTCAAGCAGCTGTTCATCGGCGCCGAGGGCACGCTCGGCATCATCACGGCGGCGGTGCTGAAGCTCTTTCCGCTGCCCGCCGCGACGGCGATCGCCTGGCTGTCGGTCGATTCGCCGCGCGCTGCGGTACGCCTGCTCGGCGATCTGCAGGCCAGCTTTGGCGCAACGCTGACCGCCTGCGAACTCGTGTCGCATGTCTCGCTCGGTTTCGTCCTCCGCCATATCCCCGGCGCGCAAGCACCGCTGGCCGAGAGCCCGTGGTATCTGCTCGTCGAGCTTTCGGGCGGGGGCGACGACTCGACCTTGCGTGCTGCACTTGAGGAGTTCCTCGGTAATGCGCTGGAGAGCGAGTCGATCACGGACGGGGTCATCGCGCAGAGCGTTGATCAGGCCAAGCGCCTGTGGGCGTTGCGCGAGACGATCAGCGAAGCGCAGAAGATCGAAGGCATCAGCATCAAGCACGACATCTCGGTGCCGGTGTCGAAGATCGCCGAGTTTGTCGAGCGGACCGATGAAGCGCTGCAAGCCGCTTTCCCGGGCATTCGAATCGTCACCTTCGGCCACCTCGGCGACGGGAATCTGCACTACAACCAGTCGAAGCCCGAAGCCGGCGAAAACGCGGCGTTCATCTCGTCGCAACCCGAGGTCAACGCGATCGTCCATGACCTCGCGCATGAACTCGGCGGCAGCATCAGTGCCGAGCATGGCATCGGCCAGCTGAAGCGGCAGGAGATGCTGCGCTACAAGGACGCGCTGGAGATGGAGATGATGCGCTCGATCAAGCGCACCTTCGACCCGCAGGGCTTGATGAATCCGGGCAAGGTACTTTGAGCGTGTTTATCCGCGCGCGTTGAGTTTCGCCAACTGGCGGTCGTGCCAGGACGAGAAGAACGCCAGCGCGAAAACTGCGCCGATCAGCGCCAGCAGCATGTCGGACTGCGTATCCCAAACGTAGCCCTGCGTGCCGAGAAACTCGTCGGCACCCTGACCGGCGAGCAGGGCGACCCACCACTCGATCAACTCGTAGAAAGCGCTGATCGCCAGCACGACGCAGGCGATCAGGAAGTTGAGCATCCTCCGGCCATTGACGAACGCGCCGCGGATCAGGATCTCGCGCGCCACCAGCCCCGGGACGAAGCCCTGGAAGAAGTGGCCGATCTTGTCGTAAGGATTGCGCGTGAGATGGAACAGGTCGGCAATCTGGAAGCCGAGCGGTACGCGCGCATAGGTATAGACGCCGCCCAGAATCAAGACCAGGCAATGCACGAAGATGCACGCGTAGAGCAGGGTGGTCAGCGGAAAGCGGCGGTAGGTGGCGACCATGAGCACGAGCGCGACGGCGGCGGGGAAGACTTCCAGCGCCCAGGTCATCCGGTCATACGGGGCGAGGCCGGAATAGACGAGGATGCCGACAAGCAACACGGCGAAAACGGAAAGGGTTCGAGTGCGCTGGTCGATCATGGGAAGGTCCTTTGTGCCGTTGCCGGAAGGGGTATTATCCCACCCGGTGCTGCGATGCCGTCGAAATAGAAGAAGCACTGCGCAGCTCCGTGCGGGACGTGCGAGATCAAGGCCGTCGAGCACGCGTTTGCCGTAGTTGCAGTGGGCCTTTCGGATCGTTGAATGGGAATGTCTATGAATCTAATGAGCTTTCTGACGAAGTTTACCTGGCTCGACTGGATCGGGTTCGCCTTGTTCGTGGCGAGCTGGATCGGCTATGAACAAGTGGTCGAGCACGGCTGGTTCCGCACCAAACGCTTACGCGAAGAGACGAACAAGCTTCGCCTCAAGTGGGCCTATGTCATGCTCAAGCGCGACCCACGCGTCAGCGACGCGGCGATGATCGCCAACCTGCTGCCCAGTCTCTCGTTCTACGCCAATACCACGATCTACATCATCGCCGCGCTGTTTGCCGCGTTGGGTACGATCGACCAGTTGATGAGCGCCGCCTCCGACCTGCCGTTCTCCCGCGTGCTGTCGCGCGAGGCGATGGAACTCAAGCTCTTGATCCTGATTGGCGTATTCGTGATCGCCTACTTCAAATTCACCTGGTCGCTGCGCCAGTTCAACCTGCTCACGATCACGCTGGGTTCGGTACCGCTGATCGGTACCGACGAGGAGATGGCGCGGCACGCGCGCAAGTTCGCCGCCGTAAACTCCTGCGCCGGCAACGACTTCAACCGCGGTCTGCGTGCGTATTACTTCGGGATGGCGGTGATGGCCTGGATGGTCTCAGCCTGGCTGTTCATATTCTCGACCTTCATCATCGTCTTCGTCATGGCCCGCCGCGAATTCGCGTCACCGGTGTTCAAGGCGCTCAGCGAGTTTGCCGAGGATTGAATGGAATCGTCTTGGGCGGGGTAATTGGGCCGCAAGTTCAGGCCGCAAAATCAGGCGGCGACTACCCTGTTCCTGCCGTTGCGTTTTGCTGCATAGAGGTTGTCGTCCACGCGCTTGATCAGCGCGTTGATTGTTTCGTTATCGACCAGTTCTGTCACGCCGACACTGATCGTAATCCGTGTTCCGATCGCAAACGAGTGGTTCTCGATCAACGAGCAAAGTCTGGTTCCCAATGCGGTGGCATCGTCGCGGCCGATCTCCGGGCACAGGACGATGAACTCTTCTCCTCCCCATCTCCCGGGAATTTCGGTGGAGCGCAGATTGGCCTTCAGCAGTTGCGCGAGTTCCTGAAGAACGGAGTCTCCCGCCGGATGGCCGTAGGTGTCATTGATTCTCTTGAACCAGTCGACGTCGAACAAAATGACTGAAAGTCTTCGGTTGTACCGCGCCGAGCGTTGAATTTCCTTTTCCAGTTCGGCGTCGATCTTATGACGGTTGTACAAGCCGGTTAACCAGTCTGTGACGTACAACTCTTCCAGTTCGCGGTTCTTTTGCGCGAGAAGACTGTTCGCCTCCTCGAGTTGCCTGGACCGCGCATAGAACTCCTGTGCGGTCAGGCTTTCCACCTCGCTTGCAATAACCCCGATTTCGTTTTCTGGATAGCGGTAGCCGGAGTCATTCTCCACATCGCCCCGGATGATGGACTTGACCTTGTCCCGCAGCTTGAGCAATGGGATTGAATACCGCCGTCCCAGCAATACGCTCTGACCGAGACCGAACAACACAGCGACCAACCCTGTAAGCACAATGCAGAAAGCGATCTGCCAGATGATTGGCGTTGTGATTTCGCTCTTGCTTACCACGGTAAAAATCAGCCAGTCGGGTTCCCTGGAGCGGCTGTAGTAGGCAATCTTGTCTTCGCCGTCCAGCGTATAGATGATGCTGCCGCCGTGCTCATCTAATGAAAGAGGACCGCCCGTGATTTTCGAGATGTTCTTTTTCAGGTAGTTCGAATTGTGGTGGAGGATGATTTCGCCATCGAGTTTCGTCACAAAGCTGTACGACGATCGATAGACATCTCCCCGTTGATCGAGCATGTCGATGACCATTCGAACGGCACTGTCGCTTGAGACAACGCCCGAGTAGCCGTGCTTCCGGCTGTACAAGGCCTTGCTGGTGGAAAAGAGCCAAACGTTGTCGGTTATGTCCTGGTAGGGCTGGCCGGTTGATATCTCCGGCTTCACCGCCATCGCCGACCGATACCACGGTCGCGATCGGGCATCGTATCCGTCGGGCGGGGTGTAATCGTTGATCAGCAATTCCTTGTTCTCGTACCCGGCATATATGTAGGTGATGTTCCGGTTGGCCTTCGTGTAGGACCTGAACAGGTTCAGGACCCGCTCCCGGCCGGTCGCGTCAAGCCAAGGCAAGTCTTGAACATCCTCGTTCTCAGCCAGGATCTCTATCGTGTTGTTTACTTCCGAAAAGTAGCCCTCAATGAAGTAGTTAACGGCGTAGTTCCGTTGCTTGATGATCTCGTTGGCCTTCGACAGGCCCGAGCGGTAAAGAACATTCGCAAGGATGACGCTGAAGACGATCAGGATCGAGCATGAAAAGAGCATGCTGCTTTTGAAAATCTCTTTTCTTACCGAGTTGTTTGCTGCTTTACCCATATGGCGGTCTGGTCTGCGTCGCGACGCGACGTATGGCATCCGGTCCCAACCGTTGTCATCTGAACGACGGATGTGGGGCGTTCGGCAAAGCGGCCATTTTGTGGGTGAGTGGTTCGCTTGGCAAGCCGATGGACGGACAAGACGATGATTGTCGACTGCGGGGGGCGGCGACCTTCAGGCAATCCGGGGCGCACTATTCATGGTTGTGGCGCACTGTCTTGTCCGAGCGCCAAAGCGAGAAGGGGTGCTCTTCATCAGCACCCCTTCTCGGAACAACGTGATCAGTGCACCGACGTCGGCGTTTCCGGCACGTTGCTGAACAGCGCATCGATATCCGCCTTCTCGAAGCGGTACTCGTGGTTGGCGAGATCGTCACGGATGACGATGACGCCGCGCTCCTTGATTACCGCATACACATCCTCGCGCCCGAGCGAGCGCAGCATGTTGCCGACCTTCACGCGGTCTTCCGGACTGTTATTGGTTACCGGCTGCTCGTCGAACACACGCACAGTTTCCTCGTGGAAGAGGCGGGTCAGCAAGTCCTCTGCGGAGAGTCCGAGAAGTTCCTCGGGCTTCGCTGTCGCTGCCAGTGCCTCGATGCGCGCCCAGCCGTCGGGGTCGCGCGCATCGGTTGACGGCATCTTCTGAATGAAGAGTCCCGCCGCCCCTTCCGCCGTTGCTGCCAGGAAGAAGCGCGACGATAGCTGCTCGGATTGTTGCAGATAGTGTTCGAAAACCTCGGCGATCGTATTGCCGGTGAGCGGCACGACGCTCTGGTACGGCTCCTTCATCGACGCCATGTCGAGCGAGAGCAGCAGTTGGCCCTTGCCGAGCAGGTCGACGAGCGACGCGGCGGCGATCTTCTCGCCGTGCTGCGCCATGCAGCGGAGGTTGAGCGATTCGCTGCAGTCGATTACGAGCAAGGACACCGGGCCTTCGCCGCGCAACTGGATGGTCAGCCGGCCCGGCTGCTTGAGGTTGTCGGCGAGGAGCAGCGTCGTCACACTCATCTGGCCGAGCAGTTCGACGACCGGCGCCGGATAGCTGCGATTGGTCAGCAGGCTCTGCCACACGGTATCGAGGCGGACGACCGCGCCCCGGATGTCGAGATCCTCAAACAGAAAGCGTCGCACGTAGTTGTTCATTGCTTCAGTTCCACCGCGTAGTTTTCAGGGTCGAAACCGACGATCAGCTTTGCGCCGGTATCGAGCACCGGCCGCTTGATCAGCGCCGGGTAATTGGTCATCAGCGTCAAGGCTTTGGCCTCGTCGACGTCGGCGCGTTCCGCATCCGAGAGCTTTTTCCACATCAGCCCGCGCGTGTTGAGCAACAGCTTCCAGCCGGCGCGTTCATTCCAGTCCGGCAACTGGCTCGCCGCCACGCCGGCTTTCTTGTAATCGACAAACTCGTAGGCGATACCGTTGGCCTCCAGCCAGGCAAACGCCTTCTTCATGGTGTCGCAGTGCTTGATGCCGTAGATCTTGCAGGGTGTGCTCATGGTCGGCCTCCACAATTACAGGATTTCCGGTTGCGCCGGATCGACGGGTAGGATTCGAGGCCCGGCATTTTACCGGAAACCCCGGCTTAAGCCTTGGGGTTGCTCGCGCTCTCGGGAATGCGGCCTTTGCGACAGTCGTTGTCGAGCCACCGCGCACGGACGGTCGCCTCGCCGGTCGGCGTCAGGCCGCCGTAGGTGCGCAGCCACCCGCAGAGCATTTCCTCTTCGGGGATGAAGTAGTCTCTCCGCGCCTTGGTCGAACGCAACATTCGATTGATGCGTGCGTCGATCACCGCGCAGTCCTCGTGCGTCTCCGGCACGCGCCCGTTTGCATGGCAATCGTGCTCAAAGTCCCAAATGGCTTCCTTCAAGTGCGATTGCGTGCTGCGCTCAGCCCTGCGGACGAAGAGAAAGCGCTGGTTGATCTCGACAAAGCGCGCGAGCATCGCCTCGAAGTCGGCGATCATCTCCACGCCGTCGGCCGCGCGCACCATCTCGTTCATCAGCCGCGTGGCAAAGGCGTTGAGAAATCCCTCCGGGTCGCCTTTCTTGATGCGCGGAAAAACCATCGCATAGCGCGTCTCGATGTCCATCGCCACCGCGCACGGCTGGCGCTGGATGCGGACGAAATGCACCAGCCATTGCTGCACAAATCGCGCCGGCTCACCATCCACGTCGATCAGATGCGGCCCGTCCTCCGACGGATGCGGCGATGGCGGTTCGCATACCAGCGGCGCGGGGCCGGCTTTCTTCGGCTCGATGAACTCGGCGAAGGCTTGGGAGCAGTTGAAGACGATCATTCGTTTCGAGTTAGTCAGAGTCGAGCGCCACACGTTGGCGTGTGGTGGCGGCGTCAAGGTTGCCGAGACTGCCGGAAACTTCTGCGTTGGTGAAATGCGAAAGTTGGTCCATTCGCTATTCGCGAATAGCGAATGGACTGCCTTCAGCGTTCTCCTGTGGAGATTGGCATGTTACCGCTTGAGCTTCGCGAACGCCGCGGCCATCGCGCCGCCGGCTTCAGGCTGGCGTTGTTGCTGCTGCTTCGCCTTGTTGCTCATCGGCACGCCGCCGGTCTTTGGGCCACTGGGTATGTCGTCGGTGAGGCGCATGGTGAGGGCGATGCGTTGGCGCGGGAGGTCGACTTCGAGCACCTTGACCTTGACCACGTCGCCGGCTTTCACGACTTCGCGCGGGTCCTTGACGAACTTGTTGGATAGCGCGGAGATGTGTACCAAACCGTCCTGGTGCACGCCGATATCGACGAAGGCGCCGAAGTTGGCGACGTTGGTGACGACGCCCTCCAGGATCATTCCGGGTTGCAAGTCCTTCACTTCCTCGACGCCATCCTTGAACACCGCCGTCTTGAACTCGGGGCGCGGGTCGCGGCCGGGTTTTTCCAGCTCCTTGAGGATGTCCTGCACGGTGGGCAGGCCGAACTTCTCGTCGGTGTATTTGGTCGGTTGCAGCGACTTGACGAGGCGCGAATCGCCGATGACTTCCTTGATGCCCTTCTTGATGTCGGCGAGGATGCGTTCGACCAGCGGGTAGGCTTCCGGGTGTACGGCGGAGGCGTCGAGCGGGTTGTCGCTGCCGTTGATGCGCAGGAAGCCGGCGGCTTGTTCGAAAGTCTTGGCGCCCATGCGTGGCACGTCAAGCAGCGCCTTGCGGTTGGGGAAGGCGCCATTCTTGTCGCGGTAGCTGACGATGTTCGCGGCGAGCGTGCTGTTGAGGCCGGAGACGCGCGTGAGCAGCGGCGCCGATGCCGTGTTGACGTCGACGCCGACCGCATTCACGCAGTCCTCGACGACGGCGTCGAGCGCGCGCGCCAGCTTGGTCTGGCTGACATCGTGCTGATACTGGCCGACGCCGATCGACTTCGGGTCGATCTTGACGAGTTCAGCGAGCGGGTCCTGCAAGCGGCGGGCGATCGATACGGCGCCGCGCAGGCTCACGTCCAGTTCGGGAAATTCGCGCGCGGCGTATTCGGAGGCGGAATAGACCGACGCACCGGCTTCGGATACGACGATCTTGGTGAGATGCAGTTCCGGCACCATCTTGATCAGATCTGCGGCGAGCTTGTCGGTTTCGCGCGAGGCGGTGCCGTTGCCGATGCTGACGAGGTCGACGTTGTGTTTCTTCGCCAGCACGGCCAGCGTATGCAGCGCGCCGTCCCAGTCGCGGCGCGGCTCGTGCGGGTACACGGTGGCGGTGTCGAGGAGCTTGCCGGTGGCGTCGACGACGGCGACCTTGCAGCCGGTGCGGATGCCGGGATCGATGCCCATGGTGGCGCGCGGGCCGGCCGGCGCAGCGAGAAGCAGGTCGTGCAGGTTGGTGCCGAAGACACGGATTGCTTCTTCCTCGGCGCGCTCGCGCAGGGCGTTCATCAGATCGAGTTCAAGGTGCATGAAGACCTTGATGCGCCACGTCCAGCGCACGGTGTCGGCGAGCCATTTATCGGCCGCGCGGCCCTGGTCGGTGATGCCGAAATGCTTGGCGATGCGCGCCTCGCAGGGGTTGTGGCCGACGGGCTTGTTGGCCTCGTCGAGTTCGGAATCGAGCACCAGCGCGACTTGTAGCGCACCTTCGTTGCGGCCGCGGAAGAGGGCGAGCGCGCGGTGCGACGGCACGGTGCTGACAGCTTCGGAGTAATCGAAGTAGTCGCGGAACTTGGCACCCTCCGTCTCCTTGCCTTCGACGACGGTGGATTTCACGACGCCGTGCTCTTCCAGATACTCGCGCAGCTTGCCGAGCAGCGCGGCGTCTTCCGAGAACTGCTCCATCAGAATCTGGCGCGCGCCGTCGAGCACGGCCTTGACGTCGGCAAAGCCCGCGTCGGCGTTGATGAATTTCTCCGCCTCGTCCTCTGGTTTCAGCGTCGGGTCGGCGAGCAATGCTTCGGCGAGGGGCGCGAGGCCTGCCTCGCGGGCGATCTGCGCCTTGGTGCGGCGCTTGGGCTTGTACGGCAAGTAGAGGTCTTCCAGGCTCTGCTTGGTTTCCGAGTCGTTGATCTGCGCGGCGAGTTCCGGCGTGAGTTTCCCCTGCTCGTCGATCGAGGCGAGGATCGCGGCGCGGCGCTCTTCGAGTTCGCGCAGATAGGTCAGTCGCTCGTCGAGCGTGCGCAGCTGCGTGTCGTCAAGGCCACCGGTCACTTCCTTGCGGTAACGGGCGATGAACGGCACCGTCGCGCCTTCGTCGAGCAGGCCGACAGCGGCGACGACCTGGTGCAGGGTGCTGCCGATTTCTTCGGCGATCTTCTGGGTGATGCGGAGTTCTGCGGAGGAGGCCATCAGGGATCAGGGGGCGGAAAAAAGGGCGAACTATGCGCAATCGGGGGGCAAAACTCAAGTATGCGGCCTGCGGCTTGGCGATGCGTCAGGCGGAATGACAAATGCGCGTTGCGTTGTTGCAGGCTGTATACGATTCGGGTTAAATGGGCCTGCCGCACTTTCTGTGCCTACATCGTGGTGCTTACGTCTTACGGGGGATTCAGTATGAAAATTGATATCGAACGGCTTGGCTTGACGAATGTTCCGATTGATCCGGAAACCTTGTTCACTTTCCCCGAAGGCATCGCCGGCTTCGAGGAGTGCAAGCGCTTCAAGCTGTTCCACGAGGAAGGCAAGGCGACGGTGTTCTGGCTGCAGTCGCTCGACGATACGAGCGTGATGTTTCCGATCGTCGCGCCGGAGGCGTTCGACATCGAATACCAGATCGAGCTTTCGGATGCCGATTGCGCGCTGATCGATCTGCAGGGGACGGAAGACGTCGCCGTCGTGGTGATCGTCTATCGCAACGAAGCCGAAGGCGGCAAGATCGCGGCGAATACGCGCTCGCCGGTAATCCTTAACCTGAAGAGCCGCAAGGGTATGCAGAAGGTGCTGCACGAAGTGCATCCGACGCTGCTCTACCGCGCGCGCTGATCGCCTTTGCCGGGCCCTGCCAGGCCCGGCTTCGTCACAAAGCAACGCTGGAAAAAGCCGGGGGCTCTCTGTAGACTCCCGGCTTTCTCTATGAAGCGCTCGCTAGAGCACGTTGGCGAGTTGGCATTCATTCGGGTTTGCGCAGTCATCTCTCCATCTCTCCATCTCTCCTTTTCCCCTCTGTTGGCACTGATTATGTTTTCTTTGCATCGCGGCCTGGCGAACGCCGCATTCGGCAGGTTGAAGCATGGCTATTGACGAACAATCCCTCGCGGACGTAGCCCCTGCGCTACAACTGCTCCCCTTGGGAGATACGGCGTGGACCGTCGAGTTCGGCAATCGCATCGACCCGGCGCTGCACGCGCGCGTGCTCGGTCTGGCCGACGCGCTTGAGGCGGCTCGCAAGGAATGCGCGAACAAGGATCTGGCGGCCATCGTCGACGTGGTGCCGACCTTCCGCTCGCTGACCGTCCACTACAACCCGCTGGCCTGCGATGGCGAACGGCTCGGCGAGGCGCTCGCGCTGATGGCTGAGTCCTCGGGCGCCGCGACGCAGGAGGGTCGGCACTGGCTGATTCCGGTTTGCTTCGACGACGACCTCGCGCCCGACCTCAACGACTTGTGCGAGGCCAAAGAAATGGCCCGCGAAGCTGTGATATCTCTGATGACCGAAGCCGTCTTTCAGGTCTACATGATCGGTTTCATGCCCGGTTTTCCGTACATGGGCGGTTTGCCAAAGGAACTCGAAATGCCGCGCCTTGCCTCGCCGCGCAAGGCGGTCCCGGCGCGTTCGCTCGCGGTGGCCGGGTCGATGTGCTCGGTCTATCCGTGGGAAAGCCCCGGCGGCTGGCGGCTGCTCGGACGTACGCCGATTCCGATGTTCTCGGCAAAGCAGGTTGATGCGCCGTCGTTGCTCGCCTCGGGCGATCGTGTGCGCTGGCAATCGATTGATCGGGCACGTTACGCCGAGATTGAGAAGGCGATTGAAGGCGGAACGTTCGACCGGACGAGCCTGCTGCTCGCCAAGGAGGCCAAGTGATGCGCGCGAAAATTGAGGTGATCGATGGCGGCATCGGCAACAGCATCCAGGATCGCGGCCGGCTCGGCTTCCGACATATGGGAATCACGGTGTCCGGCTGGATTGATCCGCTGCTGGCGCATTGTGCGAACGCGCTGGTTGGCAACGATGCCGACAGCGCGTGTATCGAAATCCGCGGCGCCGGGCCGACGCTCGTCGCGCGCGAAGGCCGTTTCCGCATGGTGCTGACCGGCGACATCACGGCAACCCTGAAGCGCGAGTTTGGGCAGGCGCGCGAGGTACCGCCTTGGACAAGCTTCACGCTGGAAGCGAACGATACGCTGGAAATTGGCTACATCGCTGGCGGAACGGCGTACCTCGCGGTTGGCGGTGGCATCGATACGCCGATCCAACTCGGCAGCCGGTCGACCTATCAACGCGCGCTGATAGGCGGCGTCGATGGTCGCCCCCTCGCGACGGGCAACCGGCTCGCGGCCAAACCGATCCGCGACCCCAAGTTCCAGGAATACCGCGCTGAACCGTGGTTGCATGACGCAGGCCCGATCCGCGTTGTACTCGGTCCGCAGGATGACCATTTCGACCCGGCGTCGGTCAAAGCCTTCGTCGAAAACGAATACAAGGTGACGACACAACTCGACCGAATGGGGGTTCGCCTTGAAGGCGAAGCGCTGGCGCACGTCTCGAAGGCCGCGGCCGACATCGTTTCGGACGGCGTCACGCCCGGTTCGATCCAGGTTCCGGGCAACGGGCAGCCGATCATCCTGCTCGCCGATGCGCAGACCGTCGGCGGCTATCCGAAGATCGCGACGGTGATTTCGGCGGATCTCCCGCGCTTGGGGCAGGCCAAACCGGGCGAGACGATCCGCTTTGCCGCCGTCAGCGTGCATGAAGCGCGCGAAGCGCTCGTTGCACGCGAGAAGCGCTGGAGCGAATGGGCAGCCGGCGTCAAATTCGGCCTGCCGGCGCCGTGCTCGATGTCCGACGACATGGGCTACGGCTGGCTGGGCGTCGAAGATTACTGAATCTGTGGAGCGAACATGAGCAAGAAACTGAATTTGAATTCCGATCTGGGCGAGAGCTTTGGCGCCTGGGACATGGGCAGCGATGACGCGATGCTGCGCATCGTCAACTCCGCCAACGTCGCCTGCGGTTATCACGCCGGCGATCCGCTGGTGATGTGCAAGACGACCAAACTCGCGAAAGAGTGCGGCGTGAGCATCGGCGCGCATCCGGGCTACCCCGACCTGCAAGGCTTCGGCCGTCGGCGCATGGATATCCCGCTAGCCGAACTCGAAGCCATGCTCATCTACCAGATCGGCGCGCTCGATGCCTGCGCGCGGTCGCAGGGCGGACGGGTGACGCACGTCAAGCCGCACGGCGCGCTCTCCAACATCGCTTGCGCCGACCGCAAGGTGGCCGACGCCGTCGCGCGCGCGGTGGCGAAGCTCGATCCGTCGTTCGTGCTGCTGGCGCCTTCTGCGTCGCAACTCGTTTTCGCCGGGCGCGACCTAAATCTGCCCATCGTCGAGGAGATCTTCGCCGACCGCGCCTACACGGACGACGGCAACCTCGTGCCGCGCAGCCAGCCGGGCGCGATGATTCACGGCGCCGAAGCCAGCCTGCAGCACGTCATGCGCATGGTCGAGGAACGTGCTCTGATCTCGATCAACGGCAAGCGCATTCCGGTCAATCCGCAGAGCATCTGCGTGCATGGCGACAACGCTGACGCCGTGGCGACGGCACAGGCGATTCGCGATGGCCTCTTGAAGGCCGGCTACGAATTGGCAACCATTCCCGAATTGCTCTAGTCTCAGACGACTTTCCCGAGGACCCGCACCATGACGCTGCGCATCATCATTACCGGTGGCACCTTCGACAAACAGTACGACGCGATTCGCGGCCAGCTGACGTTCAAGGACACGCACCTGCCCGACATCATCAAACAGGTGCGCAGCAGCGTGCCGATCGAGTTGGAAATCAACCAGATGGTCGACAGCCTCGACATGCAGGACGAAAACCGCCAACGCGTGCTCGGCGCTTGCCGCAAGGCGCACGAGAAGATGATCGTCGTCACGCATGGTACAGACACCATGCCGGAAACCGCGGCCGTGCTCGGCCAGGCGGTGAAAGCCGGCGACCCGGCGCTGGCCGGCAAGAAGATTGTCTTCACCGGGGCGATGGTCCCGTATTCGGTGTCAGGCAGCGACGCGCTGTTCAACCTCGGCGGCGCGGTGCTGGCGGCGCAGCTGACGCAGCCTGGCGTCTATATCGTGATGAACGGCCGCTGCTTCCACTGGGAGAACATCCGTAAGAACCGCGAAGTCGGCGTGTTCGAGGGCGACGCGCTGTAGATTTCCAGCGACGGACAGAAGGACGGGCCGCGTGTCGAACGATGCGCGGCCCGTTCCGTTTGAGATGCCGGAAAGCAGAAGTCGTCCGGGCGCAGCAGCGGCAAAGTCGGGCTAGTAGCCGCTCCGACGATCAACCACGCCTGACATCGGTTCGCCACGCACCTGCGCTTCAAGATTGGCAACGATCTGCCGCACCGCTTCCTCGGGTATTGTCGCGGCGGCAACATGTGGCGTGACGATCACGCGCGAGTGATGCCAGAACGGGTGATCTCGCGGTAGCGGTTCTTCGTCGCATACGTCAAGCAGGGCAAAACGCAGATGCCCGCCATCGATTCGCGCCAGCAACGCGTGTTCGTCGATCAGCGAACCCCGTCCCGCGTTGATCAGCGCAGCGCCCTCTGGCAGGAGCGCCAACGACCTCGCGTCGAGCAGATGGCGGGTGTCCGGCGTGGCCGGGAGCACGCTGAACAATACGTCGGTCTGCAACAGTAGTTCGCGCAGTCCGGCCTCGCCGTGCAGGCAGCGGATTCCATCCACCGTCCTCGCTCGTCGGCTCCAGCCTGCGACGTTGTAACCCAGTCGCGACAACGCTCGCGCCACCTTTCCACCCAGACTGCCCAAGCCGAGGACAGTGACGCGTACGTCGTTCGGCGCCCGCATCTCGAGCGGGTGCCACTCGTTCTGGCGCTGCTGGCGTGCGTACATGTCCATCTGCCGTTGGTAGTGCAGCACGCCGTACAGGCAATATTCGATCATCTGACGCGCCATGCCCGCGTCGGTTAGGCGCACGATCTGGACAGCATCCGGTAAATCGCTTCGTTGCAGCAGCTTGTCGACGCCGGCGCCCAGCGCAAAGACTGTTTGCAGTTTATGGAAGCGGGCGAAGAGGCCCTCCGGCGGCGCCCACACGACGGCGTGCGTTACAGCGCTGGCGTCGACTTCCTGCGGCCAGCGAACGACAGTCTGGTTCGGCAGTGCAGCTTGCAGAAGACGCTGATATCGATCCGCTTGATCGGGAGTGTAGAGGTAGAGCATGCGAGCCTCGTCGTGTCGTGGCCGATCATCACGGGACCGTTGTTCGATCGGGCGATGACCGGAGGAGAGTCGTTCATCTTGCCACGCGCGATGCCGGGCTGTGATGCCGAGCTGGCCATGTTTTGCCAAACTTGGCATTCCTGCCGTTGGCGGTTGACGGCGCGGACTGACCGATTTGCCTTGGCTCGTGGCGCGGTGTGGTCTTGAATGGGAAGTGGGAATGCTCCTTCGCACCGATCTCGAAGACGATATCGACATGAATGCAGACGATCCGACCGCTCCGCGTGCCGCCACTTATGCTCGCCAGCCTCTGCCGCCTTACCGAACACCCGTCGACGAACTGATTGCCCAGCTGGAAACTAGTCGGGCAGGCGGCCTGAGTCATCGCGAAGCGGCGGAGCGCTTGCGTCTGCACGGTCCGAACGAACTGCCGGCGCCGCGCCCGGTGCCGGAGTGGGTGAAGTTCCTACGCCAGTTCGCCGACCCGTTGATCGTCCTCTTGCTGTTCGCTACGGCCATCTCGCTGACCGCCTGGCTGATCGAGGGGGCCCACGGCGTCCCGTACGAGACGCTGACCATCGTCGCGATCGTCATCTTCAACTCGCTGCTCGGCTACCTGCAGGAACGCCGCGCCGAAGAAGCCGTCGAGGCGCTCAAGGCGATGGCCGCGCCGACGGCGCGTGTCCTGCGCGAGGGCGAGCCGTGCCAGGTTCCGGCCCGCGAGGTGGTGCCGGGCGACATCCTGCTGATCGAGGAAGGCGACACCCTGCCGGCCGACGCGCGGGTCATCGAGTCGATCGTCCTGCGCGTCGCCGAGGCGGCGCTGACCGGCGAGAGTTCGCCGGCATCGAAGAATCCGGAGGTCATCGCTGCGGAAGCCGGCATCGGCGATCAGGAGAACATGGTCTTCAGCGGCACCTCGGTGACCACCGGACGCGGCTCGGCCGTCGTCGTGGCGACCGGTGCGAATAGTGAGATCGGTCGCATCGCCGGCAGCCTGCAGACGACGCAGGAAGCGCCCACGCCGCTGCAGAGGGAACTCGACCGGGTCGGCTATTTCCTCGGGCGGCTGGTCATCACGCTGGCCGTGATCATGGGCGTGACGCTGCTGTGGCTAAACTGGGGCGAATACTCGCTCGGGCATTTCCTCTCCATCCTGATGTTCTCGGTCGCCCTCGCCGTGGCGGCGGTGCCGGCCGGGCTGGTGGTTATCAACACGATTACCCTGTCGATGGGCATGGCGCGGATGGCCAAACGCAACGTGATCGTCCGCCGCCTGAGTTCCGTGGAGACACTCGGCTCGACAACCGTCATCTGTTCGGACAAGACCGGGACGCTCACGCGCAACGAGATGACCGTGCGCCGCGTCGTCGTACCGGACGGGGCGGTCGAGGTTTCCGGCATCGGTTACGCGCCCGAAGGCGGTTTGTCACGCAACGGTGCACCGCTCGAAAACGGGCCGCTGCAGAGCGCGGTCGAGCGCCTGCTCTATTCGGCGGAACTCGCCAACAACGCCCGCCTTGTCAAGTCGGACGGCCACTGGACGATCCAGGGCGACCCGACCGAGGGCGCGCTGATCGTCGCTGCGCGCAAGGCCGGGATCACCCGGGACTACCTCGACGAACGCTTCATCCGCATCGGTGAGATGCCGTTCACCTCCGAGCGCAAGATGATGAGCACCGCGCACCGCGACGCGACGAACGAGGACTTCATCGGCATTGCCGCCAAGGGTGCACCCGACGTCTTGCTCGCCTGCTGCACGCACGAGCAGGTCGGCGACGAGCAGGTTACTCTGACCGCGCAGCGACGCGCCGAGTGGGCGAAGACGATCGACGCATTGGCCGCCGACGCCTTGCGTACACTGGGTATCGCCTACCGGCTGTTGCCGCACGCGGCGCTGGAACGCGGCCTGACCGAGCAGCACGAGGAGGAAATGGTGTTTCTCGGCGTGGTCGGGATGATCGACCCGCCGCGTCCGGAAGCCGCTGTGGCGGTCGAGGCGGCGCGCACCGCGGGCGTGCGCACGATCATGATCACCGGCGACCACCAGATCACCGCTGCCGCCATCGCCGCCGAACTGGGGATCATCGAGAAGGGTGCGCGCGCGATCTCGGGCGCCGAGTTGCAGAAGATGGACGACGCACAGCTGCGCGATGCCGTGCGCTCCTGTTCGGTCTATGCGCGCGTCGCGCCCGAGCACAAGCTGCACATCGTCTCAGCATTGCAGGACGAAGGCTATATCGCCGCGATGACCGGCGACGGCGTCAACGACGCGCCGGCGCTGAAAAAGGCCGACATCGGCATCGCCATGGGCATCACCGGCACCGACGTCTCCAAGGGCGCGGCGGACATGGTGCTGACCGACGACAACTTCGCCTCGATCGTCGCCGCGGTGGAAGAAGGCCGGACGATCTTCGCCAACATCCAGAAGTGCTTGCGTTTCCTGCTCTCGTCGAATGCCGGCGAAGTGTTCTTCATGTTTTTCGGCGTCCTGCTGGCCGGCGTCATCGGCCTGCAGGGCGAGGCCGGCTCGACGATCACCGTGCCGATGCTGGCCGTCCAGATCCTGTGGGTCAACCTGCTGACCGATTCCGCGCCGGCGCTGGCGTTGAGCGCCGACCCGGTCGACCACGACGTGATGCGCATCCCGCCGCGCGACCCGGCAAGCCATGTGATCGACGCGCCGATGTGGCGCGACATCTATTTCGTCGGTGCGATCATGGGGGTGGGAACGCTGGCCGCGACCGACTGGATACTGCCGGACGGGCTGATCCCCGGCGGCACCGGCGATGCCTCGCGCGCGCAGACGATGGCTTTCACCACGCTGGTCTTATTCCAGGTCTTCAACGCCTTCAACGCACGCTCACGCACGCGCAGCGCCTTTTCCGGGCTATTTGGCAATACCTGGCTGTGGGTGGCAGTCGTCGGCGTCAGTCTGGCCCAGGTCGCGGTCGTCCATGTCCCCTTCCTGCAAGTGGCGTTTCACACCGAAGCGCTAAGCGTCAGCGAATGGCTGGTCAGCGTGGCGATCAGCAGCGGCGTGCTGTGGGCGGTCGAGTTGCGCAAGCTGGTCTATCGCCTGTGCCGAGGCCAATAGAAAACGGGCCACGCATCATCCGACGCGCGGCCCGCACTTCGATCGATGGCGCTGGTTACAGCGGCGAGCCCAGTTCGCGCACGTAGCGGCGCCATTGGGCGACGTAGCGGTCGGCGCTGATTTGCAGGTTGGCGACTTCCTCGTCGGTCAGTTCGCGCACGATGCGGCCGGGCAGGCCGACGACGAGCGAACGGTCGGGGATGACCTTGCCTTCAGGAATCAGCGTGTTGGCGCCGATCAGGCAGTTCTTGCCGATCACCGCACCGTTGAGCAGGGTCGAGCCCATGCCGATCAGGCTGTTGTCGCCGACCGTGCAGCCGTGCAGGATGACGCGGTGGCCGACGGTGACGTTCTTGCCGACTACAAGTGGTATGCCCGGGTCGGTGTGCAGCACCGAGTTGTCCTGGATGTTGCTGTTGTCGCCGACCGAAAGGAGGTCGGTGTCGCCGCGCAATGTGCAGTTCCACCAGATCGAGGCGCCCTTGGCGATTTCGACTTCGCCGATCACGGTGGCGTTGGGGGCGATCCAGCTGTCCGGATCGATTTTGGGAGAGAGTGCTCCGAGCGGATAAATCGACATTTCCTGTCCTTGCAGTACTAATGGTTTAATAATCAGTTGGTTATTGGTAGCGCAGCGCTTCGATCGGATCGAGCGCGGCGGCTTTCCGGGCCGGATAAAACCCGAAGAATACGCCAACTCCGGCGGCAACGGCGAAGGCGACGAGGACAGCACCGCCCGATATGACAATGACCATATCGCTGAGCGCATTGACGAGAAGTGCGCCGCCGATGCCGAGCAGCAGGCCGATCAGACAGCCAGTGACGGAGATCATGATGGCCTCAAGCAGAAACTGGGCGAGGATGTCCTTTTGACGTGCGCCGATGGCACGGCGGATGCCGATCTCGCGCGTTCGTTCGGTGACCGAGACGAGCATGATGTTCATGATGCCGATGCCGCCGACGACGAGCGAGACCGACGCGATGGCGCCGAGCAGCAGCGACATGACGCGCGTCGTTTCGGCCGCGGAATCGGCCGCGGCGGCGAGGTTGCGGATGAAGAAGTCGTCGTCCTGATCCTCGCGGATGCGGTGGCGCTGGCGGAGCAGGGCGGTCACCGACTTCTCGACCGCTGGCATGGCCTCGGATGACGCCGCCTGCACGATGATCGAACGCACCGAGCCGGCGAACGGCACGCCGAAGACCTTTCGTTGAGCCGTGGTGAGCGGAATGATCACCGTGTCGTCCTGGTCGCGGCCGTCGAGATTCTGCCCCTTGGGCGCGAGCGTGCCGATGATCGTGAACGGCGTCTGGCGAATGCGGATCGTCTTGCCGACCGGGTTTTCGTCGGCTGCGAAGAGATTGTCGGTGGCGGTCTGGCCGATCAACGCGACGCGTGTTGCCGAACGTACGTCTTCGTCGCTGAAATTCTGGCCGTCCTTGAGGAACCAGGCGCGCGCGGCGATGTAGGCCGGCGTCGTGCCGACGACCGTCGCATTCCAGTTCTTCGCGCCGTAGATGAGCTGTTGCGTGCCCTGATGCACTGGCGCAACGTTGATCACGTCGTCGAGTTCGGCGATCGCCTCGGCGTCGGCCACGCGCAGGGTCGGCCCGAATCCGCCGCCGCTGCGCACACCGCCCGCGTGCGTCGCTCCCGAAATGATCACGTAGAGATTGCTGCCCATCGTGCTGATCGTCTGCGCCACGGCGAACTGCGCACCCTGGCCGATCGCCATCATCAGCACCACCGAGCCGACGCCGATGACCATGCCGAGCATCGTCAGCGCCGTACGCATCGGATTCGAGCCCATCGCGTGCCAGGCTTCTCCGAGCATGGGTTTCAGCATGGCAAACACTCCGCCAAGGGCGTTTCCTGGTCGCTCACGATCAACCCATCGAGAAAGCGCACCTGCCGCCTGGCATGTGCGGCGATGTCGTGCTCGTGCGTGACGAGGACGATGGTGATGCCTTCGGCGTTGAGCGCTTGAAAGAGCGCCATGATCTCTTCGCTCGTGTGGCTGTCGAGGTTGCCGGTCGGCTCGTCGGCGAGGATCAGGCTGGGGGCGTTGATCAGGGCGCGGGCGATGGCGACGCGTTGTTGCTGGCCGCCGGAAATGCGCGCGGGCAGGGACTTCGCATATCCTTCGAGGCCGACCTTAGCGAGCATGGCGCGCGCCTTTTCGCGGCGTTCCGCGCGTTCGACCTGGGCGTAGACGAGCGGCAGGGCGACGTTGTCTTCGAGCGTCATGCGCGGCAGCAGGTTGAATCCCTGGAAGACGAAGCCGATCGTGCGGTTGCGCAGGCGAGCGAGTTCGTCGCCCGGCAGGTGCGCGACGTTGCGTCCGGCGAGGAAGTAGTCGCCGGCGGTCGGCGTATCGAGACAGCCGAGCAGGTTCATGAACGTCGACTTGCCCGACCCCGACGGCCCCATGACAGCGACGAACTCGCCGCGTTCGATCACGAGATCGACGCCCTTGAGCGCCGGAAAGAGCCCCGCTTCGGTGACGTAGGACTTGCCGAGCCCGGCGACGCGGATGACGGCTTCGCCCACTAGAACAGCCTCATGCCGACGCTGCGCGGCTTGCTCGGGTCGCCGGTCGGCTTCTCGCCAACGACGACCATGGCGCCGGCTTTCAGCTCGCCGCCAGTGATCTCGGTCATCCGGTTGTCGGTGATGCCGAGTTCGACGGCGACCGGACGGATGGCGCCGCTCTCGACGACGTAGACGGTGCCGCCGTTGCCGTCGCGCTTGCCGCGCCCGCCTTTGCGTTGGTCGCGGCGTTCGGCGCTGTCGGCCGATCCGTTCGATGGCGATGCGCTGCCGTTCGCCGCGGCCGCCTTGTCGGAAGATTCCGGCGGCTTGAAGCGCAGCGCCGCGTTGGGTACGGTCAGCACGTCTTCGGCGCGGGCGATGGCGATGTTGACGTAGGCGGTCATGCCCGGCAGCAGGATCTGATCCGGGTTCTGCAGCGAGATGCGCACGTTGTAGGTTACGACGTTTTGTGTCACCGTCGGGTTCAGGCGGATCTGCTGCACTTCGCCGGAAAACGAGCGGTCGGGGAAGGCATCGACCGTGAACTCGACCTTCTGCCCCGGCTTGATCCGGCCGATATCGGCCTCGGCGAAGCTTGAGTCGATGCGCATCTCCGAGAGGTCCTGCGCGATCTTGATCAGCGTCGGTGTCTGCAGGCTGGCGGCGACGGTCTGCCCGCGATCGACGACGCGGTCGACGACGATGCCCGAGACCGGCGAGCGGATCGTCGTGTAATTCAAATTGACCTGATCGCGCTCGGCCAGAGCGCGCGCCTGCGCCAGTTGCGCTTCGGCCGACTTGCGCGCCTGCGTGGCTTGGTCGAACTCCTGCCGCGAGACGTATTCCTGCGCGAACAGTTCCTTCATCCGCGCCTCGTTGGCGCGCGCGAGTTCGAGCGTCGCCGAGATGTTGCCGATCGCCGCCTCCGATTGTCGCGCTTGCGCCGCGAGCAGCGAGCGGTCGAGTTCGAGCAGCGGCTGGCCTTTTTCCACCTTGTCGTTGAAGTCGACGTAGAGCTGGGTCACGGTGCCGGAAACCTGCGTCCCGACGTTGACCAGCACGATCGGGTTGAGCGTACCGTTGGCCGATACCGTCTGCGTGATGTCGCCTTTTTTCGCGCCTTCCAGACGATAAAGCTGGTCGGGCGTCTTCTGCTGGCCGTGCTGGATGGCGTACCAGCCGGCGCCGGCGACAGTTCCGAGGCCGACGATCAGGAGCAGGCTTTTGGCGAGTGGCTTCATGGCGAAGATTCCGTAGGTGTTGCCGGCGACGTCGGATCGAGCAGGCTGCCGTCGAGCGTGCCGACCGCTCTCGCCAGCGAAGCGCGCGCGACGTACCAGTCGAGCGCCGCCTGGATGCGTTGCAGGCGGGCGGCGGCGAGCGCGCTCTGGGCGTTCAATAGATCAAGAATGTTGCCGACGCCGGCCTTGTAGCGGCCAAGCGCGACACGTTCGGATTGCTCGGCACTGGCCAGCAGGTCAGCGCTGGCGGTCAGCGTCTGGCGGGACGTCGTGAGATCCTGGTAAGCGGTCCATACGTCGAGCGCGACCTGCAGGTTGACGTTGTCGCGCAGCGAGCTGGCGGCGTCGACCCGTGCCTCGGCCGTGCGTACGTTGTACGTGGTTTCGAACCCGGAAAACAGCGGGATCGATAGCGTCAGGCCGATCGAGTTGGCGTGCGTACTGAAGTCGCTGTGGCCTGTATCCGTTCCCTGCCAGCTTGAACCGGCACCAAGCGCGAGGCTCGGTTTGCCGGCGGCGCGGGTGGCGTCGACACTCGCGCGCGCCGCGCCGACGCGCGCTTCCGCCGCCTTGAGCTCCGGGCGGCGTTGCCGGGCCGTGGCGATCAGGGCTTCGACGTCGCCGGCGCGCCGGGCGTCGGCGGGGATCTTCGGGATGTCTTCCAGGACAAGCGGCCGGTTGGCGTCTTCGCCCATCACGTTGGCCAGCGTCCCATAGGCCGCGCGCAGGATGCCCTCGGCCCTGATCCGGGTCAGCGTTGCTTGCGACGACGCGGTCTGCGCCTGCAAGCGGTCGGCCGGGGTGCCGGTACCGACCTTGTAGCGCACTTCGGCTGCAGCGAGGCTTTCGCGGCTGGCGCGCTCCGCTTCCTCGGCAGCGGCGACCGCTGCACGCGCGGCCTGCGTCGCGTAATAGGCGCGCAACGCATCGAGAAACACCGTCTGCACCGTGGCGTCGAGCGTGTGTGCGGCAGCGCTCAACAACTGGCGTGCATTTTCGAGATTGGCGTCGCGCGCGCCAAAGTCGTAGAGCAGCCAGGAAAGCGTAAGCGAGGCGTTGTTCTGCGTGCTCGGATCGGCGCTGCCGGTGCTACGGCTGGCGCCGATCCGTCCGTCGAGGTCGGGCAGGAAGTCCGATTGTGCGACGCCGACCTGCGCCGCCTGTATGCGCGCATTGGCCCAGGCTTCGCGCGTTCTCGGGTTGGCGCAGAGCGCGCGGTCGACGACTTCGAGCACACCGTAGCGCGTCGTCTTCTCTAGCGGCAAACAGGGGACGAAGTTCGTTTCGGCAGAAGGCACGAGTTGCGGTGGTGCAGGGGTGATGGCTTCTGTGCCGAAAGGATCGGCCGAGTCGAAGGCCAACGTGCGAGTCGCCCACGTCCCGGCCAGGACGATCGGCAGAATGAATGCAACAGACGAGGGGCGGGTGAAGGTTGGACGCATGGGGTCGGGCAAGGCAGGTTTTCGGCTAGTATAGCGACCTTCCTTTTTCACCATGTCTCGCCGGGTCGGGCCAGTCGCTAGCAACTGTCTCAGACGCCATTCCGACCGCAGTGACGCTTTTCGGTTTCCTGATGGCTCTCAAAGCAACGATTTTCAAGGTCGATCTGTCCGTCGCGGACATGGATCGCAACGTCTACTCGGACTTCGCGCTGACGATCGCGCGTCATCCCTCAGAGAACGACATCCGGATGATGGTGCGCCTGTTCGCCTTCATGTTGTTGGCTGATGAGCGCCTGGAGTTCGGCAAGGGCTTGTCGACCGACGAGGAGCCGGACCTCTGGCTGAAGGATCTGACCGGCGCAATCGATCAGTGGGTCGTTGTTGGCCAGCCGGACGAACGCTGGCTGCGCAAGGCATCGGGTCGGGCCGGCAAGGTGTTCGTGTTCGCCTACGGCGATCGCCTGGTTGACGTTTGGTGGGAGCAAAACCGCGACAAGCTTGAGAAGCTGCCGAACCTCGTCGTCTATCGCTTGACGGCCGACGATGCGCAGGCGCTGGCCGGGCTCGCCAGTCGCACGATGAGCCTGCAATGCACGATCCAGGAAGGCGAGGCGCTGATTACGGGCGAGGGTGAACCGGTGCGCGTCGAGCCGGTCATTCTCTTCGGTTCGTAGTACACATTTCATGAACCCTCGCCAATCGCGCGGCAGCGAGAGGTTTCAATTGATCCGTCGCGCACGTCTGTTATGAGGATTGACCAACCATGGTGAGTACGCTCCCCGTTTCGATCATCGCCGACGAACTCGCTCGTCTGCGCGCCAACAATCCGCTGGTACATCTGCTGACCAACGAAGTCGTGCAGGAAATCACCGCGAACGTCCTGTTGGCCATCGGCGCAGCGCCGGCGATGATCGTCGCCGAGGAAGAAGCGTCGATCTTCGCTTCGATTTCCGGCGCCTTGCTGGTCAACGTCGGCACCCTGTATCCGGCGCGGCTGACGGTGATGCAGCAGGCCGTCGCCGCTGCGAACAAGGCCGGCGTGCCGTGGACGCTCGATCCGGTCGCCGTCGGTGTGCTCGACTACCGCACACAGGCCTGCCGCGAGTTCCTCGCCGCGACGCCGGCTGCGATTCGCGGCAATGCGTCGGAAATCCTGGCACTGGCCGGGTTCGCCGGTGCCGGGCGCGGCGTAGATACGACGGCCGGGTCGGATTCGGCGGTCTCGGCCGCCGAACAACTCGCGCAATCGACCGGCGCCATCGTCGCTGTGACCGGCGAGACGGACTTCATCACCGACGGCAAGATGACCTGGGCAACGCCGTGGGGCAACCCGATCATGACGCGCGTCGTCGGCACCGGCTGCGCCCTGTCGGCGCTCGTCGCCGCCTTCACCGCGCAGGCGCCGAACCGCCTCAACGCCGTCGCCGCGGCGTGCGCAGTTGCCGGCATGTGCGGCCAGCGCGCCGCCGCGAGCAGCCACGGGCCGGGCTCGTTCAAGGTCGACTATCTCGACGCCCTGTACCAGATCAACCCCGACAATCTTCGCGAGCAGGCCGCATGAATACGATCGACCTTTCGCTCTACCTCGTCCTCGATCCGGACCTGTGCGGCGGCCCGGCGGGCATGGTCCAAACGGCGATCCAGGCGGCAAAGAACGGCGCAACGGTCGTGCAACTGCGCGCGCCGAACTGGAAAAAGCGGCAATGGCTGGAGACTGCGATTGCGCTCAAGGCGGCGCTAGCGCCCTACGACGTCCCGCTGATCATCAACGACCACATCGATGTGGCGCTGGCGGTCGATGCCGAGGGCGTGCACGTCGGGAAGGGCGATCTGCCGGCTCTGGAGACGCGCCGACTGATCGGGCCGGACAAGATCCTCGGCCTGTCTGTCGGCAGCATGGAAGAAATGGCGATGGTTCCGGCAGCCGGTGTCGACTATCTCGGCATCGGCCCGGTCTATCCGACCGGCACCAAGGCCGACGCCGGCGAAGCGACCGGTGTTGAGTTGTTCGCCGAACTCGTCGCCGCGACCGCGCTGCCGGTGGTGGCGATCGGCGGCATCCACCGTGACAACTGCACGCCGCTATTCGGAGCCGGTACGGACGGCGTGGCGGTCGTTTCGGCCATCTGCGGACGCGACGATCCGGCGCGCGCGACGGCGGCGCTCAACGAGACGATACAGCTGGCCTTGAAGCGCTGATACCGTTCGCCCGCGCCGCGGCCCCGGCGCGGGCGAACGTTTACCGTTACTCCTCGTCCTGATACTGCTGCATCATTTCCTTGAACTTCGGGTCGTTCATCATCTTGTTCATGTCCATGCCGCCCATGTTCGGCATGACCACGTCGCCCGGTTTCTGGCCCGGTTTGCAGGGTCCAATCCAGCGCGCTTCCTGCGTCAAGTTCGACTCGCTCATCCCGTGCATCGGCGGATTGAAGCGCGTTTTCATCGTTCCCTTGTAGGCGGTCTCGAACGAGCCTTCAAAGACCCCATCGGTCGTCGCCGTCGTGCCTTCGATCTTGCACACCGTGTGGATCGTGACCTTGCTTCCGGATTGCTTGACGTCCATGACGCTGCAGTCGGGTTTGCTGCGTTCGGCTTCCTGCTGCATGAGATTGTCGGTGTTCCGATCGATGCATTGCTGCATCGGCCCCATGTTCGGCACACCTTCCATGTTCATGCTGATTTCCCAAAGTCCGGGTTTCCGCTTGGGCATGTCGGCAGCGAGGGCGCTGACCGAAACGCACACCGCCGTGAGTGCGATCAGTGAAGGAAGAATGCGTTTGCGAGCAGGGTCACGTGAGCTCATGGAGTCTCCTTGCAAGGGTTGATGTTTCATTTCTTCTTCGGAATGCCAAGTGATTTTACGACGCCTTTCGCCGTGTCGCTGCCCAACCCTTCGACGCCCTTCACGAGTCCCTCGAGATCGACGCCGAGCTTGCCGGCGACCGATGCAGCGATGCGTGTCGAGAGGTTCTCGTTGAGCGAGTAAGTCGGGTCGTTGATGTCGCCGGTCAGGACGAAGTTGATCGAAATCTTGCCCTTTTTGCTCTTCATCATCTTGATTGCGAGCTTGCGCGGAATGCCCATGACCGAGGCGGATGAGGCGGCTAGTTCCAGGTCGCTGAGTACGAGCGATCCCGGCGCGTACAGCATCCCCTTCTTGATCGAGGAATTCAGCTCGAAGTCGAGTGTTCCCTTGCTGACGCCGGCTTCGTTGGCCTTGATGAGGTAGGGCTGGAAGGAAACCATATCGACCCCATTCAGGAGGGTGGTGATGCCCGACTCGCGTGTGGCCAGTTCGATCGAGCCATCGATGGAAATCTCGCCGTTCATTCTCACACCCTGGTGGGAGGCCTTGATGCGGATCGGCGTCTGGCCGGTCAGGTCCGGGATCTTGATCTGCCCGATCTGGGCCTCGATTGCCTCGATACGTTGCTTGATCAGGGATTTCCGTAATGTCGCGTCAAAGAACTCGACGATGCCGTTGTGCAGTTCGACACCGCCGATCGTCACCGGGGTTGTTGCTTGCGTCGACTCCGACGTCGATCCTTGTTCGGTTGATGATTCGAGCCCGATCCCGCCCGGCGCGTCTCTTGTTATTTCCGATGGGCCCGATAACAGACTGGGCACGATCTTCACCTTGCCGTCTCGTGAGCGCAGGATGGACAGATAGGCTCCGTCAACGCGAACGGTGTTCAGTACGATGCGCATTCGCAACAGATCGGCAAACGACGGGGTGATGAGGACCCGCTCGACGCGAAGTTCGTCTTCGGCGGGCCATGCGGCTTCCTTCCCCACCGGTGATGGCGCACGAATGCGCAAGCCCGTCATTTCGATGCCGGTGAATCCGACGCGCACCTCGCGCACTTCGCCCCGAGGCCCGAGCGCCGCAACGATTCGCTCCTCGAGATTCCGGATCGCAAAACGATAAGCAAGAACGCCCCCGATCAGAAGCGTGCCAATCGTCGCGAGCAGCATCATGCGCCAGGGTCGGCGCGGAGTCATATTGTCAGTCGGCGAAGTCATGGCACGCTCCCAAGAGTCCCGAATCAACAAGGACGCCTGCCCGCGTCAGGCAGATACGCTCAGGATAGTGTGTCCGTTTGGATTTTTCAGCATGGTGCGCGCGGTGAGTCGCCTCGGAGAGCCGGACGATAGCCAGTCGAATCCGGTGTAACGATCCTGTAACGCAAGCGGTTCAGTGTGTTTCTGTGGGGGCAACATGGTCCATGCAGAGAATGCGGTGATTTTTCATTCGATAAACGAGGCAAATACCATGAGCTTTGAAACAGTGCTTTTACTGACGCTGACCTGGTTGTTTGTGGGCCTCCTTGCGTTCCGCTGGGCCTCGAGGCTTTCTGCCCGCGAAGAGGCGAGTCGCGTCGACGAACTTGAGCGGGCGTTGGACGAAGCGTCGCGCGAGAGGACGAGGCTCACCCGGGAACTCGAGGCCACCCGTGCGGATCTGAGATGGCGTGGAAGTGATCGTGCAGCGCCAGTCCAGTGACTTGACGGATATCGGGCATAACGTCGCCAGATGGTCTACCATGGTTGGACCGGTGTTTGTTCCGGTTGAAGCAAAAGGAGTACGCCATGGAAGTCGGATCTGTCTCGTCGAGCCTTTATAGCCAATCGTCGCTTTCCAACGCGCGGAATGTCCAGTCGCAGCAGCGCACACAGCAATCGGAACCCACCGATCAGGATCAACAGGCACAGCAAACTCAGCAGACATCGGTTACTCAGCAGGCGGCGCAGGCGACACGCGTTCAGCCTTCGTCTGAGGCGTCCGAGTCTGAGCGTAGCGTCAATGCGCAAACCGAAGCGGAGCGCAATCGACCCACGGTTAATCTGAATGGTCAGTTGGTGGGTACGCGCGTCAATACAACGGCTTGAGCGGACGTTTGAGAAGGTATCGCAAGGAACCGATTCATTTCATTCTCTGCCCCGTGACTTGGCCGGCTCCGTATGGACCGGCTTGTTTTTGAGGTGCCCCTAGGGCGCTGGGGCGATCCTCGTCAACGTCCACGAAATGCCGCCTATCGTCGAGGCGACAGCAGCGGTAATCAGCAGCAGCCTGGTCGCCGTGTAAGTCCGCGGATTTGCCTGTTGGTCGACTGCGGCAAAGATGCGCGACGCACCCCAGAGCGTTGCGCTGCCAAGAAGCAACGAGACGCCGATAACCTGAAGTTCGGTCGCGTCGAGGGACAGCATGCGGCCGGCGCGCCAAGGCACGACGACGAAGACGCCGAGTGTCCAGAACAATCCGAAGCTGCCCAGCGCACAAAACAGTCCGACGATGCGAGTCATCCAGGTTTCCACGTTTAGTCCTCTGCGTTGGATTTGTCTTCGGTTGCCGACAGCAGGAACCGGCCGCGCAATTCCTCGAGGTTGAGTTCGCGCAGGATGGCTTCCAGCCGTTCCGTCGCGTTCTTGCGCTTCTGGCCGACACGGCGAGCAATGATCAGTTCGTTCTTCATCGAATGCTCCCAACCGACGAGTTCGGTCACCGTCACCTGATAGCCGTGCGCTTCGAGCATCAGGCAGCGCAGGGCGTTGGTGAGCTGGCTGCCGAACTCGCGCGTGTGAATCGGGTGGCGCCAGAGTTCGGAAAGCGGCGTCTTCGCGAACGACGCGTTCTTGTGCTTGCGCAGTACGGCGGCGACTTCGGCCTGGCAGCAGGGTACGAGGACGATGAACTTCGCCTGCTTGTGCAGGGCGAAACGGATGGCGTCGTCGGTCGCCGTATCGCAGGCGTGCAACGCCGTGACAATGTCGACCTGTTCAGGCAGCGCGGGTGAGGTGATTGACTCCTCGACGGTGAGATTGAGGAACCCCATCCGGGGAAATGCCAGGCGCTGCGCGAGTTCGCGCGACTTTTCGACCAGCTCCGGCCGCGTTTCAATGCCGAAAATGCGCCCGCCGGCTCTGCTCTTGAAGAAGAGGTCGTAGAGGATGAAGCCGAGGTAGGACTTGCCGGCGCCGTGGTCGGCGAGCGAGATGTCGTCGTTGTCGTTCAGCAACTCGGCCAGCAACGGCTCGATGAAGTGGTAGAGGTGATAGACCTGCTTCAGCTTGCGGCGACTGTCCTGGTTGAGCTTGCCGTCGCGCGTCAGGATATGAAGTTCCTTCAGCAGTTCGATCGATTGCTCGGGCTTGATTTCCGGGATAGTCGGCACGGCGGGTTCTTCTTGATGAGGGAAAGGGCGTCATTTTAGAGGCAATGACCGCGCGCCGGCGAACAAATGGGATAATGCTGGCCTTTTCATCAATGCGGTTTTCTCATGGCAATTCAATGGTTTCCCGGCCACATGACCTCGGCGCGCAAGAAAGCCGCCGAGACGATGGCGTCGATCGACGTCGTCATCGAAGTGGTCGACGCGCGCTTGCCCGAGGCAAGCACCAACCCGATGGTGCGCGAGTTGCGTTTGCACCGGCAGCGCCCCTGCCTCAAGGTGCTCAACAAATCCGATCTGGCCGATCCGGCGGTCACCAAGGCTTGGCTCGCGTATTACAACAAGCAGAGCGGCGTGAAGGCGGTAGCGATTTCGAGCAAGAACGCCGGCGAGGTCTCGCGCCTGCCCAGCCTTTGCCAGAGTCTCGCGCCGCATCGCAACGACAACACCAAGCAACTGCGCATGATGATCATGGGCATCCCCAACGTGGGCAAATCGACCCTGATGAACGCGCTCGTCAAGCGCAAGATCGCCAAGGTTGGCGACGAACCGGCAGTCACCAAGTCGCAACAGATCCACCAGATCAGCGTGCGCCATGCGATCGTCGATACGCCGGGCCTGATGTGGCCGAAGATCGAGTACGAGAGTGACGGCCTGATGCTGGCGGCGAGCCATGCCATCGGCCGCAATGCGGTGATCGACGAGGAGGTCGCCGTCTTCCTCGCCGGGCTGCTGCTTAAACGCTACCCGGCGCTGCTTTCGGCACGTTACGGTTTTTCGGTGGACGGCATCGATGCCGTTGCGGTCGTCGAAGGCGTTGCCAAACGGCGAGCGCTCGTCATGCGTGGTGGCGAACCCGACTTTGAGAAGGCGTCGGCCGTGCTCTTGCAGGATTACCGGGATGGAAAACTCGGCCGGATCAGTCTGGAAACGCCTGAGACGCGCGCCGCGATGATCGCCGACAGCACCGAGCAGCCTGAGTCCGGGGCCGCCGATTGAGCGGGGAAGGTTATTGCTGCGGAGGGGGCGCCTGGGGCGCTTCGGCTTGCGGCTTCACGATGTAGGAGCGGGCCATCGGGATCAGCGTCGTCCAGGTGTACCAGCCGCCGTAACCCAGTACCGCCAGCCAGAAGACGAATTGCAGGGAAAAACCGATCGCGTTGCGGGTCTGCCGACTGATTTTCTTTCCGGGATCGGTTGCGCCACATCCGGGGCAGGCCAGCGCCGAAGTATCCACCTGATGACCGCATGCACGGCAGGGAACGAGCGACATTGAGTGATCCTTTAATCCTGAAAACCTCAGTTGAACCACAGAGACACAGAGAACACAGAGGAAGAACAAATCTTTACGACGTTGCTGGCGCTCACCCGACGGGTGAATCATCCGGAGCAGATTACTGGTTGATTTATCGTTCTTCTCTGTGCCTCTGTGTCTCTGTGGTGATGGGTTTCGATTTGTTGATGACTACGGGATGGTTGCCCGGAAAATGTGGCGGTATTCTACTCCGTTCAACCCTTTGCTCCAGCACCGAAATACGCGACTGAAACGCCCATGACCGAACCGACGAATGACCGACTGACCGAACTCGAAATCAAGCTGAGCCTGACCGAAGATCTGGTCGACGAACTCAACCGCACCGTATTTCGCCAGCAGGAACAGCTCGACCTGCTGCAGGCCCAGCTGCAGCTGCTCTACAAGCAGATGCAGTCGGCGACGGGACCGGCCGAGCCGCGCAACCTGCGCGACGAGATTCCGCCGCACTACTGATCGGCGCACCCGCTAGCGCACTGACAGCTGGATCGTCCGCTGCTTCTTCAGCTTGCCGATGACGTGCATCTCGCAAGGCTTGCAGTCGAAGCGCAAGGTGAGCTTCTCGCTGCCGTTCATCAGGATCATCGGGTCGGGGCGGATGCCTTTTACCTGCTTGGGACACAGGTTGAAGCTGTAGCGCAGGCAGTGCTTGGTGATCATCAGCGAGACGTCGCCTTTTTCCTGATGACACTCGAAGGCCGGCTCGATGACCTTGACGCCGTGCTTTTCGTAGAAAGCGCGCGCCTTTTCGTTGTAGACGTTGCCGAGATAGCTGAGCGCGTCGTCCGGGTAGATGACCGGCGGTTCGGCGGGCGCGCGCCGAACCGGGCGTTGATAGGCCGCGCTGCGCGCCCGGTCGAGCGCTTCGACCGCGTCGCGGCGTAGCGCGTTGAGCGCCGAGGCAGGGATGAACCACGGACTCGTCACCGCGAGCTCGATTGCATCGGCAACGTAGATCGTGTTGCCGAGCTTGCTGAGGTTTTCGCGCAGGGTAAGTTCGGCGCGCTCGGGGTTCTGGGCGGTCTCCTTCGCGTGCTCCAGTGTTCCTGTGGCACGCGTTCCCCGGTCGTCGGTCAGGTGCAGCGCGAAACCGCTGGCCGTTTCCTCAAGGCGGATGCGGATGGGAATGCGACGCTCGGCCGATTTCTTCTCCAGCATCCGCTCGAAGTCCTGATCGCGATTGCGGTAGATGAGTGTGCCGACCTGCAGATCGGCCGGCAGCCGGCCGTCGGTGAGCGCGGGAGACAGCCGGTACGCGTCGCCGAGCGCTTCGGCGAGGTTGATGCGCGTGCCGACGAGTTCCTGCTTCGCGTTGTAATAGGTGATCCCGTCGCCGTTGTGCAGCACGTGGTCGCTGCGCACGTCGAAATGCGTACGTCCGAGCTTGACGATCTCGCCGATCTTCTCGCCGACGAACTTGGGCGAGTCGAAGGCGCCGACGTCGACGTGGCGTTCGTTGACGAAATAGTCGGTCGAACCGCGATTGAAGGTCTTTTCCGGCTGCGGCGTGAACAGGAAGGTGCTGCGCCCCGAAGAACTGCGCTTGTACGCCGGCAAGTCGCCCAGGATCGCGTCGAGTTCCTGCCGGTAGTAGGCCGTGATGTTCTTCACGTAGGACAGATCCTTCAGCCGACCCTCGATCTTGAACGAGCTGATGCCGGCCGCGATCAGCGCGCGCAGGTTGGCGCTCTGGTCGTTGTCCTTCAGCGACAGTAGGTGCTTGTTCTCGGCGACGACCTGACCGTCCTGGTCGGCGAGCGAGTAGGGCAGGCGGCAGGCCTGCGAGCAGTCGCCGCGGTTGGCGCTGCGCCCGGTCTGCGCGTGGCTGATGTTGCACAGGCCGCTGTAGCTCACGCACAGCGAGCCGTGTACGAAGAATTCGAGCGCGGCCGTCGTGTTCTCGGCGATCCTGCGCACCTGTTCCAGCGACAGCTCGCGCGCCAGCACCATCTGCGAGAAACCGACGGCTTCGAGAAAACGCGCCTTTTCCAGCGTGCGGATGTCGGTCTGTGTGCTCGCGTGCAGTTCGATCGGCGGCAGGTCGAGTTCGAGCAGGCCCATGTCCTGCACGATCAGCGCGTCGGCGCCGGCTTCGTAGACTTGCCGGACCAGGCGCTGTGCTTCTTCGAGTTCATCGTCCTTGAGGATCGTATTCAGCGCGACCAGCACGCGCGCGTTGTAGCGATGCGCGAACCCTGCGAGCCGCTCGATGTCGCCTACGGAATTGCCAGCGTTGGCACGCGCGCCGAACGCCGGGCCGCCGATATAGACCGCGTCGGCGCCGTGGATGATCGCTTCCATGCCGAAATCGGCATTTCTTGCAGGGGCGAGCAGTTCGAGCGTGTTTCTGTTGGACATCAGGTTGGTCGTCGAGGGCGAAGGGGCGCCATTGTAAGTCATTGATTGAAAAGAATCCCGTGAATTGCTGCCCACGTTCGTGGACCGGAAGGTGGGCGTTGATGCAGATTTATCTATTACTTTCGTCAACCTCGACGATAAAACCGCGTTAATCGCTCCATGGTGGCGGTCCACCGTATTGAACGGAGTTGAAAAAGATGGGTAGTCTGAGTACCGAGTCGTTCGAAGAGTTTCTGGAATCGCTGAAAAAAGCCGGTGTCGCCATTACGAATGAGCGCGAACTGCGCGAGCGCTTGGCCGAAGCGCAACGTTGGCGCTATGCTTTCGCGACGCTGGCTGCCAATGGTCGTCCGCTCGGGATTCGTTTCCAGGATCCGGCCGAGCAGGTGAATGAAGAAGTTATCCACCGGACATTCATGCAGTTCGATTTTCCGGAAAGCACCGAAGCCGCTTTCGCGGCCAGCTTGAAGTCTACGCACTGACAATCGATACAGCCTCCTGGCTTGGCCGGGAGACAAACAATCCGCCGATTCCCGACGCTTCCCGGGTTTCGGGGAGTTAAAAAAAGACCCGCAGATGTGATCTGCGGGTCTTTTTCATTGTGCTTCGCGACAAATGCAAGCCTGACTTCGGGCGTCAACGCGAGATCGGCTTGTAGCGGATGCGCTTCGGCTTGGCGCCTTCCTCGCCCAGCCGCTTCCTCTTGTCCTCTTCGTACTCCTGATAGTTGCCGTTGAAGAAGGTCCATTGCGACTCGCCTTCGCAGGCCAGGATGTGGGTGCAGATGCGGTCGAGGAACCAGCGGTCGTGGGAGATGACGAGCACGCTGCCGGCGAACTCGAGTAACGCATCTTCCAGCGCGCGCAGCGTTTCCACGTCGAGGTCGTTCGACGGTTCGTCGAGGAGCAGGACGTTGCCGCCGGAGATCAGCGTCTTGGCCATGTGCAGCCGGCCGCGTTCGCCGCCCGAGAGCTGGCCGACGAACTTCTGCTGGTCCCCACCCTTGAAGTTGAAACGCCCGATGTAGGCGCGCGCCGGCGTCTCGTACTTGCCGACGGTGAGGATGTCGGCGCCGCCCGAGATTTCGTCGAACACGGTCTTGTTGCCGTCGAGGCAGTCGCGGCTCTGGTCGACGTAAGCGAGCTTGACGGTCTCGCCGATCTCGACTTCGCCGGAATCCGGCTTTTCCTGACCCGTGAGCATGCGGAAGAGCGTCGACTTGCCGGCGCCGTTCGGGCCGATGATGCCGACGATGGCGCCGGGCGGGATGGTGAAGGAGAGTTTGTCCATCAACAGGCGGTCGCCGAAGGCCTTGCTGACCTCCTTGAACTCGATGACCTTGTTGCCCAGCCGCTCGCCGACCGGGATGAAGATTTCCTGCGTTTCGTTGCGTTTCTGGTAATCGACATTGGAAAGTTCGTCGAAGCGGGCGAGACGTGCCTTGCTCTTGGCCTGGCGCGCTTTCGGGTTTTGCCGGACCCACTCAAGTTCCTGCTTCATCGACTTCATGTGCGCGTCGATCTGCTTCTGCTCCTGTTCGAGGCGTTCTTCCTTCTGTTCCAGCCAGGATGAGTAGTTGCCCTTCCACGGGATGCCGTGGCCACGGTCGAGTTCCAGGATCCACTCGGCGGCGTTGTCGAGGAAGTAGCGGTCGTGCGTGACGGCGACGACAGTACCGGGGAAGCGCACAAGGAACTGCTCCAGCCATTCGACCGATTCGGCGTCGAGGTGGTTGGTCGGCTCGTCGAGCAGCAGCATGTCGGGTTTGGACAGCAGCAGCTTGCACAGCGCGACGCGGCGCTTTTCACCCCCCGAGAGGTGCTTGATCGAAGCGTCCCACGGCGGCAGGCGCAACGCGTCGGCGGCGATTTCCATCTGGTTCTCGGTATCCGAACCGGCGGTGGCGATGATCGCCTCAAGTCGTGCTTGCTCTTCAGCGAGCTTGTCGAAATCGGCGTCCTCTTCGGCGTAGGCGGCGTAGACGGCTTCGAGCTTGGCCTGCGCTTCCATGACCTCGCCCATGCCGCTTTCGACTTCCTGGCGCACGGTCATTTCCGGATCGAGTTGCGGTTCCTGCGGCAGATAACCGATACGGATTCCCGCCAGGTGCTGGACTTCGCCCTCGAACTCCTTGTCGACGTTGGCCATGATTCGCAGCACGGTCGACTTGCCGGAGCCGTTGAGGCCCAAGAGGCCGATCTTGGCGCCGGGGAAGAAGGACAGCGAGATGTCCTTGATGATCTGCCGCTTGGGGGGGACGATCTTGCTGACGCGCAGCATCGACATTACGTATTGGGCCAAACTGGGTACCTCGGTATCGAATGGGGAAAGTGAACAGACGCGGGAAGACGCCAGCTCCATGCCGAACGCGAGCGAACGGGACGGCAGGGAGTCACGCAGCTTTGCGTACAAACGCGTCGCCAAGACGCGCATTTTAGGGAAAAAGCGGTGTGTCGTGCATCCGCCGTACTTTCTATGCCGTGTTTGCGCGCCCGATACCCCACTGTTTGACCAGCGCGTAGAGCGCCGGAATCACCACCAGCGTCAGGATCGTCGACGACACCATCCCTCCGACCATCGGCGCGGCGATGCGGCGCATCACCTCGGAACCGGTGCCGGCGACCCACATGATCGGGAGCAGGCCGGCCATGGTCGAGACGACGGTCATCATCTTCGGGCGCACACGCTCGACGGCGCCTTCCATGACTGCACCGTAGAGGTCGCCAACCGTGGGCGCGCGGCCTTCGGCAAATCGTTTGGCTTTGATCTCTTCCCACGCGTGATCGAGGTAGATCAGCATGACGACGCCGGTTTCGGCGGCGACGCCGGCGAGCGCGATGAAGCCGATGGCGACCGCGACGCTCATGTTGTAGCCGAGCGCCCACATCAGCCAGATGCCTCCGACCAGCGCGAAGGGCACCGAGAGCATGACGATCAGCGTTTCCGTGATGCGCCGGAAGTTCAGGTAGAGCAGCAGGAAGATGATCAGCAGCGTGACCGGAACGACGACCTTCATCTTCTCGATGGCGCGCTCCATGTTCTCGAACTGGCCGCTCCACGTCGCGTAGTAGCCGGGCGGGAACTGCACGTTGTCGGCGACGGCCTTGCGCGCCTCGGCAACGTAGCTGCCGATGTCGCGCTCGCGGATGTCGACGTAGATATAGGCCGAGAGCAGCGCGTTCTCGGTGCGGATCGCCGGGGCGCCCTTGGCGATTTCGACCTTGGCGAGTTGCCCCAATGGAATCATCGCGCCGTCCATGGTCGGCACCAGCACTTCGCGGGCGATCTGCTGCGGGTCGGAGCGCAGTTCGCGCGGGTAGCGCACCGTCACGCCGTAGCGTTCGCGGCCTTCGACGGTCGTCGTGACCATCTCGCCGCCGAGCGCGCTGGCGATCACGTCCTGCACCTCGCCAACCGACAGGCCGTAGCGCGCCAGTTGGGTGCGATCCGGCTCGATGTTGAGGTAGAAGCCGCCAGTGATGCGTTCGGCGAAGGCGCTGGAGGTGCCGGGAACGTTCTTGACCACGGTTTCGATCTGCCGTGCCAGCTTCTCCATTTCGTCGAGATCCTTGCCGAAGACCTTGATGCCGATCGGCGTGCGGATGCCGGTCGAAAGCATGTCGATGCGCGCCTTGATCGGCATCGTCCAGGAGTTGGAGACGCCTGGGAATTGCAACGCCTTGTCCATCTCGGCGATCAGCTTGTCGATGTTCATCCCGGCGCGCCATTCCGATTCGGGCTTCAGGTTGATCACCGTCTCGAACATCTCGGTCGGCGCCGGGTCGGTCGCCGTGTTGGCGCGGCCGGCCTTGCCGTAGACCGAGGCGACTTCCGGGAAGCTCTTGATGATCTTGTTCTGCGTCTGCAGCACTTCGGCAGCCTTGGTGATCGACATGCCGGGCAGCGACGCGGGCATGTAGAACAGCGTGCCTTCATTGAGCGTCGGCATGAACTCGGAGCCGAGCTTCGACGCCGGGTAGTAGGAGGCGAAAAACGCGAGCAACGCGACGGCGACGGTCGTCTTCTTCCAGCGCATCACGCCGGCGATGACCGGGCGGTAGCACCAGATCAGGAAGCGGTTCACCGGGTTTTTCCCCTCTGGCATGATCTTGCCGCGCACGAAGATCAGCATCAGCACCGGCACCAGCGTCACAGAGAGGAAGGCCGCCGATGCCATCGCCAGGGTCTTGGTCCACGCCAGCGGCGAGAACAGGCGCCCTTCCTGGCCTTCGAGGGCGAAGACGGGGAGGAACGAGACGGTGACGATGAGCAGCGAGTAGAAAAGCGACGGGCCGACTTCCTGGCAGGCCAGGAGCATTGCATTGAAACGTTCGGGTGGCGTGTGGTTCTTCGGAAGCCGCTCCAGATGCTTGTGTGCGTTCTCGATCATCACCACCGAGGCGTCGACCATGGCGCCGATGGCGATGGCGATGCCGCCCAGGCTCATCAGGTTGGAAGTCATGCCCAGCCAGCGCATGGCGATGAAGGACATCAGGATGGCCACCGGCAGCATGAACACGGCGACGAGCGCGCTGCGCAGGTGCAGCAGGAAGACGAAACAGACGCCAGCGACGATCAGCAGTTCCTCGACCAGCGTGTTCTTCAGCGTGTCGATGGCGCGATGGATCAGTTCGGAGCGGTCGTAGACCGGCTCGATAGTGACGCCTTCCGGCAGGCCCGGGGCGATTTCCGCGACCTTCTCCTTCAGGTTGTGGATGACTTCCAGCGCGTTTTCGCCGTAGCGGGCCATGGCGATGCCGGAGACGACCTCGCCTTCGCCGTTCAGCTCGGTGATGCCGCGCCGCTCGTCGGGCACGATCTCGACGCGGGCGATGTCGCGGATCAGGACCGGTGTGCCTTTCTCGGCTTTTACCACCAGGTTTTCGATGTCGCCGGCGCCGCGCAGGTAGCCCTTGCTGCGCACCATGTATTCGGTCTCGGCCATTTCCACGGCGCGCCCTCCGACGTCGCGGTTCGAATCGCGGATGACCTGCGCGACCTTCATCAACGGGATGCCGTAGGAACGCAGCTTCACCGGATCGACCGTGACCTGGTAGGTCTGCACGAAGCCGCCGATCGAGGCGACTTCGGAGACGCCGTGCGCCTTGGTCAGCTGGTAGCGGACGAACCAGTCCTGGATCGAGCGCAGTTCGGCGAGCGTCTTGTCCTTGGCGAGCAGTGCGTACTGGTAGACCCAGCCGACGCCCGACGCATCCGGCCCGATCTGCGGCGTCACGCCCTTGGGCAGGCGACTGGCAGCGAAGTTAAGGTATTCGAGCACGCGCGAACGCGCCCAGTAGATGTCGGTGCCGTCCTCGAAGATGACGTAGACGAAGGACGCGCCGAAAAAGGAGAAGCCGCGCACGACCTTCGACTTCGGTACCGACAACATGGATGTCGTCAGCGGATAGGTGATCTGGTCCTCGACGACCTGCGGCGCCTGGCCCGGCGCTTCGGTGTAGACGATGACCTGCACGTCGGAGAGGTCGGGCAGCGCGTCGATGGGTGTGCGCAGCACGGCCAGCGTGCCGGCGGCGATGATGAGCAGGGTCGCCAGCAGGACGAGGAAACGGTTGCGGGCGGACCAGTCGATGAGCTTGTTGAGCATGTTATTTTGGCTTCCGTGTGTATTCGGTCATCACCGTCATTCCGGCGAAAGCCGGAATCCAGGAACCCTCGCTTCCGGAGCGCTTCCTGGATCGCGGGCGCTGCACTTCCTTCGGTCGCTTTCGCCGGGATGACGGGGGCTTTTCTCAGTGCTTGTGGGCTGCCGCGCCGGAAGGCTCGATCGCCGTGATCACCCACTCGCCCTCGCCGCGTTCGACGAACTCGAAGTCGATGCGTGCGCCGGGTTGCAGGCCCTTCACCAGGGCTTCGTTGGCGACCTTGAACTCCATGGTCATTCCCGGCCAGTTGAGGCTCTCGACCGGGCCGTGCTCGACGGTGGCGACGCCGGTCTTCTGGTCGTAGTCGTCGAGGCGTCCGGCGGCGTGGTGCCCGACCGGCTTCGGCGCGGCCTTGGTCTCGGGCGCGTTGAAGCCGCCGACCGCAGCCTTCAGGTTGCTCTCGGCGTCGATCAGGAAGTTGGCGGCGACGACGACGCGCTCGCCGTCCTTGACGCCTTCGATCACTTCAGCGTGATCGTCGCTGCGCGCGCCGAGCTTGACCTCGCGCGGCACGAAACGGCCCTCGCCCTGCTCGATCAGCACGATCTGGCGCGTGCCGCTGTCGATAACCGCGGAAACGGGAACCGTCACCACGGCGCCACGCGCCGCGACCGGCAGTTCGAGCTGCGCGTACATCGCCGGCTTGAGCAGCAGGCCCGGGTTGGCAAGTTCGACACGCACCGGCACGGTGCGCGTCATCTCGTTCAGCGTCGGGTAGACGTAGCTGACCTTGCCCTCGAAAACCTTGTCCGGATAGGCGTTGATACGCACCTTCGCCGTCGCGCCGGACTGGACGAAGCCGATGTCCTGTTCGAAGACGTCGGCGACGACCCAGACCGACGACAGATCCGCGACCTGGTAGAGTTCCTCGCCCGGCATGAAGCGCATGCCTTGCAGCGCCTTCTTTTCGGTCACGATGCCAGAGACCGGCGAGGCGAAGGTGAATGTGCGCTTTACCTGGCCCGATCTGGCCAACGCCTTGACCTGCGCGGCCGACATGTCCCAGTTCTTCAGGCGCAAGAGGCTAGATTCGGCCAATTGCTTCATTCCCGCCTGCGTGTCGTCGCCGGCATCCTTGAGCGCCTCGACGCCTTGCGCGGCAATCGCGTACTCGCGCTGCGCGGCAACGAGTTCGGGACTGTAGACCTCGAACAGCGCTTGCCCCCTGGCGACCGGCTGGCCGGTGACGTTGACGTGCAGGCGTTCGACGTAGCCCTCGAACTTTGGCGAGATGGCGTAGATGCGGCTCTCGTCGGGTTCGATGCGTCCAGCGGCACGAACGATCTTGTCCAGGCTGCGCAGTTGCGCTGCTTCGGTGCGCACGCCCAGTTTCTGGACCTTCTCCGTGCTGATCTTGACCTGGCCGGTCGCTGCCTCGTTTGCCTCGCCGTCCTCTTCGCCTTCGTAGACTGCGATGTAGTCCATGCCCATCGGATCCTTCTTGGGTGTCGGCGAGGTGTCGGGCAGGCCCATCGGGTTGCGGTAGTAGAGCAGCTTGCGTTCCTTCTTCGCCGGAGTGCCGGCGTCATCTGCCGGCGTCGCGGCCACTGAGTCGGTAGTCTGGGGCGCGCCCTTGCTGCCCAGCCAGTAGCCGCCGGCACCCGCCACCAGCGCACCGATCACGAGTCCCAGCGTCAGGTTGCTTCCCTTGTTCACAGTTCTTCTCCCAAAATTCTTTCAATTTCTGCCACGCGCACCTGCGCTTCAGCCTGCGCCTTGATCTGGCTCAGTTTGGCCTTGCGTATCTGTTGTTGGGCCTCGAGCAGCATGGCGAAGTCGGCCTTGCCGTTCTCATAGCTGGCCAGTGCTGAGCTGAAGGTCATTTCGGCCTGCGGCAGCAAGGTTGTGGCGACGAGTTGCTCCTGCCGACGCGCCGCTTCGATCGCCGAGAGGTTTTCCGAAAGTTCGCCGAGCAGGTCGTTGGCCGTCGCATCCTTGCGCGAGCGCGCGGCGGCGAGCATGGCTTCCGATTCGCGCTCCATCGCGCGGCGCGACGACTGCTGCAGCGGAATGTTGAACTCAACCATCAGTTCCCATTCCTTGACCGAACTGTCGAATTGCACCGGCGACACGCCGACCATGAAGTCAGGGTAGCGCTCCTTGTAGGCGAGGTCGCGTTTCTTTTCGGCGCTGCGGATGCCCGCGTCGTCAGCGAAGAGGCGTGGATTGCGGCTGCGTACGCGCTCTTCAAGCGAGGCGAAATCGAGCTTGGCCGGCGCCGGTATCGGCTTCAGCGCCTCCGGCGTCGCGAGTGGCGCGCTGGCAGGCCGCGCCAGCAGCGTGTTGATGCGCGCCGTGAGCATGCGTGCTTCGTTGTCGAACATGATCAGCTCGTTTTTCATCGCCGTCTGCTCGATCTGCGCACGGATGACATCCTGCTGCATCGCCAGCCCGCCGGCGTAGCGTGCTTGCGCCGTCTTCTCAAGCTGCACCATGAGGTCGAGGATTTCGCGGCTGATCGCTTCGTTGCGGCCGATCAGGTAAAGCTGGGCGTGCGCGCTCTTCAGTCGGGCGGCGATGTCGGCCCAGGCGCCACGGGCTTTCCCCTGCGCGCCGTCGGCTTCGATCTCAGCGATTTCGCGCTTTAGGTCGCGCTTGCCGTACCACGGAATCTCCTGCGAAATCGTGTACTTGGTACTGCCGACGCGGCTCGGGTTGAGCGTCGGCGACTGCTCGCCCATGCGCGTGATGTCCATCAGTTCGATGCGGAAGCGCGGATCGGGCAGCGCGCCGGCCGGCGTCACCCGTTCGCCGGCCGCGTCAGCCTCGTGGCGCATCGACGCGTACTCCGGATTGTTGTTGCGGGCGTAGTCGAGCAGGCCGTCGACCGTGCGTCCGAGCGCGGCGTCGTCGGCGAAGGCGCCGTTCCAAAGCCCAAGCGCGAAGATCAGCGACCACGCCGGAATTGTTGTTTTTCGCATGCTTTCTCCCAGAAGGGGGCGGATGTCGTTCTCAGTGACGTTTGCCAGCCGTTCTTACTTTGCCGGCTCGAACTTGATGACGGTCATCACGCCGCCAGGGTTGTCCGCGGCGAAACGGATCTTCTCACCAGCCGTCATCTGATCGAGCCAAGCCGCGTCCTTGACGCGAAAAACCATGGTCATCGCCATGTTCATCCCGAGATGGGGGAGCGGACCATGCGCCAGCGTGACCTTGCCGGCCGCCTTGTCGATCTTCTTGACCGTGCCTTCGACCATCGGCGCGTCGGCTGGCGCATGCGACTGCATCGTCATGTCGGACGACATCGCCCCGTGGCCGTCATGGCCGTCGGCGGCGAGGGCTGGAACGGAAAGCGTGGAAGCAAGAGTGATCAGGGTGGCGGTGAGGATTGTTTTCATGAGGTTCTCCAGGATGGATTTGCAGCGATCAGTGTTTGGCGAAAACGCGCGTGCTGCCGTCGGTCTGTACGAGCAGCGTTTCGTAGGGCGGTGAATCCGGAATGTCCATCCCCGGTGCGCCGGCCGGCATCGCCGGAACCGCAAGGCCGAGCGCCTTCGGCTTTTCCTTCAACAGACGCTGGATGTCCTGCGCCGGCACGTGCCCCTCGACGACGTAATCACCGACCTTTGCGGTGTGGCACGAGCCAAGCTTGTCAGGCATGCCGAGCTTCCTGCGTGCGGCCGGCACGTCTTCAACGACATGTGCGTCGACCTTGAAACCGTTCTTCTGCATGTGGTCGATCCAGCGGCCGCAGCATTCACACGACGGGCTCTTGTAAACCTCGACTTTGGTCGCGGTTTGCGCCCAGATAGGGGCGGAGCCGAGCAAGACGGCAAGAACGAAGGCGGGGGTAGTCAGGCGCATGGCATTGTGGTCCTCGGGTGATCGAATGACCCGAGTCTAGCCATGGCATCCCAACAGGAAGCTGACGGAAAAATTACATTTCTGTCAGTTTTTGTGCGCTGCCGTTTCCGTTTCCGGCAACTGGCGCGGGAAAGTCAAGGTGAAGACGGTGCCGGCGTCGTCGGAGCGCACGTCTGCTTCGCCGCCGTGCGCGCGCATGATCGAGCGGGTGATCGCCAGCCCGAGACCCACTCCGTCGGAAAAGCGATGGCGCGAGCCGTCGACTCGGTAGAAGCGGTCGAACAGACGTGGCAGGTGTTCGGCGGGGATCGCCTTGCCGGGATTCGCCACGGTGAGGCTGGCCGCCGCCGAGTCCTCGTCGATGACGACGGCGATGCTCATCCCCTCGTGCGTGTAGCGCAGGGCGTTGGAGATCAGGTTGCTGATCGCCCGGCGCAGCATCAGCCGATCGCCGGAGACGACACCGGCGCCGGAGCATTTCAGGATGATCGATTTCTCGTCGGCCAGCGCTTCGTAGAACTCGAAAACTCCTTTGACCTCCTCGACCAGGTTCACGTCTTCCGGGTGCGGAACGATCAACTGGTTGTCCGATTTGGCGAGGAAAAGCATGTCGGAAATCATGCGCGACAGGCGCTCGAACTCCTCGGCGTTGGACGCCAGGATGTCGCGGTATTCGTCCGGACTGCGCGCCTTCGAGAGAGTGACTTGCGTCTGAGTGAGCAGGTTGCTGACTGGCGTGCGCAGTTCGTGGGCGATGTCGGAAGAGAAGTCGGACAACTGCGCGAACGAGGTTTCCAGCCGTGTGAGCATGGCATTCAGCGTCTCGACGAGGCTGACCAGTTCGACCGGTACGGCGTCGGAGGGGATACGGGTGTGCAGGCGATGCGCGGTAATGTCGGCGGCTTTCCGCTTGATCGCGTGGAGCGGCGCCAGTTCCCGCCGCGCGACGACCCAGCCGAGAAAGCCGGTCGCCAGCGCGGCCATGACGACGAACAGCCAGAGCGTCGTGCGGAACGACTGATTGAAGTGTTCGTGCTGCGAAATGTCGATGGCGATGGCGACGACCGCTGGCGGCGCGCCGGGGATGGCAGTCGCAACCTCCGTTGAGATGCCGCGAAAGGGAACGCCGTCCTTCGTCTCCCAGGCAACGGGATGGCCGGCGCCGATTTGCTTTCGGCGTTCGAGCAAGGCCTGCGGGAACTCGGCGCCCCGCGTGGCATAGAGAATCTGCCCGTCGGGCGCGACGACGACGACGGCGAGACCGACGTGGCCGATCAGCGAATCGTCGAGCTGCTGCGGCAGCGCGTCGAAATCGGTTGGCGCGGTGATCTTCTCCACGGCGCGGCCGGTAAGTTGCATCTTGCCGGTGATGACCTCCATGTCCTGATCCTCGAAGTGGCGCTCGACCGAGTTGCCGATCAGGAAGCCAAGCAGGAGGAGGATCACCGTCGAAGCCGAGGCAAAGAGCAGGGTCAGGCGGAAGGTGATCGACTTGCGCCCGCCGAGGATCATTCCGGAGCTTCCAGCACGTAGCCCATGCCGCGCACGGTGCGGATCAGCTTCGGTTCGAAGCCGTCATCCATCTTGGCGCGCAGGCGCTTCACCGCCACCTCAATGACGTTGGTGTCACTGTCGAAGTTCATGTCCCACACCTGGGAGGCGATCAGCGAGCGCGGCAGGACTTCGCCCTGGCGGCGTAGCAGCAGTTCGAGCAAGGCGAATTCCTTGGCCGTGAGGTCAATGCGCTTGCCGGCGCGCGTCACTCGGCGGCGCATCAGGTCGAGATCGAGATCGGCGGTGCGCAGCGTTTCCGCTTCCTTGACCTTGGCGCCGCGGCGCAGCAGCGTGCGTACGCGCGCCAGCAGTTCGGCGAAGGCGAAGGGTTTGACGAGATAGTCGTCGGCCCCGAGTTCAAGGCCGCGCACGCGGTCGTCGATCTCATCGCGCGCGGTCAGGAAGAGAACGGGCAGTTCCTGACCCGAATTGCGGATGCCCTTTAACACCGACCAGCCGTCCATACCCGGCAGCATGACGTCGAGAATCGCCAGATCGTAGGTTTCGCTCAGCGCCGCGTGCAGGCCGTCCTCGCCATTGCGCACAAGATCAACGACAAAGCCGGCTTCCATCAGGCCCTGCCTCAGATAGTCGCCGGTCTTCAGTTCGTCTTCAACGACGAGAATTTTCATGCGTGCCGTCTTTCAGCCAGTATCGATGGGGCATCATTTTGCCTTGGTACGTCACCGGCGCTCGCACACAGGCTCAGGTGCGGATCGTCTCGTCGAGCGTGATGTCGACCATCAGATCGTTAGAGATCTGTTCGAGGTCGCTGGTCAGAGCGCGCGTGTCGAGCGTCGGCGAGGCGGTAAGGTCGGCCGTTGCATGGAAGAGGATGGTGGCCGACATCGGGGCGCTGGCGGTGTGCGTGCTCAAATCCTCGACATTGACGGCGTGGCGGGCGAGCACCTGCGAGACCTCGCGCACGATGCCGATGCGGTCGTGACCAACGAGCGACAGCTTGAGCCGGCGGCCGCTCGGCTGTTCGGCCGGGGTTTCGCCGGTGTCGGCGACTTCCGCGGTGATGCGCAGGCCGGCGAGCGCCGAGAGTTCAGTCTTCAGCGCTTCGGCGCCGTTCGCCGCGATACCCACACAGACGATGCCGGCGAACTTGCCCGACAGGTGCGCCATCGACGACTCCAGCCAGTTGCCGCCGTGCTTACTGATCGCCGTTGCCAGTTGCTCGACGAGGCCCGGACGGTCGTCGCCGATGACGGTGAAGACGAGGGAGATGTTCTTGCTGGCGTTCATGGCTGGCTCCTGTGTGATGGTTTGCCGGAAGTCTAGGGTCTGGTTTCGCTGGCGATTGTAACTCCGCGCTTTTACGTCTGTTCTACTTCGAGCGTGAGGATTAGCTGTCGTTCGACAACCTCGTCGCCCGCCGCGACGAACAGCTCGACGACCTTCCCGGTCTGCGGCGAGGGGATGTCGAGCGCGACTTTGCCGGTTTCCAGCACGATGATCGTGTCGTCCCGATCAACGTGGTCGCCGGGCAAGACGCGCACGTCGTCGACCGAAAGAATGCCACTGCCGCAGTTGCCGCAGCTCTTCCAGCATTCCGGGTATTTTGGGATCAGGACTTCGACGATCTTGCTCATGGGATGTTGATGAAACGATTGAATGTACGGGGCATTTTATCGTCTGGACGAGCCCGGTCGCGGCGCTTTTGCGTCGAGTCCGGGGCGGCAAACGTGTATCATTCGCCCTTTGATTTTTCGGTCAGTTTTTGCTTGGTGTCCGCCTGTTATTCGGGGTACCCGTCGGCTGGCCGTTCGTCTATTTTCTGCCGGAGCAAGCATGACCGCCCCCGTTCCTCGCTTGGAACTGCTTAACGTTACCAAGCGCTACCCCAGTATCGTGGCCTGTTCGGATGTCAGTTTGTCGGTCATGCCGGGCGAAATCCACGCCGTTCTCGGCGAAAACGGTGCAGGAAAAAGCACCTTGATGAAGATCATCTACGGCGCGGTCAAGGCCGACGGTGGTTCGATCCTGCTGAACGGGCACGAGGTGAATATCGCCAACCCGGCACAGGCGCGGCGGCAGGGGATCGGCATGGTGTTCCAGCATTTCTCGTTGTTCGAGACGCTGACGGTGGCCGAGAACATCGCCCTGGTGCTTGACGAGCGCTTCGACATTCCCGGCCTTTCCGTGCGCGTCCGGGAAGTCTCCGAGCGCTACGGTCTGCCGCTCGATCCGGACCGGATGGTGCATAGCCTGTCGGTCGGCGAACGGCAGCGCGTCGAGATCGTGCGCTGCCTGCTGCAGAAGCCGCAGGTGCTGATCCTCGACGAGCCGACCTCGGTGCTGACGCCGCTGGCCGTCGAAGCGTTGTTCCAGACGCTACGCCAATTGGCTTCCGAAGGCGTCTCGATTCTCTACATCAGCCACAAGTTGCACGAAATCAAGTCGCTCTGCGACCACGCGACGATCATCCGGCACGGCAAGGTGACTGGAACTGCGGTGCCGCGCGAGGAAACGCCGGCGAGCCTCGCACGCATGATGATCGGCCGCGATCTGCCGATCTGCCAGGCGCCGCCGTTCGAGGGCGAGCACCGGACGGTGCTCACCGTCGAAGGGCTCAACCTGACCTCCGACGACACCTTCGGCACCGATCTCGTTGACGTCTCATTGACGGTGAATGCGGGTGAAATCCTCGGGATCGCAGGAATCTCCGGGAATGGCCAAGCTGAGCTGATGGCTGCACTGTCGGGCGAGGACACGGTCGAGAGACACGCGATCCATCTCGATGGTGTCCCGATCGGTCATCTCAACGCCGGTCAGCGACGCTCCAAGGGACTCGTGTTCGTACCCGAAGAGCGCCTCGGACGTGGCGCCGTGCCGGCTTTCTCGCTCAGCCATAACGCGCTCTTGACGGCCCACCGGAAGGGCATGAAGTACTGGGGGTTGGTGCGCTACAGCAAGGCGCGCGAGTTCGCCGAGAAGTGCGTCGCGCGCTTCGACGTGCGTTGCGGCGGCCATGCCGACGACGCGCGCTCGCTTTCGGGCGGCAATCTGCAGAAGTTCATTGTCGGCCGCGAGATCATGCTAAAGCCCAAGGTAATGATCGTCGCCCAGCCGACGTGGGGCGTCGACGTCGGTGCCTCGGCGGTGCTGCGCCAGGCGCTGCTCGATCTGTCGCGCAACGGCGTGGCGATTCTGGTCATATCGGAGGAGCTGGAGGAATTGTTTGAGATCAGCGACCGCATCGCGGTGCTCGCGCAAGGGCGCTTGTCGCCAGCCATGCCGAAGAGCGAGACGAATGCGGAAACCGTGGGGATGATGATGTCCGGCCTGTTCGATGAGGCGGCAGCGCACAAGGAGGCCAGCCATGCATTTGCTTGAGCCACGTGCGCGCCCGTCGAAGGTGATGCGCTGGACGGCGCCGCTGATCGCCATCTGCGCAACGCTGGTGGTCGGCTCGCTGCTCTTCTGGGCCTTGGGTAAGCCGGTTGCCGAATCGTTCTACGTCTTCTTCATTCAGCCGATGACCAGCAGCTACGGCTGGAGCGAGTTGTTGATCAAGGCCTGCCCGCTGATTCTGATTGCCCAGGGGCTGGCGATCGGCTTCAAGGCACGGATTTACAACATCGGTGCGGAAGGGCAGTTGATCATCGGCGCACTGTTCGGCGGTGGCGTCGCGATCTACATGGATGGCAGCGATTCGGCGTGGGTGATTCCGGCCATGGTCGTGGCCGGCGCGATCGGCGGTGCGCTCTGGGGCGCCTTGGCGGCTTGGCTGCGTACCCATTTCAACGCGCAGGAGACATTGACCACGCTGATGCTGACGTACGTGGCGACCTTCATCCTGTCGTATATGGTGCATGGCCCGTGGCGCGATCCGGGTGGGATGAACTTCCCGCAGTCGATCATGTTCGGCGACAGCGCGCTGTTCTCTATCCTGCTCGAAGGTTCGCGCGTCAACACTTCGGTCTATATGACGCTGTTCGCCGTCGTCGCCTTCTGGCTATTCAACGCGCGCAGCTTCATGCATTTCCAGCTCGAAGTCGGAGGGCACGCGCCGGCCGCGTCGCGCTACGCCGGATTCTCGGCTCGGCAGACGGTCTGGTTCAGCCTCGTCATGTCCGGCATGACGGCCGGACTGGCCGGTGTCGGCGAGATCGCCGGACCGGTCGGGCAGCTGAACCTCAACATCTCGCCGGGCTACGGCTTTGCCGCGATCATCGTCGCCTACCTCGGTCGCCTGCACGCTTTCGGGATCGTGCTTGCCGGCTTCCTCATGGCGCTCATCTATCTTGGCGGGGAAGGCGCACAGGTCGGCCTGCAGATGCCGTTCGCAATCACAGGGATTTTCCAGGGCATGCTGCTCTTCTTCCTGCTCGGCTCGGACGTCTTCATCGACAACCGCCTGCGTCGTTCCGCCTGATTCGAAAGAGAAGACCATGATTGAACATCTCATCCCCATCCTGGCCGGGACGCTGGCGGCGGCGACGCCGCTGATCTTCGCGGGGCTCGGCGAGCTCGTTGCAGAACGCACGGGCGTCATCAACCTCGGCGTCGAAGGCATGATGTTGGTCGGCGCTATCGCGGGCTTCGCGGCGGCAGCCGAGACTGGTTATGGTGCGGCGATCGGCCTGCCGGCGGGCGCCGTCGCCGGCGCCTTGACGGCGCTGATCTTCGCCTTTTTCGCGCTTTCACTGGCTGCGAACCAGGCCGCGTGCGGCCTTGCGCTGACCATCTTCGGTGTCGGCCTCTCGGCTTTTGTCGGACAGAGCTACATCAGCTACAACCTGCCGGGCTTGAAGCCGATCGCCATCCCCTTGCTCTCCAAGATTCCCGTGCTCGGGCCGATCCTCTTCGTGCAGGACGCGGTGGTATACCTCTCCATCATCGCCTTTGCCGCGGTGGCCTGGACCCTGAGCAAGACGCGCCTCGGGCTGTTGCTAAAGGCGATCGGCGAGTCGCCGGACGCGGCGCACGCGATCGGCTATCCGGTGATCCTGATTCGCTTCGGCGCAGTGGCCTTCGGCGGTGCGATGGCCGGCATCGCGGGTGCTTACCTTTCGACCGTCTACACGCCGCTCTGGGTTCAGAACATGAGCGCAGGCCGTGGCTGGATCGCCGTCGCGCTCGTCGTCTTCGCGACCTGGAAGCCGACCCGCTTGCTGCTCGGCGCCTACCTGTTCGGCTTTGTTACCATCCTTCAGTTCCACGCGCAAGGACTGGGCATCATGATGCCGGTGCAGTTCCTCGCCGCGCTGCCTTACGTCGCGACGATCGTCGTGCTGGTGATCATCTCGCGCGATCGCCGCCTGCTGCAAAACAATCTTCCCGCGTCGTTGGGCAAGCCCTTCCTGCCCTGATCCCCTGGCGAAAAAACAACGCCCCGGAAGCGGACTTCCGGGGCGTTTTCAATGGTGCGGTGCGTTCAGAGCTTCTTCTTGATCGGCGGAACGAACTTGTAGTCGATGTCCCAGGGGAAGTAGATCCACTTGTCCTGGCTGAACTCCTTGACGCAGAGGTCGACGATGTCGCGGCCCATCGGCTTGGCGTACAGCGTGGCGAAGTAGGCCTTGGGCAACAGCTTGCGGATGACGCGCGCCGTGTTGCCGGTATCGACCAGGTCGTCGATGAGCAGGAAACCTTCGCCATCGTGATCCACACCCTTGAGGATGTTGACGTCCGAACGCGAGTTCTGGGCGCCCGATTCTTCCGACTCTTCGTAGCTCGCGGCGCAGATCGTGTCGAGCAGACGAATCTCGAGTTCGCGCGCAACGAGCGCCGCCGGGATCATCCCGCCGCGTGCGATGGCGATGATGCCCTTGAACGGGCCTTTCTCCATCAGTGCGTGGCAGAGGATGCGCGTGTCGCGGTGCAGTTCGGGCCAGGAGATCACGATGTCGTCCCGGTAGGGGCTGCTGATCTTGGAATTCATGGGACAGTCCTTAATTGGTTGAACGGGGCGCATTATAGTCGGAGCGCACAGCGCGCCAAAGCCCTGGGGAAGGGCGCGTGTCCCGGAAAACAAAAACGCGGCCCGAGAGCCGCGTTTCCTGTTTTCGAAAGCTGGTATTACTTCGGAATGTTGCCTTCAACGCCTTCGACGTAGAAGTTCATCTTGAGCAGATCCGCGTCGGTGTAGGCCTTGCCGGCGGCGAGGAACTCCTTGCCCGACTGATCCTTGAGCGGGCCGGTGAAGGGGTGCAACGTGCCGGCCTTGATTGCGTCGCGGCGCTCTTCGGCCAGTTTCTTCACATCGGCCGGGAGGTCGGCGGCGAAGTTGTCGATGTTGACCGCGCCTTCCTTGACACCCCACCAGATCGGCTCGTTCTTCCAGGTGCCGGCTTCAACGTCCGCGACCACCTTGTTGTAGATCACGCCCCAGTTAAGGATGGACGCAGCCATGTGGGCCTTGCCGCCAAACTTGCTCATGTCCGAATCCCAGCCAAAGCCCATGACACCTTTCTCCTGGGCGGTCTGGACGACGGCGGGTGAGTCGGTGTTCTGCATCAGCACGTCGGCGCCTTGGGCGATGTGGGCGAGCGCAGCTTCACGTTCCTTGCCCGGATCAAACCAGGAGTTCACCCAGATGACCTTGGTGGTGATGGCCGGGTTCACGCTACGTGCGCCAACCGTGAATGCATTGATGTTGCGGATGACTTCTGGGATCGGAATCGAGGCGACGTAGCCGATCTTGTTGCTCTTGCTCATCTTGCCAGCGACGACGCCGAGCATGTACGAGCCTTCATAGGTACGTACGTCGTAAACGCCGAGATTCGCGCCGGTTTTGTAACCCGTGGCATGCATGAACGTGGTCTTCGGGAAGGCCTTGGCAACCTTGACCATCTGGTTCATGTAGCCGAAGGAGGTGCCGAAGACGACCTTGTGTCCCTTTTGTGCCATGTCGCGGAAGACGCGTTCCGCATCCGCCGTTTCAGGAACGTTCTCGACGAAGCTGGTCGTGACCTTGCCGCCCGACTGTGCTTCGAGCGCCTTGCGGCCTTGATCGTGCGAGTAGGTCCAGCCGTGGTCGCCAGTCGGGCCGATGTAGACAAAACCGGCTTTCATCGGATCTGCGGCGTGGGCGGCGACACTGGCAAGGGCCAGAACCGCGACGGAGGTCAGGGTTTTGAGGCGGGACAGCAACATGCTTGATTCTCCTTGGAAGGGACGAGGGTAAACGGGTCTACTTTAGCAGCTTCGGTCGTCGCTTCACATCATGAAATGCGCGAAACGAGATCCAGCAACTGCTTAAGCAAAGCGTATGCCCGTCTCCAAAGAGAGCTTGCCGCCTTACTTTTCGACGAATGCGCGTTCGATCACGTAGTCGCCCTGGGCGCCGATATGCGGCGAGACTTCAAAGCCGCGTGCATCGAGCAAAGCACAGCAATCGCGGATCATGTGCGGGCTGCCGCAGATCATGGCGCGGTCGTGGGCGGGATCGAGCGGCGGCAATCCGATGTCGGCGAACAGCTTGTTGCTCTCGATCAGTTCGGTGATTCGCCCCTGGTTTTCGAACGGCTCGCGCGTCACCGTTGGGTAGTAGATCAGCTTGTCGCGCACCATTTCGGCGAAAAACTCGTGATTGGCGAGTTCGTCGGAAATGAAGTCGCGATAGGCCAGTTCGTCGACGGTGCGCACGCTATGCACCAGTACGACTTTCTCGAAGCGCTCATAGGTTTCGGGGTCCTGGATGAGGCTCAGAAATGGTGCAAGGCCGGTGCCTGATGCCAGCATGTAGAGCGTGCGCCCCGGTCGGAGGTCGCGCAGGACCAGCGTCCCCGTCGGTTTGCGGCTGACGATGATCTCGTCGCCGACGGCAAGGTGCTGCAACTTGGATGTAAGAGGGCCGTCCGGTACCTTGATGCTGAAGAACTCGAGGAAATCCTCGTGATTGGCGCTGGCGATGCTGTAGGCGCGCGTCAGCGGGCGCCCCTCGTGCTCCAGGCCGAGCATGACGAACTGGCCGTTGATGAAACGCAGTCCGGCATCACGCGTGGTACGGAAACTGAACAGGTTTTCGTTCCAGTGATGCACGGAAAGCACGCGTTGCGAGGAGAGCGATGCGGCGGAACTCATGGTGACCTCGATGGATGGTTTTCGACACCGACGATGTTATTTCCGGCTAACATATCTGTAAAACAGATTGTTTTGATAATCTATATCTGTAATGCGAATATGAAATTCAGCTTGCGTCAGATGGCCGTCTTTGCCGCCGTGGCTCGCCAGGAGAGCGTTTCCCAGGCCGCCGAGGTGCTTTCGCTGTCGCAGTCGGCGACGAGCACGGCGCTCGCCGAACTCGAACGCCTCTACGAAACGCAGCTCTTTGACCGGATCGGCAAGCGATTGCGCCTCAACGAGTCGGGGCAGTCGCTGCTGCCGCTGGCGCTCGACATCCTTGAACGCGCCGAGGCGATCGAAGACGCGCTGGAAGGGCGTGCTGGCTACGGCAAGCTGCGTGTCGGTGCGACGCTGACCATCGGCAACTATCTCGCCACGCTGATCGTCGCCGACTATCTCAAGCGACATCCTTCCGGATCGGCCGAACTGCACGTGCGCAATACGGCGAGCATCGTCGAGCTGGTGGCTCGCCACGAACTCGATGTCGGGCTGATCGAAGGTCATTGCCAGCATCCCGAACTCGTCGTCGAACGCTGGGTTGCGGACGAACTGGTCGTTTTTTGTGCGCCTACGCATCCGCTGGCGCAACAAGGCGTGACGCGTCTCGGCGACCTTAAACGGGCATCCTGGATCGTGCGCGAAACCGGTTCGGGTACGCGTGAAACGCTCGATCAGGCACTGCGCCCGCATCGCTTCAATCCGAACATCCGCCTCGAACTGGAGCACACCGAGGCGATCAAGCGGGCGGTCGAACACGGCCTCGGCATCGGCTGCATCTCGCGCCTGGCCTTGCGCGAAGCGTTCCGGCGCGGCAGCCTGGTCGCCATCGACACGCCGGAACTCGACCTGCGACGCGATTTCCAGTTCGTCTGGCATCGACGCAAGTTCCAGACGGCCGGCATGCGCGAATTCATCGACCTGTGCCGGCAGACGACGGCGGGCGTCACGCGCAGCGACGAGATCGACTGGCCGTTCATCCCTTGAGCCTTGCCTCACGCGCTAAAGCAGCGCCTCGATTTCGCCAGCGAGGCTTTCCGGCGTCGCTGCCGGTGCGAAGCGTTTGACGACGCTGCCGTCGCGGTCGACGAGAAATTTCGTGAAATTCCACTTGATCCCTTCGCTGCCCAGGAGGCCGCGCGCTTCCTTCTTCAGGTGCTGGAACAGCGGATGCGCGTCGTCGCCGTTGACGTCTACCTTGGCGAACATCGGAAAGGTCACGCCGTAGTTCTTCTGGCAGAAGCTGCCGATCTCGTCGGCATTCCCAGGTTCCTGCGCACCGAATTGGTTGCAGGGAAAACCAAGGATCTCGAAACCGCGATCCTTGTAGCGCTCATAGATCGATTCGAGCCCGGCGAACTGCGGCGTGAAGCCGCATTGGCTGGCCGTATTGACGATGAGCAGCACCTTTCCGGCATAGTCCGCCAACGCCTCTTTGCCGCCCCCAAGCCGTTCGGCCGAGAAATCCGCAAGCTCGTAGTCGGCATGATTTGTCTTCTCCATCAACTTCTCCTAGGGTTATGTTGTCTACAATGCGCTGTCAATCACTCAGACAGCAATCCTGCAAGGAGAAATCCATGACTCAGAGAAACAAGACAATCGCCTTGGCGCTGGCCGGTGCCGGGATCGTCAGTGCGCTGACGGTTGGGCACGCCGTTTGGGCGCAAACAGCGGAAGACCCGGTTCCGGTGGCGACTACAACATCGTCGAGGCCAGCGGATAAACTCGAGGCGCAATACGCCGTGCTGGCCGGTTCTGAACGAAATGCCGAATCGTTGATCGCTGGCCTGCGTGATGGGAAACCGGTGTTGCTGCTCGCGACGCCCGATAGCACCAACCCCGACGCGGCTTCGCTGACCTTCACCCCGGCGACCCCGAAGCTGGGCTACGGCAACATCAACATCGCCCTGTCGCTCGTGCAGGCCGATTTGGCGAAGGTGGGGATTTCGGCGCCGACGCCGGAACAACTGGCAGCCGCACTGAACGGCGGCACAGTGTTGACCGATACCGGCGAGACGATCACCTTCGCCGGCATCCTCGCGCAACGGCAGGCCGGCATGGGCTGGGGCGCGATCGCTAACGCCATGGGCGTGAAGCTCGGTGCCGTCGTCAGCGCGTCGAAGAACAACAAACCGCTGAGCGAGTTCAAGGCCAGCAACGCGCAGAAGACGAAGAACGTCGCCGTGAGCACGACGTCGACCGAGCGCGGCAAGTCCGGCGCGCAGAGCGACAGCCGCGGAAATTCCGGTAACAACGGTGGCGGCAAAGGCGGTGGCAACGGCGGTGGCAACGGCGGAGGTGGTAGCAACGGTGGCGGTGGTGGCAACGGTGGCGGCGGTGGCGGTGGCGGCGGTGGCGGTGGTGGCGGTGGCGGTGGTGGCGGCGGCGGACGCGGCAAATAGCGCACGACCGGCTGACCTCGCAACGTAAGCGTTTCGCGGCAGTCCCAAAGACAAAGGCCGCTTCAGTTCAGCACTGAAGCGGCCTTTGTCTTTTTACGGCCCTGAACGGGCACACGGGCGTCAGCTGTAGTCGCTCATCGGCGCGCAAGCACAGAAGATATCCTATACAATTAAACCCTTCCACTTCAGCAACAAAATCATGGCGATAGCCTACTCTTACATCCGTTTCTCGACACCGGAACAGCTCAAAGGCGATTCGTTGCGGCGTCAGCTTGAGTTGTCCGAGCGGTACGCCAAGGCAAACAACTTATCCCTCGATACGTCTTTGACGTTCGAGGATAAAGGGAACTCTGCATTTCACGGAAGACACATCAAAAAGGGGGCTTTGGGTGCGTTTCTGGCAAAGGTCGAGCAAGGAGTTGTCAAGCCGGGATCATTCTTGCTTGTCGAGTCTCTGGACCGCCTTAGTAGAGAGCAGGTGACTGTAGCGCTCTCTACATTCACATCGATATTGGACAACGGCATATCCATTGTGACGCTTACCGATGGTCAAGTTTATTCTCATGAAGGAATTAAGGAGAACTGGACCAGTCTGGTGTTGAGTATTTCAATCATGGCACGAGCCCATGAGGAAAGCGCGATCAAGAGCAAGCGGCTCTTGGCGGCTTGGGGCCAGAAAATTAAGAATGCCAGAGCAGGTGGTAAAAAAATAAGCAAAACATGCCCAGCTTGGTTGGAGCTTTCTGAGGATAGAGCCAGATTCATCACTATTCCGGGCAATGTGGCCTTGGTGAAACGTGTCTACAAAATGGCGAAGGAAGGCATGGGGAGCTATAGTATCGAGCGCATTCTCAATGCCGAGAAAATCCCGGCGATGGGTTTTTCAAGTGACTGGCACAGATCCTATATCCTGAACATTCTGACAAATCGTGCTGTGATTGGTGAATATCAGTACTTCAGTGGAAAGGGGAAGGATCGCAAAGCAGTCGGAGATCCAATTCGGGATTATTACCCGCAAATTATCAGTAATGATGATTTCTATTTGGTTCAGAAGATCATGTCTTCTAGGAAGACGAATGCTGCAGGCAGAAAAGGGGCGAAAGTCCCAAATCTACTGACTGGACTCTGCAAGTGCGGATACTGCGGCGGCACAATGAACTACATTGATAAGGGGAAGGGCTACGACTCGCTAATATTCCTGGTCTGCTCAACAGCCAAGCGTGGAATTGGATGTAAACATGTTCCTTGGCGATATTCAGAGGTTGAGCGACTTGTGCTCAATTTCGTTGTGGAACTCAAAGTCGAGGACTTTTCAGACGACGATGGTACGACCATTTACCAAGAGCTTTCGGCGGCTCAGGGTAAGCTGGAGCAGCTTAATACTGCCCAGACAAAGATAATGGAAGCTATAGAAGCGGCACCAAGCGTGCCGTTGCTCGTTCCTCGGTTGCTTGAACTTCAAGCGGAAATTGACCAAGTGAAGAAAAGAGAGCAGGAACTTAGCGCACTTTATGCAAGCGGTGATTCTGTTGAACAACGACTTCAAGGACTCAAAGAACTGCGTGAGCAGCTATCGCATCTATGTGGCGACGAACTATATCGACTGCGAATGCGTGTATTGAGTGAATTGAAGCAATTACTTGAGTGGGTGAAGTTTTTTCCGTTGGGAATAGACCCTACATCATCAAGCGAATATGCAAACTTCTCATATGACGACGTGGTCTTTCACGGTCTGGGTCAAGGGAAGGAACATCGATATATGGTTTTGCGTTTCCGAGGGGGAAAGACTCTCAGCCTGCTCTTGAATGGGATTGAGAAGAGCGGCGGCATTGAGAAATTCGCTGAAGATAACCCCATTGAAGACGAATCTGCTTATTGACCAAACAAAAATGTGATTTCTGCAAGCAGTTTGCCTATGTCAGCAACGCCGAAACATCGACGGCTAGCGCTGTCGCAATTTTCCACAGTACTAGCAGTGACGGGTTGATTACTCCCCGCTCAATTTGGCTGACGTAGGTTCGGTCAATGTCGGCCTTGAAGGCCAATTCTTCCTGAGACAGTCTTCGTTCGACTCGAAGGCTGCGGACGTTCTGTCCCAAAACCTCCCTTAGCGCGTCAAAACGATTCTTGTCCATGCACCAAGAATCGGCTAGGTGTGACTATTGATCCACGGAATATATTCTACAAAAAAGTCGGCATTAAGTTACAATCAGCATATCCGAAGAGCATTTATAATGCCGAAGTAATGTTCAGTCTAGCCTGATTGGTCGGTTGCAGGCTAGGTAAGGTAGACGACAAGAATTTCAGTTTCCATCAAAAAGAGGGGAATACCATGAAGTTGGGCTACAAGAGACTTACTACAGCAGTCTTGCTCGCAATTTTGTGTTCTGGTGTCGGCGCGCAAGAACTGCAGTTCGCCAAGGGACCGGGCGGAAAGCTGGCACTCGGACCTGACTATCCACCTCTCCCAGGTGACAAGATCTGCCGTGTGGTGAATGAGAAATTCACTGATTCTGGACTGCAAGACATTCTGGTCGGGACCTGCATCAACGGTCAAAACCCTCCCACTGAAGGTGTTCCGATTCGTATCATCAAAAACATGGGTGATGGATCATTCAGCGAAATCACCGAAACGATCTTCAAGGGTCCTGTACCGAAGATGATCTTCCCGCAGCACCTCACTGTGGCCGACTTCAACAGTGATGGAAAACCAGACATCTTCTCGGCTAACTTCGGCTGGGATCGCCCGCCTTGGTCGGGCGAAAAAGACACCTTGATCCTGTCCAACTCTGATGCGACTCTTTCCGATCAGACACAGGTGATTGCAGCAACTCCGATCGGCAACACTCACTCGTCAGATGCTGCTGACATTGACGGTGACGGAGACATCGATATCTATGTCGGGAAAGTTGGAGGCGGAAAGGAGAAAGCTCCCCCTCACTTCTTGATAGGTGATGGGAAGGGTAGCTTCAAGGCTGACGGTCTTACTGACAATACACGACTTCCACGTGAGATCTACAAGAAGATGCCGGGCAATCGATATCTCATCTCTCAATTCGTTGACGTAAATGGCGACGGAAAACCGGATCTGGTACTTGGGAGCGATGCGGGTATGGACGAAGCTCCCAAAAATGGACCAAGCTGGGTGATGTTTAATGACGGCAAGGGTAACTTCACTTATCGAAATGCTGAGGAACTTCCGGACGGTTTGTTTGGAGATGACACAAACACTACGTCGATCTTGGCAATGGACGTCAACACCGACGGCAAGGTTGATCTCATCCTTGCTGAAACAAATCGTGGTTACTCCGGTACGGCCATTCAGATCTTGGTCAATGACGGCAAAGGGAACTTCACTGACGAGACCAATCAGCGGATGCCTGCTGACACCAAACAAGATCGCGGCCCTTGGTTCAAGAAGCTGATCGCAGCTGACATCAACGGTGACGGAGCGCTGGATTTCTACGTGCAAGGGATGCCGAAACCGGCCATCACCGGTAACAATAAGCTCTTCTGGTTGAATGACGGCAAGGGTAACTTCACCTCGGTCGACACAGGGATTATTGACGGCGACGCACCTGATCAGGTCTCGATGATTGACACCAATAAGGATGGAAAACTCGACATCGTCAACGTGAAGTCGCACCTCGATGGGAATCTCCTGTATCAAACCTATCTGCAGAAGTAGTATGTAGTGATTTATGCGATGGCATCTCAGTTTTGATGCCAGAACTGAAGGCGAGAAATCGGCGTTGACGATGGTCAAGGCCGGTTTCTTTTTTTTGACTTGTCGGGCGACGTTGTTAGCTATCGCCATCACGACGTTTTGGATGTTCTTCCTTGAAGTTGGAGAAACCTCATGAAGAGCTTTATCGCAACTGCAATCGCGTTGGCCGTTTCAGCCAGCGCTCACTCGGTCGAGATGACCACAGAACGGGTTGAGATTGACTACAAGGTCAAGGGCGTGTTCAGCGACTCGACGCACAAGATCAAGCTGAGAATCTGGCGTGATGAGCGCCACCCGACCAACACTCCGTTCATCATCCTGAATCACGGCCGTTCCAGCAATGATCTGACACTAGAAGATTCTGGATACTTTGGCGACTTGGCAAAGTATCTAGTGTCGTATGGCTTCACGGTGATCGCTCCTACTCGGGTAGGGTACGGTCGTGAACGTGAGAACATTGACATTGACGGAACGTTTGGAGCTTCAGGTTCATGTGCTAATGAGCGAGGAGCTGACGTGCTTGCCGACCAAGGAGCTGTGGTTCTTGAGTACGTGCGCTCACTTCCCTACGTCAACCCTGACAACGGGGTAGCCGCTGGGCACTCGTACGGTGGCATGATGGCCATCTCGATGGCAGGTCACCAGCTACCCGGAATCAAGGCAGTCCTCAACATGTCAGGAGGGATGGGCGGAAATCCTGGCCATCAACCGAGCTGCAAGGTAGAAACCACTGCGCTGATGACAAAGTACGGCAAAGCGGCTCCTAATGTTCCTCAGCTGTGGGTGTATGCAGATGACGATAATCGTCTCCCACCGAACGTAGTTGCTGAGTGGAGCAAAGCCCTTTCAAGCGAGGGTGGTGATGTTCAAGTTGTGACATTCCCAAGCGGTGGACATAATCTCGGCCCAGTCACCAAGACGTCAGAAGTTGCTCGGCTGTTCAAGAAGTTCGCGCAAGACCATGGAATCATTCGTTAATCACTAGAGGAGATCGTCATGAAACGTGCACCGATGATCATGACGATGTTTGTTGTATCACTTGGGGCCTTCGTAGATTAGCGTGATGATTGAGCCGCCAGCGGCTTGCTGAGAGGTATCGGAGTCACGTAGGGGCGATAGGGATCGGGTTCGGTATCGTCGTATCGACCCGCCGCAGAATCGAGCGCTCGTAGGCGCCCATCGTCTGTTACATAGCCGTGGATACGGGCCAACTCGAAGCCACCGGAATAGTCCAAGAACGGTGCATGCGAGAACAGCCAATCGACTACATCGAACGTGAATTCGCCGCTTATGACTGATTCCAGAATGATCGTTGCTGCCACATCATTGACGGCAGCATATTGAACCACATACCCCACAGGGATACCCTGCTCCACTAGTTCGACCTGCGACTCGACTTCGGCATACGCGGGTAATTTGCCCTGTAGCTTGAGTACTTCGGGTCTCGATCGTACCTGCTCAAACGATGTCGGTTTGCACAGGGAGGTAATTCGTTGAAAACCTCCACACCGTCGGCCTAAACGGTTGGCGAAAGCGTTACCCACCCGGGGCGGCAGGATCAGATCGTAGCGGACACCATCGAATGACAGATCAAGCGGACTGGTCGGATATTGATTGGTCGGACGGAGCGCGCGAAAAAGATGAAGGCCAGTCATGTCTGCAGTCCCGTTGTCTGCAACATCTGGCGAAACATGCCGAATCGGGGCGAGGTTTCAGCTAGATCATCTTGAGTGGGATATTGCGTCTCGTCGTTGCCAACTGCAGCCTCACCGCCAACTTCGGGATCGAGCGAATAGCAAAGATAGGTGAGCAGGAAGCCACCAGAAGATTTGAGGAAAAGCCCATTCCTGGCGATCCACGATGAAACTTCCAAATCCGGAATCTGGCCTTCGATGGCGTGGCGCACAATCGATATGGCGGCTGATCGGCTGACGGCGACTTCCACTACGGTCATCGAAGCACCATCGGCCGTTCGTTGTGATTCAGCGACGGCATAGGTTCGCGAGTTCTCGTCTGAACCGAAGGCGCGAGGTTGGGTTCGCAAGATCTCGATACCGATCGGTGAGCAGTAGTCTTCAAGCCGTTCAAATGGAGCTTCGGATAGCAAATCAACGATGAAATCTCGGACGAGTGCGGGAATCGGGAAATGAAAACATGTTCGATTCAACTTGACGGAGAACGGGAGCGCCGGGAAGTCGGCGTCTGGTTTGAGTGCTTGAAAAAATGCAAAACGGATCATGGTTGTAGTCCTTGTCGTGTGTTTTTCCGTGCTTCCTGTTCAAGATGATCTTGAATCAGTCGGGCGAGATACTCCGATGCCGACATGCCACGGCGTTCGGCAAGCACCCGAACAAGACACCTGACGTTCTCGTGGACACGAATTGACAGCATGGCGCGACGTCGATAAGCAAGAGGTAGTCGTTGAGCATAGCGGCGATGGATAGAAGGAATCGGTGTGGCAGGAAGCATGGTTTGAGTCAATGGAGTGTTTGGCTGTGCACGAACGGCTGTGTCGTACTCGGATTCAAGTGCTTTGTTGCGTATGACATGACCCGATGAGTACTTTCTGGCCGGTTGTTTATCGCCTCAATATGGCTTGAACCTGACGGCACGATTGCCTTCCATCGTTCTCCGGCGACACGAACGAATTTCTCGGCAACCGCCAATGGGACACGGCAGACGAGATGAAAATGCGGGTGTCCTGCCAGCGTGCGTTCCGGACAACCGACAAATTGCATCAACTCTGAATCGGGCAACTCGAAGAATCGCCGTCCGAATAACCGACGAAGGATTTCAACCCTCCACCGCTTGAGATTCTTGACAGCGGTTTCGAGGGTGGCAGTCCTTTGCAGGTTCAGGGTTACCCAATGGGTGGGTTTGAGTTCGACGCCGAGAGAGATCACTTCATCGCGATACGACTCGGATGTCGGGTTAATGGTATTCATTGAAAGGCGCTTCCCTGATCGCGCTCCGGTTACGGGCGTGCATCGGGTGGTATCGGTTATCTGATTCATTCTGTCTCTGTATCTCCAGTAGTTCCTGTTTTTCCTGTTCAATCTGCTCTTCTTTCTTACTGACACAATTCAGCTAATGCCAATTGATCTGGTTGGCACAAGCTATGCCGCGACTCGAAACGGACGGACAGTGCGCGGGTGAGCGATGGGCGCTCATCTCACCAAATTGGTGCACGAACACAAAAGGAAAAATCGCTACGGAGTTATTTATTGGCGAGCAGGAAATGTTTACATTTTTCTCCCAATGTCGCGAAGTTGAAACTCGTCAGCATGTTGAATTCGCTTGGGTAGTTGGTGAAGTGACGAGAAGAAAATGCACAAATCAACAATGTTTTCTAGTTTCAATTCCTAAACATTGCCTTGGTGCGCCATATGAGTGGATAAGTTAGGACGTTTTGGTTTTCAAGAATGTTTTAATAGTCTTCGAGCATCGTTATTCAAAATATCGTTATTGCGATCACACCGTTTGAGATTACCGGCAAAGATAGTCAGTCTCAGGCAAACGGATTGGCTCTGGGCGATCGAATCGACAGCGACGGCAGTGGGTTTCCTGACAGAAATCGAGCACTGAAGCCAGTGCGGCAGTAGTTCGGCCATTTTTCAGGAAAATAGGCGACCAAGAAACTCTGTGTTAACGTGCATGCATCTGTTCAGCGACGAGTCATCGTCGCGGTCAGGTGAAACCCGAGCGGGTCCACCGACGAACAGAACGATCAGGTCATGTAAAGGAGTATGACGTGGCCAAAGTTAATGTTTTTGAAGTAGTCCAGAACGGCAATCCCTCTCTGTCCCCTCGGGACATCACCCCTCAAGAACTGGCGGATCTCTGGTCTGACGGTGTTTTTGTCTCCGCGCTATTGGCTGAACCGACAGGTCGTCAGGTTGGCGCAAAATTCAAGTGCGCGGACGTAGTCATGGTTCGCATCGATCTGTGTCAATTGCCTCTGAGTGTGGCGATGGCGGCCGATTTCACGCAGCGTTATGCAACGGTCGCATGCCACAGGACGGACGATGAAGGCGGTGGGCAACTGGTGTTGGCTTTTAGGGAAGCGCTGAACAAATAGCGAGTTTTCAATCGCAAGCGTCGGTTGCTCAT